>Ga0214473_10002754_pt1 | contig 21516 bp, 17 predicted proteins | sample RVTome_7_FD_203509 | JGI IMG/M metagenome (GOLD analysis project Ga0214473, IMG submission 203509) | Soil microbial communities from uranium-contaminated site in the Upper Colorado River Basin, Wyoming, United States - RVT98D197 | ecosystem: Environmental > Terrestrial > Soil > Contaminated >... | reverse complement strand
ACCTGGAGATCGCGAAGAGTATCTGTGATTGGATTGTTGATCTACCAAGAGAGAAAACGACTTCAGGCGCCTGTTTGAGCTATCTACCGTTCAAACAAAGCTCGATTCACAATGCGAACATGCTGGGTGCTGCGATGTTAGGGAGAACGGCCAAACACACTCATGATCACACCTTGCTCAAGGTAGCGAAAGAGGCCATGGAATATAGTTGCTCCAGGCAGCTCCGTGAGGGGGCGTGGTATTACGGGGAGTCAAGCAATACGCGATGGGTTGACAATTTTCACACGGGATATAATTTGGACAGTCTGAAATGCTATATCGAGAATACGGATGATCAAACCTATACGGAAAATCTCCGCCGCGGAGTTGCCTATTTTAAGAAAACCTTCTTTGAGAGCGATGGTAAACCAAGGTATTACTCGAACAGGGTTTACCCCGTTGATATCCAGTGCGCCTCGCAGGCCGTGGATACGCTTGCGAATGTTTCAGAATACGATCCGTCGTCCCTTGAATTGGGATTAAAGGTTGCGAGGTGGACCATTGATCATATGCAGGACAGGAAAGGATATTTTTATTATCGGGTATTGCCATGGATCAAGATAAAAACGCCAATGCTCCACTGGGGTCAGGCGACGATGTATAAGGCACTGACCCTCCTCTTATCAAAAATGGACGGTAAAAAGCTTGATGACAGCATCAGGTAAGAAAGGCCTCCATTTCTTTTCCGGATTTATTTATGTTTGATCCTGTGATCGGCGTACTCTCAAAAACACGGCAGCGGCCAATGATTGAAGAGTTTTTTCAATTATTTAAAGTTCCATGGGAATTTTATAATAAGGAGAAATCATACGGAGTCGTGATTGTCACGGATCCTAAGGCAACCGTCCCTCCCGGACACCTGGTCATCCTATTCGGCGCTGAGACGACTGCGTTTGATGTTGAGAATGGATGTGAGGTTTGTTCCCTTACGGGCAGTGTTCTGTTGGAGGGCAGAGGCCTTGAATTTCCGGTTTACAAAAATGTAACGGCAGTTCGGTGCCCAGGGTCTGTTTTGTTGAAAATGAAGGATGGAGCAGATCCGGCAGGGGTGGCCTGTACCCGTAAACGTCAAACCATTCTGCGGATCGGGTACGATCTCTTCGATGAGGTTGCATTTCTCTTATCGGGAGGGCAACCCACCGTCTATGCTCACATCCCGACCCTTGAAATTCACATCGGGATGCTTCGGCGTTGGATATTGGAATCAGGTTTACCGTTGGTAGAAATTCCGCCTTTTCCCAGCGGGTCTACGTTCATCGTCTGCCTCACGCATGACGTTGATTTTGCCGATATTCGAGGGCACAAATTCGATCGCACGGTGCTTGGATTCATCTTCCGCGTTTTATTTCCTTCCCACCTTCGTGACTTCAGGTCGAGGATTTCGTGGTTCAGGTTGTTGAAGAATTGGAAAGCCCTCTTCTCTCTACCGGGAGTTTATTTAGGTCTTTCCCGTGATTTTTGGTTCGAATTTGACCGGTATTCGGAGATTGAGCGAGAAATGGCCTCGACTTTTTTCTTCATCCCCTTCAAGGATGACCCGGGGGATACCCCCAACCATCGACCGCCACCTTATCGGGCTGCACGATATGACGTTCGTGATCTTGAGGGGCCCATAAAAGCGTTGATGAAAAGAGGACATGAGATTGGCCTCCACGGCCTCGATGCCTGGCATGATCCTCGAAGGGGCGGTGAAGAACTCCGGGTTATCCGTGAGATCACCGGAGCAGAGGAAGTGGGCGTTCGCATTCATTGGCTCCTTTTCTCCGAAAACTCTCCAGCCGTCCTCCAGGAAGCTGGCTTCCTGTATGATTCTACTCTTGGCTATAACGACGCGATTGGATACCGATGTGGTACGACACAGGTTTTTCGTTTGTCACCCACAAGCCTCTTTGAGCTCCCTTTACATGCGATGGACACCGCGATGTTCTATCGTAAAAGGATGGGCTTGTCGGAGTCTCGTGCACTCCAGCTGTGCCGTCACTTAATCGATGAGATGCGAACGTACGGAGGCGTTTTTACGCTGAACTGGCATACGAGAAGTCTTAGCCCCGAGAGGAACTGGGATGACTTCTACATCGAGTTACTGAGGATACTTAAAACTGAAAAGGTATGGTTTGCTTCAGCAAAGCAGGTTGTCGATTGGTTCCACAAGAGAAGATTAACGGAGTTTAATGAAGTCAACGTTTCAAGGGAGAGGATACGAGTAAAACTAAAGGCAACTGATAAACATAGCTCACCTCCACTCCTTTTGAGAGCCTATTACCCCCAAGCGGCATCAAAGGAGAAGGGTGACTCGGTCACCTGCAGACCACGATGGGGAGAGGTTCCCCTCTCCGGTGAAACCGAAATCAGTTTTCCTCTGTAGGGGATGTTTCCCGACAGGATACAGGTCAGGGATGAAGAAACATGTCTGCATGATTGCTTATACGAATTATTCCACCGACGCCCGCGTTCGGCGGGAAGCAGAGACTCTCGCCGCGCTTCCAGACTATAAGGTTTTTGTTCTGACGCTCAAGGAATCAAGTTCACCGAGAACCTACCATCTCGAAGGCGTAGAGGTAAGAGAACTGAATGCGAGGAAGTATCAAGGAAAAAGAAATAGTCAATACCTCCTCTCCTATCTAAGATTCATGTTTTTGGTTTTCCTCGCCAGCAATAAGCTTCTGATTCATCGATCTGTCGACATCGTTCATGTCCATAATATGCCGAACTTCCTCGTATTTTCGGCCCTACCCCCACTCCTGTTTGGAAGGAAGATCATCTTAGATATCCACGATACGCTGGTGGAAACATATTTGACTAAATTCACGGTGCCCTCTCATCCCCTACTCATCCGGGCATTGTATCTCGAAGAATCCATTTCGTGTGGTCTTGCCCATAAGATTATCTGTGTGAATCACGTTCAACGGAAAGCCCTCGTAAAGAGAGGTATCCGTGAGGATAAGACAGTGGTTCTATTAAATGTCCCAGATCCCAAGATATTCCATCCCACGGAAAGGACCCCCTGCCGTACCGATCCCGAACCGAACTTCAAAATAATTTATCACGGGACGGTAACGACCCGGTTGAGTGTTGATCTCGCTCTTCTTGCCGTTAGGCGTTTGGTTGACAAAATTCCGGGACTCGAATTCTACGTTCTGGGGGACGGAGAGGGGGTGCAAGAATTTAGGAAATTGAGTGAGGATTTAGGAATTCAGGAAGTCATCTATTTTATGGAGAGGGTTCCGTTTGAGAAAATGATTGCGATTCTCAGAGGAATGGATTTAGGAATCGTCCCGAACCGAAGAAATATGGCAACGGAGCTCATGTTACCAGTGAAGATGATCGACTGCATTGCCCTTGGCATACCGGTCGTTGTACCGAGATTGAGGGCAATCGAGTACTATTTTTCTGATGACATGGTAACTTATTTTGAGCCGGGCGATCTTGATTCCTTAGCGACCGCTATTTTAGACGTATTTGCGAACAGGGCGAAGGGAATGGAAAAAGCCGAGAATGCAAAACGCTTTGTGGATCACTATGGATGGGAGACGCATAAATTTGATTTAGTCAACCTTTATCGATCCCTTTGACGTCGCATTCTTTAGCCCTTCCCTGCTGACGAACATCATAAGGAGGATTTAAATGCTTAACATTGCCCAGATTGGGGTTGGATACTGGGGCCCGAATCTTCTCAGAAACCTGGTGGCGAATAAAAGATGTAAGGTTCCTCTGGTGGTCGATCTTTCGAAGGAAAGACGTGACTATGTGGGAGGACTTTATCCAGCCATTAAGGTTACGAATGAGGTCGGTGAGTTGTTTAAAAATACGGGAATCGATGCGGTGGTCCTTGCGACACCTGTTGCGACGCATTTCGACTTAGCCATGCAGGCCCTTCAAGCTGGCAAGCACATCCTGGTGGAAAAGCCTCTGGCTAGAAGTGTAGGAGAGGTCGAAGAAATCGGGGAGATGGCGCGCAAAAAGAACCGGGTCGTCATGACGGGGCACACTTTTCTTTTCAACCCAGCCGTGCGCTATGTAAAAAAATTGATTGATCTGGGAGAGATTGGCGACATTCGCTATCTTTACAGCCGGAGGTTGAATTTGGGGCGTATCCGTTCCGACGTGGATGCGCTATGGAATTTTGCCCCTCATGATATCAGCATCATTCAATACTGGCTAGATGACCCCACCCCTCTCTCTGTCGTCCGTCGTGGGATGGCTTACATCCAGAACGATATCGAGGATGTTGTTTTCATGAACATCATTTATCCAAATAATATTATAGCGAACATTCATGTGAGTTGGCTCGATCCGCAAAGGGCCCGGACCATGACCATCGTGGGTTCGAAAAAAATGGTGATCTATGACGACACGGCTGAAAACAAAGTCGCTATTTACGATAAAGGGATCGATCGAATGGCCGTGTTGGGAAAAAACATGGATTATGACAATCAGCACTTTCAGACATTCAGCCAAAGATCCGGAGATGTGCTCCTGCCGAAGATCGATTTGATCGAACCCCTTAAGTTAGAAATTGAACATTTTATTGACTGTATCCAGAACGGAACGAAGTGTTTGACAGGTGTGGATCATGCTAAGAAAGTAGTGGAAATCCTATCCATTGGGAAGAGGGAAGTCGGGTGATTAGAAAAAAACGAAGGAATGGGACCGTGGGGAAATCGATGACAAAGCATCCGAGAGTAACGATTGCCTTGGTTTGTAGCTCGGGGGGACACTTTGAGCAAATGACCAATCTATCCGATTTTTATAGCCGGTATGATCATTTCTGGATCACCAACAGGAGCAAACAGACGGAGAGCCTATTGAAGAATGAAAGAATGTACTATATCGGATCGGCTCATTTTAAAGAGCCTTGGACCTATCTCTCCCAGATGGGTCCGGTGTTCAGAACATTTGTCAGGGAAAAACCAACCCATCTGTTATCGACGGGATCGGGCCGAACGGCCTTACTCCCTTTCTTGCTGGCGCGGTTTTTGAAGCTAAGACTCATTTACATTGATACCTTTTCCAGAGTGCATGGCCATTCGAAGTTCGGGACGTTTCTGCTCAAAACGAAAAACAAAATATATACCCAATGGGAAGACCCACAAAATGAGAATGCGGTCTATATCGGTCCCATCTTTCAACAGGAGGAGGGCTGCGATCAGGACGGGGATTCGAAACATGTATTTGTTACCGTGGGGACAAGAGGTGAACCGTTTACAAGACTCCTCAAGGGAGTTGAAGAGCTGGTGAAGAAAGGAAAGATAGAGGAAAAGGTGATCATACAGGCTGGGCACACGCGCTATCGGTCTGACGTTGTCGAGATTTTTGATTTCTGCTCGCCTGAACGGATCAAGGAGCTTATCTTGAATGCAAGGTATGTCGTCACCCAGGAGAGCGCAGGCATCGGTACCCTCTGCCTACGGCATAAGAAGAGATTCATCGTTATGCCAAGGGATTACCAGTATGGAGAACTGTTCACGAAGAGTGATATGAATGAAGATTTGCACTACAAGCTTGAAGAACTGGGTTATACGAAAGTGGTAACAAATGGAAATGAGTTGGAAAAAGCCATTGGAGACTTAGAAAAGTTAAAGGTCGGATTCCATTTCAATAACGGGCTGGCCATCTCGACTTTGGAGAAAGCCGTGGAGGGGACATGAATATTCCATTCGTAGATTTGAAGGCACAATATGAGAGTATTAAAGAGGAGATCGACGGAGCCATCTTCGAGGTGATCTCCAAATCCGCCTTTGTGGGTGGACCGTATGTGGATTCGTTTGAAAGGGCCTTTGCCCTTTTTTGTAAGTCAAAGCACTGCGTTGGTGTTGGAAACGGAACGGATGCCTTATTCATTACCCTTAGGGCTCTGGGAATTGGAAAGGGCGATGAGGTGATCGTTCCAGCAAATAGCTTCATTGCTACCTCAGAAGCAGTCACTATGACGGGTGCGAGAGTTGCCTTCGTTGATATTAACCCTCAAACCTACAACATGGATCCCAACAAACTTGAAGATTATCTAAAGAAACGCCTTACGCCTAACGCCTCCCGCCTAGCACCGCAGCCAAAGGCTGTGATTCCGGTCCATCTTTATGGGCAGCCGGCAGAGATGGATCCTATCTTAACTCTGGCCGAAAAATATGATCTAAAGGTCGTAGAGGATGCCGCTCAGGCCCATGGAGCCCTTTATCGGGGAAGGCGAATTGGTTCCATTGGACATGTGGCCTGTTTCAGTTTTTATCCTGGAAAGAATTTGGGGGCGTATGGAGACGGAGGAGCGATTGTGACGAATGACGATCAATTGGCCCAACGCGTCCGGCTGATAGCGAATCACGGACGGATGGACAAATACAACCATGAAATAGAGGGTGTGAATAGTCGGTTAGATGGTTTACAGGCAGCCGTCCTCGAAGTAAAACTAAGGCATCTTCCGGAATGGACAGAAGGGCGAAGGAAAAATGCACATCTCTACAACGCATGCCTTGAAGATACCGAGCTGGTCACACCGGAGGAGATCGATCGTGCCAAGGCGGTTTATCATCTTTATGTCGTAAGGATTAAAGCTGGACTCCGTGAGAAGCTGCAAGACTACCTGAGGGTAAAGGGTATCTCTACTGGAATTCATTATCCTATCGCGCTTCCGAATCTGAAGGCCTACGCGTATTTGAACCACAGGGAGGAGGAGTTCCCGGAAGCTACACAGGCCTCCAGGGAAATTCTTTCCCTTCCCATGTTTCCTGAACTAAAAGAATCACACATACAATACATCGCGGGCATCCTAAAGGAATTCTTCCATTCGAATAGAGCGAGCTGATGGAGTTTGAAAGAGGCTGATGCAGATAAAAAAATACGTTCTGGTAACGTCTGCCCGGAATGAAGAAGCCACTCTTGAAAAAACGATTGGCTCGGTGATATCCCAGACGATTCTGCCAACAAAGTGGGTCATTGTGAGTGATGGTTCAATAGACCGCACCGATGAGATTGCGATCGCGTCTTGTAAGAAATATGAATGGATGGACTTTGTGCGGATGCCTGAACATCGCGACCGGCAATTTGCCGCAAAAGCCCGTTGTTTTAATACCGGATGTCAAAGGCTGAAGGGCATGGAATATCGTGTGATCGGGAACCTCGACGCAGATATTTCCTTCGAGGAAGACTATTTCGAGTTCCTCCTCAACAAATTTGCGGAAGATCCTTTCCTGGGAGTGGCAGGAACTCCTTTTGTGGAAGGCACGTCCCATTATGATTACAAGTTTACAAATATTGAACATGTGTCGGGTGCGTGTCAGCTCTTCAGGCGCGAATGTCTTGAAGAAATAGGAGGGTATCTTCCGATTGAGAGCGGTGGCATTGACTGGGTTGCCGTCACAACGGCAAGAATGAGAGGGTGGAGGACGAGAACATTTTTAGGCAAGGTCTGTCATCATCATCGGAAAATCGGGACTGGAAATAGCAGCCTCCTAATGGCGTGGTTCAGACACGGGCAGAAGGACTACCGTTTAGGGGGTCACCCCCTTTGGGAGGCATTCAGAGCGCTTTACCAGATGAAATCGAAGCCTTATATCATCGGGGGGTTATCTCTCTTTTCCGGATATGCTTGGGTAGCTTTACGGGGGAGCGAGAGACCGGTGTCCGACGAACTCATCACGTTTCACAGGAAGGAGCAAATGGAAAGGCTTAAAAGGTTTCTCCGGAATCCATCCATGTGAAGAAGAGGTGTATGTTGATTATTAACGCCGATGACTGGGGGGGAAATAGATTGGCTACGAACAGAAGCCTATTCTGTTATAAAAAGGGTAGGATAACATCGGCAAGTGCAATGATGTTTATGGAAGATTCGGATAGGTCAGCCGCGTTGGCGTTGGGGAGCGGCTTGGACGTTGGGTTGCATCTTAATTTCACTCTTGGGTTCAGTGCCCCACGAAAACCGGCGAAACTTGGTGAATTCCAAAACGCCATCGCTGCGTTCTTATTAAGGAACAAATACTGCTGTTTGTTATATCATCCTCTGCTGAAGAGACAGTTTGATTATGTTTATGAGGCTCAATACGAAGAATACATGCGTCTCTACAACAGGGTTCCGACACACATCGACGGACATGATCACATGCATTTATGTATGAATATGATCGTTGACAAAATCATCCCGAAAGGTTTGAAGGTGCGAAGAAACTTCTCTTTCACTCGAAATGAGAAAGGCCCTTTCAACCGATTCTATCGCCAGAGGATTGATCGATGGCTTGCACGGAGGTATATCTGTACGGATTTCTTTTTCGGCATTTCGCCTCTTCGGTCCGGACGATTGCAGCGAATCGTTCATCTTGGTATAATCTCCAACGTTGAATTGATGGTTCATGCGCAACGGTCGGATGAATATGAATACCTCATGAGCGAGGAGTATGCACAAGCGATTTCTGACATTGAGAAAGGCTCCTATGTCCTATTGTAACCGTTGTTCGTTTAGCCCTGAGATGGCACCGGGGAGTGCTTCATCCCCGCGGTGTTTTCCTGGTAAGGATTGATCGTCTCTTGAGGAGAACAGAATGAACAGGCAACCATGGAAGAAAATGATGAAATGGGCTGAGAACCTCCTTCTCTCGGCGTTATTTTTGGCGAGCCTGCCGATCCTCACGGGGACGGGGGACTCTTATGGGGAGATCATTTCAGCGGACCGGAAAATTGATTGGAACCCAGGAATTTCCGGAGGCGTCCCGGATAGAACAACCATCTGTGCGGATGTGAAGGCTCCTCCTTACAATGCCTACGGTGATGATGTCCATGATGATACGGCTGCGATTCAGAGGGCGATCGACAGCTGCCCGGAAGGGCAGGTCGTCTATCTTCCACTCGGCACGTATCGAGTGACTTCTGAGCTGAGGCTAAACAAGGGAATTGTACTGCGCGGTGCGAGCCTGAGTCATACCGTCATAAGAAATCACGCGACGACGGATGGAAATATCGTAAGTATTCTCGGAGGCGCTGTCGGCTCACCCATTGCTGTCAATTCGGACTATACGAAGGGCTCGAGGATTATTACGGTGGCCAGTTCTTCGGGCCTCAAGGGTGGAGACTACATCAGAATCTATCAGACGAACGACCCAACTGTTGTCAAGGATGGATACAATACCTGCGGGTGGTGTACGAACGTTATCGCGCAGATCGTCCAGATAACGGGCCTATCAACGAATCGAATCTCAATCGATAAACCGCTTTATTATACGTACAAGGCTTCCCTCAATCCCAAAATTGTTAAATTGACGATGGTCGTAAACGCAGGAGTTGAGAATCTGAAGATTGAGAAGGTTTACGGTGGGGGCGCTTATGCGAATCGGAACAACTTTTTTATTCGGCGAGCCGCTCGTTGTTGGATAAAAAATGTGGAAAGCTACAAGGTTGTCGGCGCGCATGTCAAGCTTCAAGATGCCTATGGTTGTGAAATAAGAGATAGTAACTTTAACGAGGCGCACGACACAAGTAGTGGTCGGGGATATGGTGTCTTTTTTCTCTCTGACAGTGGTGGGTATGTGAGTTCAGATAATCTCATAGAGAACAACATTTTTTACAAGCTTCGCCATGCGATGAACATGGAGGGGGGAGGACAAGGAAATGTGTTTGGTTATAACTACTCGGTGAACCCAAATGACACAAGCAATCCAAGTTGGATGGAAGCGGATTTGAACGCAAACCATGGTAAACACGGGATGTTCAATCTATTTGAGGGAAATGTTGTGGCAAAGATTCATGGCGATAATACGTTTGGGTCTTCCTCACACAATACCTTCTTCAGGAATCATGTTACGAGAGAATCATTGGTTCAGATCGACGAGGCCCTTTGGGCCGTGGTGATTGACCAGAATAACACCTCTTATAATGTCGTTGGAAATGTACTATGCAACCCCGGATGCGAAGGAGCGTATGAACCTGCGAACATCACGGGATCCATGAAAGTTATTTGGAGAATAGGCTACAATTCACAGGGCGATTCGAATAGCGGTGATAACGATCCAACACCGGGGGCAACGCTCTTGAGGCATGGGAATCTTGATTATCTTACGCAAGAAGCACAGTGGGATCCCGGCATTTCAGACCGTTCCTTACCGAGTTCTTACTATCTTTCGTCCAAACCATCGTTTTTCGGTGATTTGCCATGGCCGGCAATCGGGCCGGACCTGAATCCGACGGTGGGTGTGACACCTGCCCAAGAACGGTTTCATGTCCCCAGGCCTCCGAGACTCACCTTGATCGATTCGATGCTACAACAACGTCAATTGGATCGGTAAAAGAGGGACATGAAAGCCGCAAAATAATTTATCATCTCATCCCCCGCTGCCAGAATCGTTCGTGCGTCAACCTCATTCTTATCCCGTTGGCACCCATGGCCTCCGAATCTCCCTTGGGACTTTTGAGACGTCGCTGCGATCACTGGCGATGCCAGCGGAAGCCCGCAACCCAATGACTTCTCCATCGCCGAGGTTGTGCCTGCTCAATATTCTTCTATCGAGGAGAAAAGATACGATCGGAGAAAAATCGTGCATCGATGTCGCGGGTCGAGGGGAGGAGGCCGTGTCAGAGACCTATGGGACGGCTGAATGGTTTGAAGCAAGATTCAGGTTAAGCGATGACGATCCGTGGGGGAACGACTGGAGGGGAATCGAACAGTATCGGCATGAAAGAATGGCACGCTTGATGAGAAGGGTGGTCCTGGGTGAAACGAGGGGGAACAACGAACTTAAAGTTCTCGATATCGGATGTTCAACAGGCGATTTCACAAAACGTCTCTACGAATTGAATCTCAATGTTACGGGCATAGACATTTGTCAAACAGCCGTTGATAGAGCGAAGGCAAAATTTTCTTATATCGACTTTCGGAAAGATGCTTTCCCGAAATCCTGTTTCAGGGAGAATACCTTTGATTTTATCACCTGCCCTGAAGTTCTCTATTATATGGACAAACAAACACAAAAAGAGGTTCTGATTGAAATACGTCATCTTCTGAAGAACAACGGGAAAGCCCTTATTACATCCATGATTGGAGAGAAACCCTATTTCCTGCCGGAAGAACTCCTCCGTTTACTCTCCGATCAGTTTCAGATTGAAAAGATAGAATATTACGGCGCAAGAGCGTACTATCGCATTGAAGCGCGTTTTTTTCAGAAACTTGAACAAATTGAAAAAGTCAAACGACTGTTCACATTGCGGCCGGACGAATTGAGAGGAGAACTCGATCGCTTTAAGGGTCGCGGAAAAGAGGTGATCGAGAAGATCATCTGTGCCGTCGTGAGATTCAAATGTTTGCAATTGCTCGCCCCTATCGCCTTACGCATTCTCAAAGGGTCAATAAGAAGTGCATTACGCTGCTATGTGGGAGCAAGGGTTGCGCATTCCATTGCGGAGATGCTCTCGCTTAGAAGAACGCACACCTTCGTACTTGTCGGTAAGAAGGATGGACAATAAACACCCTCTTCCAAAAGCGCGCGGCAAGCAGAAAATCGTTTCCTATCTGTTTTCGAAAGTTCCGCCTCCGCTTTTGAGGAAATGGACAGGGGCAAATCTCATCATTCCCTATTATCACATGGTGAGCGATCGTGAGGTTTTGCATATTAAACACCTCTTTCGGCATAAGACCATAGGACAGTTTAAGGATGATCTTGAGTTTCTTTTGAAGTACTACTCGCCCGTCGGTTTGGTTGACGTTATGGATAGGGTCAGGAATAACCGTAGCTTGCCGGAAAACGCTTTCTTGTTGACGTTTGATGACGGATATAGAGAAATGCACGATATCGTTGCTCCGATTCTTGTAGAAAAGGGTATTCCCGCAACGTTCTTCTTAAACAGTGCGTTCATTGATAATAGAGAGCTATGCTTTCTGCATAAAGCAAGCCTCCTTATGGGTCGTGTTGAAAAGACGACGTCTTTGAACGGCAAGAGGAAAATAGAGGAAATCCTTAAAGAAAACGGCATACCGTGCAGCGAAATCATGGAGAGGATCGTATCGATAACGTACCAGCAAAGGGACATACTGGATCCAATAGGCCATCTCATGGACGTGGATTTTAACGATTACCTGTTGAAACGTGAGCCTTATCTGACCACTTATCAGATTGAGAGGCTGATCAGAGATGGTTTTACGATAGGAGCCCACAGCGTAGATCATCCGTTGTACGCGTCGCTGTCACTAAAAGACCAGTTGGATCAGACAATGAAAAGTGTGGCGTTCATCCGAGAGAGATTTCGTTTGAAGTATGGCGTTTTCGCTTTTCCACATTCCGACAGGGGGATAACGAGGACCTTTTTCGAAGAACTCCATCAGAGCGGATTAGTAGAGCTCACCTTTGGAACTCGTGGAATGATAAAGGATTGTGTGTCGAATCACCTCCAGCGATTCAGTTTAGAGAAACCATTGCTGCCAGCGAAGAGGATCATCGCACTCCAGTCTGTAAGAAAGCTCTTTCGAATTGCAAAAGGGAGCAGCCAGACCACGAGGCGTCGCGATGACCCGGTTCCTTTCGAGCAGGGGGGCAGGGGAAATCGGTGAAGAAGCGTCCACGGATCCGATGAAGCCAAGGTAAACCCCTTTAGAAAGTCTTCTACTTTCTGAAGGGAAGGCTCACACGGGGCACTCGCCGCGCAAGCGCTGGCGCAGCGGGTTAAACCCCGCGTTCGCTGAAAAAGGAATACCCGTCATCCCCGCTGCGAGCAGCGGGGCTTTCTAACGGGGTAAACAGGAAGTCAATGGAAAAATTTTGGTATGTGTTCAGACTTGTGTGGATCGAAAGGTTGGCTTATCGGGTTAATTGTTTTATGGAGATCCTGAGCGGAATCGTTTCTTCGCTTATTCTGGTATTTCTCTGGATAGCCATCTATCGATCCGCAGGGCGGGAGGTGATCGGTGGATATTCGATTGGGGAGATGGTGACTTATCTCCTCGGAGGGGGGTTGATCAACAGCTTTATCCTCACGACAGCAGAAAACCCGGAGACAAGTCAGAGCATCCAAACCGGAACGCTTTCACATCTCCTGGTCAAACCCCTCCATCCCTACACGGTCTGGTTTGCACGAGATTTCGGCACCAAGGCTTTCTTCTTCCTATCGGGTTTCCTGGGTTACGTGATCGTTTTCTTTCTTTTTCGAAATTATTTGGTCATCCCCGTAAGATTCGAATATCTTCTCTTTTTTTTGTTATCGATGTTGATGGCGGCACTCCTACAGTTCCTTCTCTTCGAGTCCCTAAGCCTCCTGTCTTTCTGGGTTGAAAACACGTACGGGATCCGTTTTCTCACACGGGTAATCATGGAGGTCGTGGGTGGGGCCATCATTCCCCTCTCTTTTTTCCCTGCGATCCTGCAGAAGATATTTTCGATGTTTCCCTTTCCTTTTCTCATCTACCTACCCATGCGAATCTACTTAGGTAAAATTTCACTCACCGAGCTGCCTTTGCAGTTATTATACGGGGCAGCATGGATAGGGAGCTTTGCGGTTCTCAATGTGATTCTTTGGAAGAAGGGAGTTCGGGAATACGTATCGATGGGAGACTGAAAAAGCAAGATGGGGAGATGAGGAGAAGGGGAGATAGGGGAAAAAAGAAAGGAGAATGGAAAGTGTAAATTGTAAAATGTAAAGTGAAAAATGGAAAATGACCAAAGCTGGAAGGCGTAAGGGAAAAGGGAAAGGGTTAAAGGTGAAAGGTAAAAGCTTAACGTGTGAACAAAACTTAATGAACCCAATAGACCCAACAAACTCAATAACCCCCTGAACACCCGACACTCATCATGAGATATGTTAGATTGTTTCTGCTTTTCATAAAGATTGGGCTGATGCGTCAGATGGCCTACCGGCCCCACTTCTTCATCATGATTACTGGGAAGGTAATTCGGATGGGCCTCCTCCTCTTTTTCTTTCAGGCCATCTTCTTGAAGGTTGATCGGATTGGTCAGTGGAGCTATGATCACGTCCTTCTTCTCTTTGCCACCTTCCACATTTTGGATTATTTGATGAGCATTACCTTTCAGAGAAATCTCTCCTTTTATCTACCCCGGCAGATTCAGAATGGTGAACTTGACCGTCGTATGGTTCTACCGGCCAATCTTCTCTTCTTTTTGTCCTTCGAGAATATTGATCTCGTTGACTTTTTCAGTTTCATCCCCTCCCTCGGATTTCTCGGCTATGTCCTTTATCGATTAGATTTTGCCTTCTCTCCCTATGCGTTCGTGGCCTATCTCCTTCTGGTGTTCAATGCGTTGGTCTTCCTTTATGCCATGATCCTTATGATCGCAACCGTCTCATTCTGGACGACACAGTCCTATGGCCTGGCCGCAATATTCGACAACCTGCTCAAGGTGAGTCGCTATCCCCTCGATATCTTCGAGGGTTTCTGGAAAGTCGTCTTCATCTATTTCCTTCCATTGATATTGATCGCACAGGTTCCAACACAGGCGCTTTTAGGAGTTCTCTCGTTCCATTTTATCCTTATCGCTTTCGGAGTGACGGCCATCTTTCTCCTCATCGCATTCGGTTTCTGGAGAACGGGAGTTAGAAATTATATGTCCGCAAGCAGCTAAGGAGTGTCCCGTGTTGGGGAGGGCAGAAAGGTGTGGGGTTCGGGGCGTGAAGCATGAGGCATCAGAGGATAGGGTTAGGGTTCAAGGGTAAGGTCCCTGGGAAAAAGTAGATGACGAAGGCAATTGTTGCAAGAAGTCTATCAAAGACCTACTGGTACCAGGAGAAAGAGGAAGGGCTTAAAGGCTCCATCAAAGGGCTCTTTCGTGGTAAAAAGGTCTTTGTAGAAGCGGTTCGGGGGATCGATCTCGATTTAGAGATTGGAGAGAGCATTGGATTCATCGGGCCCAATGGGGCAGGGAAGACCAGCACCCTGAAGATGTTATCCGGGATCCTCCATCCCACAGAAGGGAATGTTGAGGTGCTGGGTTTCCTGCCCTTTAGGAGAGAAAAGCCCTTTCTAAAACAGATCACCTTCATCTCCGGACAGAGGAATCAGCTCTTCTGGGACCTGCCCGCAGAAGAATATTTCAACTTCCATCGGGTCGTCTATGAGATCCCCGAAGAGGATTATCGAAGGAGCTTAAAGCGTCTCGTCGACCTTGCAGGGATCAATGGCATCCTAAAGGTACCCCAGCGAAAGCTTTCGATCGGACAGCGAAAGCGATGCGAACTGGTGGCAGCATTTCTTCATGATCCAAAGGTTATTTTTCTCGATGAACCGACGAACGCCTTGGACCTGGTCAACGCACGGAACCTTCGTGAATTTATTAAAGAGAAGACGAACGAGGGGAAATGTACGATCATCTTGACCTCCCATAATATGTCCGACATCGAGCAGGTGTGCGATCGAATTCTAATCATGAGTTTGGGAAAGATTGTCTTCGATGGAAACATACGAGATCTGAATCGAACGAACGGTTTCAAGAAGCAGATAAGGATCGTCTTTAGAGACCGTTTGGATCTTGGAGAGATTGAGAAACTCGGGGAAATTAAGGAAAGAAATGGTCTAGAAGTTCTTCTTGAGGTCGATTCGGACAGGGCGACCTCAGTCGCTTCCTACCTCTTTTCTAATTTTCACGTTCAGGACATCGGAATCAACGATTTACCATTGGAAAAGATGATCGAATCGATATACTTTCGGTCGGGGGAAGGACCTTTTGATCGTTCACGCATGTCAGAGCCGTTGCCTTGAGCCTCCTTTTGGAATCCAACTTCCCAATTCATCAACTTTTCGTATGGATGCGCGGGTGGCCGTGTCGGTTGGGATCATCGGTCCATTGACCCGGGCTCATACCACCCTCTTCAAAGATGGATTGACACAACAGGGTACGCTGTGGCATTTTTGTAGGAGTACTTTTTGGCGAGGGACCTTTTGATGAGGGTTTCTGTCTTCCGCATTTTTATTATTCTCGTCACCGTTTTATCTCTTTCCGTATTATTTTGTGAACCGGTGATCGCTGCTCAGATTCGTTTAGGCCTGGAGCCCGACACGGAGGGAGATCTGGCGGGATACGTCATTTATTATGGGACGGCCTCGAGGAGTTATCGGTGGATGGTCGACGTGGGAAATGTGACGACCTATACCTTGACGGGCCTTACCCCTGGAGTGACCTATTTTATAGCTGCAACAGCTTATGATACATCCGACAATGAAAGTGATTTCTCAAATGAGGTGAGCGGAATGGGGAGGCTTGTCCCTCCCAACATTGTCTTGTTTCAGATCGACAACGGGGCGGCAAATACGGGAAGCAGAGCGGTTACTCTCGATAATACGACGGCGAATGGTCCAACCCACCATATGGCGAGCGAATCGTCCGATTTTGTTGGAGCAAGGTGGACGCGCTATTCCGTAAAACCGAAGTTTACCCTCAGCGCGGGTGCCGGGATGAAGACCGTTTACTTCAAGGCAAAGGGTAAAGAGGGGGAATCGCCGGTGGGTATCGATACGATCACGCTGGAGGGGCCGTCGGTGGATACTTTCCAGATCAACGCTGGTGCGGCGAATACGGGAAGCAGAGCGGTTACCCTTGACCATACAGCCATCCATAAACCTTCGCACTTTATGGCGAGCGAATCATCTGATTTTGTTGGAGCGAGATGGACGTTCTATTCCGTAAAACCGAAATTAACCCTCGGTGCGGGGGCCGGCACGAAGACCGTTTACTTTAAGGTCAAGAACACTATTGGGGAATCACCCGTGGTGAGTGATACGATCACGCTGGAGGGGCCGTCGGTGGATACTTTCCAGATCAACGCTGGTGCGGCAAATACGGGAAGCAGGACGGTCACCCTTGACCATACAGTCCTCCATAAACCTTCGCACTTTATGGCGAGCGAATCATCTGATTTTATTGAGGCGAGGTGGACGTTCTATTCTGTGAAACCGAGATTTACACTGAGCAAAGGGGCCGGGACGAAGACCGTTTACTTTAAGGTCAAGAACAGCATTGGGGAATCAGGCGTGGTGAGTGATACGATCACGCTGGGAGAGTAAGCCGGGCGGCACCACCCAAGGGACGCCCGCTAACCAATGAAGCCAACACCGAAGGCCCTTTTAAGAGGCTATTTCCCTTTGTCTCTTAGGCCAAAGTTTGTTCCCTGGGGAGCACCCGCTAAACCCGCCGCGTCCTTTTCTTAGTTCTTAATGGTTCAACGCCACAACAGGTCCTGATATCTTCCTCACCATCTCTTACGGAACTCTTAAAAAGAGAGGTTCCGCCCATTCGTTTCAATTTGAACATGACCTCATCAATGATATTGCATTGCCGGAAAGGCTCGGCATCTTGGCGAGAAACGTCACGGTTTCCAATCACCGTTCGTTATAAGCCTGGTGTCGACGAATGATATAAACTGAGGAGGTATTCTCATTGGAGCTTACAAACTATATGAAATGGAAGCCGGGTATTGGCGATCCCACCTTCATGGGTTGGTTCACCGTGGCAGCTTACATGATGACGGCGTTGCTCTCGGCCTTCGTAGCCCTTCATTCGTATCGCCTTTTCAGCGTAGCGGATTTTCAAAAACAGAGGCTGCTCTGGTGGGTATTAGCAATTCTTTTTCTCCTCTTGGGTATCAATAAGCAGTTAGATTTACAATCGTTATTCACCGATATCGGGAGAGCCATTTCAATCCGGCAAGGGTGGTATTCAGAACGTCGCACCTTTCAATTCTGGTTCATATTGGTTTTGGCCTTTACGAGTCTTGTTTGCCTCTTTTCAGTTGGCTGGTTTATCCGAAAGTCCTTAAAGGAAAACGGGTTAGTTCTTTTTGGCTTAACTTTCCTTTTAACGTTCATTCTGGTCCGGGGGGCTTCGTTCCATCACTTCGATAAAGTATTGAATTGGAGACCCATGGGGGTTCGAGTGAATTGGATCCTTGAGCTCACGGGGATCTTCTGCATTGGAATTGCAGCGATCTGTAAAATTTATAGCGGGATGGCTGCTTCAAAATCCTTCTCCTAAAGAACCGATGCCCGATCAGACATAGGAATTGCTCTTTTTCGAGAACCGTTCGTCATTCGAAACCCAGCAGCCCCTATTTTTAGTGTTTTGCCCTTTTTTTTGAAAGGAGCATGGAAATGCGAAAACTCAGCTATCTCATCTGTCTTCTTTTTGTCTCTTTTCTCTTCACATGTGCCTCCGGCCCTGAATCCAAAAAAGTCGCAACCCCCGCAGACATTCAGACCGGTGAGGGGGAGTCTTCCAGACAGGTAAGGATGATGAATGAAAGGATCCTGATGGGTCATCCTTTCCTCGCCGGCAGGAGGGGTTCCCATCAAGACTACAAAATCGGGTCTGAGGATCTCCTTGAAATCTCTGTCTTCGATTATGAGAAGATGAATAAGATGATCAGGGTCAGTTCTCAGGGGAATATCAGCCTGCCCTTGATCGGCACGTTGAGGGTGAAAGGCCTCACGGCCTCTCAATTGGAGAAGGAGATCCGTGATCTCCTGGCGGAAAGGTATCTTCAGGATCCCCAGGTGGGTGTTTTTATCAAAGAGTATCGCAGCCAACGCATTTCAGTGATGGGGGCCGTAGACAAGCCGGGGGTCTACGATGTCATCGGTCAGAAAACATGTTTGGACATTTTAGCCCTGGCAGGAGGTCTTAAGGAGGATGCAGGGCAGATGCTCTTTCTGATTCGGGCGCCGGCAGAAGGGGATGAGCCTTCCGGGAAGACCGGAGCCACTGAGGGAGAGATCCCCAAGGCGTTGGTGATCGATCTCGAACATTTGTTAGTCAAAGGCGACTTGAAGCTTAATCTCTCTGTGAGCCATGGCGACATTATCAATATTCCGGTCTCTGGCAAGATCTTTGTAGCGGGCGCGGTGAATAGACCAGGGGGCTTTCCTTTGAAAGGAAAGAAGTTGACCCTCTGTCAGGCCATCGCCATGGCAGAAGGATTAAAACCCGAGGCGAACGGCGGGGAGGCCAAGATCTTTCGCCACGGTGAGAATGGGGAAGGGGAGATTCTTTCCGTGGATCTCCATGCCATCGAGAAAGGCAAGAGCAAGGACTTAACCCTTCAGGAAAACGACATCGTCATTATACCCAGGAGCGGCGTCAAAAACTTTATCGTCGAAATCCGTGATACCCTAAAAGGCATCTTTGGCATTGGCTTCTCCTTGGGCACGCTATAGGAAAGGGAGAGTGATATGAATTATACGAAGCAGGTTCCTGCAGTCCCTTCGGAAAGATATTACCAGCCTCCTTCATCGGAATACGTCAGGTCCCCCTACCAGGAGGGTGGGGAGATCAATGTCAGGGATTACTGGAAGGTCATACAGAAGAGGAGATGGACGATCGTCTCTTTTTTCCTCATCGTAGTGATCGTCACGGGGGTCACGACGTTCACCATGAACCCCGTCTACCGGGCCACGGCAACCCTCCAGATCAATAAGGAGAATCCCCAGATCGTCGATTTCAAGGAGATTTTCCCCATCAATACGATGGATACAGATTACTATCAGACCCAGTACAAAGTTCTTGGAAGCCGGAGTCTTGCCAAACGGGTGATCCATTCCATGAAACTTTCGGAGAACCCAGAGTTCGTGTCCAAACCTCAGTCTTCTTTTCAACAGTGGAAGAAGGAAATCCTGATCTCGATCTCCAACCTTTTCAGTTCCCGCAAGGACGAACTTTCGGAAAAGAACAAGGAGACCCTCCTCATCGATCAATTTCTTGAAAGGTTGAAGATCGAACCCGTCCGAAATTCCCGTCTCGTCAAAATCCACTTCGATTCGTACACCCCCGAGCTATCCACCGAGGTCGCCAATGCCTTGGCCAGCACCTACATCCAGCAGAACCTGGAAACGCGTTTCGTTTCAACCGAACAAGCCAAAGGATGGTTGACCACACAGTTGCAGGATCTGAAAGGGAAGGTCGAAAAGGCCGATGAAGACCTCCAGGCCTACGGTTCGAAGCATGATATCATCTCCCTCGATGAGAAGGAGAATGTAACGATGCAACGTCTCGCCGAATTGAATGAGGCCCTGACCAAGGCGGAGTCCGATCGCATCGCCAAAGAGGCCCTGTATAAACAGACAAAGAATAGTCCCATCGAATCTCTGCCCGCGATCCTTGAGAACAAATTGATTGCAGATTTGAAACAGACCTCTATCCAGCTCGAGGGTCAGTATGTGAGGCAATTGGAGACGTTCAAACCCGACCTCCCGGAGATGGTTCGTTTGAAGAAACAGATGGAGATTCTCCGGGATCGTTTGGAAGAGGAGGTTAAGAAGATCGTTGTGGCGATGAGAAACGATTATGAGTCAAGTCTCCAAAGGGAAGCCCTTCTCCGGAAGACCTTTGAAAAGCAGAAGGTCATCGCCATGGGGATGAAGGAGAAAGCGATCCAGTACAACATTCTCAAGCGCGAGGCCGATACCAACAGGGACATTTATAAGGGTCTTCTCCAGAGGATGAAGGAGGCGGGAGTCTCCGCTGGCATCATGGCCAGCAATATTCAGCTGGTTGACCAGGCGGAGATGCCGATCGAACCTCATCGGCCCGACAAGAGACTCAACCTCATTCTGGCTGCGATCGTCGGTCTCTTTCTCGGGATCGGACTGGCCTTCTTCTTTGAATATCTGGACAACACGGTGAAAACCCCGGTCGATGTGGAGGACCTGATCCGGCTGCCATCCTTTGGGCTGGTTCCGGAGATCTCCTACGAAAGGCGGGGGCGACCGGAAAAGGAGGCGTTCTATCCCATTGAACTGGTCACCTTCGGTCATCCCAAATCGATGCTTTCCGAGGCCTACAGAAATGTCAGGACCTGCGTCCTTCTCTCCTTTTCGGGAAAGCCTCCCAGAAAGATTGCCATCTCAAGCCCCAATCCGGCAGAAGGGAAGACGACGACCGCGGTCAATACCGCCATCGCTTTATCCCAGACGGGTGCACGGGTTCTCATCATCGACTCGGATTTAAGAAAGCCAAGGATTTATAAGATCTTTGACCATGAAAACAGGGTTGGCCTCTCCACCTTTCTTTCCGGCCACGCCGATTTAGATTCCATTATTACGGAGACAGACATCCCAAATCTCAGTCATATCCCTGCGGGTCCCATCCCTCCCAATCCCTCAGAGCTTCTTGGCTCCACCCTTTTTAGGGACATGATGGAGACTCTCGAGGAGCGGTTTGACCATATCATTCTTGACTCGCCGCCCATCCTCGGGTTTGCGGATGCCGTCGTCGTTTCCAGTGCGGTAGATGGGGTTATCCTTGTGGTGCTGGGGGGGAAGACGCCCAGGGAGACCCTCCTGCGCGCAAAAGAGAGTCTCCAGCAGGTGAATGCCAGGATTCTCGGGGTGGTGATCAACCGGGTGAATATTCAAAGAGGTGACTATAGTCACTACGGCTATCACTCCTACCGATATCAAGACTATTCCGATGAAGAGCCAAAGAAGGGTAAGAACTTCTCTTATTCAAAGAAAGGGGATTCGGTTTCGACGTGACGACCTCTCTACGGTTATGAGACGCCCGGCCTTCTCCA
>Ga0214473_10002753_pt1 | contig 21526 bp, 24 predicted proteins | sample RVTome_7_FD_203509 | JGI IMG/M metagenome (GOLD analysis project Ga0214473, IMG submission 203509) | Soil microbial communities from uranium-contaminated site in the Upper Colorado River Basin, Wyoming, United States - RVT98D197 | ecosystem: Environmental > Terrestrial > Soil > Contaminated >... | reverse complement strand
AAGTGAGGTCCCTCGATGGATTCCAAATCTTAAAGGCCTGAATCTGGCTAAATCAGGAGGGTTTAAATGGTGGGATGCTATACGCGCAGAAATTCCTTCAGTTTATGTCTGCCTTCTTGCCATATTCATCTTTATGATGAAGGAGCTCCTGAGTCATTAAGTAGACATACCACAGAGTGTCATTGCGAGCGAAGTAATCTCATGGGATTGCTTCGTCACCTGTGGAATAAAAATGAAATTCTCTTGCTTCGACTATCATTTGCTCCACAGGGTTAGGAGATTTATTAGTATATAAGACTATTCCACAGGGTCTTCACAACGACACCTTTCTTCGGTCGCTGTTTACCCCGTATAATCCAGAAAGCCCCAGTCTTCAGACTGGGGGGATGAAGGCAATTTCAAATCTAAGGATAAAGAAAAGCCCAGTCTTTTAGGGTAGAGATATACGGGGTTTATTGAATCCAGCGAGATTGTCTACAATAATCTCCTGGTTTTAAGGAACCACATAACCCGTTAATTCCAAGATGTCGTCTTTTACGAGGCCGATTCCCGGAGCATAGAACTTGTATCCTTTGGCCTTCCTATCTATGGCCGAAGTCTCATAGGTTTCCAAACAGTTTTCAAACGTCCCCGCTGGAACCTGTAAGGTCTCTGTCATACTTATGATTTCCGCCCTGTCCATGGCGACTCCCGGTGCTAATTCCTGATAATACCTCCCTCCTAATAGGATCACGCCGGGCATGATGATGCCTGGTCTGGCTCCATTCACTCCAGCCAGCCAGGCCCCTTCGTGACTGACAATCACGTCGTCTTCATAGATGTCCACATCCTCTCCAAAGTAAAACACGCTGTTCGTGCGGTCGCATATCGCCAAATAGTTCCTTGAGACCTCAACCAAGACTCCGTTTATGGTCTCTCGTTCCTCCACAATCCTGGTCACAACGTCCGTTATCATCCCACCTCCGATGTCCAGATTATTGAACGTTCTCGTGTCATCCAGGACGGTGATCGTTAAGTGAATATTCTGTTGCCTGTCATTTCCTTCCAACGTAAGCTGATAATCAGGCCTCAAAATGAAATATGGATTCTCTCCCCTGGAAGAAAAACCATTGCAGGTCTCCATCATAAAGGAATCGGTAAACGCTTTATTTCTATTAGAGGCTGAATAAGCATTGTTGCCTAATGGTAGAGCCTGTTCTAACAAAGTCATTCCTACTGCCAATGCCATTGCCAACAAAATGATGTAGATTTGTCTTCTCATTTTTTCCTCCTTAGGGATTTCATATTTTCATTTGACTATTCCATTTCCAAGTCTTCAAGGTGTTACATTAACCCATAAATTACTCAGGTGATAGATCCATCTAAGTCTTGACATTTTTTACCCTCCTACGCAGAAAGCCACGCGTCTCCAGACCGTGGATGAATGCGAGGAGGGTATCTTTCGAAGCTCCAAAGGAGCGCAGTAGGGTTTGCTTCGGAGGGTTCCGCCCGACGAAGCATGTGGGGCTCTACTTCTCCCTTTATTACAAAAATAATACTATGGAAATATTAGAGAAGGGTTAAAATTAAATTAAAGTTTCTTAATCTTTGGGAAGTGAAGGGTTAGATGTTGGAATAGGTAAGTTGACCGTGAAGGTAGAACCTTGATTTAACTCACTCTCGACCTCGATCCTTCCATGGTGGGCGTGTACAATCCATTCAGCGATGCTTAAGCCCAGGCCCACCCCACCGGTTTCCCTTGATCGGGATTTATCCACTCGATAGAAACGCTTGAAAATCTTCTCTTGCTCCTCTTTCGGAATGCCAATTCCAGTATCCCTTATTTTGACGAGAGCAGAATCCTTATTCTTTTCAACCGTGACATGAATGGACCCTCTCGAAGTATATTTGATGGCATTGTCAATCAGGTTGGTAAAGAGTTGCTGAAGGCGCACTTTATCCCCTATCACTGTGGCTTCTTCAATGGTGACCGTTTCCAGCGCAATCTCATTCTGATCAGCAAGGACCTGGAAGAGATTGCACAGGTCTTTGATCAGAAGGTCCAATCTTAGTGGAACCATTTTCAACTCCACCTGAGAAGCGTCGAACTTGGAAAGAAGGATCAAGTCATTGATCATCTGATTCAAATGGTCAAATTGCTCTATAAAATGGGCCAACCCTTCCTGATACTCCTCGGCCGGCCTCCCCTTCGAGAGAAGCACCTCAGCTTCTCCTCTCATCGCACAAATAGGGGTCTTCAATTCATGAGAGGTATCCGCGGTAAATTCGGCCATTCGCTTAAAAGAGCTCTCTAATCTGGAAATCATTCCATTGATGGTCCGGATAAGATCGTCCATTTCATCATCTGTCCCTCTCGGATGCAGCCTCTCACTCAAATTTTCGGAGGTAATGCTTCGGGCCTTTGAAGCAATATAACCGATCGGAGAAAGGGACCTTCTGGCCAGCACCCACCCTCCCAGTGCCCCTAATACCAATACGATCAGAAGGGCTATCAATATATTATTTCTAAAATGAGAGAGGTTTTTTCTTACAAAACGGAGATGGGTCCCCAGTTGAATGATTTCAGTGAGCTTCCTATCCCTATAAACAGGGGTGCTGATGATACGATAGGGTGTCCTTCTTCTCGGTGAATGAATCTCCTCCCGGGTATCTTTTCTATTTCTGGCGTTGATCAACACCACCTCTTTAAGTTCATATCCAATTCCCCGAAAGCCTTTCGAAATGTAGAGGGTTTTTCCATTTGGGTCCAAGATCTGAAACACGAAGGGATAATGCTTTCTGGTCATCACATCATCTTCGAATCCCATCATCGAATAGGTCTCCTTAAACTCATGAGATAAAACTCTCTCCATTTCTTGCGTCTCATCAATAAGAAATTGATCGATCTCTTTGAGGAGTTGGTGCTTCAGTCTTAGGTAAAGGAATGAACAGATTACCAAAGCAGAAATTAAAAAGGTGAGCACATACCAGAGGGTCATCTTGAAGTCGGTCCTTTGGTAAAACTTACCCCCGATCTTCGAGGACATATCCAACCCCTTTCAAAGTATGGAGAAGCTTCGGCTCAAAATCTTTATCGATCTTATTCCGAAGATGTGAGACATGGACATCGATGACATTGGTTGAGGTGTCGAAATGATAGTCGAAAATCTTTTCGGAGATCATCGTCCGGGTGACGATCTCCCTGGGGTGTCTCATAAAAAATTCGAGAAGGGCATATTCTTTCGGGGTAAGTTCGATCTTGATTTTTTCCCGATAAATGCGATGGCCATCAGGTTCTAAAATGAGGTTAGCCAGTTGTAATCTTGAAGGGGAGCTTATGGGTTTACCTCTTCTCAGGATCGCCTGAATCCTTGCGAGTAGTTCATTAAAGGAGAAAGGTTTGGTGAGGTAATCATCTGCTCCTAAATTTAAGCCCTTAACAATATCACTCTCCGAATCCTTGGCCGTTAAGAAGATAACCGGGGTTTGAATCTCCTTTTCCCTGAGTCTTTTTAAGATCTCCCTTCCATCCATCTTTGGAAGCAGGATATCGAGGACGATCAGGTCATAACCTTTATGGAGGGCATATTCCAAACCTTCCTCTCCGTTGGATGCCATATCGACCGAAAAAGAATTTTCTAATAGTCCTTTTTTAACAAATCGAACAATCCCTTTGTCATCTTCAACCAATAAAATCCTCATTAGGCCTTATTCTAACAAATCCCTTTGCAAATTCAAATCGACATTGAAAAATTCACATTTTTCTCTTACGATGGGAACCATGAAAAAAAGGGATATCCTTTTGAGTCTCCTCTCAGGAATTCTCCTCATCCTCTCCTTCCCTTATTTTGATCTCGAATTTTTGGCCTGGTTTGCTCTGGTCCCCCTTCTCTATTCCATAGGGGGGAAGGGATTAGTCGATAGTTTCAAGCTTGGGTTTTTAACCGGCATCATCTCTTTTCTCGGAATTATTTATTGGATTATTGTGGCAGTCCACACTTATGGCAACATCCCTCTGATCATCAGTGGCCTCATCCTCTTGCTCTTGGTGGTTTACCTGAGCCTTTTTATCGGCGCCTTCACTTTCCTCACCCGCCTCATCCAGATACGCTCAGGGCTTCAAACCATACTTTTCACCCCTGTCCTCTGGGTTACTTTGGAATACCTTCGTTCCTTCCTTCTGACCGGTTTCCCCTGGGCCAATTTGGGCTATTCTCAATATCTCAATCTCCCTTTTATCCAGATGGCTGATATCACAGGAGTTTACGGTCTGTCCTTTGTCATTCTTTTGGTCAATGCCACCCTTTTTCAGGTGGTTCATCAGTGGGCAAAAAAGACTTTCCCCTTTAAGGAAGTCATCCTCACGGTTATCTTCCTTTTAGGTTTTCTCATTTATGGATATGGGAAGATGAAAGCAATCGATCGTCAAATGATTCAAAACCCTTCCTTAAAGATTGGATTGGTTCAAGGGAATATCGATCAATCCATAAAATGGGACGAATCTTTTCAGAAGGAGACATTGAAGATTTACGATAGGCTTTCTTTACGGGTTTCAGAAGAAAAGCCAGATCTCATCATCTGGCCGGAAACAGCCACTCCCTTCTTTTTTCAGGATGCCAAGGAATATCAGCCCCTTGTTCTGGATATCCCAATAAAGGCAAACACTTTTCTCCTCTTTGGAACCCCCTCTTATAAAATTCAGAAGGGAAAAGTGAACCATTACAACAGCGCCTATCTGCTCTCTCCTTCAGGGGAGCTAGTAGGAAAGTACGACAAGATTCACCTCGTCCCGTTTGGAGAGTATGTCCCGATGCAAGATCTTCTTTTCTTCATCGGGTCCCTGGGAGAAGGGATTGGAGACTTTAAATCTGGGGAAGAGGTCTATAATTTCACAATCCCGCAAGGTCGTTTTGGGGTCCTCATCTGTTTTGAGATCATCTTTCCAGACCTCTGTCGAAGATTTGTTAAAAAAGGGGCGAACTTTCTGATAACGATGACGAACGATGCCTGGTTTGGAAAAACCTCTGCTCCTTACCAGCACTTCTCCATGGCTACATTCAGGGCGGTGGAGAACCGAGTCTTCATTGCCAGGGCAGCCAATACGGGGATTACAGGCTTCATCGATCCCCGGGGAAAGATTTTAAAACAAGGAGGGATCTTTACAGAGGAGGCGATGAATGGAATGATCCGCCTATCAAAGGATAAAACCTTTTACACCCTGCACGGTGATGTTTTTGCATGGTGTTGTTCTGCTTTTTCAATCTTCTTACTTGCCTGGCCCCTATTTCAAAAATCTAAAAACATAAGGTAAAGAAAGGGATGAGATGAGGATTCGAAAACCGGGAAAAGTACATGAGCGAATTTGGTTCTTAGGCCGAAAGGAATCCGGGGTTTATCTCCTGGAGGGAGACGATGGTTCGATGATGGTGAGCGGAGGGATGAGCTACATCGTTTCAGATATCCTCCAACAATTCAAAGAATTTAACATAGACGAGAACCGAATTAAAAAACTCCTCGTCCTTCACTCCCATTTCGATCATGTGGGCATTATTCCCTTCTTCAAGCGCCGTCATCCTAAAATGGAGGTCTATGCCTCGGAAAGGGGTTGGGAGATCCTCCAGATGGACAAGGCTGTCCTGACGATCAATGAGTTTAGTCGAAACGTGGCAAAAAGAATGAAAAAAGAAGAGGTCTACTCCACCTACGATTTGGAATGGAGAAGCGACGTCTCTGGTAAAACCATCCGAGAGGGAGACCGAATGGATTTGGGAGGCCTGGAAGTCATGATCCTGGAGATCCCAGGCCATTCGTCATGTTGTATTGCAGCTTATATTCCTAAGTTAAAGGCTCTGTTTCCCACAGATGGAGGGGGCATCCCTTTTGATCAAACGATCGTCACCTCAGGAAATTCTAATTACACTAAGTATCAACAAAGCCTCGAACGGCTAAAGGATCTTAAGGTGGACTATTATTGTGCCGACCACTATGGTTATATCATTGGAGAAGAGGCTCGGGAGTTCATTTCAAAATCGATTGAGAAGGCAAAGATAAATCGTGTCCAGATGGAGGAGGCTTATCGTTCGACCCGAGATATTGATGGGGCGGCCCAGAAACTCATCTCTTCCTTTTACGAAGAAAACCCTTCCTACTTCCTCTCTCCTGAAATCTTCCTCGATGTATATCGCCAGATGGTCCGACATATCGCTACGGTGATTGAAGGAAAGATTTAGAGCGGATGGAGTCCTTGTTTTTAGTATGAGCTGACAGGCGAGAGAGGGGATCTTTAAACATTATAGAAGATCTCGTCTGGTTGAAATAGATCGTTGAGAAGCTGTTTTAGTTTCGAATGATCTTCCTCGATGATCTGAATAATTTTTAACCCATATTGAAATCCTTCACTATCGCCATAGTCATGATTGTCTTTCCACACGATCTCGCCGGACACTTCGAAGTTGGCTAGCTCGAATCCCTTGGGGAAGAGGACGATGATATTTAATTTTAGGCCGACGGGCATGTCCTTGATGGAATGAATGAGAAGCCCTTCCTCGCTCGCATTGACCACGAGCCCTCCATGGGCATGGGGGAGATCCTTCATCCGGTATTCAAGAGGCAGGTCCACCATGGATCGAGGATACCTCCTTCTTTCTCTAAAATAAGTTGAATTTTCCATCGAATCCTCCACACTCCCAATGATTCAAAAGTCAGGATAAATTTTTTTCACAGTCTATTTCTCAATCCCTCCCGTCTTCTTCAGTCGATCTTCCAAAGAGGGATAATGGATAATATTTCTTCTTTCAATGGGTAAGATTAGGGAAATAAAGGTCATCGGTTTATCTTCATAGACTTTATATCTCATCATCCCTTTATTCTTTTTGATAATCTCTTTCGCTAACTTTAAGATTAACTCAATCGCTTCTTCTTGCTGAAAATGATTTGAAATTTCTTGGACAACCCCAACTTCTTCACCCGCCTTCTCATAACCCGTAGAAACAACCAGAATCTCAAGGTATTTTCCATCCTTCTGAAGCTGACCCCTTTCTTTACCTTTTAGAGCCTCGATATCGAATAATCTCGTCAAAAATCCGATGTTCCCATTGGAAGGAATCGAAAGGAGGGTATATTGAATGACAGAGTCTAAAATATATCTTAACTGTTCATCAGGAACGGAGGTCTCTGGAAGTTCATTTTCAAACTGCTTTTTTATGATTTTAATATTTTTCTCCTCAAATTGACTCTCATGCTTCTTAATCATTTCTTCAACAAGGGTGGTCACCGTGTCCTTTTTTACAATGGGGGTGCTGAGATTGAGATAATCATTAAAACAGTCCAACAATGAAATCGTCTTCTCGATATCTTTATTAACAATTTTGTAAAAATGCTCTCCCAATTCCTGGTCCTTGAACTGATCGCGCGAAAGAAAAGCAAAGGCTTTCATGGCGGAAAGACTGGCTTTAATTTGATTGACCAGTTCAACGTAATAAAGAGACATGGGAAGTCCCTTCTGTCCATTTGAAGGAATTTCCTCCTTGGATTTGGATTCTTCTCTTTGATCTCTGTCTAGAAAGGAGAAGAAAAAATCCTTATCACTGTCTGCCGAAAAAAAATTATTTTCCATTTAGGTGTAAAATCGTGCATATTTGATGCCAAGGTGAGGTAACTATTGTAACTTACTATTATTCCACACATTCTTATAACCTGATATACTTCAAAAAAACTAAAAGGACAAATTTTGTCATAAGGGGTTAAAATTTTTGGCGTTTCCGATATATCTTGCCATTCCCTTTTTGGTGCGATGGAAGCTCAGTCTCCATTCGTTTATGATCACCGTAAATCGAAACTATGTTGAAGATGAAATTTGATCTTTTTTTGGTTTTCTGTGGTGAAGGGTTTGTTCTATTCTCTGTTGGATGTTTGGACAAATAAAAATTACCCAAGATGGCCCTTCAGCCCTATGGCTTCGGCAACCGCCTGCATCCCCTTGATCGTATCATCAATCAGTTCATCCAATCCGACTCCCAGCATCCCCGCCCCCTTTTCGATGATTGACCGATCCACACCGGCTGCAAACCTCTTGTCCTTCCATTTGTTTTTCACTGACTTTACCTGAACATCCATCACGCTTTTTGAGGGCCGAATTAAGGCGGTGGTCACCACGAGTCCAGTGAGTTCATCGATGGCGTAAAGGGCTTTTTCCAGCGCTGTCTGGGGCATGACGTCGGAGCATATCCCCCATCCGTGAGAGACCGCCCCCCGAATATATTCCTCTGGCCACCCATGCTCCCGGAGGATCTCCCCTGTCTTGGAGCAGTGCTGGTCAGGAAACCTTTCATAATCGAGATCATGGATAAGACCGATGATTCCCCACTTCTCTTCGTCCTCGCCGCGCTTCTTCGCGATGTAACGCATCACCCCTTCGACCGCATAGGCATGCTTGCGCAAACTATCGCCCTCGTTATATTGGTGCAGAAGTTCTAGGGCTTCCTGGCGCGTTGGTATTTTTTCTCCCATCGTTATACTCCTTTCTTATCTTTATATCATTTACCATGCCTTTCGTATGTGGGTCAAGTGAAGCTCCCCGTGCTTCCGCCCGGGGCATCTTCATACCTTCGGCGAAACCCGCCGAAGCATATCGACCTACGCTGAAACTTCAGCGGATACCCTTTTCGCAATCATCCCCGTCTTCCCGGACAGGACATTCTGCGAAGGCGGGTGAAACTCCCTCTTCCCTATTCTTCCTTTTAATGCTAAATTTAAATCGATGATTAATTATTCTCTGATCGACCACCCCTCCATACTGAGATTCATTTTTTATCCCCGCAAGGATTTCACCTTTTGCCCCCAAAATGGCTTTGACCTCTCCGTAGAGGTCGAGGAGGGTGCTTCTATCTTCTGTCGTTTTTACATGGGGCATCATGAATGGCCATGGATCTTATTTTTCCATGGGAATGGAGAAGTGGTGAGCGATTATGATGAGATATCCCCACTCTATCATCAAAAGGAACTTAATTTGGTCGTTGCCGATTACAGGGGCTATGGGGCAAGTAGCGGCATCCCGACCCTCACGGATCTCGCTCAGGATGCTCATACCATCTTTAAAAAGGTCCGGGAGGAACTTTCCATAAATAATCTTCGAAAAGACCTGTGGGTCATGGGAAGGTCGCTGGGAAGTATCTCTGCTTTGGAGCTGGCCTACTATTATCAAAAAGAGTTAAATGGGCTTATCATTGAAAGTGGTTTCCCCAGCGTCGTGAGAATTATGACACACCTCGGGGTTCCGGCCCATGGGATGGACTTGCAAAAGATAGATCGAGAATGTCTGGAGAGGATCCAAAAGATATTACTCCCCACCCTCATCATCCATGGCGAACAGGATTGGCTCGTCCCTCTTGAAAATGCCAAAGATATCTATCAGCATCTTGGAACAAAGGAAAAGGACCTTCTTATTATCCCTTCAGCGACCCACAATGACATCATGCTCGTTGGATTCAAGGAGTACTTCGACTCCCTCCAAGAATTTATTGAGAAAACAAATCTTTATAAAAGGAGGATGATATGATGAAAAAAAGAATTTTGACCCTCTTAACTTTTATGGCGTGCTTGACATTCATTTTCGGAGTCTCTTTAGCCACAATCTCCTATGCTAAAACGGCTAAGGAGATTAACGCAGAGGTCAATTCGGCTCTCAAGCTTTTTCCTCAACATGTCAAAGGCGGGAAAGAATTTCTCAATGCCGCAAAGGGTGTTCTCGTCATTCCGAACATTGTCAAAGCAGGACTTGGCGTGGGTGGCGAATATGGTGAGGGTGCCTTGAGGATTGGGGGAAACACAGTTGAATATTACAGCCTTGCTGCGGGTTCGGTTGGGTTTCAGATCGGCGCTCAAAAGACGAATTTAATCCTTGTATTCATGCAAGATGAAGCGCTTAAGAATTTTCGCAAGAGTTCTGGTTGGAAGGCAGGAGTAGATGGGTCGGTGGCTTTTATAGATGTCGGAAAGGGGAAATCCGTCGACACGGTAAACATCAAAGAACCCGTTATCGCGTTCATGTTCGGCCAGAAGGGTTTGATGGCTAATGCGACGATTGAAGGTGCAAAGTTTACTAAGTTGGTAAGGTAGGATATCAAGCAACCAGAAAGCAGGATACCAGAAAATCAGATTATCAGGAAAACCTGATAACCAAAGTCCTCATTTCCTGATAATCTGATGGCTCGAATTCTTACCCTGGGCTTTTTAAATAAGGCTAAAGATTTAACAAAATTTAAATGATGCTGCGAGAGTAAGAATTTGATCTTACAGTCATTGTCAAATCAGGGAATACTTCCTCCCTTGTACTGTTGATTTTACATTTTTGTTCCACAATACATGAGCATATGGTAATCGTTATCTGCAATACCGGCCTAAAACCTTCCTTCATATCTTGGGGTTCCTTCGGTTTGACATTCAACTCCGTTTATCGTATATCCAACTTACCCAAAAGCGAGTTCTTATCATTTACTTTGTCCCGGAGAACAGCTCCATGGGCTATCCCGGATCGTCAAAGATCATCTTGGCCTTGCCTTTTCCATCGATGGTCGCGTCTTCGCCCGTCAGGAAAGCTGTGGCGGACAGGATGGCGATAAAGATCAGGATCCAAGTGGTGTTCTTCATATAGGGCAGTTTAGTAAAAACCAGACCAATCCGTGATGTAAAAGGTGGCTTTGAAACGACATAAGCCTGTTTTTGTGGAAAAATACGCTTATGAATGATCAACCCATCGAAGAGATCAGAAGATTCCATTTTTCTCTTGGGTTTTTTGCACTTGCGCTCAGTATCCCTTTGCTGGGTAGGCTGGCCCTTCTCATGACGCGCCTCGCTGATTTAGAGGGGGCCGATGTTTCCGCGCTCATGCTCGTTGGAACCCGCCTCGACGCCGTAGTGGCAGGTACTCTGACCGCCCCTTTAGCCTTTCTTGCCCTGACACTTCCATCCAGGACGTGGGCCAAAAAAACTCTGGTCTGGTGCGGTACCCTTGGTTTGGCGTTTCTCGCCTTGTGTGAACTTGCTGGATGGTTCTTTTTTTCGTACTTCGACCTGCGCCCGAATTATCTAGTATTGGAACACGGTGCAGATCCCGAGGTTATTAAAGCCATGTCTTCGGCGTATCCGTGGGTGCGAATCGTTCTTGCGGTGCTTGTTTTCGGCATAATTTGCCAGCGCCTTTTGGCTTGGACGGTAAGGGGCAGCCCCCCAAAAGCACTGCTCGACCGATTGGCGACGGCCGGAGTTCTCATCGTGGCGGGACTTTGCATCCGCGGCACCTTCGATCACAGACCTCTCAATCCCAGTTTCGCCACTTTCTCTTCGAACAGACTGGCCAATGAGATCGCTGGAAACGGAGTGCTGAACGTAGCCTACGAACTGGCACAACAGGGCAAGAAGAATTATGTTCGGGTGGAGGATGTGGCGGGTCGCATGAGCACTCTTGATGCCTTTTCTTTTGCCAGGGCCCGTCTTGAAGGCAGCGGGGAATTCATTGAGAACACAAAGAATCCCCTGCTGCATCGTGTTGTGGGAGGGCCACAGAAGAATCTCAATGTGGTGGTGGTAGTGATGGAGAGTTTTACCGCCCGATTGGGAGGAGCCTGGGGTGGGGAACTTTCACTTACACCCTCCTGTGACCGCTGGGCCGCCAAAGGACTACTCCTTGAAAATTGCTTTGCCACGGGCGAACGGACAGTGCAGGGTCTCGAGGCGGTGCTGAGTTCATACCCCCCCTTACCCGGCATCAGTGTGGTTCGAAGACCCCAGGCCCGTGCTGGTGGCTTCGCCACCCTGGGCTCGACGCTCAAGGGCCGCGGCTATGAGACGGCGTTTTATTACGGGGGACAGGGGATCTTCGATCTCATGAAAGGCTTTTTTGTGTCTAATGGGTACGACAGTTTTATTGAGGAGGGTGATTTCGACGACGTCACTTTTCGCGGGACATGGGGTGTCTGCGACGAGGATGTGTTCCGGCGCATCGACCGTGATCTAACGTCGCATCATGCTCAGGGGAAACCTTTTTTTGTCACCTTCATGACGGTATCCCTCCACACTCCTTTCAAATATCCCGCCGGCAAATACCTCAAGGCTCCCCCAGGCACGGTGCCTCCGGCTGGTTTCAAGGCGGAAGAGCTGAACAACTATCTCTATGCCGATTGGGCTGTGGGAGACTTTCTCAATAAGGCGTCAACCCGCGATTATTTCCACGACACGATTTTTATCTTTGTTGGGGATCACGGGGTCCACATCAGGGGGAAAGATCTGGTGCCGCTCAACGAGTATCGAGTGGTGTCCTTCATGCTGGCACCGGGCCTGGAACCGCGCAGGATAAACCAGCCTATCAGCCAGATGGATATCGCCCCCACCCTGCTCGGGCTTCTGGGAGGAGAATGGAAAACGCCTTTTTTCGGAAGGGACTTTCTGGCGCCAACGACCCAACCACCCCGTGCCCTGATGATTTACAACAAGCGCCGCTACGGAGTACTCGAGGGGAGCAACTTCATGGTGCTTTCGGAGACGGGGCCCTCGGCCTTCCGAATTCTGGATAAATTCCGCCTGGAGCCCACGAAGATGACCCCGCAGCACACGCGGATCCTCAACGAGGGTCTGGGAACGTTGCACACTGCCGAGGAATTGCTCCGCGAGCGCAACTACCGCGACTCAGACTAAGGGGTCTCCTGTCACGTTGGTGCCTCAAGTCGTGTAAAAAGGCGGATAGAGGATGAGGACGTCATCGAAAAGATCCTCAAGCATCTTGGACTGTGGGAGGTGAAGGCCAGACCTCCGCCCAAAATGAAGGTCCCCTCGGTGACAATTCGCGCCGATCCTCATTACCCGATTAACTCCTATATCAGCTCACGAGTCCACCGAGTTATCTATTCAACATTTCGATCAGCAATCCTCACCTTCAAGTCCAACCTAAAAGCGAACATTTGTAGTGCTATCGAGAATTTATTGCTGAAATTAATTCCCTACAAGGCGCTCTCCAAACAAATTGAAACAACAAAAATCCAAACCGTGATAGGATTGATGGACGGGGTACTTTCCTGTCATCACACAACCGTGTCGGGAAAAGGTATTCATGGTTATGGAAAAGGTGATGCCGGGCCGGTCCATCCTGAACACAAGAAAATTTTAATCTTTTGACAAGGGAATTGAGGAAAGGGTAATATGAATGGACTGGTTGAGGGTGAGGAAAAGTTTAGTCTGTATAATTTTTTTTCGAAGAAAGGAGGAGTGGGATGGATCTCTTTACTGCAATGAAAGAAAGGCGAAGTTGCCGGAATTTTATGCCTGACCCGGTCGATGAGGCTACGATTGAGAAGATATTAGAGTCGGCCACTTGGGCGCCGTCTCCGCTCAACAGTCAGCCCTGGGAATTTATTGTCGTCACCAATAAAGATGTAAAAGAAAATATCTTTTCTGAAGGCGAAAGATGCCGAAGGTGGGCCCTTGAAAAAAGTGGTTGGAAGTGGCTGGGGTCCTACCCGCTCGACTTTTTGCGATCCGCCCCTGTGATCATCGCTGTGATCGGAGATCCTAAGAAGTCCGGCGTGGACATGTTTACGGAAGAGGGTCCGATGGGCTATCAAGCGGCCTGTGCAGCAGCTATCCAAAACATGCATCTTGCCGCACATGCCCTGGGCCTGAGCAGTTTGTGGTTCACTTTATTTGACAAAAAGGCCTTAAGAGAGATTCTTAACATTACCACTGAGAAAACGCCTCTGGCGCTGATCTGCCTTGGAAAACCAGGGAGTTCCATACCTCCCACACCCCGAAAAGAGGTGAAAGAAAAGACGACTTATATCCGTTGACCTTTTCCTGAGTTTCAAAACGGAGGTGCTCGATGAGAAGAAGATGGATTGGGATCATTTTTGCTATGTTGATTGCGTGGACTGGTCCAGCCTATGCGGATCAAACCGCTGAAGAGATACTTAAAGCGGTTGTGAAAATACGATCGGTCATCCCAAAGGATGCTCATACGGCGAGCACCCTCGGGACGGAACGAGAAGGGAGTGGCGTCGTCATCGATTCAGAAGGTTTGATTCTTACCATCGGCTACCTCATCGTAGAAGCTGAGACGATTGAAGTGACGGGGTCTGAAGGAAAGCCAGTCAGTGCTGCGTTTGTCGGTTATGACTACCCTACTGGCTTTGGCCTTTTACGGACAGGCAAGCCTCTGGGTGTGGCGCCTATCAAGCTGGGACAGTCGTCAACCGCCAAAACAGGGGACCCCGTTCTGATTGCAGGCCATGGAGGGACAGACACGGCGATAGCAGGTCGAATCATTAGTCGCAAAGAGTTTGCAGGTTATTGGGAGTATCTTCTCGATGAGGCTATTTTTACTGCTCCGGCTTATACCAATTTTGGTGGAGCAGCGCTGATCAATCCAGACGGTCAATTGTTGGGCATCGGGTCTCTTTTCAGCCAGCTCACGATCCCTGGATTGGGTTCAATTTCCTGTAATATATTTGTTCCGATCGATCTCCTTCATCCGATCCTATCTGACTTGAAGATCGCGGGCCGTTCTCGTAAACCACCCAGACCCTGGTTGGGGATCAATGCGGAAGAGGCCCACGGCCGTATTTTCATCACGAAGATTACCGCAGGAGGTCCTGCGGACGGGGCAGGTCTGCAACCCGGAGACCTCATTCTTAGCGTAAAGGGAAAAACCGTGAACGGGCTTGCAGATTTTTATCGTAAGATTTGGGAAGTTGGCAACGCAGGTGTGGATGTCCCTCTCAGTCTTCTCAGGGGAATCCAGATCCGTGAGATCACGATTCGTTCGGCCGATCGTCACCAATTCCTCCTGCTGAAACCAAAAAAGATCTAATGTTGTAGGGTTAAAAAGAGGTGTTTTCGGAAACATTGCTTGGGATCGCCGTTGGGATCGGTTTGAGCGCAGCATGTGGCTTCAGGGTTTTCGTGCCTTTGCTGGTGATGAATCTCGCCTCCCTCACCGGAAACCTCCATCTATCTCCCGGTTTCGAATGGATCGGGAGTGACTATGCAACCATCGCCTTTGGCACGGCAACCCTTGCTGAGGTTCTCGCCTATTATTTCCCTTGGCTTGATCACATTTTGGATCTGATTGCATCTCCCGCTGCCATCATCGCAGGTATCATCGCCACAGCCTCCATGGTGATGGACCTCTCCCCATTTCTGAAGTGGACGTTGGCGCTGATCGCAGGGGGTGGAGTGGCGGCCATCGTCCAAGGGGCGACCGTCACCCTGCGTACGAAATCGTCTGCCCTGACTGCGGGAACAGGCAATGCTTTCGTCTCCTCTTTTGAGTTGGCGGGGTCCATTATCACAGCCCTTTTGGCCATCCTCGTTCCGGTTCTTTGCCTTATTCTGGTTGCATTACTCTGCATTTTCGTCACCTGGAAAGCAGGCCGACTCTTTTTCGGAAGAATAAAAATAAAGTAGGAGGCTTAAATGCCCTATTTAATGAAAAAAGGATTCCTTTATGATATGGAGGATTCTTTCGATATCCTTATGGACTATCATGTCATCTTCATTGGAGAAGAACATGAATCCCGCTTCTCTCACAATGCAGAATTGACTATTCTTAAAGGGCTCGCTGAACGGGATTCGAATCTCGTCCTCGCCCTCGAAATGTTCGAGCGCGATGTCCAAGAGTCCCTTGACGCTTATTTAAAGGGAAAAATATCAGAGAAAAAATTTCTGAAACAGGCCCGGCCCTGGCCGAATTACCTGGAGGATTACCGGCCACTCATTCTATTTGCAAAGAGTAAAGGAATGCCAGTGATTGCAGCGAATATTCCACGAAGGGCAGCCGCGGCGGTATCCATGGCAAATGAGCTCTCCCCCGAGGTAATGGGGGAAGACAGGATATACCTTCCAAAAACCGTTTACCTCAAATCAAAGGAATATTACAAGCGCTTCGCCTCCTCTATGGAAGGAATGCCCCATTTCACTCCCATGAAAGACATCAAAGTGGATGGACTCTACAAGGCACAGGTTCTGAAGGATGCTGTCATGGCAGCCTCCGTCGAACCGTTCCTCAATCGTCGTATCCTCTTCTGCTGTGGGCATTTCCATTGTGATTACCACCTGGGCATTCCCCATCAACTCAAGAAGAATCATCCAAAACTTAAAATCGCAGTCATCGCCATGGCTCCATCGGTGGAGAACCTCCTCATGGAAGACCGTTCAAGGGTGGCTGATTTTATTTGGGTTGAGGAGTAATGGGATGGCAATCAGTCCTGGCCGGGGGGTTGTATAAGCCTCTTTTATCCGCTCCGAATAGACCCTCTCGATAGGACCGCTCATCGACCAACGAGAGATTCGATATTATGGAGGGTGTGAGGATTGAAATTTTTCGAATTTCATCTAATTTCTTAGCGATCCGTTCGAGAGATTTATCACTAGTCATCCAATTTAATTTATCAAACGCTTTCAAATTAAGGGGGAGGGTGTAACTTCGTAATGTCTTCTCACGCGCCACATTATAATACTGCTCGAAGTAAGACATCACCAGCTCACGCAGGTTGCGATAAATAGGCTCACGAAACCGTAACCCAACAAAATTGGATTTTGCCACTGCTCCCCAATATTCATCCATCCTGTATATCGCTATTAGATGGTCGTCGTCCCGGTCATTGGGAACCATTTCTAAAATGAGTGGGGGGTAGCCTAAGCGACGGAGTGCAGCGGCGGCAAACAGGGCGCCATCAAAACAGTGTGCGACTCGATCCCGGAGGACACGCAGGGGACAACGATAAATGTGTTCCGTGCTGTATAGGACTTCATCGAGAAAGGCCTGTATCTTGATGGGAGTGGTTAACGTCTCAAGAAATTTGCGCTCAGACCCTTTCAACACCTGATGAAAATCTGTCATGACTTACATTCAAACTCCTTAAGTCAAATTGACCTCTTCTTAACTCATTTCGTCAGAAAAAAGCAAGGTGAGTTTCTGGATCCTCATAAAACCCTTGAATGGGGAAGTGTTCCTGATCCCCCTATTTCTTAAAAATAGTGCTCAAAAACTTGTTTAGCTCATCCCAGGATTTCCGGTCTGCGTCAGCGTTATAAGCAATGGCCATATTAAATTTCTTGCCCAATGCATCAGCCTCTGGATTTGTAAAGCTGTGGACCGCTCCTAGGTAGGAGACAAACTGAAAATTAGCGCCGGCAGATTTCATCTCCTGTTTGAACGCCTCAATCTGTTCAGTGGGGATGAATTTATCATCGCCTCCATGGAGCACGAGGATCTTTGCTTTGACGTTGCCGACTTGCGCAGGCTTGACTGCATTCAAGCTTCCGTGAAAGCTTGCAACACCTTTGAGATCCACACCCTGCCTTGCCATGTTCAAAACAACCCCACCTCCGAAGCAATATCCAATGGCTGCAATGCGGATGGGGTCAACGGTGGCTTGTCGCTTCAGGAAGTCCATCGCTGCTATAAAGCGGATTTTAGCAACATCGAAATTTTTCATGAGCTCTGATGAGAACTTTCCTGCATCGTCGGGGTGCATTGCCTCCTTGCCTTCGCCGTACATATCAACCGCAAGACCGGTATATCCCAATTCTGCCAGCATCCGAGCCCGTTTACGGGCATAGTCATTAAGTCCCCACCATTCATGAATCACCAACACTCCCGGCCGCTTTCCCTTGATGTTTTCGTCATAGGCCAGGTATCCCTTCATCACGACACCCTGAGCGCTAAACTCTACAGCCTTTCCCACGATTTTTGGTTCCGCAGTTGCAACGCCAACCATGCCTAAAACCAATGTAATGACACTGAGTTTTATTAATAAGCTTTTCATAGTATCCTCCTTAAGCCTTAATTTGATTGACCCTCACCTTTAAAAAGCCCTTTATGTTTTCAACTAAAAGATAATTATTGCCTAGTCGATAAGCAATGTAATGGTCATTAAGCGGTTCCTTACACTTTGCGTTAGGCCCTCTGCGGTTTTACAAATGGAAAGAGAATGACTATATTTATGTTAAAGGGTTATGAGATGGAAATTAGAAGAGAACTTTTTTAGGGAGGATTAAAATGGATAAGGAACTTTATTGCAGAGATACAGGTTTGGATTGTGATTTTTTGGCTTGTGGAAGGACCGAGGAGGAAGCACTTAGCAAGTTGGGCCAACACGTGTTAGCCATACACGGTATCCAAGGATTTTCAAAGGAGTTCTACAACAAAGCACAATCAGCAATTCACGTGGGATACTGTGACTATGGAGATGCTGAGGAAACAATTTCGGAAGAGTGCAGTGCGTGTTACGAAGCGTGTTCTGACTGCGCTGACGAATGCTGTTGTTAGCCCCTTCAGGCGGCTTATGGGGGCTCCTCAATAGTCTGAAATTGGGACTTGCTCGACAATATAACGAAGTCCTCTCTTTTTTGTCTCGAATTTTATTAAGGTTTAACTGAACAGTTTTTAAATTCGATTTGACCTTCAATCTCGACAGACGCGTTTTGGCCTTTTATCCAAAGTGTTGTGTCCCCATCACTATATTTCGTCCCTGATGCAGAAGGGACACGATGTAAGTAAAATCTTTTTCCGGGGGTTGTGAGAAAGGCAATATCGACATTTTCGTAAAGCTCTACGGCGAAACTCTTCCCTTCATCGCACCTATAGGTCACTCCAGATTTGAATGCTTTATTGGAGGAACACCCAAACCCTGCGGTAAGCACCAGAAGGACCAATGCAAGACATACCGATTGAAAATTGCCCTTATTCATTTCTTTCTCACCTGCTCGATCATTTTTTTAAGTGTACCAGACTACATCAGTAATTCTTATGGCTCAATCTTCGTCCCCAATACTTTCAAAAACTTCGCCAGCCACTCAGGATGGGCTGGCCAGGCAGGTGCGGTGACGAGGTTGCCATCCACATGAGCCTTGTCCACCGGTATGTCAATGTACTTGCCACCCGCAGTTTTCACATCAGGCCCCACTGCTGGATAGGCTGAACAGGCTTTTCCCGCAATCACTCCTGCCGCTGCCAGCACTTGCGCACCATGACAAATGGCCGCAATGGGCTTATTCGCCTTGGCAAAGTGACGCACCGCCTCAAGTACCTTCTCGTTCAGACGAATATATTCGGGCGCTCGTCCTCCAGGGATCACCAGGGCATCATAAGCCTCCGGCTTGACTTCATCAAAGGTTGCATTCAATGTGAAGTTGTGGCCCGGTTTCTCGCTGTAAGTCTGATCTCCTTCAAAATCATGGATCGCTGTCCGAACCCTTTCACCAACCTTCTTCCCAGGACAAACGGCATGGACGGTGTGACCGACCATCAGCAATGCCTGAAAAGGCACCATCACCTCATAATCCTCTACAAAATCCCCAACGATCATCAAAATCTTTTTTGCTCCCATAATTAACTCCTTTCTTTTATTTCTGGAAAAAATGTTGTCAGATGTTGAAACCTGGAAGAATCCAGTACATTCATGGTAACTTCCTCACAGAAAAAATAAGATGTTTCCCTATTTTTAAATTACTTTTCAAAGCTGTAATGCCAGCAAGTCCGTTTTCTTTCTCGCTCCTGCCTTCCTGTCATCTCGGAAATCGTGATTTCCACCACGCAACAATTCTTCACCCTTTCAAGGGGGACATCGACTGCTCCAGGTCGGAAGCTACGATTAAAAGAATTCAGGGCAACCTCCCGCTCACCCATGTCTTCAACCACTTTCGCCCTGCCATAGCAAATCACACTGTCGCTGTCCACATGGCAAGGATCCCCCGCATGTTCTCTCACCTGCCCCGTTTGACGAGCGACCGTAAAACAAACTTGCGGATTCTTCTTTAGAAAATCCAACTTTTTCCCTCTGAAACCACAATGGAACCAAATTCTCCCCTTCGAATAGTGGTAATTGAGAGGAACGACATAGGGTTTTTCGTCTAACGATAACCCTAAGTAGCCAATCTTTTCCTCTTGCAACAGCCGCTCCATTTCATCTCCAGATTCTAAAAAACCCTGTTCTTCCATTCACATCCTCCCAATAGCCTTTAGCAAAGAGATTATCGGATGGATGAGGACCTGTCAAGAATGAATTTTGGTTTCCACTACCCTTCTTTTCTTTTCCCTCAGCCTGTAATCATCTCTTTCAAATCTGTTCTCCATACCTGATACCTTTTCTTTCAAGCTTGTCCAAAGTCAAGTGTGACCTCAATAACTCTTTCCGGATCTATTTATTTAGGATAACACTATAAGTTCTTCTTGTGGTATGTTGTGGTCAATAGAATTCTATTGAAATTTTCTAATTGGGTATATAAAAATAGAACAAGAGGATAACCGAGTCAAAGTAAGAAGGGGAATAGGGAATGATGAAAAAGCAATATCAAGTGGCGATTGTTGGAGCCGGTCCGTCAGCCATTTTTGCCGCTCTCACCTTGTCGAAGGGTAGCATGAAAGATATAGTGATTTTTGAGAAAGGGAAGGATATCCATGAGAGAAAAAGAGGGAGGGGAATGGAACTCCTGTGTGGCTGGGGAGGAGCAGGTGCCTTCAGTGATGGTAAGCTGACTCTTTCACCAAAGGTTGGCGGGTTCTTAGGCGACTTTATTCCCCAGAACCAATTGGTGAATCTCCTCAGAAAAGCTGATGAGATCTATCTCTCATTTGGTGCCCCGAAAGAGGTCTTCGGTCAATCCTCTGGTAAAACTGAAGCCCTGTACCAGGAAGCGAAACTGGCAGGATTAGAATTCATTCCCATGGAAATCAGACATCTGGGAACTGAAAACTGTGTGCCTCTCTTGAAGAAGATCCGAAATGCCCTGGAGAAAAAAGTGGACGTCCTCTTTAATACCCCCGTGAAAGAGATTCTCGTTGAAAATGGAAAGGACATGGGGGTATTGCTTGAGAATGGGACCAGGGTGAACGCGGACTACGTGATTTGTGGTCCGGGCCGTGTGGGAGCCCAATGGATCAAGAACGAAGTGCAGCGTTTGGGAATCCCGTCTATACCAAGTCCAGTCGACATAGGAGTCCGTGTGGAAGCCCCTGCCTCCATCCTTCAAAAACTTACAGACATCGCCTATGAGGCAAAATTTATCTACTATTCAAAGACCTTTGATGACAAGGTTCGGACTTTTTGTATGAATCCTTTCGGAGAGGTGGTCACAGAAACGATTGATGAGATCGTCACCGTCAATGGCCACAGTTACGCTAACAAAAAAACTGAGAATACCAACTTTGCCATCCTCGTTTCCAACACCTTTACCGAACCTTTCAACGACCCTATTGGCTATGGGAAGTATATTGCTAGACTGGCCAATTTTCTTGGGAATGGAGTGATCATTCAGAGATTGGGAGATCTACTCGATGGGAGGCGATCCACAACCGATCGGATCAATCGATGCATTACCCAACCTACTCTGATTTCAGCCACCCCGGGTGACCTCAGTTTTGTCCTTCCCTACCGTCATTTGAAGAGCATCATCGAGATGCTCGAGGCATTGGATCGAATCACTCCCGGAATTTTTTCCAGGCACACTCTCCTTTACGGGGTGGAGGTAAAGTTCTATACCAATCGGGTAAAAATCTCAC
>Ga0214473_10002752_pt1 | contig 21527 bp, 15 predicted proteins | sample RVTome_7_FD_203509 | JGI IMG/M metagenome (GOLD analysis project Ga0214473, IMG submission 203509) | Soil microbial communities from uranium-contaminated site in the Upper Colorado River Basin, Wyoming, United States - RVT98D197 | ecosystem: Environmental > Terrestrial > Soil > Contaminated >... | reverse complement strand
GGAACGGTGGGCCGCCCCATCCGCGACGTCGAAGTGCGCATCGCGGACGATGGCGAAATCCTGGTTCGCGGGCCCTGCGTCATGATGGGCTACTACCAAAGACCCGAAGAGACGCGCGAGGTGATTTCCCCGGAGGGCTGGTTTTCGACCGGAGACATCGGCTATCTCGATAAGGACGGCTATCTGGTCATCACCGACCGCAAGAAGGACATCCTGAAAACGGCGGGCGGCAAGATAATCGCTCCGGCGCCGATCGAGAACGCGCTCCGGTCCAGCCCCTACATCCAGAACGCGGCTCTGGTCGGCGATAAGCGGCGGTTCATTGCGGCGCTGATCGTTCCGAATTTCGCCGGCGTCGAGGCCCGTGCGCGTGCGGAGCACCTGAAGTTTGCTTCGCGCGCGGAGCTCTGTGCACATCCCTGGGTGCACAAGCTTATGGAAGAAGAAATCGCGCGCTTGACCACCAGCTTGGCTCAATTCGAGACCATCAAGCGCTTCGTGCTGTTGAATACCGACTTCAGCTTCGCGAATGGCGAGTTGACCTACACGCTCAAACTCAAACGCCGTATCATCGAGCAACGCTACGCGGAGGTCATCGAACGGCTCTACGCCGAACGTGCCCCGGCGCATCCGTAGCCGAGGCGCCGCGGGGCGCCATCCCGTTTCGCATCGTGCCGTCCCGCAGTACAATAGTCGTCGGAGAAAACCAAAAATGGACGACTCACTGGTGATTGCCGGCCGCGCCTTTCGCTCGCGTCTGATTGTCGGTACCGGAAAATACCGCAGCTTTACGGAGATGCAGCGGGCGCACGAAGCCTCCGGCGCCGACATGGTCACCGTGGCCGTGCGCCGTGTCAATCTCACCGACCGCAGCAAGGAGTCCCTGCTGGACTACTTGGACCGCGACAAGTATTTCCTATTGCCGAATACGGCGGGTTGCTACACGGCCGAAGAAGCCGTTCGCACCGCCCGGCTGGGCAGGGAAGTGGGCTTGTCGAACTGGGTGAAGCTTGAAGTCATCGGCGATCAGCAGACGCTGTTTCCCGATACCGCCGAGCTGGTCAATGCCACCGGCCAACTCGTTAAGGAAGGTTTCGTCGTCCTGCCCTACACCAACGACGACTTGGTCGTTGCGCGCCGCCTGGTGGACGCCGGCGCCGCCGCCGTCATGCCGCTCGGCGCGCCCATCGGCTCCGGCCTGGGCATCCAGAATCTCGCGTCGCTGCGCATCCTGCGCGAGCGCATCACCGAGGTGCCGCTGATCGTGGACGCCGGTGTGGGCACTGCCTCCGACGCCGCCGTGGCTATGGAGCTGGGTTTCGACGGCGTGCTGATGAACACCGCCATCGCTGAAGCACAGGATGCCGTGCTCATGGCCTCGGCCATGCGCCACGCCGTCGAGGCCGGCCGGCAGGCGTTCCTCGCGGGCAGAATTCCCAAGAAGCTTTACGCCAGCGCCTCCAGCCCTCTGGCCGGCGTGGTTCGTTGACCGCGGCGCCTTCCTCCTCGTCCCGTATCGCCTACCTCGATTGGACGCGCGGCCTCGCCTGCCTGCTGATGTTCCAGACGCATTGCTACGATTCCTGGCTCGGCGGCGAGGCGCGCGCCACCGCGTTTTTTCGCTGGACGCGGCTCGGCGGCACCATCCCCGCGCCCATCTTTCTTTTTCTCGCAGGTGTGGCCGTCGTGCTGGTCGCTGACCGCGCCATGCAAAAAGGCGTTCCGCCACCGCACATCGCCCGCACTATCATGCGTCGCGGCGCGCAGATTTTCGGCCTGGCCCTGATCTTCCGCCTGCAGGAATTTCTCCTGGGCCAGCCGCGCGCGCCCTGGACCGACCTGCTGCGTGTGGACGTCCTGAACATCATCGGCGCGTCCCTGGTCTTGCTCGGCGCGTTTTACTTCACGGTTTCGTGGGGTCTGTGCGAAGAGACCGACAATTCACATCTCTCCGAGCGCCTGCGCGTTCGCCTGGCCGCCCTGGCCGTGCCCTTCGCGGCGGCCATCGCCCTGGCTACGCCACCGCTTTGGACCACTCATCGCCCCCGCTGGCTGCCGTGGTACCTCGAGTCCTACGTGAACGGCGTGCACATCTTCGACCAGCCCCAGCCCTACCTGTTCCCACTGTTTCCCTGGGCTGCCTTCGCATTCGCGGGTCTGGCCGCGGGATGCTTCCTGGTCTCAGTGTGGGCCCGCCGCCGCGACTTCCTCGCGGTGGCCGTCACGGCCGCCGCCGGGGCCGCGCTGTTCGCGCTCGGTTTCTGGCTCGACTCGCGGCCCCGGCAACTCTACGCCGTTTACGATTTCTGGCACACCAGTCCGAATTTCTTTCTGATGCGCATCGGCATGTTGACCGGAGCCATGCTGGCGGGCTACGCCTGGTGCCGCTGGGGCCCATCGCTATGGGGATTCAGCCCCGTGCTCGAGCTGGGCCGCCAATCGCTTCTGGTCTACTGGGTACATGTCCAGTTGGCCTACGGCGGCCTTTCCATTCTGAGGAAGCGCGCTCAGGACATCCCCACGGCCAGCGCCGGCGTGATCGCACTCACTCTGGCCATGATCGCCTTGGCCGCGTTCCGCAATCGCACCAAAGGACGCCCTTTTCGCGAATGGGTGTCCTGGCGATCTCCCGCCGGCGCGTCCACATAGATTCGTCTTGAAAAAACGCAGCGCGGCTTTCCTGCTCCGCGTGCTCTGTGTCTCCGTACCTCTGCGACCTCTGTGTTGAGCCTTTGTCTTAGGGGTCTTCAGTGGTTCTTGGATGACTTGCAGTTTTCTTGCCGACACCACACTAGCGCGGATCCGCCGGCTGGCCCGGTTTCTCTGCTGCCGGCGGAGGCAGCTTGAAAATCATCTCCCCCGGTCGCGCTAAGCCCATCTCCTCCCGCGCGATGCGCTCGATGGTCTTGGGGTCGGTGCGCAGCGCGTTCACGTGATCGCTAAGTTCGTGGTTCTCCCGGTTGAGCCGTTCAATCTCTCCGCGAAGCTGCTCGAGCTCCTTCTGGCTGCGGCGCATGGCCAAAAAACCGTGCGAGCCGAAGACGTCATGAACACCCAGGGCCAGCAGCGCCAGTCCGAGAAACTTCAGCAAATGTCGGCGCCAGAACGGCTGTCGAACTTGGCTGCGGCTCATGCTCGTTTTCCTCCGTCGGACAAAATCCACGCCCGGGCGTCGGCAGACAACCGCGCAGACTCCTGCTGCGTCGCGGCTTCGGTATAGACGCGCATCAATGGCTCGGTCCCCGATAGGCGCAGCAGCACCCACGACCCGTCGTCCAACACCAGCTTGAGCCCGTCGGTGCGGTCGGTGCGCGCCACCCTCCGGCCCAAAAACGTAGGAAATTCTCCAGCCAGGCGCTCGACCGCGCGCGCCTTGACGTCCTCGGGCAAGTGCAAATTCGCCCGCAGCGGCCAGTATTCGCGGCCCACGCGACGGAAAAGGTCGCGGAGCTGCTCGTCGAGTGTAGCGCGCCGTGCGGCCATCATCTCCGCCACCAGCAGGCAGGCCAGTATGCCGTCCTTTTCAGGCAGGTGACCGCGAATCGAAAGCCCCGCGCTCTCCTCGCCGCCCAGTGCGATGGCGTCCTTGAGTATCCATTGGCCGATGTACTTGAACCCCACCGGCGTTTCATGTACGGCCAAGCCGTTGCGCTCGGCCACGCCGTCCAGCAGGTGCGAAGTAGCCACGCTGCGTGCCGCATCCAGTCGCCAGCCGCGCGTTTCGATCAGGTAGTCGTACAGCAGGCCCAATATGTGATTGGGAGACACCCAGCGCCCGGTGCCGTCCACGATCCCAAACCGGTCGGCGTCGCCGTCCGTGGCTAAACCAACGGCGGCGCTCGATTCCGTCACCGCCCTGCACAGCGGAGCGAGATTGCTTTCGGAGACGTCGGGCCCCGTGCCGTCGAACAGGACATCGCGCCCGGCGCGAATGGTCTGCGCCGTGATGCCGTGGTCGGCCAGCACGCGGTCCACATAGCCTGCGCCGCAGCCGTGCAATGCGTCGAAAACAATGCGCGGTCCTGGCCGCGAAGACGTTCCCCGGATGCTGTCGAACCGCACCAGCTCGCCCAATCGCCGCAGGTACCCAGGACCCGGCTCAGCCCACTCAATCTCCTCGCCCTGATGCGGGGACGGGAAGGCCGAACCGGAGTGATTCCTGCGCGCCGCCAGTTTCGCCGCGCGCGCTTCGATGTCGCGGGTGACTTCTGTCGCCGCCGGCCCGCCGCTCGAATCCGAGAATTTGAGTCCGTGATAGTCGGCGGGATTGTGGCTGGCGGTGAAATTGATGGCGCCGTCCAGTTTGGCCCGGCGCACTTCCCAGGCCACCGTCGGAGTCGGCGTGGCCCCGCGGCAAACCAGCGGGCGCACGCCGTGCTCGCTGAGCACGATGGCCGCAGTGCGCACGAACTCCTCGGAGAAAAATCGCGTGTCGTGCGCCACCAGAACGGTCGGCTTCTTGTTGCGGCTGAGCACGTGCCCGGCGATGGCTTCTACAGCCAGGCGCACCCGCGAAAATGTGAAGTCTTCAGCGATAATGCCGCGCCATCCCGAAGTGCCGAACGTGATGGGAGCAGCGGCCATTGGTTTTGACTGGCCGGGTATTGTATCTTGGCGCGGCGTACTGCTCCAGTCGAGCCTGTGGCAGTTCCGCAAAGAGTAACGGGCCTTACCGGAGACAGCCAGCATGCCCAAGCGAGCGCCGAAAGGACATGTCGTCGTGCTGGTCACCTGCGGCTCGCGCCGCGAGGCCGGAAAGATCGCCCGCCGCGTCGTCGAGCAAAAACTCGCCGCCTGCGTCAACGTCTTGGAAACGCCGCTGCATTCGACCTACCGCTGGAAAGGAAAAATCGAGCAGGCCCGCGAGTTTTTGCTGCTGATGAAGACTTCACGCCGCCGGTTAAACGCGCTGCGCGCCGAGGTCCAGCGCCTGCACAGCTACGACCTCCCCGAGTTCATCGCCCTGCCCATCGTCTCCGGCTCGCCTCGTTACCTAGCCTGGCTCGAGGACTGTCTCCGTCCGAAGTAGTTTGCCGCTTCCGCCGACCGGCACCTAGCCCGGATTTCCGAGATGAACTGTCCCCAACGTATCCCCCGGGCGATACTTCTCTTGAGCATTCATGCCCGTCTAAACGCCATGAATGGGCCATTGGCTCCCCGCCCGCCACTGGAAGCAGTCGGCAAGCAACGACCGAGCTGGAGCATTGTTCCTGAAGGCAGCCAGGTGTATATTGCCGGCCAGCCGGGAAAGCACAATGGAAATTCTCACTCGGTATGAATGAGACATATTGGGAGGCGAGATGAGAGGCAGAAACTATTTGGCTGTTTTCTTACTGTCTCTGGCGGTCGCTCTTGTTATCGCTCAGGGTAGAGCACGGTCACAATCACCCACTTCGTCGGCCACCATTTCGCAACTGAAGCAGGTCGCTTACCTCAAGGCGTCGAATGCAGGGGCGGGTGACCATTTCGGTTGCGGAGGCAACCTGCAGGGACACGCCGGACACGCAGTGGCCATCAGTCGCGATGGAAACACCATTGTGATCGGCGCCCACCATGAAAAGAGTAACGCAAGGGGCATCAACGGCAATCAGAACGACGACTCGATCTACAACTCCGGCGCGGTCTACGTTTTCGTCCGCAGGGGCGACACTTGGGTACAGCAGGCCTACACCAAGGCGTCCAATTCAGGGCAAAGTGACAATTTTGGGTACCTCGTGGCCTTGAGCGCGGACGGTAACACCATGGCCGCGTCTGCCCAATGGGAGGCCAGCGCCGCCACTGGTGTCAATGGTAACCAGAACGATGACTCGATCCAACAGGCGGGAGCCGTATACGTATTCATTCGCACGGGCGATACCTGGTCCCAGCAGGCTTACATCAAAGCCTCGAACACCGGCAGGGCCGCAGCCCGCGGCGAGGACTGGGACGACGGAGACCAGTTCGGCACCGCTCTCACTTTGAGCGGCGACGGCAACACGTTGGCCGTGGGCGCCATCTCCGAGGATAGCGGCGCCACCGGTATCAACGGTAACCAGCGCGACGACTCGCAGTTGGGGGCCGGCGCGGTGTACGTCTTCACGCGGACGGCCACCACTTGGTCGCAGCAAGCCTACCTCAAGTCTGCGAATACGGACGCAGGTGACCTGTTCGGCTTTTCCATTGCCCTCAACGCCGACGGCAATGTGCTGGCGGTTGGCGGCTACGAGGAAGATGGTTCCTCCACTGTCGTCAACGGTCCCTATGACAACAACTTGGGTGGCGCCGGCGCGGTTTATATCTTCAGTCGAAGCGGCACCACCTGGTCGCAAACGGCCTACCTCAAGGCCTTGACCCCGGACGGAGGAGACTCTCTGGGAGCCGTTGTGGCGATCAGCGATGACGGCAACACCGTGGCCGCAGACGCCCTCGACGAAGACAGCACCGGCAACGGCGTCAACGCCGTTCAGCAGGGCAACCGGGTGCTTAATACCTCCTCCGGCGCCGTGTACGTCTTTTTCCGTGGCAACGGCGTCTGGAGGCAGCAGGCCTCCTTCAAGGCCTCCAACACGGGACTGGAAGACTGGTTCGGAGTCAGCCTCGCCTTGAGTGGCGACGGCAACACGCTCGCCATCGCTGCCTCACTTGAAGACAGCGCCGCCCAGGGCATCAACGGCAATCAAGCCGACAACTCGGCCAACGAGGCCGGAGCGGTTTATTTCTTCACCCGCACCGGCGCTACCTGGACCCAACAGGCCTACATCAAAGGCTCAAACACGGAGGCATTCGACGAGTTCGGAAGTGCCCTGGCCCTGAACCGAGACGGCAGGATCATGGTTGTAAGCGCTCGTGGCGAAGACAGCGCCGCCCGGGGCATCAACGGCAATCAAGCCGACAACTCCGCCGACGAGGCCGGGGCCGCCTACGTCTTCACATACTAAGAGTTTATCGCGGCTTGGGCGCCGGAATACCTCGACGGAGATAAAAGAAATGCCGTGAATCTTTTTCTCAAGACAGTTGCGGCCTTCGCGGGCCTGACTGTTCTTTTTCTCCTGGTGCTCTTCTCCGGAGTCGTGTTTTGAACTTACTGCTGCCCCTGCAATCCAGGACTAGAATGATGGCGATCCAGGAACGCCTCGGCCAGGCTGTCGATACGCTTGCCGACCGGCGTAAAGGAAACGACCACGGAAAAGCCAAATGCGCCGATGCCGGTAAGTGCCGCCTCCGTGTATTCCCCGGGATAGTGCGACTGGTGAACCACAGCATCAGCAAGAAAAGTGGTCAGGCCCAGAAACATGGCTGAAGTCCAGCGGTTGGCCAAGTGTCGCGCATACTGGGTGAATGTGACGCCCAGGGCCGGAAAGACGGCCAGCAGTCCCGTCTTCGTGGCGATCGCAAGATGCGCCAGCGTCAGGTCGGCGATGTGGCCTTGGACCATGAGCACCAGGCAAACCGCCCCGGCCTCAACGGCTTTATGTCCGCAGAGCACCAGCCGGTACTGATGCTTTTCATGCAAGAGACGGCTCAGGTTCATGGTGTCTCACCGCCCCCGCTAGACCTTAGCCAGCGCCGCGTCGAGGTCCGCAATCAGATCCTCCACGTCCTCGATGCCCACCGATATGCGCACCAGACCATCCGTAATCCCGGTCTGCTGCCGCACCTCAGCCGGTATGGACGCGTGAGTCATGGTCGCGGGATGGGAGATCAGCGTCTCCACTCCGCCCAGGCTTTCCGCCAGCGAACACAGCTTCACGTGGTCCAGCAGCCGCCGCGCCGCCTCCATATCTCCCAAGTCAAAAGAGATCATGGCGCCGAAGCCCCGTTGTTGCTTGCGCGCGATATCATGCTGCGGGTGTGACGGCAAGCCGGGATAGAGCACGCGCTTTACCTTCCGGTGCTGCGAGAGATGCCGCGCAATGGCCACGCCGTTCGAGTCGTGTTGCGCCATGCGCACCGCCAGCGTTTTGATGCCCCGCGCCACCAGAAAACAGTCCATGGGTGCCAGCCCCGCTCCCGCCGACCGCTGCACAAAATAAATCTTCTCCGCTTCCTCGACACGCGTCAGCACCACCGCGCCGCCCACGGCATCGCTGTGACCGTTCAGATACTTGGTCATTGAGTGCACCACGATGTGCGCGCCCAGCGAAATCGGCCTTTGCAGGTAGGGACTGAGAAACGTGTTGTCCACCACTAGCGTCAGCTTGCGCTCGCCGGCGATCCGCGCCATCTCGGCGATGTCGGTGATGATCATCGTCGGATTCGTCGGAGTCTCCACATAAATCATCTTGGTATTGGGACGAATTCCCGCGAGGACGCTGGCCGCGCTGGACGTATCTATGTAGCTGAACTCCAGCCCAAACTGCGTCAGCAACTGTGTCGTCAGCCGGTAGACGCCACCGTACACCGCCTGCGAAATAATCGCGTGGTCGCCCGGACGCAAGAGGCGAAAGACGGCGTCAATCGCCGCCATGCCCGTGGTGAAAACGTACGCCGACTGCCCCCCTTCGAGGCGCGCCACGCACCGTTCCAGCGCCTTGCGGTTGGGATGGTTGGTGCGCGCGTAGTCGTAGCCCTTGCTCTTCCCCAGCGCCTCCTGCACGTACGTCGAGGTCTGATAGATCGGCGCAACGATGGCGCCGGTGGCCGGGTCGGGCTCCTGCCCGATGTGTATCGCGTCGGTGGCAAATCCCATCCAAATTCCTCCTCGTACCGTTCCAACTGTGGCACAGTCCGCCGCGGCGGACTGTGCGCTGGCTCTGATGCTTCGCGGCCAAGTGTAGCATTCAACCGTGAGACTTTCTGCCCTCCGGGCCTTGCTTCCTCCGGTTCCCGTCGCCCAGGACTTCCTGCAGGTGTATACTCAGCCCCCGAACGGCACAAGTCGGGGTTGTGTAGCACAGCCACTCATGGCTGTGCAGTGGTTCCGATGCTAAATCGCGGCACCAAAATCGGATCGTACGAAGTTGAGGCGTTTTGCGGGCGTGAGGCCTCGTTGTGTGAGGCCGGGAGCCCGCAGCCGAAATCCCGAGCGGAGCGAGGGATCTCTCCGAATGCTTAGTTCCGGCACCAGAATTGGCGTTTACGAAGTCATCAGCCTGATCGGCGCCGGCGGTATGGGCGAGGTCTATCGCGCCCATGACTCTCGTCTCAACCGTGACGTGGCGCTGAAGGTCCTCCCCGAAGCTTTCGCTAGAGATTCTGAGCGCATGGCGCGCTTCGAGCGCGAAGCGAAAGTACTGGCCTCGCTGAATCATCCCAACATCGCCGCGATCTATGGTCTGGAAGAATCCGGCCTGATCCGTGCGCTGGTGATGGAGCTGGTCGAAGGCCCCACACTGGCCGAGCGCATCCGCGGCGGTCCAGTTCCAGTTGACGAAACGCTGCCGATTGCCAGGCAAGTCGCCGATGCCGTGGAATACGCGCACGACCACAACGTGATCCACCGCGATCTAAAACCCGCCAACATCAAAGTCACCGCCGAGGGCATGGTCAAGGTGCTGGATTTCGGCTTGGCTAAGGCCCTGGCCGACGACCCCACCGACGGTGACATGAGCAACTCGCCCACCCTGAGCATGGCGGCCACCAGACAAGGAGTGATCCTGGGCACCGCCGCCTACATGTCTCCCGAGCAGGCCAAGGGCAAGACGGCCGACCGCCGCGCCGACGTTTGGGCCTTTGGCGTGGTGCTGTACGAAATGCTTGTGGGTAAACAGCTTTATTCGGGCGAGACGATACCGGAGACGCTCGCATCGGTGATGAAGGAGGTGCCGGCGCTCGAAAAGCTTCCCTCGAACACGCCGCCCGCCATCCGCAATCTGCTCAGCCGCTGCCTCGAAAAAACCGTGCGCCGCCGCGTGCAGCACATCGGCGAAGTGCGCATCGCCCTCGAAGACGTCCTCTCCGGCGCTGCGCCCGGCGCCGCCGAGCCGGCAGCTCCCAGCGCGCCCGCCCGTGCCGGCCGCGAGCGCCTAGTCTGGGCCGCAGCGGTTGCGCTCTTCGTTCTGACCACCGCCGCCTTCGCCATCGGTTTCATCCTCCGCGCACCCAAGCCGTCGCAACAGACGCGCCTGAACGCCGAGATCGGCGCCGACGCAAGCCTGAATACGGCCAATGGGGCCGCAGCCATCGTCTCGCCCGACGGCGCTCGCCTGGCTTTTGTAGCCACCGGCGCCGGCCAGAGGCGGCGCATCTACGTTCGCTCGCTTGATCAGTTGCAGGCCACCGCGCTTTCCGGCACCGAGAATGCGGTCGATCCCTTCTTTTCGCCAGACGGTCAATGGCTTGGCTTCTTCGCTGACAGCAAACTGAAAAAAATCTCTGTGCAGGGCGGCGCGGCGGTCACGCTCTGCGACGCTTCCAACGACCGTGGCGGAAGCTGGAGTGACGATGGCACCATCGTGTTTTCCAAAGACGCCGCTTCGGCCTTATCCAGGGTTTCCTCAGCGGGAGGAACGCCCGAGCCGCTTACCACCCTCGATCAAAAAGCGGGCGAAACAACACAGCGCTGGCCCCAGGCGCTGCCGGGCGGCAAGTCCGTGCTGTTCACCTCCGATACAGCCCCGCCCTTTGAAGATGCTGAGATCGCGGTGTACTCGATAGATTCCCGCCAGCGCAAGACCGTCCAGCGCGGCGGCTTCTATGCACGCTACCTGCCCAGCGGCCATGTGGTCTATATGCACGAAGGGACGCTGTTTGCCGTGCCTTTCGACCTCAAGCGGCTGGAGGTGACCGGCCAGCCTGCGCCGATCCTGGAAGGCGTGACCACCGCGTCCGGGAATGGCGGGGCGCAGTTCTCTTTCTCCGATACTGGAAACCTGGTGTACGTAGCGGGTCGCGGCGTGGGTCTGGACGTCTCCATCTACTGGATGGACCGCGACGGGAAATTCGCGCCTTTGCGCGAAACGCGCGCCGCTTACAACAATCCCGCGTTATCCCCCGACGGGAAGCGTTTGGCTCTGGACGTCCTTGAGGGCGGCAGAAACGACGTCTGGATGTACGAGTGGGAGCGGGACACGCTTACACGCCTGACCTTTGTGGGTGACAGAAATTCTTATCCACTTTGGACTCCCGACGGGCAGAGGATTGCCTATACCTCTGTGCAAAATGGAGCTGAAAACCTGTGGTGGATACGCGCCGACGGCTCCGGTACCCCCCAGCGCCTCACGGAAAGCAAGTCCAGGCAGCGCCCGCACTCCTGGGGGCCTGACGGCAAGATCTTGGCATTCCGGCAGGATAATGTTGCCAGTGGCAGTTGGGACATCATGACTCTTTCGATCGAAGGCGACGAAAAGTCCGGCTGGAAACCCGGCGAGCCGAAACCCTTCGTGAACACAGCTTCCACCGAAGTGGAGCCCGCCTTCTCGCCCGATGGCCGCTGGCTGGCCTATGGTTCCAACGAATCCGGAACTTTCGAGCTATTCGTCCGGCCTTTCCCCGGTCCGGGAGGCAAGTGGCAGGTTTCCACCGGAGGGGGCAACTACCCTAGGTGGTCGCGCAACGGCAAGGAGCTTTTTTACCGCACTGCAGACAGCAAAATCATGGTGACCACCTATGCCGCTTCCGGCGATTCGTTCCGAGCCGACAAGCCTCAGCTCTGGTCGCCCGGCCAGTTCGCCGACCTCGGGAACTACTTTTACACTTTTGACTTGCACCCCGACGGCAAACGCTTCGCCGTACTGAAGGCCCCCGGCACAGAACAGAACGCTGCGGTGAACAAGGTCGGCTTCATCTTCAATTTCTTCGACGAACTCCGCGCCAAACTCCCGCCCGGCTAGTCCCGAGCATTGGTAGCACAGGCATTCCTGCCTGTGCTCGCTGGCGCGGCAAAACATTCGCAAGGTCGGGTGCCGCCCCTTTCCGCTCCCCGGAACGTGTGAGGGGTTCGCCGGGTGCCGCACCCTTTCCGCTTTCCGAAAGGGTGCGGGGGTTCGCTGTAGCTCGGGTCTTCCCCGACGTTTCTGGTCGAGGGGACCCGAGGTCGTCCCTCGACGGGTTTTCAGTTGCACAACTGCGCGTCTGGGAGTATCTATAAAAGAAGGAGCCGGGGCGGCCACGCCAGCCGCGACTCGAAACCAGCCCCGGGGGCCGGTGAATGTCAATGAATGACCGATCCCATCATCGGGCCACCAATCCACCAACGAGCACATACGTTCACGCGCTGACGGCAATCCTGGCACTGGTTCTCTCCCTCTCGCCCGCACTTTCCGCGCAATCCGGCAAGGACCAGGAAAAGCCCGCCAAACCCAGTGGCACCGCGCTGCTGCGGATCGAGCTCACCGGCGCCGACACCAAAAAGCCCATTGCCGATGCCAGCGTCTACGTCAAATTCACCGACGACGGCGTCTTGCGCGACAAGCGCGTCGAATTCAACCTCAAGACCAACCAGAATGGCGTGGCGCGCTCTCCGCAGATTCCCAAGGGACGCGTTCTCATTCAGATCGTGATGCCGGGCTGGAAGACCTTCGGCCAGTATTACGACATTGATCGCGACGAGCAGGTCATCCAGATTAATCTTGAGCGTCCCACGACCCGTTGGTTCTGAGCCCCAGCAATTTTCCGCCCGCTCTGTTTTGCGCGTCTTGATGCGCCCGTGTCTCCCGATCAGCCATGAACGCGCGACGCTGCGCGCCTCCCAGTGCACCAACGAAGTGCAAACAGTACTAACCCACTCGATTCACGCGCGGTTACGCCGCTTCCGCACAACTTTTCCAGAAGCTTTTCAACAGAACTGTTGAAAACTGCTCACCTCGTTACGCAACTGCGATGAGCTGCCCGGTGCGTCGCTTCCCTGCGCGCATTTTGACGCCATCCGGGGCCGATGCTACAGTAACTCGCTTGGTCGCCATCACATGAACGATCCTCACGCCGAATCAATTCGCCGCGGAAAATTTCTCTATCTGCGCTTGCTGTGGAGCAATCTGGGTGTGCATCCCTTGCGCTCAGGGCTCAGCGCAGTGGCCATCGCCTTGCAAGTATTTCTGATCCTGCTGATTGTGGGACTGACTTCCGGCGTGCTGAGCGACTGGCGCGCCCGCTCCGAAGGCGTCGGTGCTGACATCATCGTCCAGCCGCCCAACTCCTCCATTTTCTTTGCCTTCTCGAGCGCCGTCATGCCCGAATCCCTGGCTGCCCAGATCGAGAAGCTGCCGGGCGTGGATGAAGTCGCCCCCGTCTTCATTGTGATGGACCTAAACTACCTGGGAGTCATCTACGGGATTGACTATGCGCGCTTTAACGGCCTGAGCAACGGTTTCACGTTTCTCTCCGGCGGCCCGTTCGCCGAGCCCAACGATGCCATCGCCGACGACTTGGCCGCCGCAGACCGCAACCTCAAGGTCGGCGCGCCGGTCACGCTCCTGAACCGCGAATTCAACCTTCGCGGCGTCGTCGTCCACGGCAAGGGCGCGCGCTTTTTCGTGCCGCTGCGCACGGCCCAGGAAATCGCCGGCGCCGAAAATCGTGTCTCCATGATCTACGTTCGCAGCACTGGAGATACCGAAGCGCTGCGCAGTGAACTGGTCAGGCGCTTTCCGAACTACCGTATCCGTTCCATGGCCGAGTACATGTCGTTGATGACCTCGTCCAGCCTGCCGGAGCTTACACCGTTCATCAACTCTTTCGTGGGATTGGGTGTGGTCATCAGCTTTCTGGTGGTGCTGCTGACCATGTATACGTTGGTGCTCGAGCGGCGCCGCGAAATCGGCATCTTGAAGGCTCTCGGCTCCTCTCGGATCGAGATTTGCGGTTTGGTAGTGGCCGAAGCGTTGCTCCTGGTGGTGCTGGGCGTGGTCCTGGGCTTGGTCTGTACTTACGGCGTGACCGCCGTGTTGCACCGCACCTCACCCACACTTCAGATTGACATCACGCCCATCTGGATCTTGCGTTCCATCCTCGTAGCCGTGGTGGGCGCGCTGGCCGGCGCCACCTACCCCGCTCTGCGCGCCGCCCGCAACGATCCCGTGGATGCGCTGGCTTGCGAATAACTCGCCGGTTGACTGCAACGCATGAGCCCAATGCTCATGCGTTGCTTTGCGGACGGGAAGTTGGTACAAAACATGCGGTTGACCCAATATGCGATTGACCAGGCACGCGGGTGACCGATATTGACCAGTCCCTCCAACAAGGAGATCTCATGAGACGCTTGCGAACTGTGTGTTGGACGATTGTGATGGCGCTCCTGGCCGCTGGCACGGCTGCCGCGCAGAGGGGCCCCATGGGCCCGAACATGGGCCCGCCGGAGTTCCGCGGGGTATTGAACCCCACGGTTGGGTCGGGCGCGGCCTACCAGGTGGAAAGCGGAACGAGAAAGAGTGAAATTGAAATTGCCGTAGTGGGCAAAGAAGATGTAGGCGGCAAGCAGGGCGTTTGGATGGAGATGGGCATCAATTCCCCCGAAGCCGGCGGCCAGATGTACATGAAGACTCTCATGGTCATAGACGGCAAGAACGCCTCCGTCACACGCATGATCATGCAGCCCCCGGGGATGGGCCCGATGGAAATGCCGGTTCAGGGCATGACGGGAGGCGCGCAGCAGCCCGCTGCGACCGACGTGCGCGAAACGGCCGAACGCGTCGGCGCCGAAACCGTGACCACGCCGGCCGGACAATTCAACTGCGAGCACTACCGCGCCAAAGATGGGAGCTGGGAGGCCTGGATTTCGCCGCAGGTTGCTCCCTGGGGCGTGGTCAAGTCCATCTCCCGGGATACGACCATGACGGTCACCCGGCTGATTACCAACGCCAGGGATCACATCACCGGTACTCCGCAGCGGTTCGACCCTGCCGAAATGATGCGCCAGGGAATGGGCCAGAGGGGCCGGTAGGAGACAGGGGCAGCGCCGTTCGGTTGGAGTCCTGCCTCTGTTGCCACATGTCCGCGGAGTTGGCGCGAATCGCACGCAGGCCCCGGAGAGCGGCGCATGAGTCCTGCTGAGGAAAAGTTCTACCACGCGCGGATTGTGGAGCGTACGGACCTGGCCGAGGATTTGTGGACCATCCGCGTGTCGCTGGGCGGGGAATTTCGCTTCGCGCCCGGGCAGTACGCCACCCTGGGCGTGATCACGCCGGAAAAACACATCGAGCGCGCCTATTCGATTGTTTCCGCACCCCACGAGCCGCTGGTGGAATTCTTCCTGGAGCTGGTGCCGCAGGGTGAGCTCACGCCGAAGCTGCACCGGCTTAAGACCGGCGACACGCTGACCTTCCGCAAAGCGGCCAAGGGCCGCTTCACACTGGACACCAAGAGCGGGCGCACCAATCATCTGTTGCTCTGCACCGTCACCGGCGTCGCACCCTTCGTCAGTTACGTGCGGTCCCTGCACAAGGATTGGAAGGAAGGCCGCTTTCCGGCCCAGCACAAGCTGTACCTGATTGAAGGCGCCAGCCGCTCCTGGGAGTTTGGCTATCGCGACGAGATCGAACCGATCGCCGCCGAGGCGCCCTGGCTGAAATTTGTCACCACCATCAGCCGCCCCTGGGAAGACCCGGCCTGGACGGGCGAGGTCGGGCGCGTGGAGGACCTGGTGCGCAAGTACACCGACCTGTGGGACCTCACGCCGGAAACGACATCGGCGTACCTCTGCGGCCACCCCAGCATGATCGAAAACGGCAAGGGCATCCTCAAACGCCGCGGCTGGAAGAAGGACGGCATGCAGGAAGAGGTCTATTTCATCCCCGCCAAGCAAACCTAGACGGCGGCTTCCCGGCGGGTCGGCTTCGCTTCGCCCCGCGGCCTCCTGCCCGAAAAACAGCTCGCGAGAAAACTTTCGCGCTATACTCTGCCCACTGCCATACGGAGCGGAGCCGATGGCGACCGTCAGGAACAGGCGGCCGGCGAAGAGTGAAGGCCATCGGCGCCCACCGTATCCAGATCGAAGCTCGGCCCGCCCGGAGGTGCGCACATGTACGCACGGGTCTGGAAATTCAATATTTTTCCCGAAAGAGTCGAGCAGTATGCGGCAGGCTGCCGCGCGGTGCTGGCCCTGAACCGGAAACGGGCTGGGTTCCGCGGCTTGGTTGTGTCGCGAGGCGGTCCGCGGGACGCCCCGGAATCGACGGTGGTGTCCGTATGGGACTCGCTGGAGAACCTGCGCGCTAGCGAGAGCGACGCATTCCAGAAGGCCGTGGCGAGAGTGATGGCCTGCTGCAAGAGCGGCGCCGTCCTCCGGGAAGAGGAAATTCTGGTCTGGGAGTTCGCTGTTCCGAAGAAGAAAAAGAAAGTTCACGCTAGGCGCCGCGCTTCTTGAAGTAGAGCGCGGCCAGGGGCGGCAAGGTCAGAGAGAGTGAGTAGGGCCGGCCCAGCCAGGGCACGGCTTCCGCTGTGACTCCACCCATATTGCCGGCGCCGCTGCCGCTGTATTCCACGGCGTCGCTATTCAGCAGTTCAGCATAGAAGCCGGGCTCCGGCACTCCCACGCGGTAGTTTTCGCGCATCACGGGAGTGAAATTCACAGCGGCGACCAGGAAGTCGTTGGGATCGCGGGCCCGTCGCAGGAAAGTAAGCACGCTATTGTCAGCGTCGTTGCAGTCCAGCCACTCGAATCCTTGCCAGTCAAAGTCCTGCTGGTGCAGGGCCGGCTCGCGCCGGTAGAGCGCGTTGAGGTCCATCAGCAGGCTCTGGATGCCCTGATGCTCCGGGAATTCGAGCAAGCCCCACTCGATCGCGGTCTCGTGGTACCACTCGGACCGCTGGCCGAACTCGCCGCCCATGAAGAGGAGCTTCTTCCCCGGATGGGCGTACATGTATGCATAGAGCAACCGTAGGTTGGCGAACTGCTGCCACAGGTCGCCGGGCATCTTGTTGATGAGCGAAGCCTTGCCGTGAACGACTTCGTCATGGGAAAGCGGCAGGACGAAATTCTCAGTGAAGGCGTAGAGCATGGAGAAGGTCAGGCGGTTGTGGTGATACTTGCGGTGGATGGGGTCCTGCGAAATGTACTCGAGAGTGTCGTGCATCCATCCCATATTCCACTTGAGGCTGAAGCCGAGGCCTCCCACGTAGGTGGGCCTGGAGACGGCGGGCCAGGAGGTGGATTCCTCGGCGATGGTCAGTGCGCCGGGATGGCGGGCGTGCACGGCTTCGTTGAGGCGTTTCAGCAGGGCGATGGCGGCGAGGTTCTCGCGTCCGCCGAATTCGTTGGGCAGCCACTGGCCGGGCTGGCGGGAATAGTCGAGATAGAGCATGGAAGCGACGGCGTCCACGCGCAGGCCGTCCAGGTGATACTTGTCGAACCAGAACAGGGCGCTGGCCAGCAGGAAATTCTGGACTTCCGTGCGGCTGTAGTTAAAGACCAGAGTGCCCCAATCAGGGTGCTGTCCCAGGCGCGGATCGGCGTGTTCGTAGAGGTGCGAGCCATCGAACTGGGCCAAGCCGTGGGCGTCGTTGGGGAAATGGGCGGGGGTCCAGTCGAGAATCACGCCCAGGCCCTGCTGATGGCAGCGATCCACGAAGTGCATGAAATCTGCGGGCGAGCCGAAGCGGCTGGTGGCGGCGAAGTAGCCGATGGTCTGGTAGCCCCAGGAGCCGTCAAAGGGGTGCTCCATGATGGGCAAGAGCTCGATGTGGGTGTAGCCCATCTGCTTGACGTAGGGAATCAACTGATCGGCCAGTTCGCGGTAGCTGAGCCAGCGATCGCCTTCCTCGGCTACGCGGCGCCAGGAGCCCGGATGCACCTCATAGACGGCCATAGGCTCGGCCAGCCAATCGCGGCGCGGGCGGGCGTCCACCCAGGCTGCGTCGCCCCAGCCGTAGCCGTCGAGCGAGGCCACCACGGAACCGGAGCGGGGCCGCAGCTCAGCGCGAAAGGCGTAGGGATCGGCCTTCATGAAAGGCGTAGGGCCCAGTTTCGAGCGGATCTCGAATTTGTACACGGCGCCATCGCCCAGGTCCGGCAGGAAAAGTTCCCAAAGGCCCGATCCGCCGCGCGATCGCATGGGGTGGACGCGCCCGTCCCAGGTATTGAAATCGCCGACCACGCTGACGCGCTCGGCGTTCGGCGCCCAGACGGCAAACTGGACGCCGCGCAGGCCTTGAATCTCCCGGACGTGGGCGCCGAGGGAGTCATACAACCGGTAGTGCGTTCCCTCGCCGATCAGGTGCAGGTCAAATTCCGTAAGCACAGGCGGAAAGGCGTAGGGATCGGCAAACTCGCTAGTGCTGCCGTCCTGCCAGCGCACGCGCAGGCGGTAGTCGCGCGGCGAGGGGGGCTGCGAGATATCGGCGGGCAGCGGGGCCTCAAAGACTCCACCGGGTTCGATGCGGTCGGCGGGAACTTCCCGCCCGGCGATCAGGACCCAGACGTGGGCGGCATGGGGCTGGACGGCGCGAACAACGAAGCGGCGGCTGCCGTGGCGCTCGACCGCGTGCGGGCCAAGATAAGAGAAGGGGTCGCCGTGCTCGGCGCGCAGCAGAAGCTGTGCGTCACTCAGCGGCGGGACGAGCTCCGCACCCGCGAGGCCTTGGTACTGCTTGTCTTGTAATGGACCCAAACTGTTCCCCCGTTTAATCAGCCTTTATAATATCGCCCACTATACAGACGCCGGAAGCCGGCAGGATGCCGGCGCTACAAAATCTGGGCTGCCGTGAAGATCTGTACCCCCCCTCCCCGTTTTTTTGTAAGTGTTGATTCTAAAGGGGCTTTAAGTCCAATGATTTTGTAAGTGTTCATTCTACGGGTAGTTACGATGCGATTTTTTGTAAGTGTTCATTCTAAAGGGAGATAGCAAATCGGAGATTTGAAATTTGAAATTTCAGACTTGAAAATCGAAATGCCGACGGTTGGGTTGAATAGTGAAAGTTGAAAGTCGAAAGGGCCAGAGAGCCAAACAAGAGGCGGGAGGCATGAGGCAGCGATAGCAACATAGCTCTTAGTGGCAAGCCGGGACGGCACGGCAGCGGCCACGGATGGCCCTGCTGCACAGTGAGATTGAGTCCGAAGCGCATACTGTATTATCTCATGCGAGTAAAGGGGCAAGGCTTGCTTTGTCAATTGTACCCGCCGAGCGACGGAAAGAGCCCCGCCCCGACCGGTTCGGGGCGGGCTACAAGAACAGCACACAGCCAGGGGTGGCTGTGCTACTGGTGGCTCAGCGAGCTGTTAGGCGTATAATCCGGGCACGACGATGGCTCTGACCTCTGGCACACGGCTGGGGACGTACGAGATACGCGCGCTGATTGGCGCGGGCGGAATGGGGGAGGTGTACGCGGCGCACGACAGCAAGCTGGGGCGGGACGTGGCCATCAAGGTGTTGCCCGAGCATTTTGCGCGCGATCCGGAGCGGCTGGCGCGATTTCAGCGCGAGGCCAAGCTGCTGGCGTCGCTGAATCATCCCAATATCGCGACGATACACGGGCTGGAGCTGAGTGGCAGCACGCACTACCTGGTGATGGAGCTGGTGCCGGGCGAGACGCTGCGCGACCGGGTTGCGCGGGAAGGCGCGGTGCCGGTCGGGGAAGCTCTGACCATCGGCAAGCAGATGGCCGAAGCGCTCGAAGCAGCGCACGGAAGCGAGAAGGGAATTATCCACCGCGACTTGAAGCCCGCCAATGTGAAAGTCACGCCCGAAGGCCGCGTGAAGGTCTTAGATTTCGGGTTGGCCAAGGCGTTTGCGGCCGAGCCATCCACGGAAGATATTGGCAATTCGCCGACATTGAGCGCCGCGCCGACGATGCAGGGCGTGATCATGGGCACGGCGTCGTACATGAGTCCGGAGCAGGCGCGGGGCAAGACGGTAACCAAGGCGACGGACATCTGGGCGTTTGGCGCGGTGTTGTATGAATTGCTGACGGGCAAGCAGGCGTTTCAAGGCGAGGACGTGGGAGACATTCTGGCCACGGTGGTGAAGACGGAGCCGGACTGGAGCCGGTTGCCGGACGCCACGCCGCCAAGCATCCGGACATTGCTGCGGCGCTGCCTGCGGAAAGAGCGGCACCAGCGTTTGCAGGATGCTGCCAGCCTGCGGATCGAGATCGACGACGCGCTTTCGGGTGCTGCGGTTGCCGAACCAACCGCAACGCCCACGCCAATCGGGAGATTGGCGTTCCCAGGGCGGATGGCGTGGATGATTGCGGCGGCCGCGCTGATTGCCGGGGCGGCGCTGGCGGGGGGCGGCGTTTGGCTGCTGACCAGGCCCGCGCCCGCGCCGGTAGTGCGCACGGAGATTGCGACCTCTGCCGCGTCGGCGTTAAGTATCTTTGGCCTCGACCGCGATGTGGCCATCTCGCCGGACGGCTCGCGGATCGTCTATCGCGGCAACGGCCGGCTCCTAGTCCGCGCGCTGGATCAGATCGAGCCGGAGGTGCTCACGGGCCTGGGCGCCCCGCGCGGCGTATTTTTCTCGCCCGACGGCCAATGGATCGGCTTCGCTGACGGAGGGGCCGCGCTGAAGAAGGTGGCCATCACCGGCGGCCCGGCCGTCACCATCTGCTCGCTCGATGGCAACCCGCGCGGTGCCACGTGGGGCACAGACGGCGCCATCCTCTTCGCTACACAGAACGCCTCCACCGGGCTGATGCGCGTCTCCTCGGAGGGCGGCGGGGAGCCAGCGATGCTGACGCGGCCCAACCGCGAGCGCGGCGAGACCGACCATTTCTGGCCGGAATTGCTGCCGGGCGGAGCGGCGGTCCTTTTTACGATTACGACCACGGGCGGGACCGACAACGCCCAGGTGGCCGTGCTCGATCTGCGCACCGGCGCTCAGAAGGTCGTCCTGCGCGGCGGGAGCCACGCCCACTACACCGAGAGCGGCCATCTGATGTACGCCGCGGCCGGCACGCTGCGGGCGGTGCCTTTCGACCTTCAGCGCATGGAAACGATGGGCACACCGGTTCCGGTTGTCGCCCAGGTCTTCACCACGCCCACGGGTGGGGCCGATTTCGATGTGGCCCGTAACGGCACGCTGGTGTACGTGCCCGGAGGTCCTCAGGCCACGGCACGCACGCTGGTATGGGTCGATCGTCAAGGGCGCGAGGAGGCCATCAAGGCTCCACCGCGCGCCTATGTGGCTGCTCGCCTGGCGCCGGATGGGACGCGGATTGCGCTCGACATCCGGGACCAGGAGAGCGACATCTGGGTCTGGGACTTGGCCCGCGAGACGCTCACACGCCTGACCTTCGATCCGACGGTCGACCGGTATCCGGTCTGGACTCCAGACAGCCAGCGGGTAATCTTTTCGTCAGACCGCGCGGGTCTATCGAACCTGTACTGGCAGGCGGCCGATAACACCGGGACGGTCGAGCGCCTGACCGAGAGCCCAAATTTTCAGTTGCCCAATGGGATTTCGCCGGACGGCGCGCGTCTGGTGTTCGAGGAGCAGGCACCGACGCCCGATCTCCTGGGGCTCACCCTGGACAAGGACCGTCGCGCCGAACCGCTGGTGCAGAGCCAGATGTATGCCGAGCGTAACGGGGAGATTTCGCCGGACGGCCGCTGGCTGGCCTACCAGTCCAACGAATCCCGGCAGGACGAGATTTACGTGCGGCCGTATCCTGAGGTGAATAGCGGGCGGTGGCAGGTGTCCACGATGGGTGGGACACAGCCGCTGTGGTCGCGCAGC
>Ga0214473_10002751_pt1 | contig 21528 bp, 19 predicted proteins | sample RVTome_7_FD_203509 | JGI IMG/M metagenome (GOLD analysis project Ga0214473, IMG submission 203509) | Soil microbial communities from uranium-contaminated site in the Upper Colorado River Basin, Wyoming, United States - RVT98D197 | ecosystem: Environmental > Terrestrial > Soil > Contaminated >... | reverse complement strand
ATCCAGCCCGCCTCCGCCGGAAACACGGGCGCGCCAAACCCCCAACACCACCACCCTGCTCGGTCGTAAGACGCTGAAACACAATGGCCGCGCGCTCGTCACAGGCCATTTCAAGACAGAAACTAACTAAAGCCCCCGACCGCGGCGTCCCTGTCAGGGCTGCGGAAAGGAAATGGCTATCGGTTGTCGGTTCCAAAGTTACGCGAGAGCCCTGGACCTGTGGGATAAGCACTGCTAGAAAGTTGGCTCATGACGGTATTGGCCGGCGGAGAATAGAATCGGGGCGTCCTAACAGTACCGCCCGACGACACCCCGATGCCTCGCCAACGAACCGCCCCTGCGCCGCCGCCCCCGGCGGAAAGAGTCGCTGAAGCCCTGGTCGATCAGCTTCGGACGGCCGAGCGACCTGTGCCCCTGTCAACCCTCGGCACCACTGTTCGGAAGGAGGGCCTGAAGATCAGCAACGACGCGGTCGGGCTCGCGCTGGATCGCCTTGTGAAGGACGGCCGGGTCCACGAGCATCCGATTGCGCGCAAGGCGTCCAACGCAAGCCGTTGCTTCTGGCATGCGTCCGCCGAAGCCTATGTCGACCGCCTTCTCGTGGGAGCCATCGCCGGTGGCGGCGAGTGGACGGAGTCGCAGCTTCGGAAGACCGCCAAGAAGGCCTACCACGACCTGTTCGACGAGGCCGTCGGCCGACTGATCACGAGCGGGAAGCTCTTCGCCTCCCCGAGAACGGGAGCCACGCGCCGCTGGCAGACATCGCAGCCACGCGTCACGGATGGACTCACAGCCGCCCAGCGGAAGAGCCTGGAGGCCATTCTCGGGCGGGTCAACGCGCTTCGTCGGTCTGCGCTGACGATCACGGAAGTGTTGGCGTTCCTGGACGGAGATTCGCGGTCGCGCCCGGCGACAGTTGGCGGGGACGCGAAACCACCCGCCGAAGGTCTAACTCCGGAAACGCTGATGGCGTTCTACGCGGCTGATCTGCCGCGGCGCGAAGGGCTCCGATCGATGCCTATACCTTGGACGTGGCGCCGGTACGTCGAAGCCTCGGAGCGGCGCGGCCATACGCCGGACATGGCCCGATTCCACAAGTTCCTCCAGGATCTCGCCGCCTCCGGGCGGATCGCGCTGAGCCGACACGACACACCCAGCCGGCTGTCCGAAGAGGAACTCGCGGTCGTCGAGCGGGCTCCAGATGGTGGAATCTTTTATTACTGGACCCCGATGGACAGGCGGCCGTGAGCGACCTCGAGCTGCTTGCCGCCAATCCGTTCCTCGGCAACGCGGTCCACGAGTCGGAGATCTGGGCCGAGGAGCCCGGCGCGCTCAGCGACGTCGAGTCGATCCACAGCCACGCTTTCGAGCTCCTTCGTGAGGACCTGGGTATCGTTGCCGGCGATCCGAACCATACGACCCGAGTGCGGTTCCTGGTGGGTCAGGGCGGGGCGGGGAAGTCGCACTTGTTCTCGCGGTTGCGGCGCAACCTCCTCGGCAACGCGATCTTCGTCTTCGCCAGCAACCCTCCCCAGCGCCCGACGGCGTTGCTGCACTGGATTCTCGACAAGGTGATCGCCGGCCTGCGTCGCCCGCGCGTGGCCGGGAACGAGGTCAAGGAGTACAGCCAACTCGAGGGGCTGCTCTATCTCCTGCTGCGCGACAACCTCGGACTCGCGGAAGCCGGGATGGACGAGATGCACGCGTTCTGGACTGACGTCGCAGACGACGTACGGGGCGACTACCTCGAGCGCCTGCACCGCTCGCTGGTCGGCAAGGGGTATCAGCCGCAGTCGTTGCGGGGTCTTCTGGCCGTGACGCGTATCGAGACCCGTGACGTGGCCTTCCGCTGGCTCGGGGGCTCTGCCAACCTGATGCCGGAGGACCTCGGCGCGCTCGGTCAGGCTCAACCACTCGAGGAAGAGGAGGGGCTCGAGTTGCTGCGCCGGCTGGGCGAGCTGTCGCGGCTGGCGAGAACCCCCATCGTTCTGGTCCTCGACCAGCTCGACCTGATGACCGAGCACGTGCAGATCGATGCTTTTCAACACCTCCTGTTCACGCTCATCAACGAGAGCCGGAACTGGTACGTCGTCATCGGCGTGATCGAAGACAAGTTCGAACTCTGGAAGAGTTATCTGACGGACGCGCTTCTAACGCGGCTGGTGGCGGTCGGCGCAGGCCATCTTCCCGTCATCCAGCTCACACAGATATCGGGCCAGGCCGAGAGATTGTCCCTGCTCGGCCAACGTCTGAAGGCTCCCGCACTGGGCGCTGTGCGCGCCGCCCGAGCGATCTCCTCCGAGATCTACCCGCTCGATGACGCGGACCTCAGGGTCCTGACGAAGGGGCCCGTGTTTCCGAGGCAACTGCTGTCGGCGGCCTCCGTCACCTACGTTGCACGCGCGCAGGGTGAGCGACAGGGCGCGGCACACCTGCGCCCGCCGGAGTCATTGGACGGCCGCATGCGGGCCGAGTTCGAAGAGCGCCGCGGCCGCCTGGACCCCGATGCCATCACGCTGGACAAAGGGGCGTTCGTGGATCGCCTGCACGAGGTGCTGTCGCTTCTGGCCGTGGCCGAAGGGATGGGGAAGCTCGCGGCAAGCGTCGGGCCGTTGGAAGGTGAGGGCGCCACCAAGGGCACGCACAGCGTTCTGACCATCGGCGCTCGCACTCTCGACCTGCTGACGCACCACACCCAACGTGGAGCCGCATTCCCGTCGTTCCTGGCGCGAGCTGTCGCCCTCCCTGCCGGATCGGTACTCGTGCGCGATGGCGCCGTCGCCATCGCGGGGCCGGTGACGACGCGCCGTCTGGAAGAGTTCCGGCGAGACAAGCATTTCGTGCACATGTCTCGGCCGGCGGTCGCAGACCTCCTCGCCATGGGAGAGGTCCTCGCCGAGCTGCGCGAAGGCAATTTCGCGTCGCTGACCTCCGATCCGCCACCCACTCCCGAGAACGTGGGCCGCGCCATCGCCGCACAACCCTGGTTCATCCAGCATCCAGTTGTCCAGGTCGCCCGGGTGGCGCTCGGACTCGACCACCCAGCTCCGGCCCCGATACCGGCACCGGCGCGCCCTGCCGCCGTACCAGCTCCTAGGGCGGGCGAGCATCCGCAGCCGCAAGCCGCGGGCGATCTGGTGGCCGCGATCCAAGCCATCCTGCGCTCGTCGCAGTGGCTCGTCCTGGAACGCCTTCGCCTGCGCCTGAAGCGCCAGCATCAGTTCGAAGTCAACCCAAGCGAGCTACGCGGCGCCCTCGCGGAGCCGCCGCTCGTGGATCAGATCCTCCGCTATCCGCGGAGCGTGGCCGGTACGGCGGACGTGCAGATCCTCGTCTGGAACGCGGACGCCGATGCTTAGGCCGGCGATACTCACGGTCGAGCTGGGACCGGAGCTTCGACGGCGCATCGAGCCTACCGTGTTTGGTCCGCTGTTCGATCTCGCTGGTGCAGATCGCGGCCGCGCGCCCTCACTTTCGATCACGCAGGCCAAGGAACTGCTCGCGCTGGCCGTCCCTCAGTATCGAGAAATGGTCGCCGGCGTGGCGCCTGCAGTAGCGGCGATCGGACCCGTACCCCTTCACGGCGTCGGCACGCTGCTGCACGCTGCCCTGCACGAGTCGGCGCGCTTCTTTCGCCGCGAAGGGGGGTCGGCGTTTCGGGCCTCGCAGCGGATCGGGAACACGCATGAGCGAGCGCGCCACCTCTGGCGTGCCGTTTTCACGCGTCGGCTCCTTCCGTGGGCGCAGGCCTCAGGCAAGCTCGAGGATCCTGACGCCGTCGAGGCTCTCGACGTCGTCATCGAGAGCGCCAAGCTGTGGGTGCGTGATGTGGCGGAGCGCATCGCCGGCACTGACGATGGCGAGATCGCGCCGGCCATGTTCTTCCTGGACACCGAGACGGATCTCCGCGCCACGGTGGAGTGGAAAGGCCGTCGGCTGCTGTTGAGGGGCAAGCCCGATGCGCTCGTCATCAATCGGAAGTCACGGCTGCCGGAGGTGATCGAGTACAAGCTCGGCCAGCAGGGTCAGATGGAGTACCAGGTGGCTCAGGCGCTCCTGTATCTCGCCCTGGTCAACGCCGCGAAAGGACCCGGGCTTGAGACCGCGCGCCTTCAACTCTTCCGCCTGGAGGCCGAGACCCCGCCGGATGCAGCGACCGATCAGCCGGAGGCTCGCCCCGTCAAGATCGCGAGCGTCGGTGGCGTTGGCGCCGGTCCGGCGCCGACAGTGGCGACCCCGAGCGGCTTCCCACCCGAAGTCGAAGAGGCGTTCGCCGGGTATGTCGGCAATGCCGCCGCCGTCCGCCGACTGAAGATCGAGTGCACGCTCGCGCGTCAGCAGGACCCGCCATGTATGCCCGTCAACGTGATGCTGTGCGGCCCCGGTGGGCTGGGGAAGTCCGAGCTGGCGCGACGGGTGGCTCGCGCGCTTGGCGTTGCGTTCGTGGATGTCCCCGCGAGCCGGGTCAAGGACCTGGACGCGTTCATCGCTCTGGTGGATGCCGCCCTCGCGGCCCGCGGTCAATCGGCCACCGAGACGGGGACGGATTCAGGCCTGCCACGGCTAGCCTACCCATCCGTCGTCATCTTCCTGGACGAAATCCACCTGCTCGGCCGACGCGCGGACCTCTTCCTGAACGTGTTCGAACCGAAGGAGCGCCGGGCGGTCGGCTCCAACGCGGTGGCGGACCTCCACAGCGCGACTCTCCTGGGGGCTACCACCGATAAGGGCCGCCTGCCCGCCCCCTTCCGGACGCGTTTCCGCATGGTCGACCTGATCGCATACACCGCCGAGGAGATCGCCGAGATCCTGCGTCCCGCATTTCGATCGCAAAGCGTCGATGACGCCTTCCTGGTTGCACTCGCGCGCATGTGCAGGCTGAACCCGCGTGAAGCGCTGCTGCGCGCGGACGAGTTACTGACTCACCATCGCTTCCAAGCTGCGACGTATCCGTTGAGCCGGGCCGGCCTCGACCGGATGGCCAGCGAGACCTGGCAGGTCGACGCACATGGCCTTCGCCCGTCCGACCTGGCGTATCTACGAGCGCTCGGAGGCGGCCGGCGCGGGATCTCCACGCTGACCCAGATGCTTCCGGTCGGCCAGGACGAGATCCTCAACGTGATCGAGCCATACCTGCTACAGCTTGGGTTGATCCGGATGACGGGGGCCGGACGCGAGCTGACGGAGATCGGACGACGGAGTTGTGGATGACATGAAGCAAGGGAATTCGCAATGAGTGTGAGGGAGCGCGGAACGCAGAACTCTCAAGCGTAGCGCAACAGGATCCCGATTATTGAACCCATGTTCCACCCTGGTGGAACCGAGAGGTTCGTATGAGCGCAACGTCGCCGTTCAGCGATAACTTCAAGACGCGTCTTAGACTTGGGATGGGGCTATCCATTTCACCGTGTCCTGCTCGACAAGCACCCTCGCTTGAAGCGCGTGCTCGAGCTGGCGGCGGAGAAGGCCGGGTGGGGTGCGCCGCTGCCGGCAGGCCGGGCCCGCGGCATCGCGCTCATGGAAGGCTACGGCACCTCGATGGCCCAGGTGGCCGAGGTCTCGGTCAGCGGCAGCACGATCCGCGTGCATCGCATCGTGGTCGCAGCCGATCCCGGGAGGATGGTGAATCCCAACATCGTCAGGCAACAGCTCGAAGGCAGCATCATCTACGGCCTGTCCGCGGTCTTGTATGGCGAGATCACGCTGAAGGACGGCCGCGTGCAGCAGAGCAATTTCCACGACTACCCGGTGGTGCGCATGCCGGAGTCGCCGGCGATCGAGATGCACATCGTGGAGAGCGATGAGAAGCCGGCCGGCATCGGCGAACCCGGGACCGCGCTCGGCCCGGCGGTGGCCAACGCCGTTTTCGCGGCGACGGGCAAGCGCTTGCGCAGGTTGCCGCTGCGTCTGGCGTAGCCGCGGCGGAAGCGACCGAGCTCCGGCGCTTCCGCCAGCGCCGGCCGTAGATCTCCGCGACCCGGTCGACCACGGCCGTCGCGCGAGCGCGACGCAGCGCGGTGGCGTTCGGCGCACGGACCGGCAGCGTCTCCCCCGCGCCCTCGGCCTCGACCAGGGTGCCGTCGCGGCGTGTGAGTCGTGCGGCCAGGTCGACTTGACCCTGGAAGGCGAGGGCCTCACCCCCAAACCACCACATCCACTTTGAGCTTCCGGGCCAGCTCACGAGCCGCCCGCGGGCTGCGCACCAGCTTACCCACCTGCTTGACGCCAAGCACGTCCACGTCCTCCTCCGGGAGGCGGCGTGTCAGCTCGCTCTCGACGAGAGCCGTCAGCACGCGGCCCTCTTTCTCGGATTCCGCGTCGGCTCCGTAGAAGGGCGCGACGGCCACGCCCAACGAGCCGTGGCGCGTGGGCCAGCGGCGCTGGGCGAGGACGAGCCCGGCCACGATCACCGCGAGCATCGCAAGAGCGGACATCCACCGGTAGGCGGGCCACGCCTTGGCTGGCTTCGCCTGCTTCGGCAGCGACGGCATGGTTGGACGTGGCCGACTCCAGAGCGGCGTCGGACGAGCCTGCTGAGCTGAGGAGCCGCAGCAGGTCCGGGTAGGAGGCCGGCCGAGCGGCCGGGGACTTGGCCGTCATCGCTTCAACGAGCGTCGCCACACCAGGAGGCACGTCGGGACAAGTGTCGCGGATCGGCGGGAGCCGATCCGCGAGGTGCCGGGCCATCACCTCCACCGGGCTCCCGCCCGTGAACGGTTTCCGCCCACCGAGCATCTCGTACAGCACGATCCCGAGCGAGTAGACGTCCGGTTTCCTCGCCGCGCGCCTGCTCCGGCGAGATGTGGTGCGGTGTGCCAACCACGCTGCCCGATCCCGTCGCCTCCGAGTCCTCGCCTCGCGGCGGCCGCGCCAGCCCGAAGTCCGCGACCTTCACGTGATCCTCGCGGTCGAGCAGGATGTTCGCGGGCTTGACGTCCCTGTGCACGATCCCGCGGGTCCAGGCCGCGGCGAGCGCCTGCGTCACCTCGCGGGCGATCCGCAGCGCGTCCTCGACGGCGAGGCGCGTGGCGCGGGTGAGGCGCACCGCGAGTGTTTCTCCCTCGACGTACTCCATGACGATGTACGGCTGGCCTTCCGCTTCGCCGAAGGCGTAGACCCGGACGACGTGTGGATGCTCGATGCCGGCCATGGCGCGGGCCTCGCGCAGGAATCGCGAGCGAGCGGCGCCTTCGGCCGCGAGCGGAGCCGCGATCCTCTTGATCGCCACGCGGCGCTCGAGGGTCTCGTCCTCGGCGAGGAACACCTCACCCATGCCGCCGCGGCCGATGGATCCGAGGATCCGATAACGACGGATGAGGGGCAGCGCCGCGCTCACGGGGCTACTCGGCGCTGGTCACGATCTCGCGTCTCCGGCCATCGGGCTCGAGCGCGATGAGCCGCCCGTCGGAATCCGTAAAGAGGCGGGAGGCCAGGGACCCGGCCTCGGGCGACGGCCCCGTCCCTGCGTGGCCCGAGCCTGCCGGCAGGAGGTCCTCCTCCTCGCGGCGAACGACGCCCGTCGTGGCGTCCAGAAAGATCGTGCGCCGCCCCGCGAGCGACCGGGTCCAGAGGCCCACGGCCAGCTCGCCGGGCGCGGGCTCGCAAAGCGCGTACACCCTGGTCCCGGACCCGACGGGGAGCGAGGCGACCGTTTCGCCGCCGCGCGCCACGACCCGCACCTCGTCGTCGAGGCTCAGCGCCACCTGACCGGTCGAAAGCACGAGGGCTGCGCCAGAGAAACCCGAGTCGAACGATCGTACGGCGCCGCTGGCGGCGTCGACGATCGCCTTCTCGCGGACGCCGGTCGAAACCACGGCGAGGTCGCCACGCCGTGCGAGCAGCATCATCCGGCCCTCTCCCGGCACCCTGGCTCTCTCGATTTGCGAGCCGTCCTTGGCGTTCCAGTCCAGCACGACGAACGTCGCCCGAGGGCGCGTCTCCAGTCGGTAGAGTCGGACGCTGCCGTCCGCCAGGAAGTCGGCTGCCGCCACGTCCGAGAGCGCCAAGCCAGCGAGGAGCTTGCCGCTGGCCGCGTCGACGAGGAAGACCGAGGAGCGGCCAGACAAGAGCGCCTGCTCCCCGTGAGCGTCCACCGCGAGCGCAATGGACACCGCGTCGAGCAGCTCGATCGGGCGCTCTTCGATCACGGGTCCACCCCGGTCGAGCCGAGCCACCATTAACGTGAGTTCCGGGTACCAGGGATCGGCCCTTGCGGAATCGGGGACCGCGAGTAGTTCAACCCCGATGCCAAAAGCCGCGACGGGATTGGGGTTGAAGGCCTCCCACCAGGTGGCCGCCGGCGCCACCCAGACGGCCATGCTGCCGTCCACCGCGAACGCCGGCGGAGTCACGCGTTCCGGCGGGAGGCGGACGTACGAGCCGCTCTGTCCATTCATCAGGAAGATGGGGCTGAACCCGGCCCGGCCACGCCCCGAGCCCTTGAAGAAGAGGGCGCGGCCACGGGGGGCGGCGAAGGGGGGATGGCCGACACCTCCTACGTCCGCGGGCGTCACCCTCAGGACCCAGGTGCTCCACAGCGCCAGCCCGCCGAAGCCCGCGAGAGCAAGGGTCCAGACCACCGTGGAGAGCGCGACGTGGCCGCGGTGGGCATCGGCGCGCCCGTGAGCGAGCTGGGCCGCGGCCGCGGCCAGCATCCCGGCCGTCGCCAAGATGGCGGCCGCGCCGAGGACGCCGCCGAACGGCTGGAACTGCCCGAACTCGAACAGGAGGCGCCCGGCGCCGGCGCTCACGAGGTGCCGGAGCTGGGCGCCGAACACGGTCACGAACAGCGCGCCCAGGCCGAGGTCGAGGGCAAAGAGCCACGACCCCGAGCGGTACATCGCGGTGGTCACGTGGGCGAACGCCATCAGGCCGAGGAGAAGCACGGACCAGCCAGCGGCGGCCTCCCGGGCGATTCCTCCCGTGGAGAGAACGAACGGGATGACGCAACAGAAGAAGGTCCCGAGGACGAGGGCGGCGCCGCCCAGGAACTTGCCGGCCCAGAGCGCCGCCGACGACAGCGGTCGGGAGAAGTAGAACGACAGCCGTCCCAGGGCGAGGTCGCGGCCGATGAGCGAGCTGCCCACGGCGAGGGCGACGGCTGTCGGGAAGGCCATGAAGAGCACGAGCGCCAGCGACTCCCCGAGACCACGCGTCCAGGCGGGCGTCACGAAGCCCTGGAGGATCCAGGCGAGCAGGCTGAGGGTTGCCGCAGCCGCCAGCAGGAAGCGCCGCTCGCGCACTTCGCGCCGCGCGATGGCGAGCACGGCGCTCACGACTGTCCTCCCGGCGCGTTGACGACACCGAGAAAGATCTCTTCCAGGGAGAGCGCGCCGACCTCGACGTCGCTCGATCCCGTGCGCGCGACGAACGCGTCGAGCCGCGCGTCCGTGAAGTTGGTCACTATCGCCTCACGGCCCCAGTCCTTCTCCACCGCCGTCGCCACGTCGAACGGCTCCCAGGAGAACGGTCCCGGCGCTTTGCCGCACCGGATCCGGCGGAATCGCCCCTTGAGCTCGTCGAGCTGTGCGTTCACCACCAGGCGTGCGCCGTTCAGGATGGCGACGCGGTCCGCGATGGGCTCGATCCCGTCGAGGTCGTGGGTGGTGACGAGGGCCGTGGTCCCGCGGTCCGCGAGGTCGCCGATCAGCTCGTCGTAGAGCGCGCGCCGGGCCACGATGTCGAGGCCGAGGGTCGGGTCGTCGAGGACGAGGATTTCAGGGGCGGGGGCGAGGGCCAAGGCGAGCATCACGGCTCCCTTCTGGCCCTTCGAGAGCCGGCCGAACGGCGTCCGGAGAGGCACGTCGGAACGCTCGAGGCGGGCCCGGGCCGCCGCATCGTCCCACTTGGCGTAGAGCGGGGCGCAGAACGCCAGCAGCTCGCCCGCGGTCATGTCGGAGGGGGCGTCCGGCTCTTCCGGCACGACTCCCACGCGCGCCATGGCCCAGCAGCGCGAGACCCAGGCGTTCTCCCCGAACAGTCGCACGGCGCCGTGTGCGGGCTTCTGGAGTCCGAGGGCGCAGCGCACGAGAGAGGACTTGCCGGCCCCGTTGCGGCCGAGGAGGGCGAACACGGATCCGCGCGGCACCTCGAATGAGATGCCGTCCAATACCGTCCGCACCCCGTATCGCACTGTAAGGCCCTCGACCGAGAATGCGGCGGCCTCTCCCGTCATCGTTCTCCTCCCCGGCTCCGCATCGCGCCATCCCAGGCCCCCGCGACCTCGCGCGCCGCCTCGTCCTTCGAGGCTCCCATCGTCACGGCCAGGGCCACGTAGCGCGAGGCGGCTTCGCGCAGCGTCCTCGCTTTCTCGGCGCGGCTCCACTGCGGCGGCCCGTCGGCGACGAACGTGCCCTCGCCTCTTCGGACCACGACCACTCCCGCGTCCGCCAGCCGCTGGTAGGCCTTCGACACGGTCATGGGGTTCACCCGCAGCTCCCGGGCCAGGTCCCGTACGGAGGGCAGGGGGCGCCCGGGACGAAGACCGCCCGCCCCCACGAGCCGCCGTACCCCCTCTTCGATCTGCGCCCAGATCGGCAGCGCGTCGCGTGGATCGATGCGTATCATGCTACTGTCTCATAGTAATAATACACTAGTACGCGGATGTCAAGAAAAAGGTCGAGAAAAGTTCGGGTCCTCGGCAGGATCTCAGCGGTCTGGACAAGACCAAGGCCAGGCGACAGGCGTGGCTTAAGCTCGAGGCTCGGCCGCGACCCGCAACACCCGGAATCCGGTCATTCCGAGCGCAGCGCGGCGAGCAGCGGCGCCCGCCGGACGACAGCGGCGGCGAGCCGCGAGCCGCCGAGACCCGTGACCAGCACGGCCGCTAGCAGGCCGAGCAGCGAAGCGACCGGGAATTGGCCGCCTCGCGCCGCCACGGCAGGGGCGATCGCGACCAGCGCACAGGCGGTACCCGTCGCCAGGCCCAGCAGCAACAGGAGCGCGTTCTCCGCCGTGACCAGCAGCGTCAGGTGATCGGGGCGGAAGCCCACTGCGCGCAGCAGCGCCAGCTCGCGGCGCCTTTCGAACGCGTTCCTCAACAGCACGCTGGCGAGGCCGACGGTTCCCAGGAGCAGGCCCAGCGCGCCCAACGTCTCGAAGGTCGCGAGATAGGTGTTCTCGACGCGGTGGAAGGCGGCCAGGCGCTCCCCCGCGCTCGTGGCATCGAAGCCGGCGTCGCCCAGGCCGGCCTCGAGCGCGCGCGCCACCTCGGGCGCTCGCTCGGGCGGCGCGTCGACGAGAAACACACGGTAACCCTCGATTGCCGGGAACGCCTCCAGGAAGCGTTGCTCGGCGATCAGCAGTTCGCCCTGGAACAGGCTGTCCCGCAGAGCCGCGACGAAGCGCAGGCGCACCGGGGCGCCGCCCTCGGAGTCGAGGACGAGCTCGTCGCCCAGCTTGCGGTGAAGCACATAGCTCAGCGAGTTGGCGTCGACAATGGCGGGGATCGCTCCATCCTGCCCCGCGCGCTCGAGCAGCAGCCACGGGTTCGCCTGTTCCTCGGGCGTCTCCGCCAACGATGCCTGGAAAGTGAAGCGCGCCTCGCCCGTGAACTCGGGCGTGACTCCCAGCACCCGGGGCAGCTGCGGCCGGTAGAGGTTGAGGCAGCTCGCATCGTCGCCGGGTCGCAGGCGGAAACGTGCGAAGGCGACGCCCTGAAGCGGCGCAGCGCCCAGACCCAGGGCCGCGCGTCCCGTGGCGGTGTTCGGGTCGTGGTGCAAAGGCAGCAGCGTCTCGGCGAGCAGCGCCGCGCCACCCGTGCCCGAGCGGCGTCCGGCGCCGCCCGCCGCCGGGCCGCGGCGAAACGCGCCCACCGCCACGATCACGAACGTGGCGAACGCGATGAGAGCGATGCACAGCAGGCTGCGGCCGGGGCGGTGCGACGCGTTGCGGAAGCCCAGCCAGACCACACCGCCGCCCGGCACCGCGACGCGACGCCGCGCGGCGAGCCAGCGCCATTCGAAGGCTAGCGAGACGCCGAGCAGCAGCGACCCCGCGCCGAAGAAGCCCGCGGTCTCCCCCACTCCACCCAGCGCGGTTGCGGCCAGCAGCGCCGCGGCCGAGACCAGCGCCGCCGAGGCCGCTCGTGCCGCGCGGCGGCCTTCCGCCGCCGCGCTCGCCTGCTCGTCCAGGGACCCGGCCAGCAGCGCTCGCGGTGAGACGCGACGCAGGCCGCGCAGCGTCAACGCGACCACCAGCGCGGCGGTGACGACGCCCGCGATGCCGCCTGCGAGCAGGGCGCGCGCTGTCAGATGCAGGTGCAGGTCCGCCGTGCCCACGGCGTCGCTCCACCAGGTTCGCAAGCCCACGACCATCAGTGCGGCGTAGGCCCAGGCGCCCAGCAGGCCGAGTAGGCTGCCGAGCAGTGCCACCGCCAGACCCTCGGCGAGGAACAGGCGCAGCACCATCGCAGCCGGGAAGCCCACGGCGCGCAGCACGCCCAGCTCACGCAGGCGCTGCTCGACACCCAGACGGAAGAACAACCCGGTGAGCAGCAGCGCCGAGGCCACGAGGAAAGCGCTGAAGTAGGCGAAATACTCCCCGAAATCGGTGGCGCCGCGCGAGGCGGCGAGGCCGTTCTGGCGCACCGCTTCCACACGCAAGCCGAGCGCCGCGGGGTCGAGAACCCGCCCGAGCTCGGCCCGCAGCGCGCGATCCGCCTGGTCGAGAGACGTCCCCTCGGGTGGGTAGAAGCGGATCGACGTGAGGCTCCCCAGTCGGTGGCTCCAGAGCTGCTGCCCGCGCGCGAGAGCAAGGAACGCTTTCGGCGTCGTTCGATATCGATCCCAGTACGCCTCGTCTCTTGGACGGATCCGATCGAGATCCAGCGGAAAGGGCGGATCCCAGTCCGCCAGGTCCGCCGATTCCGTGATGCCGGGGTACTGGGGCGCGAGGTCGCGGTCGGCGGCCGCGCCCCGCAACGCGAGGCTGCCCGCCAGCTCGAACTCGGCCGAGCGGGTCTCGAGCCGACCCTGCTCGAGCCACACGTAGTAGTCGAGGCTGATTGTGTCCCCCGGGGACACTCCGAGCTCGCTCGACGCCCAATCGTTGAGCAGCAGCCGCGGTCGCCCGGCAGCGGCGAGTCGCAGCCCGGCCAAGGCGCTCGCGGCCTCGGGCTCGAGAGCGGTGACGAGCGAATACGGGATCGTCCGGCCTCGGGCGCGGATCGCGTTCGCGAGGTACGTCAGAAAGCCGGCGCGGCGAAGTCCGATCCGCTCGGCGCCAGCGCGGGCGGCCACCGCGACCGGTTCGCTCAACAACCCGCTCGCGCTCTCGAGCGACAGCGCGCCGCGCTCCGGAAGCGCCCTGAGTCTGAGGCCCGCGTCCTCGAGACGCGCCGCCTCCTTGAGCAACGCCAGCGCCTGAGACCCGCGGCGGGGCAATGGCGCGGAGGCACGCGCCTCGGCGAGGAGCAGGGCGTTAGCCTGCCCCTCGCGTTCCAGCGTGCGCTGCAGCAGGCGCAACGGAAGGAAGACGGCGAGCACCGGCTGCTGCTGCGCGCGCAGGGAGAACTCGCCCAGCTCTCGGGCCGCCAGCACGCGGGTGAGAGCGACGCGGAGCGTCCGGCCTTGCCCGTCCCGCCGCCCGAACAGCGACGCCCCCGACACGTCCGAGGGGCGCACCACGCGCACGAGCAGCGCGTCGCCCGGCGAGGCCCCTAGCTCGGCGGCGAGTGGACCGCTCGCCAGGACCTCGCGGGCGGCCAGTGCTTGGGCGCCCACGCCGTGGAAGGCCCAGAAGCGCTCGTCGACGCCGTAGACGGCGACGCGGGAGGCGCGGCGGCCGCTGGGCTCGTGGGTCACGATGCCTTCCAGGACGACCAGCGGGGCGACGGCCTCGAACGCCGCGGCGAAGGCCGGACGCCCCTCGAGGTCGCCGGCGAGTGCCTCCCGAAAGAAGCGCACGCTGGTCACGACGTGATCGGTGCGTCCCAGCCGCAGCAGGAACAGGTCGCGCAGGCTGGCGCGCACGGAGTCGCCCACCAGGAACGCGCCGGCCAGAACCGCCACGGCGCAGGCCACCCCCAGCACGACGGCCGCGTGGCTGCGCCGGTTGTAAACCAGGCCGCGCAGCACGAGGCTCCCAAGCCGCATCAGCCGCGCTCGAGTCGTCCGTCCACGAGGCGCCGCGTTGGGAACTTGGCCGCCAACTCCGGGCTGTGCGTCACGACGACCAGGATCGTGCCCTGCCGCCGGTGCAGGTCGAGCAGCAGCGCGCCCACGCCTTCGGCGGCGCGCCGATCCAGGTTGCCGGTGGGCTCGTCGCACAGCAGCAGCTCGGGCTTCATCACCAGGGCCCGCGCCAGCGCCACGCGCTGCTTCTCCCCGCCCGACAGCTCCGCGGGGCGGTGGCCGAGGCGGTCCCCGAGGCCGACCGCGTCCAGCAGGCCGCGCGCGCGGGCTTCATAGTCGCCGGCCGTCTCGGCCACCAGCGTCGGCGTCAGGACGTTCTCGAGCACCGAGCACTGAGGCAGCAGGCAGTGGTCCTGAAAGACGAAGCCGATGCGCTTGTTGCGGAAGGCCGCCAGGGATGCCTCGTCGAGGCGCGAGGCGTCCGTCGCGCCCAGCGTGACCCTTCCGGAGCTGGGCGCCTCGAGCGTGCCCAGGATGTAGAGCAGCGTGCTTTTGCCGCTGCCGGAAGGGCCCATGATCGCAAGCGCCTCGCCCGCAGCGAGCGAGAAGGAGATCCCCGATAGGATGGCGAGCGGCCCGGCCGGCGTCGTATACTCTTTCGTGACCTCCTCGACGCTCAGCACGCATTCCCTCCATTCGCCAACCGCTCGCTCCGCAACTCGCCCTGGGGTCGGCGAGAGCGGCGGGAACGAGCAGGCCGTGCCAACGAGCCCGCCTCGCGTTCAGCGTCGTCGGACCGTAGCGCGCAGCCTAGGATCAGCTTGGATCGTTCAGCAGGAAGCTCGAATCCACTGTATTCTACTCGCCTCGAGTCGATACAATACCGCCATCAGCGCGGGCAGGCGCAGTTGTCTCGATAACCAGTTCGGCCGAGTCCGTCTCGGGGAGGTGGGAGAATGATGCGAGTCCACAACACGGAAAAGAACTCCTTGGCCCTGGCCGTCGCCCTCACGCTCGCGGCAAGCGCCGCTTCGGCCCAGGATCCCGCGACGGCCCTGCTCGGCAAGCCCGCGCCGTCCTTCCGCCTCACGGATGTTCGGAGCGGTCAGACGCACTCGCTCGAGGACTACCGGGGGCGCTTTGTCGTCCTGCACTTCGGGGCCAGCTGGTGACCGTTTTGTAATGCGGAGGCTCCGCATCTCAAGACGCTGCAGCAGACGTACGAGAGCCGTGGCGTCCAGGCGCTGATCGTCGACGTGATGGAAAGCCCGGCGGTCGCGAAGGCCTGGGCGGAGCAACACGCGTTCAGCTTCCCCGTGCTACTGGACCCGGACGGCGCGGCGACCACGCCCTACGCGCCGGCCGACGCCCTTCCGGACCTGCCCCGCAACCAGGTTCCGATCGCCTCGAACCTCATCATCGACCGCGAGGGGAAGATCCGCCTCTATACGCTGCTCGACTCGGCGAACTTCGATGCGCGGCTGATCGCGCTGCGAGCGCGGCTCGACGAGCTGCTGGGGAGCGAGCAATGATCGCGCCGCTTCTGCTGGCGCTGGCTACCGTGGCGCCCGCGGCCCCGCCAGCCGTCGTAACGGTGGCCGAGCCGGACGAGCTGAGGGTCGTGGCCGGCGGGCGCGCCGAGGCCCGCCTCGTCGTCACGATCGAGGAGGGCTTCAAGATCCAGGCGAACCCGGCGAGCAATCCCTTCCTGGTGCCGGCGACGCTGGAGCTCGAAGCGGACGCGCGCGTTCGCCTCGGGGCTCCCGAGTACCCGCCCGGCAAGCCCTACCGTTTGCCAGGCGCGGCGAGCGACCTCTCGATCTACGAGGGTACGTTCGTGATCCGCGTCCCGCTCCACGCGTCGGGCGTCGCTCCCGAAGGCGCAGCCTCGGACGTGGTGCTCGAGGGCAAGCTGCGCTTTCAGGCCTGCAATCGGGAACGGTGCCTCAGGCCGTCCTCCGTTGCGGTGCGAGTGCCCGTGAAGATCGCGCCCGCAGCAGCGTCGCGGCACTGAGCTCGTTCGTCCGGTCGACTGCCGCGTCCCCGGCGCCTGGTTGTCGTGGTTACGGACAACGGCCGCCCGGTGCTGAAGGTGGTCCCTGTTCCACCTCATCGTTCCCGAAACCAACCCCCAAGTCGGAGGTGAGCATGAACCGTACAGGACTGCGTGTGTCTCTCGCGTTCGTCGTGGCTCTGCTGATGGGCGCGACGCTGGCCTCGGCCCAGTCGTGGTCCGCGGAGCAGCAGGAGGTCTGGAACTTCGAGCTGTCGCAGTGGAAGCGGTCCGCGGCCAAGGACCTCGCCTGGGTCGAGGAGATGGTGCACCCAGCGGCGCTCATCTGGGGCAACGCCAGCCCGGGGCCGCAGAACAAGGCCTCGGTCGCGCGCTGGGAGCGCTACAACTCGAGCAACTCGACCACGCTCGAGCAGGAGGTCTTCCCGCTGGGCATCGTGGTGCAGGGCAACCTGGCCGTGGTGCACTACCGCTACACGACGGCCAACGAGGACATGAAGAAGGAGCGCAAGACGGTGAGCGGCCGCTACACCGACGTCCTGATCAAGGAAGGCGGTCGCTGGCAGTTCATTGGTTGGGCCGGAGGTGAGGACCCCGAGAAGGACTAGCCCTGTCGGGCGGCTGCGGGGCGCCTGGTTGCGAGATCAGGCGCCCGCCGCCGCAGCTCGGTCTCGACCCTCATCTGGGGAGCCTCGCTACAAAGCGATCGCGATCACCCGCGGGTTCGTCAGTACCAGCGTGTACTCGAGATCGCGCACCACGTCCGCCTGCTCGATCTCGCTGGCGAGAAACACGTGCTCGGCCACCGCGCGCGCGTCGGCCTGCGAAAGCGCGAGCCCCTCGATCCGCGGCTGCCGCTCGGCCGGCGCAAGCTGCGGCTGCTCGCGGGTCAGGTGCAGGCTCCAGCTCCGCTCGGCGTCCAGGTCGGACGGCCAGGCCGCGCAGTAGAAGCTGAGCGCGCCCCGTTCCTCGAAGAGCCGCGTCAGGCCGGCCGGACGCGTGAGCCGTTGCGTGAGACTGCGCTGCGCCTCGCGAGCGCCGAGCGTGAGCGAGGCGTCGAACACCCAGAACGGATGGAAGGTCCGGCTGCTGGCCGTGTAGACGGCGAAGGAGACGGGCACTGGCTCGAGGGCGTCGTCGGTGGACAGCTCGTACCCCCCGCCGCAACCCCGGCAATAGAGGAAGATCCCCTCGCTCCCCCCGTCCAGCGACGCGCCGCAGCCAGGGCAGCGCAGCGGCACGAGCTGTAAGCCGTGCGCGCTCACCGCAGCCCCATCGTCTTCCCCACCGCCTGGGCCTCCCGTGCCAGGGCGCGAACGCTGTCCGGCAGCTTGGCTCGCCACGGCCCCCCGATCGTGACTTCGCCGCCGTAGCGAAAGCGCCGGAAGCCCCAGAGCATGATGAAGGCTGCCGCGGCCAGCGCGGCGAAAATGCCTTCGTCTAGGTCGCCTGCCAGCCCCGCCCGGCACGCCGTAGTAGCGATGAAGTTCCCGAGCATCAGGCTGCCCAGCAGCGCCGCGACGCGAAACACGTCGTTGCCGGGTGCACGGCCATACAGCAGTGCGCCGCTCTCGCCGTCCCCCGTCACCTGGTACAGCCGGCCGCGGTACTGGTAGCGCAGCACCCAGAGCGGGTAGTAGACGATGTCGATGCGCGGCGAGAGCACCTGGATCCTGCTGAAGCGCACGCGATCCACGCCGGCCTCGCGCAGGGCCATCTCCGGGAAGCGCTGGGCGGCTTCACTCGCGACCTTCTGCGGGGTCGACAGCACGCCGAAGGTCATACCCTGGCGCTGCACCTCTTCGAGCTCGAAGGGACGCACGGCGTCGCCCTGCAGGTCGACGCTGTGGACGCCTAGCTCGCCCAGCTCGCAGGCCGGCAGCGTCAGCTCGTAGCGGCGGTTCACCCGGCGCTCGACCGGCTCCCAGCGCTCGTTCTTGCCCGAGCCCTTTTTCTCGTCGCCGAGCACGATGCCCAGCACGTGGGCTTCGGCACGCCAGAACGGCGCGTAGACAGCGAAGAGCTCGCGCACCTGCGCGTTGCGCTGCAGGTCCCGCGCCTTGTCGAAGCCGTCCCACCATTGGCGCACCAGGCCCTGGATCTGCTCGCGCGTGCGCTGAAGTGGGACGTAGAAGCGCGGGGCTCCGCGCTCGCCGCGCACCAGCAGCGCGCTGGCGCAGGCCTGGCAGCGTGCCAGGCGCGACCCTTCGGCGAGCTCGACGCTTCCGCCGCAGGACGGGCACGTCAGTCCCAGGACCGCCCGCGCCCCCATCAGTGACGTCTCACGACCGCCAGCGCCCAAAGCGCGAGCGGCGGGGAGGCGATCAGAAACAGCAGCGCTCGGAACAGCGCATTGGGGGCGACGAGGCCGAGCACGAAATAGATCGCGCCGGCCACGGCCGCCAGGCGCAGGAACGGCGTCTCCTGCTTGGCCGGGAACACCGAGGCCAGCACGCGACCCGACGACCCTTCGACGGCCGCGGTGTACGCGGTCCCCTCGAGCTCGTAGCGGAACACGTAGAAGGGGACGTGAACCAGGTTGACCTCGCGCAACTCCTCGCGGGTCACGCCGCGTCGCTCGAGCCAGGCCTGCGCCGAGCCGAGCAACACGTCGGGCGGCTGTAGCGCGGCGCCAGCGTGCTTTTCGGCCGAGTACAGGCTGAGCTGGCCACCCGACAGCGGGATCTCGCGGAGGTCGCCCAGCGTGAAGGGCGCCGCCGGCTCCACGGTCTGCAGGCCACCCCCGGTGACGAAGCGCCACAGCGGCACGTACACCATCTCGCAGCGCGCCACCTTGGCTTTCGTATCGAGGTCCCGGACGGTCTCGTTGCCGCCCATCCAGCGCTTGAGCTTCCCGAGCGCCTGCGTCTCGCCGAGCGTGGGCGCGACGACGTAGTGAAGCACCGAGCGCTTGCCGTCGAGGTAGAGCGACGAGCCGCAGAAGGGACAGGCGGCGAAGCGGGCGCCGGCCGGGAACTCGGCCGCCGCGCCGCACTGGGTGCAGGAGATGGGCGTAAGCCCCCCTAGCTCGCGGCGCCGGCTCCCGCCCGCGCCACGAGCGAGGCGAACACCTCGGCCGCCCTGGCCGCCATGCGCCCCGCATTGTAGTGCTCGCGCACGCCCGCAGCACCGCGCCGGCCCAGCTCGGCGGCTCGCGTCGGGTCCGCCTGAAGCGAGAGCACCGCGTCGGCCAGGCTGCCGAGGTCTGCCGGATCGAACAGCAGCCCGCCGCCGGTTCGTTCCAGGATCTCGGGGAACGCGCCGTGCCTCGGCTGGACGAACGGCACGCCGCTCACCATGGCTTCGAGCAGGTACATGCCCTTGGGTTCCACGTAGTCGCCCGGCACCGAGAGCACGTCCAGCTCCCCCAGGAAGCGGATCTTCTCGGCGCGGCTCAGGACGCCGCGGTACTCGAACTCGCCGCGCAGCCCCCACTCGGACAGCCGGCCCTCGATCCGCGCCAGGTAGCCGCGGTGCTCGGGCGCCAGGTAGCCTGCGGCCAACAGGCGAGAGGGCGGCAGGCCGCGCTCCCGGCGCAGCAGGCGGTAGGCCTCGGCGAGGCGATGCAACCCTTTCTCGGGAGCGACGCGGGCGAAGTAGCCGAGCGTGAACGGCCCCCCCTGGCGCGGCCCGCGCGGGGAATGACCGTCCAGATTGATGCCGATCGGCACCAGGTGGAGCTTCTCCCTCGGGATGCCCAAGTACGCGGACATGAATCTCGCGTAGTACTCGGAGACCGCGAGAAACGCATCCACGTGCGGCAGCTGACGCCGGATCAGCTCCTTCGACTGCGTCCGCCACGGCTCGACGAGGCCCTCGAGGAACAGGTCCTCGCCCTGAAGCGTGCAGGCGATCGGCCGACCCAGCCGCCGCAGGGCCGGCGCCAGGCCGATCAGCAGCGTGAAGGGAAGGCTGATCACGTCATAGGCCGGCTCCCGCTCGAGGTGGCGGACCAGCTTGCGCACTTCCTTGCGTTGGTAGCCCTCCTCGCCGCGCAGCATCGAGACCGTCAGCTCGCCGAGCATCCGAGGATCCACCGAGACCGAGCGGTTCGCGAAGGCCTTGATCACCGGGCCCGCGTCCCAGATGCGGTCCAGGAACTTCGGCGTGTGGCGGAACAACGGCACGTGCTGCTCGAGGTAGACGCTGATCCCGCCAAAGAACACCTCGGGCTCGCTGACGTTCGCCTCGTCGGTGAGCGTGGGCGTGTAGACGGGCAAGAGCGTCACGTCGTGGCCCTGCGCCAGCAGTTGCGCGGCCAGCGCGTTGTCGCGCAGGCAGCTCCCGCAGTACATGCCGCCGGCGCCGGCCGTGATCGAGAGGATGCGCAAGCTCAGGCCGCGCCGCCCGCCGACTGGAACGCGCGCCGCGCGTAGAGGTGCTCGAACAGGTTCCCCTCGTGGGGTTGGTCCCAGGAGATGCGCGGGGTCGGGATCGGCCCCAGGTTCAGGCGCTGCACCAACGGAGAGGCCAGCAGGCGCCGCGTGGTCCCCGGATCCGCGCCGATCGCGGTGACCACCAGGCTAGCACCGAGGCGCGATGGGATCTCCTCCGGGGCCACGGGCACGACGCTGGCGTAGGGGAACAGGAACTCGCGGTTTGCGAGCGGATGCTCCGCCGAATCGCACAGCACGATCGTCGGCAGCAGGTAGGTGGCGCCCTCCCAGGTCGCGACACGACTGCCCGGCCGGAAGCGGGCCGTGACGTCCTCGGCTCCGCCCTCGGCCAATCCCTGGTCGATGGCCGCCGAGATCCGCTCCGCCACCTGCGGATCGGCGAACGGCGCCAACTGCGCCTCGGGGTCCTCGGCCGCGCGGGGCGTGACCCGCGCCAGGCGCTCGGCCAGCGCCGTGGCGATCTCGCGGGCGTGGCCTGCCACCCAGACTCCGGAGGCGTTGACACAGGAACGGCCCGAGTTCGCGAGGATCGACTCCTCGATCACGCCGAGGTAGCGGGTCCAGTCGGCTGCAGCGTCGGAGCCGAGCACGATCTTGCTGTATCCGGGGCCGTGAATCTCGATGCGCGGGTCGTTCTGCCAGGCCGCGGCGGTCGCCACGTCGCCGAACAACATGCTGCGTCCGCAGGCGCGCAAGATCTCGCCGGCCCCGGCGTGGTCGGTCGGGTAGTAGCCGAAGGCGTCGGGCGGCGCACCGGCACGGATCAGCGCCTGGATCACGCGGTACGGCGTCCACGGCTCGGCCCCGCCGGGCTTCAACACCAGCGCCGTCTTCAGCGCGACCGCGGGCACCCAGAGCGAGTGGACTCCCGGCGAGTTGCTCGGCAGCACGACACCCAGTGCCGCCGTGCGCGGGTGAAAGCTGAGCGCGTGACCGCCGGCCTCGCCCAAGCCACGGTCGAGGATTCCCAGGTCGAGGTTGCGCGTGAGGCCGGACAGCACCGTCGCCATCTCCGCCAGCACTCCCTGCACCTTGGCCAAGTTGC
>Ga0214473_10002750_pt1 | contig 21544 bp, 16 predicted proteins | sample RVTome_7_FD_203509 | JGI IMG/M metagenome (GOLD analysis project Ga0214473, IMG submission 203509) | Soil microbial communities from uranium-contaminated site in the Upper Colorado River Basin, Wyoming, United States - RVT98D197 | ecosystem: Environmental > Terrestrial > Soil > Contaminated >... | reverse complement strand
CCTCGGCCGCGTCGTCTCCATACATGTCCGAGAAGGGGATAGGGTAAAAGCGGGCCAGTTGCTTGTTGAGATTGACGACCGGGAGATGAAAGCGCAACTTCAGAAATCACGGGCAGGTCTGAAGGAAACCGAGTATGCCCTCGACGAAGCAGAAAAAGCGATTCGTGCAGGAGAGGCTGAAACGAAGGCTGCCGACGCGAGATTTGCGCTGGCTTCGTCCACGCTCGATCGCTTCAAAGGCCTTTTTGAGCGGCGTTCAGTGAGTTCACAGGAATTTGATGAAGTCCAGACAAAAAACACCTCCGCCAGGGCGGATGCAGAACAAGCTTCAGAACGCCTCCAGGCCCTCCTAGCCAAAAGGAGCCAGATCGTCGCCAGGACTGACCAGGCCAAGGCCGATTCGGCCAATGCCGAGGTTTTCCTGAGCCACTCCAGAATTCTTTCCCCCATTGGCGGCATCGTGACTACCAAGCCTGCGGATCTTGGGCAAATGGCCGTGCCGGGAACCCCTCTTCTCACAGTAGAAGATGACCACCATTATCGCCTGGAAGTCCTCGTGGAGGAATCCCGCATCGGCCGGATCCACCTCGGAGACACGGTAAGCGTTTCCATCGACGCTCTGGGGCAGAAGCCGATGGCCGGACAGGTCTCGGAGATTGTGCCGGAACTAGACCCATCGAGCCGCTCCTACATCCTTAAGATTGACTTGCCGGCTCCTGATTTTCCACGGATTTTGCGATCGGGGCTTTTCGGAACAGCCCGTTTCATCACAGGGACGAGGCAGGCCTCGACGGCCCCCGTTCTTAGCGTCTTGGAGCGGGGTCAACTCACCTTTGTCTACGTCATGGACCCATCCAAAACTGCCCGCATGCGGTTGATTCAGACGGGAAAGCACTATGGCGATCGTGTGGAGATCCTGTCCGGGCTCAGCGAGGGCGACCAGGTGATTCTCGAACCCCTGTCCTCGGTCTTTGACGGTGCCCGCGTCGAACGGTGAGGGGGGAAGAGCCATGACGGGCCGGTTGGGAATTGCGGGAAAAATCGCTCGATCCTTCATTGAATCAAAACTGACGCCTCTCTTCATTGTGGGCGCCCTTCTCCTCGGTATGGGCGCTGTTCTCATGCTCCCGCGCGAAGAAGAACCTCAGATCATTGTCCCCATGATCGACATCTTCGTGCAGATGCCCGGAGCCTCTGCCAAAGAGGTGGAGGAGCGGGTCACAAAGCCCATGGAAAAGCTGCTCTGGGAAATTCCGGGGGTGGAATACATCTATTCCACATCCTCCCCCGGCGCCTCCATGACAATCGTGCGCTTCACCGTGGGTGAAGATGAAGAGAAGAGCATTGTTCGGCTAAACCAGAAAATGTTCGCCAACTTCGATCTGATTCCGCCCGGCGCAAGCCAGCCTCTCATCAAACCGCGGTCCATCGACGATGTTCCCATCCTGGCCTTGACCTTCTGGAGTGAGCGCTATGACCATTTCATGCTGCGCCGGGTCGCTGCCCAAGTTCACGACGAAATCAAACAAATTCCCGACGTCTCTGAAGTGAAGATCATCGGCGGGCGTCAGAGGCAGGTCAGGGTCGCTCTCGACAAAGCCAGGATGGCCGCTTTCGGCATCGCTCCAGCAATGCTGGTTCCTGTTCTCCAGCAATCCAACCAGCAACTCCAATCAGGTCATTTTTCCTCGGGCAACAGGGAGTTTCTCGTTGAAACCGGGGGATTCGTGGGATCAGCGGACGAATTGGGCCGTGTCGTTGTAGGGGTGTTCAACGAACGACCGGTGTACCTCCGCGATGTCGCCTCTATTGTAGACGGCCCGGATGAACCTGCGGACTACGTTTTTATCGGCTCAGGCAAGGGTGCCGGCTCTCATCAGGGACAGGGGCTTCATCCTGCGGTCACCGTATCCGTCGCCAAACGTAAGGGCACCAACGCCATCGTCATAGCGGACAAGGTCATCCACAAAGTCAACAGTCTCAAAGGCTGGCTCGTGCCCGGAGAAGTCCACCTTACAGTGACCAGAAATTACGGGGAAACGGCGAGCGAGAAATCCAATGAGCTTCTTTTTCACATGATGATCGCCATCTTTTCGGTTGCTGCATTGATCTGGCTGACCCTGGGATTGCGAGAGTCAGGGATCGTTGCGACCGCCATCCCGGTGACCCTTGCCCTGACGCTCTCTGTTTTTTACCTCTATGGCTACACGCTCAACCGGGTCACTCTGTTTGCTCTCATTTTTTCCATCGGCATTCTCGTGGATGACGCCATCGTCGTGGTGGAAAATATCGTCCGCCACTACCGGCTTCCGGAAAACAAAGGCCGACCGGTTTCAGAGGTTTCCGTGGAGGCGGTTGACGAAGTCGGAAATCCGACCATCCTGGCCACGGTGGCCGTCATCGCTGCAATCCTGCCCATGGCCTTTGTCAGCGGACTGATGGGGCCTTACATGAGGCCCATTCCGGTCGGGGCCTCCGCGGCCATGCTATTCTCTCTGATGGTGGCCTTTGTGGTGACCCCCTGGGCCAGCTTGAGGCTTCTGAATCCTGAGGCGGAAGCCGCTCATGCACAGGAAGGCCGCAGCACAAAAGCTTACAGACGGGTCATGTCGGCCCTGATCAACAATCCCCGGACTCGAAAGAGCTTTCTCCTTGCCGTCGTCATCCTGCTTTTGGCGGCTCTCTCTCTTTTTGCCTTCAAGGCGGTTCGAGTCAAGATGCTCCCCTTTGACAACAAGAGTGAATTCCAGGTGATCCTCGACATGCCTGAGGGCACGACCCTTGAGCAGACCGCAGCGGTCACTCGTGAGATGGGCGACGCCATCCGCATGGTCCCCGAAGTGACGGAGTATCTCCTGTATGTGGGCACAGCGGCTCCTTACAATTTCAATGGCCTGGTGCGCCACTATTTTCTACGCCAGGATCCCCATTCGGCCGACATCCAGGTCAATCTGCTTCCAAAAGGTCAGCGCAAGGCTCAGAGTCACGAGATTGCCAAAAGAGTCCGGCGGGAGCTCGATCGAATTGCTGCCAGGCATCACGCGCGGGTGAAGGTCTCCGAGGTCCCGCCCGGGCCTCCGGTGCTCCAAACCCTCGTGGCGGAAGTTTACGGCCCTGATTACCCGCGTCAGATCCAGATCGCCCGGGAGATCAGAGATGTCTTCGAAAAAACAGAAGGCGTCGTGGATGTGGACTGGTATGTGGAAGACGACCAGACCAAGTTTGTTTTCGAGGTGAACCGTGAAAAAGCAGCTCTGAACGGCATTTCCGTGGAACAGATCGCGCTCACCCTTCGAATAGCCGTGGAGGGGATGAAGGTGGGACTGCTTCATGCCCCAAAGGAAAAAGAGGATGTCCCGATTATCCTGAGACTTCCCAAGAGCGAGCGCTCCAGCGTCCGGGATCTCAAAACCTTAAAGGTCATGGGACATCAGGGAAATCTTGTGCCACTGGGGGAACTGGTATCCATCCGGGAGGAGATCGCGGAAAAGAGCATCACCCACAAGAACCTCATGCCCGTGGTTTATGTGACCGGAGATGTGGCCGGCAGCGAGGAAAGCCCGGTCTATGCGATCATGAAAATGAACAAAGCCCTCGACCAGATGAAACTGCCCGAGGGGTACACGCTTGAACGTTTTGTGGCTACCCAACCCGGGTCGTTGGACAAGTTCTCCATGAAGTGGAATGGAGAGTGGCACATCACCTACGAGGTATTTCGGGATCTCGGCCTGGCATTCGCTGCGGTCCTGGTCTTGATCTACATTCTGGTGGTGGGCTGGTTTCAGTCTTTCAAAACACCGGTGACCATCATGGCGGCCATTCCCTTTTCCCTCGTGGGCATTCTGCCTGCCCATGCCCTGATGGGTGCCTTTTTCACAGCCACTTCCATGATCGGATTCATAGCCGGAGCCGGTATTGTGGTGCGCAACTCGATTATCCTCGTGGACTTCATCGAACTCCGGCTAAAACAGGGGATGCCCTTAGCGGACGCTGTGGTGGATGCCGGTGCTGTTCGATTCCGCCCCATGATGCTTACCGCAGCAGCCGTCGTGGTCGGCGCGGGGGTGATCCTTTTTGATCCGATCTTCCAGGGCCTCGCGCTCTCCCTCATGGCAGGGGAAGTCGCTTCTCTTTTCCTTTCGCGGATGACCGTGCCGGTTCTTTATTATTTGAGTGAACGCAAGAAAAGCCTCTCTGTCCGATGACCCTATCGGTATTCTCCCGGTTTGAAGAACACCGCCCCTAGAGGCGGCAAGGTCAGTTCGAGAGACCATGGCCGGCCGTGGCAAGGAAGCTCCTCGGTCTCCTTCCCTCCAAGGTTACCCACACCGCTGCCCCCATACTCTGCCGCATCGCTGTTGAGAACCTCTTTCCAGAAACCGGCCCTGGGCGCTCCGGTCCGGTACCCATACCTCGGGACAGGAGTAAAGTTGCAGACGATCAAAATCTCGCCGTCCCCTGAAGGGGTCTTCCGAAGGAGGCTCACCACACTGTGCTGGGAGTCGTTGCAGTCAATCCACTCGAACCCGGAAGGATCAAAGTCCAGAACATGAAGGGCCGCCTCCTTCCGATACAAGCTGTTGAGATCCGCCACCCAGTGCTGAAGACTATTGTGCAGCGGATAGTCCAGAAGATTCCAGTCGAGGCCTACATCATGGTACCACTCGTTCCACTGTCCGAACTCGCCGCCCATGAAGAGGAGTTTTTTCCCGGGCTGAGCATACATGTATCCCAGAAGAAGCCTGAGATTCGCAAACTTCTGCCAGTCGTCGCCCGGCATTTTCCTGATGAGCGAACCTTTCCCATGAACCACCTCATCGTGAGAGAGGGGAAGGATAAAATTCTCGTGATACGCGTAGAGCATTCGAAAGGTGAGCCGATTATGATGATACGTCCTGTGGACCGGGTCTTTGGACATGTAGTCCAGTGTGTCGTGCATCCATCCCATGTCCCACTTCATGCCGAATCCCAATCCCCCGACGTAATTCGGCCTGGAGACCATGGGCCAGTCCGTGGATTCTTCGGCCATGGTCTGGATGTCCGGATGCCGCTTGTAGGCTTCCTCGTTGAAACGTCTGAGAAAACCGATCGCATCGAGGTTCTCCCTCCCGCCGTACGTGTTGGGAATCCACTCCCCTTCCTTCCGGGAATAATCGAGATAGAGCACAGAGGCCACGGCATCCACGCGGAGCCCGTCCGCATGGTAGACCCCGAGCCAAAAAAGCGCGCTACTGATGAGAAAACTTCGCACCTCATTTCGGCCGAAGTTGAACGTGAAGCTGCCCCAGTCAGGCTGAATCCTCTGGCGTGGATCGGAGTGTTCGTAAAGGTGGGTCCCGTCGAAGAAACCCAGGCCGTGCTCGTCGCTTGGAAAGTGAGAGGGCACCCAGTCCAGAATGACTCCGATCCCGTGCTGGTGGAGCGTATCAATGAGAAACATGAAATCCTGGGGTTCTCCGTAACGGCTGGTGGGGGAAAAGAAACCGAGGGATTCGTAGCCCCAGGACCCGTAGAATGGATGTTCCATCACCGGAAGAAACTCCACGTGGGTAAAACCCATACGCTTCACATATTCGGCTAATCTCGGGGCCATCTCTCGGTAAGAGAGAGAACGGTTCTCTTCCTGGGGTACCCTCATCCACGAACCGATGTGCACTTCATAGATCGCCATGGGCGCTCGCGCATGGTTCTGCAACCCTCGTTCCTGCATCCACGGATCATCGTTCCAGAGATAATCAAGATTCCAGATAACGGAAGCCGTTTGGGGGGGAATCTCGCTGTAAAGGGCAAAAGGATCCGCTTTGTCAGCCTGGTACCCTTGGTATTTTGACCGGATGTGATACTTGTACTTCTCTCCTTTTCCCACTCCGGGGATAAAGCCCTCCCAGATGCCCGAAACCCCCCTCGGCCGTAGGGCATGGCTGGCCTTGTTCCACTGATTGAAATCTCCCGTGACGCACACGTTCTCGGCATCCGGCGCCCAGACTGCAAAATAGGTTCCCCATGTTCCTTCCCTGCTGACCACGTGCGCACCCAGCTTCTGGTAGAGGTGAAAATGGTTCCCCTCATTGAAGAGGTAAAGGTCCTCCTCGGTGAGGAGGGTCACATCATATTGCACGCTGTTCTGCATGGTCATGGATAAACTCCCTCGGCCACTGGATTCGATATCAAGAAAATCTTATCACGAAAGCACGAAATCTGGAAGGCTGTTACATCTTAGCTTTTTGAAAAGGTTAGGGTACGATCAACGGGTCAAAAGCGGGGCTTTGCTCCAAGCAGGGAATGATAGAGATCCAGATACCTCTCGGCTGAACGATCCCATGAAAAATCTGCGGCCATTCCCTTCCTCATCAAGGTCTCCCAGGTCTCTCTATCGGTCCAGAGATCCACCGCTCGTTGGATGGCGGAAAGAAAAGCGCTCGATTCGTAGGGCCCGAACTTGAACCCGTTTCCTCTCTTGGACCGGGGATCGAATTCTTCGATCGTATCGTCCAATCCTCCGGTGGCGCGCACCACGGGAACGGTCCCGTATTTCAGGGCATACATCTGCGTCAACCCACACGGCTCATAGAGAGAGGGGACCAGGAAGATATCTACTCCAGCCATGATGCGGTGGGCGAGGGCTTCATCAAAACCGATCTTCACGGCGACGGTTCCCGGATGCGCTTCTGCTGCGTCTCTCAGCGGGCTCTCGTATTGCTCTTCACCCTCCCCCAAGATCACCATTCCGACCTTCATGGATGCAATCTCGTCAAGGATCGGGATCAGAAGATCACACCCCTTCTGATGGGAGAGGCGAGAGATCATGCCGAGAACCGGCCTATCCAGAAGGGCGGGTTCGAGGCCCGCCTCCTTGAGGAGAGCCGCTTTGTCGACCATCTTCTCCGACAGATGGTCCGAGTCGAAGTGGGAGGGGATGTGAGGATCTTTCGCCGGATCCCACACCGAGTAATCCGCACCGTTCAGGATCCCATGAACACCGGCGGATCTCTTCCGCAGGATTCCTTCCATGCCCATTCCGAACTCGGATGTCTGGATCTCCCGGCTGTACGTGGGGCTCACGGTGGTGATGGCGTCCGAATAGACAATGCCGGCCTTGAGGAGGCTTATCGATCCCCAGTATTCGATCCCTTCAGGGTGAAACGTCTCGGGCGCAAGACCGCACGCGGAGAGCTTCGCACCAGGGAAAAGACCCTGATAGCCGATGTTGTGGATGGTGAACAGGGTGGCCGTGGAAGTGAAAAACGGATCGGTCCGGCGCAGGGCGCTCAGATAGGCGGGGACCAGGCCGGTCTGCCAGTCATGGCAATGAATCACATCAAAGGACATGCCTGTTGCTTTTGCAAAAACAAGGGCGGAGCGGCTGAAAAAAGCAAACCGCTCCAGATTGTCGTAATAGTCTCCTTCAGCCGTGCGGTAAAGGTTCGGGCGATCGAAGAGATCTTCTCTCTCAAAAAAGTAGACCGGAACCCCATCATCTGTTTCCGTGGCCTGAACATTTCCAATGAGCGTTTGACCCGCCAAGGGAACTTGAAGCCCTTTGAAAACCACCTGCCTCTGGAAGGCTCCCTCTTTGACCGCCCTGTACAAGGGCAAACCAACGGATACTTCTGCGCCGAATCTCTTGAGCGCTCCGGGAAGCGATCCGGCCACGTCCGCCAATCCGCCAGTTTTTGCATAAGGGGCTACTTCAGATGAGAGAAAAAGGATATTCACAGGATCATTCACTGCAATCTCCCTTTCATACTTCCCGCAATCCGGATCAAAGCATCCCTCGCCTCGCTCCCCAAAGCTCTCGTCGCATTTCACGACCTGGCAAGGATTCAGATCCTTCTACCATACCAAGCGCTTTGAATCAACGGGACCTTTTTGACAGGAAACTCTTTGAATCCAATAAATAAAAGATGTAAGCTTTAATCAGACTTGGCAGGATGTTCGCCCTGTGCGCTGAATAACCATGAAGTCCGGGTGAGCCGTGAAACATGTGGCATAGAAGGGAGGAGGTCGCTATGGCAAGGCTCGTCAAGAAAATTTCAAAAAAGGCCGGATTACCGCCCGGCACGCTCGTTCACATCGGCGAGGATCAGAAGGAGAAGGTGAAGCTGAGGCTCATCGATTACAACGAGGATCACCTTGAAGAGAAAGAGCTTCACACTATTTTCGAGAGCTTCCCCTACAAGGACAAGGAGAGCGTCACCTGGCTGGACATTGTCGGTGTTCACGAGGTGGACATCATCGGCGCCCTGGGGAAGTTCTACAACCTCCACTCCCTCATGCTCGAAGACATCATGAACACGGACCAGCGGCCAAAACTCGATGACTACGAGGATTACCTGTGTCTCTTTCTAAAAATCATTTCCTATGACGACTCGAACCATCGCCTGAGGGTGGAGCAAATCAGCCTCGTTCTCGGCCCTCGCTTTGTCCTTACCTTTCAGGAGAGGGACAACCCTCTTTTTGAGCCTGTGCGGGACCGGTTGAGGAAGGCCAAGGGAAGGATCAGGAAACTGGGAGCAGACTACCTCGCTTATACCCTCATCGACGGTGTGGTGGACAGCTACTTTGCCATCCTTGAAAAAACCGGAGAGAGGATTGAATCCCTCGAGGAAGAACTCGTGGACAACCCCTCGCCCAGAACCTCGCATCAGATCCACCTTTTGAAAAAAGATCTTATCCTGCTGCGAAAATCGGTCTGGCCCTTGCGAGAGGTTGTGAACGCCCTGGCCAAAGAAGACTCGCCTTTGATCCAGGACCGTACGAGGTTCTTCCTCCGGGATGTCTATGACCACACGGTTCACGTCATTGAGACGACGGAAACATTTCGAGAAATGGTCTCTGAGATGATTGATGTTTACCTTTCCAGCATCAGCAACAGGATGAACGAGGTCATGAAGGTACTCACCATCATTGCAACCATTTTCATCCCTCTGACCTACATCGTGGGCATCTACGGGATGAACTTCAAATACATGCCTGAGCTGGAGTGGTCTTACGGGTACCCGCTCCTGTGGCTGATTATGCTCGGCGTGGCTTTGACTATGCTGGTGCTGTTCAGAAGGAAGAAATGGCTCTAGCAGGCCGCTGAAAAACGCCCATCTCCGGCGTTTCCCTCATCCCTCGTCGCTGCGACGTACTGGAAAGTACGCCTCGCTCCTCTGGATTTCGGAAGCCTTGGATCTGGACGTTTTTGAGCGGCCTGTAAACAACTTGGCTCTAGCCCTTTGGGCAAGATCCCGGAGTTATCTTTTCTTGACGCGTTGTCCCTACTGCTTTTATAATTCTGACATTCTCATGGCAGGTTAAAATCATGAAAGACACCCTTGCTTTTGTCATGGCCGGAGGACGGGGTGAAAGGCTCATGCCCCTCACCCAGGACCGCACCAAACCTGCTGTCCCGTTTGGCGGGATATACCGCCTCGTGGACTTCACCCTGAGCAACTGCGTGAACTCCGGGATTTACAAGATCATCCTCCTCCCTCAATACAAATCCCAATCCCTCACCGACCACCTCGAAGAAGGTTGGAACATTTTCAGCACAAAACTCGGGCATTTTATGAAGGTGGTACCGCCCCAGCAGAGAGTCGGTCAGGACTGGTACCGGGGAACCGCCGACTCCATCCGTCAGAACCTCTATCTCATCGAGCGTAGCCAACCCGTGAACATTCTCATTCTGTCCGGCGACCATATTTACAAAATGGATTACAGCCTCTTTGTTCGCTATCACCAGGAAAAGGATGCGGATCTCACCATCTCGCTCCTGGAAGTGGACAAGGACCTTGCCGGCCAGTTCGGAATTGCAGAAGTGGACGACGACTACCGTATCCGGATGTTCCGGGAAAAGCCAAAGGACAGTGTGAAAACCATCCCTGGAGACCCCAATCATGTTCTTGCTTCCATGGGAATTTACGTGTTTCGGGCTGAAACGCTTTTAAAGATCCTTAAAGCCGGGGACGAAGATGATTTCGGCCGCGATATCATCCCCAAGATGCTCGACTCTTACAGGGTTTATGCTTATCCCTACGGCCAGCGGAACTTAGTCCAGGACTACATTACCGTGACGCTTGAGGACGGGGAAAGGGAACCACGGCTGGAAACAAGGGTAAGGGATTCCGCTTACTGGCGCGATGTGGGAACTCTGGATGCTTACTGGAACGCCAATATGGATCTGACCGGTGTGGATCCCTACTTCAACCTTTACGGCGTCAAATGGCCGATTCATACTAGCCAGGTCCTGGCGCCGCCGGCCAAATTCATTTTCAGCGTGGAACGGCCTGATGGATTGCGTGTGGGCAAAGCCCTCGACTCCCTGGTCGCGCCGGGATGCATTGTGAGCGGGATCGTGCGAAACTCTGTCCTGTCTTATAACGTGGTGGTCAGAAGCTGGGCAATAGTCGATGAGTCCGTGATTCTGGACGACGTGGTGATCGGCCGGCATTGCAAGATCAAAAAAGCCATTATTGACAAGCACAACAATATACCACCTTACACGGAGATCGGATTCAATCCGAATGAAGACCGTAAGGTCTTTACCGTGACGCCGAGGGGCATAGTGGTGGTCCCCAAAGGATACTTCCAGGGGCGCAACCCTTCTGCCGAATCCAAGTCCTGACCTCTCGGACAGCCTCCGATACTTTTTGGTAACATTTTAGCTTTTTGAAATGGATTAGTGATGATCCCGCTCGTGACTATTTCAAAAAGCTAAAATGTTACCCTTTTTCATGAGCGCATCAAACGGGCAAGGACCCTCGCATGCCTTTCCGAGGCTCCTTGATTGCGCAAAAGCGCGTCCCTGGCTCGCCGGCCCCTTTCCTTCAGCTCATCCTGGTGATTGAGAAAAAAGAGCGATTCCTCCGCAAAAGCGTCGGGATTCTTCACTTCGACTCCTGCTCCTTCCTGCTCCAGGAGTTTCCTGGCGTCCAGGAAATCCTCCATCGAGGGTCCGTAGAAAACCATTTTTCCCCACACCGCCGGCTCAAGAGGGTTTTGTCCGCCCAGGGGCACCAGGCTGGCGCCGCAGAAAATGATCGTTCCCACGCTGTAGATCTTGAAGAGATCTCCAAAGGCGTTGACGATGACTACGGGTGCAGTCCGCCCCACTCCGGGTCGAACCAGGTCGGTCCAGAGTTGATATTCCAGGCCCTGCTGCCTGACCAGGTTCTCGACGTGGGAGGTCCTGACAATGTGCCTCGGGGCGATGACAAGCACCGTCTCTGGAAAAGCTTTCAGAATCTTTCCGTAAACTTCGAGAAGAACTTCCTCTTCCCCCTCCCGGGTGCTCCCGCCGACAAACACAGGCTGGGAAGGCTTGAGGCACAGGAGCTTCTGCATCCTTGTTTCAATCGCCGGGTCGGTTTGAGAGGCGAGAAGATCGTGCTTTGCGTTGCCGTTGACTTCTACTCTCTTGGGATCCGCACCCATATCCACGATTCGTTGGGCGTCCTCTTCAGTGATCATGCTGAAGGTGTTGACGTGTTTCAGGACATCACGAAAAAGAGGCCGGAACGTCAGATACTTCCCAATGGATCGCGGAGAAATCCTGCCATGGATCAAGGCACATGGGATTCCTCTGCGGTGTGTTTCCGTGATCCAGGCAGGCCAGATCTCTGTTTCCAGAAAGACCATGACCTTGGGGTTCACTGCTGAAATAGCCTTTCTCACGGAAAGGAAAAAATCAAAGGGCGCATAGACCACTGATCCAGCGTCGAACAGCTCGTGTGCGAGATCGTGGCCGTGATCGGTGTTCGTAGAGAGGAACACCTCGCTGCCGGGGACAAGCATCTCCAGGTGGTTCATGATGGATCGTGCGACCCTGACCTCTCCAAGGGAAGCAGCATGAATCCATATCGGCCTGGAAGGGTGACACCGCCGGAGCTCCTGGGCCGGAAAAAGCCCGAGACGCTCCTCTAGTCCTCTCCGGAAGCGGCCCGTGAGGCGGGTGTAAAGCCAGAAAGCAGGCAGGCCTGCCACGAAAATTCCTGAGCTTAGAGTAGCGTAGGCTTTGTAGAGAAGACTCATAAGAACAACATGTCTCAGTTCAAAACTTGGAAATCCCTGCTGTCTCTCACGTTCAGAGCGGCTTTTATCATTCTCCCTCTTGATCAACAGAGGCATTTAATTATAGATTGCTCCTGCTCGGAAACCAATCAAAATTCGGAGGTCATTCAGGTCATGAGGAAGATCGAAAGGGCAATCATCAGTGTTACCGATAAAGCAGGAGTTGTGGAATTTGGGAAATCCCTTTCCAAATTAGGCGTAGAGATTCTTTCCACAGGAGGCACGGCAAAGGCCCTTCGCCAGGGGGGTGTTTCGGTGATGGACATTTCCGACTATACGGGGTTTCCTGAAATGCTGGACGGCCGGGTGAAGACGCTCCACCCGAAGGTGCATGGCGGCCTCCTCGGCATGAGAGACAACCCCGAACACGTCCGGGTTATGAAGGAATACGGAATCAAGAACATCGACATGATTGTCGTGAACCTGTATCAGTTCGAGAAAACAGTGGCCAAGGAGGGAGTCACCCTCGATGAGGCCATTGAGAACATCGACATCGGAGGGCCCACCATGCTCAGATCCTCAGCCAAGAACTACAAGGATGTGACCGTCATTGTCGACCCCGCAGACTATGCGCTCGTTCTCAAAGAGATGGAAGAGACAGGAGGGGCCACATCCCTCAAGACCAGATTCCGGTTGGCAAAAAAGGTCTTCCGCCTAACGCATCTTTATGACGGAGCCATTACAAAATATCTGGAAAAAATTGAAATCTAGCATGTAGCGAAGAGGCCGGTTCGCTCCCTTTCCCCCTCCAGGAAAAGGGGTAGACATGTCCCGGTTTTCCTTGCTTTTCGGTGGTCTTTGTCGTATTTTCTTGACATCCGGAAGCCGAATTTGTAGTTATATTATAGCTAATTTTCAGCTTCCCTTGTTTATGTTCTTTTCGGTCTCGGATTTCCTGAACCAGGAAACCTATCGCAAGGCTCAGGCTGGCTAGAAAAATTCAGACAGAGGAGATGATTGACCCGACAAGGTGACGCTGCCGGTACTTGATGCATGCTTGGGTATTGGCTTCTATCCGCAGCACAGCAGGAGCACTGGTGAAAAACATGAAATTGGTCCAGGTTTCACTTCATTAAACCCCTAAACAGTAAGGAGGATCACGAATGAAACTGTCTAAATGGGCAATTTGCGTCTTCTGTGTCATGCTGGTAGGCTTCATGTTTTCCACGTCGCCTGTTTTCGGGCAGGCAAAACCCATCGAGTTAACTTACTCCAACTTCTTCCCCGCCCCTCACAAGAACGCTGTCCTTTCCGTAGAATGGGGCAAAGAGATCGAGAAAAGAACGAATGGCAGAGTCAAAGTGACGGTTTTCCCGGGTGGAACCCTCACCCCGGCGGCCCAGTGTTATGACGGTGTGGTAAAGGGTCTTTCCGATGTGGGACTGTCCGTTCTCGGGTACACTCGGGGAAGATTCCCCCTCACCGAGGTGATCGATCTTCCTCTGGGCTACAAGAACGGCCTGGAGGCCACGAAGTTGATCAACATTTACTACAATAAGTTCAAACCGAAAGAGTTTGACGACGTCAAAGTCATGTACCTCCATGCCCATGGCCCGGGCATCCTCAACACCAAGACTCCCGTATCTAAGCTTGAGGAACTGAAGGGCATGAAGATTGCCTGCCACGGCCTGAGCGCCAAGATCGTGGGAGCCCTTGGTGCGGTTCCTGTTGCCATGCCTATGCCTGAACGATACGATGCGATTCAGAAGGGTGTGGCCGAAGGAGGCGTGTTTCCCCTCGAAGCCCTCAAAGGCTGGAAACTTGCTGAAGTGGTCAAATTCACCACCTTGAACTATGGTTCAGCCTATACCACGGGATTTTTCGTGGTCATGAACAAGGAAAAATGGACTTCTCTGCCGGCAGACATCCAGAAGATTATTGAAGAGATAAATGCGGAATGGATTGTAAAGACAGGCAATGGCTGGGACGAAATCGACAAGGAAGGTGCAGATGTCGCAACTGCACAAGGGGTCAAAATGATTTCTCTTTCCAAAGAAGAGGATGCACGATGGGCGAAACTTGTTGTGCCCATTCTCGATGATTACGTGAAAGCGACGAAGGAGAAAAACCTCCCCGGCGAAGAAGCCCTCAAATTCTGCCAAGAAGAACTGAAGAAACTTCAGAAGTAAAGGTGAGGGGAAGGGATGGTATCCATCCCTTCCCCGTTTGGTTTAAATGCCAACCCTCATCAAGCAGGGGTGCTTCATGCAGTCGATAATCAACAAGGTCCACGGACTCAGCAAGCTCCTCAATGTCATCGCAGGAATGGCTATCACCTTCATGATGTTCCTGACGGTAACGGATGTCATCTTGAGGTCCTTTCGCAGGCCGATCGTCGGCACCTATGAACTGGTCGCCTTTTCCGGCGCCATCGTGATCGGTTTCGCTGTCCCCCTTACCACCTTTCTCAAAGGCCATGTGCTTGTGGATTTCTTTGTTCTCAAGTTTCCGAAAGGGATACGGAACGTCGTCCACATTGTCACGAGACTCCTTGGAATCGGGCTTTTCTCCTTGCTCGGGTGGAACCTCATCAAAGTGGGGATGGATCTTTATCGAACAGGAGAGGTCTCCCTCACGCTGCAATTGCCCTTTTACCCCATAGCTTTTGGAGTCGGCATCTGTTGCTTTGTTCAGTGCCTCGTCCTCATCACGCACATCCTTCAAGTGATAGGGGGCACCTATGAGTGAGGTAACGATTGGTATTCTTGGACTTGCTGTTGTTCTCGTCCTTTTCCTGACCGGCATCGAACTGGCCTTTGCCATGGCGCTGGTTGGATTTATCGGGTTTAGTTATATCGTTTCGCTGAAGGCCGGCTTAAACCTCCTGGCCAAGGACTTCTTTGACGTTTTCGCCTCTTATGGTTTCACCGTCATCCCTCTCTTCGTCCTCATGGGCCAGATCGCCTTTAATGCCGGCATTGCGAAAAGGCTCTACGATGCAGCCTACCGATTTATCGGGCATATTCCTGGGGGCCTGGCCATGGCCACCGTGGCCGGGGCAACGGTATTTAAGGCCATTTGCGGGTCTTCGCCTGCCACGGCCGCGACCTTTGCCAGCGTGGCTGTGCCCGAGATGGACCGCTATAATTATGCCAAGAAGCTGTCTACCGGGATCGTGGCAACAGTCGGGACCCTTGGCATTCTCATCCCCCCAAGTGTGACCCTGATTGTCTTCGGGATTATCACGGAGCAGTCCATTGGAAAACTGTTCCTGGCCGGCATCATTCCAGGCCTGATGATCGCCTTTTTCTTCATCTGTATCATCTACATCTGGTGCAAGCTGAATCCGGCGCTCGGTCCTAAGGGTGAGCGGTCCACATGGAAGCAGCGGTTTGCAAGCCTTCCGGAGGTGCTCTGGGTCGTTGGTGTCTTTCTGCTTGTCATCGGCGGATTGATGTATGGATTCTTCACTCCTACAGAGGCAGGAAGTGTCGGCACCTTCGCTGTGTTACTTTTATCGATTCTCAAAAGGGATATTGGTTTCAAGGGATACATCAAGTCGGTCGTGGAGTCCCTCCGCACAGCCTGCATGGTCCTTATGTTGATTGCGGGGTCCCAGGTTCTTGGTCATTTTCTTGCGAGAACCAAGATTCCCATGATCGCTGCGGACTGGATTATATCTCTGCCTCTTAGCCCGGATGTGATCATGATCATCATCAGTATGATTTACCTTCTGGGAGGCTCTTTCATTGACGACCTTGCCTTCATGGTCCTGGCAACACCCATTTTCTATCCGGTCATCATCAAGCTTGGCTATGACCCCCTCTGGTTCGGCATGATCATCGCCATCACCGTCATGGTTGGCGTGGTCATCCCCCCTGTAGCGATCAACGTCTTCGTGGTCAGAGCCATCACGAAACAACCCTTCAGTGTGATTTACAGTGGGGTCTATCCGTTCCTGCTCAGCCTTGTGTTTTGTGCATTTCTGCTCTTCCTGTTCCCGCAGATCGCAACGTTTCTGCCCAATATGTTCATGAGATAAGGGCTGCTCAAAAACAAAGAGGCCTGTGCCCATGGGCACAGGCCTCTCATTTTTCTCCCCGCTTAAACTACTTTCCCCACTCCCTCCAGTTCATCCCTGTCTTCTTCTCCCAGTCCGACTCAAAGGCCTGGCTGAAAAACCCATGAAGCTTCTCAAAGAGGCGCTTCCAGCCTGACTGGTAGTCATATTTCAGCACGTCCTCCAGGAAGGGAACGACCTCCCCCAGCTTGTTCTTGGGAAGATAGGCCCTGGCCTTCATGTCGTAGGAACGCTTCAGGGCTTCGGGGGTCAGGGCATGAGCGGTCAGCATGGCGACCTTGAGGTCTCGCTTGACGGCGATTTCAAGAAGATCGAAACCGCGGACGCCCATGATGTCCAGAACGACGACATCGTAATTCTGCGATTCGAGGAGTTTCTTTGCATCCTCGTAGTTTGTCGCCTTCTCGAACTTAGAGTTCGGGCATTTATACATGATCTCTTCTTCGAGAACGGCAAGTACGTCCGGTTCATCATCGATAGCCAGAATTCTTTTTCCATCAAGAATTGATTGGGTCATCGCTCGAATCTCCTTGATTTTCTGATTTTCACCATAGGACACCAATGGTTTTTTGTCAAGGGTCTAGTCGTGTTGCAACTCTTCGGGGTTTTTTCTTTTTTTCGGAACAGGGGGCGTTCTTGTGGACAAGGCGGTCCTCCTTTTCACAGAAAATGGCCTGAAAGGTGCGACAGCTTCCTGAGCCGTCCACCGCCTTGTCTTTAGGCCACCTTGCATATCGGCAATTGAGATCGCAAAATTCCATGCAGCAATGATCGCCCCCTCCTTCTTCTCTTTTTATCCTTTCCGCCAGATCGTGTCCACCGATTTCCTGTTGTCATTCCACGCGCTTTGATGTATGAAAATCCCAGTCAAGGGAACCCCCTCTCTTCTTCTCACAGAAGGATTCCCTGTTTTTTTACCGGTGCTGAATTAAGCGTTTTTCTTCGAAAGGGGGATCATCATGATATCGAAACAAAAATACTGGAATCCTGTTCTCGAAACCCTTCCTCATGAAAAGATCCGGAAGCTTCAGCTTGAAAAATTCAAAAAGATTTTCAGCTGGGCTCATGGGAGGTCCAGGTTTCACAGGGGACTCTATGACAAAGCAGGAATCAAACCTGGAGATATTCAATCCTTCGACGATATCCGGCGCATCCCCACTGTGGAAAAGTCGATGATGCGGGGGATTCAGCGCAAGGATCCCTTCCCTTACGGGGATGCCCTTTGTGTGCCCCTCGAAGAGGTGTCCGAGTTCCGTCAGACCAGCGGCACGACGGGTCAGCCGGTCTATCAGGCCGACACCTGGCAGGACTGGGAGTGGTGGGCCGAGAGCTGGGCCTACATCCTCTGGGCGCAAGGCTACCGCCCTAAAGACCGCGTCTTCATTCCCTTTGGATACAATGTGTTTGTCGCGTTCTGGGCCGGCCATTATGCGGCGGAGAAGATCGGGGCGGAGGTCGTCCCGGGCGGAGTGCTGGATACCCAAGCAAGGATCCTCAAGATTCAAGAACTCCAGTGCACCGCCATGATGGCGACACCCACCTATGTGCTCGGCATGGCTGATACGGCGAAGAGCAAGATGGGGATTGACCCGCGATCCCTTGCCATTCGGAAGATCACCTGTGCCGGGGAGCCGGGAGCCAGCATCCCCTCAACAAAGAAACGGATGGAAGAAGCCTGGGGCGCCAAGGTTTATGATCACGCCGGCGCCACAGAAATCGGTGCCTGGTGCTTCGAATGCGAGGCTCAGGCCGGCGGTCTTCATGTGAACGAGGCCTTCTTCCTCGTGGAGATTCAGGACACAGAGACCGGCGAGTACATCGAGGAACCGGGGCGCAGAGGCAAGATGATCATCACCGCCCTTGACCGGCAGGCTCAGCCCTGCGTTCGCTTCGACTCCAAAGACATCATCGAGTGGGCTCCCGAACCTTGCCCTTGCGGAAGAACTTTCCGGTTAATCAAGGGAGGAGTGGTCGGAAGAGCGGATGACATCACCAAGGTGAAGGGAGTTCTCCTGGCACCGTCAGCGATCGAAGAAGTGGTCAGGGGTCTGGACGGTCTTGCCGATGAATTCGAAGTCATCGTGGACAAGGAAGGGGACATTGACCGCATCACCCTGAAAATCGAGATCCTCAAGGGCCGCGAAGGCGAGCGCAAGCGCATTGAAACCCAGCTCAAGGATCAATTGAGGCTTAAAACCAATCTCGGGTACAACCTGGAGTTTCACGACTACGGAACTCTCCCGAGATATGATGTCAAAGCAAAGAGGTTCAAGGACCTGAGAGGGAAACATTAGACGGAGGAGTTATGGCGAAAAAAGCAGACCTCAAAGAACTCGACCGCAAGATTCAGTCCATGAAGAAGACGGCAGAAGAGCTAAAGCAGATGGGTGAGGACTTCCCCGCCCTCTACCGAAACATCAGCCGTGTTTTGGCCAGCATCAAGATGCTGGAACTCAACATCTCCGATGTGGCAAAAATCTGAATTGACTCTGGTTGCGCTCCGCCGCCTCAGGGCTTATATCAGGTCAGCAACGTATCCCATTCTATTTTTTCAAAGGTCTTGTGCAGGTAGTGGTCGTCGTCTACGGCGTGAAAGGTAAGATTGGAAAAAACCTGGCTTGCCACTCTCTGAACATCCCCTATGGGAATCACTTCATCTTGTCGGCCGTGATAGATATGCACCGGCATCAAGATTTTCCTTTCACTGTAGGGGGTGAACTCCATCAAGTTGATGGCAGGGGCAAGCAGGATGAGCCTGCTGATACCCGGTTCATTCTCCATGGCGAAAATCGAAGCCATGAGGCCGCCAAAACTCGATCCCACGACCATGATATTGCTCTGTCCTGAAAGAATATCCCGGAGCTTTGCCATTCGTTCACCCAGAGGGCCAGGGAAATTGGGAGTGAGCATGCCAGGAAACTTTTCTCTGAAGTAGACGGCCTTGGTCCCCTGATTGTTGCTTTCAAGACCGTGGATGAAGATTCTCAAGGACATCTTATCCCTCTTTCAAGCGCAACCGATCCTTCTCTTGACCTGCGCTTCCCTTGCTGTTTCTATTTCTTCGGGAGAAGCATCCTTCATGGCCGTCACTTCAAATTCCATGGATACCTGGATGCCGGCAAGAGGGTCATTGAAGTCAGCCAGCACCGTGTGCGGGAGAACTTCAAGTACCTTGAAGGAAATCAGCTTACCTTTTTTCATTTGCCGATAATACTGTCCTTGCACAAGCCGTTGCTTCAGAAGGCCTCTTCTGGGGATTTCAGAAATCAACCGTGGATCGTGTTCTCCATAGATCTCAACGGGGGGAATCGTCACATTTTTTCTATCGCCCACATGACTCCCTTCCAGGGCGCTTTCCAGGGTGGGAACCTGCCGCTCAACCCCGTAAACAAACGTGATTTCCTCTTCCTGGTGGTCCTTGATGGTCCCGTCTGTGAGATGGGTCATCATGTGATAGGTCACCGTGACCATCTTCTCTATTTGAACAGAATCCATGAGGACCTCCTAACGGATTTCCAGAATTTCGAATTCCTGAACTCCCCCCGGCGTCCTCACCCTGATTTCATCCCCCACTCGCGTGCCGATCAATGCCTGGCCAAGAGGAGAGGTCACGGAGATCCTACCCTTATCAGGGTCCGATTCATAGGGGCCGAGAAGTTGATACTGAATCTCCTGCTCCGTGCTGATATCCCAGAGCTTGACCGTTCTGCCGAAAACAACCCGGTCTGACGGGGAGTCATCCATTGCGATCACCTCGGCCTTCCCGATGGTCACCCGGAGTTCATTGATCCGTCCGTCAATGAACGACTGCCTCTCCTTTGCCGCGTGATATTCCGCGTTTTCGCTCAGGTCGCCATGGCCCCTGGCCTCTTCGATCGCCCGAATGTTCGCGGGCCTTTCCACTCTCTCCAAGCGAACGAGTTCTTCCTTCAGTTTCTCGAGACCGTCCTTTGTAATGGGAATCCTGTCCATTCCTGATCGCTCCAACTGTTTTTCAACCCCATGGTCATGCCGTCCACATGGACATGCATAACTCAAACTCCAAAGCCGAGAGCTTTGCCGCCTTGATACACCGCAAAGCTTATCCCATAAGCCACAACGAGATTAAAAGCAATAGAAAAGCCAACCCACTTCAGAGAGCTCTCTTTCCTGATCACAACGAGCGTTGCAAAGCAGGGAACGTAAAGCATGGTAAACAAGATCAGAGTGAAAGCCCGCAGCGGTGTCCATCGGGGATCTCTCCTGAGTTTGTCGGAGACAAGGCCGCTCTCCCCGGTATCCACAGAGCCGAGGGAGTAGGCGGTTCCCAGGGTGGAGACAATGACCTCTTTGGCAACAAAACCGCCCAGAAGCGCTACATTGATCCGGTAGTCAAAGCCGATCGTCCTGGTGACCCTCTCCAGCAGACGGCCCAGTCGACCGGCAACCGTGTTTACAAGAGCCGCCTCATTTTCCCGGTTGCTGAGCTCCATCCTTTTTTGTCTGTATTCCGCATAAGCTGAAGCAAGCGGCAGTGCCGAGTGCTCACTCTTCCCCGGCTCCCTGGGTCCCTCTATCAGGGCGAGCGTTTCCTGGACCACCGGCCAAAGCGGTTGATCCGCCAGTTTCTTGAGGGACGAAGGGTCTTTTTTGGCGCGCTTCCTGCATTCCGAAAAGAACTTGTCAAGATCCGCGAGCGCACTCTCGTTCTGCACCTGTCCCCGAACTTCAGGCAGAGCGAGAAAACTTGCTTTCATCCGCAGGCGCTCGTTCTCAAATCGTTCGGACTCTTCCCGTGACAGCCCCGGAAAGGTCATCATCGCCCACAGGACAATGGAGACGCCCAGAATGATGGTTCCCGCTTTTTTCATGTACTGCCACGTCCTTTCCCATGCGTGAATCAGAAGCCCTCGAATCGTGGGCATGCGATAGGGTGGAAGCTCCATGACAAAAGGCGTGGTCGGGCCTTTGAGCACGGTGAAGCGAATCAGCTTAGCGGCCAACAGAGCGAATCCCCATGAGAGCAGCGTAAAAGCGAAAAGCATCCTGGCCTGATCCGTTGAGAAGAAGGCCGCGGTCAGCATTCCGAAGATGGGCAGTTTGGCTCCGCAGTTCATGAAGGGGACCACCAGGAGAGTGGCAATCCGCTCCTTGGGATCACGAAGCGTCCGTGTGGCCATAATGCCCGGGACCGCACAGCCGCCTGAAATCCCCCCTCCGATAAGAAGAGCCATCACAGAGTTGCCGTGCAGCCCAAACCATCGCAGAACTCTGTCCAGCATGAAGGCTATGCGCGCCATGTAGCCGGAGTCTTCCAGAATGGCAATGGCAAGAAACATGAACATGATCAGAGGAACAAATCCGAAGACGCCCCCTACTCCGTCGATGACACCGGACACAATGAGGGAGCGAAGATTTCCCTCAGGAAGAAAACCGGCCACAATCTGTCGGACTCCCCCGAAGAAATTCTCCATGAATTCGAGCGGGGTT
>Ga0214473_10002749_pt1 | contig 21545 bp, 20 predicted proteins | sample RVTome_7_FD_203509 | JGI IMG/M metagenome (GOLD analysis project Ga0214473, IMG submission 203509) | Soil microbial communities from uranium-contaminated site in the Upper Colorado River Basin, Wyoming, United States - RVT98D197 | ecosystem: Environmental > Terrestrial > Soil > Contaminated >... | reverse complement strand
TCGATCGGTCCTTCGAGCGCACCAGCCAGCTCGCTGGCGATATTGGCAACCAATCCGGGCGACAGCCCGCAGCCAGGAAGGATCACGCTCGCATGCCCCGCTTCCTGCGCCAGCGCCTTGATTGCGCCGGCGTCTTCCACGGTGTCGACATAGTGGGTGCCGGTCTGCAGGGCGGCGGTCGCTATCGTGCTTCCCAAGTTCGCCCTGGAGGCGTTGACGACGAGGTCGAAGTCCCGCAGCGCATCGATACAGTCGGTACGCTTTGACGCATCGAGGTGACGTGTTCTGTAGCCACGCGCCTTCGCGCGATCCAGAGCCTCGGTGGTAGCGTCGGCAACTTCCACCCAAAACTCGGCGGCGGTGCTAAATATGCCCGCTGCCGCCAGGCCGATACGCCCGGCGCCGACAATCAGGACTCTCATCGGAGCCCCGCTCAAGAGTGGAACCGCGACAGGAACGCTTGCAGACGCGCCGAACCCGACTTATGGATCACGTCGTCGGCTGAACCGAGTTCAGCGATCACGCCCTCGTCGATGAAGGCAACGCGATCGGCGATATCGGCGGCGAAAGATATCTCATGGGTAACGATCGCCATGGTCATGCCGTCCTGGACCAATGCCCGGATGACTTCGAGAACCTCGCCAACCAATTCTGGATCGAGCGCGCTGGTTACCTCGTCCAGCAGCAGCACGTCCGGACGCATCGCAAGCGCCCTGGCGATGGCGACGCGTTGTTTCTGACCACCGGAAAGATGGTTTGGGTAGACGTCGCGCTTTTCCAGCAGCCCGACCTTGGCGAGCAGGTCCATGGCGCGCGCTTCCACGGCCTCCCTGGGTTCCTTGAGGACCGCCAGCGGACCCTCGCAGATGTTCTGAATGACGGTTTTGTGCGGAAACAGATTGAAGTGCTGAAAGACCATGCCGACGTGACGTCGCAATTCGCCGCAGCCGATCCGGCCGCTGCGCGATGCAAAGCGGCTTTCGACTTGTCGGCCCTTGTAGCGGATGACGCCGGCTGTTGGCGTTTCCATCATGTTGAGGCATCGGATCAGGGTCGATTTCCCTGACCCCGAGGGACCGATGATGGCAAGCACCTCTCCCGCATTCAGCGACAGATCGACACCCTTGATCACCTCGAGCTTGCCATAGGATTTTCTGAGCCCGGTGGCTTCGAGGATGACACCCGCGTTCGCATCGGCCGCCTTGGACCGGACGTTGGTTGCTACACTTAGATCCATTGTCTCATCTTCCTGCCAGGGCCTGGTCCGAAAACTACTAGTCGCTGACCCGCAGCCGGCGTTCGACGTAGTCCGCAATCTGGGTCATCGGGAAAAGCAGAGCAAAATACAGCACCGCAACCACCGTGTAGGCTTCCAGTGGACGATAGGTCTGTCCGTTCACGACGGCCGCCATGTAGGCCAGTTCGCCGACCGAGATCACCGAGATCAGCGAGGTATTCTTGAACTGGATGACCGATTGGTTGATGAAGGCGGGCAGCATGCGCTTGAGCGCCTGCGGCATCACGATGCGCCACATGGTCTGCCGGTCGGACATGGCGATCGCTTTGGCCGCCTCGGTCTGCCCTCGGTCGATGGACAGAATGCCACCCCGGAAGATTTCAGCATAGAACGATCCGGCGTAAAGGGAGAGCGTCAGCAGCGCCGCAGTGGTATTGTCGAGCGAGAAGCCGAGCAACAGTGGCAGTGCATAGTAGAACCAGAGCAGTTGCACCAAGAGGGGCGTACAGCGGAACACTTCCTGGTACGCCCGGGCGAGGAGGCTGATGAAAGGGTTGCTCGACAGCCTGCCGAAACACACCACGAAACCGATGACGACGCCAATCACGATCGAGGCAGTGGTGTAGGCAAAGGTCAGCCAGAGCCCCCACAGGAACAGATCCCAGGACTGCAGTACGACGCTGAAATCCATCTTGTACATCAGTAACACTCCTGAGTATGGCCGAGGTGCCACTATTGGCACCTCGGCATCCCGGCGTCAGCCGCCGAGGTCGAAACCTTCAGGCAGGTCATCGATCGTAATGTCGAACGGCGCCAGGCCATTGACGATCCAGGTCTGGTTGTTGCCCACCCGGCGATTGTAGTTCGCCCATGCCGAGATGAACGACTTGAACTGCTCGTCGGCTGCGTAGTTGATGCCGATCACCGACGGCGAAGACAGCACAGGCTGGGGTACGTAGACCGATCCGAGCTGCGGGTTGCGCTTGACCATGACTACCGAGTTCAGAACGGTGTTGATGAGCGCGTCGGCCTTTCCGCTGGCCACGGCGAGGATGGCCTCGTCCCGGGTCTTGAAGCGCAGGACGTTGGCCTTGGGCAAATACTGCTGCGTGATCAGGTCCTGGGCCGAGCCGAGATCGACGGCAACCGTAACGGCGGGATCGTTGAGCGACGCCCATGTGGCCTCGGCATATTCTGCCTTCGGCGACACGATGACGAAGCTGTTGTAGTAGGTGGGGTCGGAGAAGGAGATTGCCAGAGCGCGCGCCGGCAGAGCGGTCAGCGCCAGCGCGATGTCCGCCTTGCCCGACTGAACGTCGAGGATGGAATTGGCCCATGAACTTTCGACCACCTCGAGCTCGACGCCGATGGTGGTGGCGATGTCCTTGGCCATGTCGATGACGAAGCCATGCCATTCCCCGGTGCGCGGATCCTTGTTGAAGTAGGGATCCTCATTGACGATGGCAGGGACGCGCAGCACACCGCGTTCCTTGATTTGATCCAGCGTACTCTTCTCCTGCGCCATTGCCGGCGCGGCCGCTGCGCCGCTCAACACCAGTAGTGACGCGGCCAAGATGGCCTTGAATACTTTCATTGCGAGTCCCTCCTTGGGTGATCGATAAACTACGTTCCGTCTTGGTCTCAGCTGCGGGGCACCCGTCCGCCCGCAACCTTCGCGGAGACTGTGCTACCCCCGCCTGGGCCCCACAATGCAAACGGTCGTTCGGCACTTGTGTCTTTTTTTGGAAGGCCGAGGACTACGCCGGGTCGCCCGAGAACCTGTCCAGGGCGCGTTCGAGCACCTCTCGGCTTGCCGCGCCGAGCGGCGCCAGAGGAGCGCGAACTCTGGCATCGATCTGCCGACGCCAGGCCATCGCCTGCTTGACCGGAACAGGATTGCCTTCCACGAACATGGCCTTGGCAAGCGCATGGAGGCGCTGGTGCAGGGCGAGCGCGGCGGCATGTTCGCCCCGGTGCCACGCCGCGACCATCTCGATCATTTCGCGCGGCGCATAGTTGGAGACGACGCTGGTGACACCCTGCGCACCCACCGCCATGAATGGCAACGTCAACGCGTCGTCGCCCGAATGAACGACGAAATCTTCGCCGCAAAGCGCTCGTAGCTCCGATATGCGCTCGCACCGCCCGCCCGCCTCCTTGATCCCGATGACGTTGGAATGGTTCTCGGCCAATCGTGCAGCCGTTTCCGGCGCGATTTCGACGCCGCAGCGCCCAGGAACGCTATAGAGCATGATCGGCAGGCCAGTACTGCGCGCAACAGCGCCATAGTGGAGCAGCAGACCATCCTGGCTTGGCTTGTTGTAGTAGGGCGTGACCACCAGGCATCCGTCGGCTCCCGCCGCTTCTGCCGCCCGCGCGGCGGCGACCGCGTGAGCGGTGTTGTTGGAGCCGGTTCCGGCCATAACGAACGCCCGGCCTTTGGCAAGTTCGACGGTTCTGCGGATGAGCGCAATCGACTCGTCGCCCTCGAGCGTAGCGGCCTCCCCGGTCGTGCCGACCGGCACCAGCCCGGCTATACCAGCGGCAATCTGGCTTTCCACCAGGCGATCAAAGGAGAAGAAGTCGATACCGGTTTCATCGAACGGCGTCACCAGGGCGGTAAATACCCCCGAGAATTGTTCAATCATGTTGTTCATCGGGCCTTCTTCTCCATTGCAGGCAACATTGGCGGGGGACGGGCGTCAGGACCACATGTCCGACGGCGAATAGAGCCCCGGCCTCCTGGCTTCCGTGGCGAGCCACAAAGCCGCACCCAACGCCCCTTCGGCATAGGCAGCCAGGGTGTCGACGGTGAACGTGAAACTCGCCAGCGAAACGCCCAGGTCAAACTGCACCCGGTTGATGCCGACCGTGTCCGCCAGCCGGTGGACGCGAATGTCGGGCTCCGGAGCGATGTCGGCCGCCGCTTTGCCCTGTGCAGCGCGAATACCGTGCGCCAGTTGCAGCGATGTGCCCGACGCCACCCTCTTCTTGCGCTGATGGTAGGTCTCGTCGATTGTGACAAGGGCGCTCGGGTGCATTTCGGCGAAGCGGTACGCGCTTGCTGCAAAGGCGCCAAATCCCAAAGCGAAATTGGCTCCTATCATGACCGGGCGCAGCTTGGCGGCGGCTTCCAAAGTCGCCAGTTGGGCATCGGAAAAGCCGGTGGTGCCGATGACGATCGGGACTGGGCGAGTGCCGACGACCTCCTGCAGCTGAAGGCTCGCTTCAGGGGTCGAGAAGTCGATGATGGCGTCGCAATGCGCATTGATCGCCGCTTCCGCGGGACGATACTCCACGACTGTGCCGGCGACAGAGCGGCCGAGCCAGGCTGACGTCGAGGAGACATGAGCCGCAGCGAGTTGCAGGTCGGGCCGAGCAAGGATCGCCTCGATCAACCGTGTACCGATCCTGCCCGTGGCACCGAAAACAGCGATACGCACAACGCCCTCCTAGTCGATGACCACTTTGGTTTCGCTCATTTCGCGGAGCGCGATGCGCACCCCCTCGCGACCGAGCCCGCTCGCCTTGATGCCGCCGAAAGGAACATGTTCGGCACGGAAATCAGGCCCCTCGTTGATCATCACCCCGCCTACTTGCAGGCCGCGGGAGAAGAGCTTGACGGTAGCATGGTCGGTGGTGAAGACGCCGGCCTGAAGGCCATAGGCGCCCGCGTTGAACTCTGCGATCGCCTCGTTTGGGTCGGCGAAACGGCGAACCGAGATCACCGGCCCGAAAGTCTCCTGGGCAAAGAGCGCACAATCGCGAGGAACGTCGCGCACCAGTGTCGGTGCCACAAGTGCATCGCGGTGCGTGCCGCCCACTACCACCTTGGCGCCCTGGGACACAGCTTCCGCAACGCGTTGCCCGACGGCCGTGGCCGCGTGGCCGTCGATGACCGGCCCCATCTGCGTCGCCGGGTCTGCCGGATCGCCGTAGCGCAAGCCGGCTACGGCCTCGGCCAGCGCGTCGACGAACCGATCGTGGATGCCGGCGTGAAGATAGAGCTTCTTGACGGCCGCGCAGCTCTGCCCGGCAATCTCGAAGCGCTGTGCAACGGCAGTGCGCAGTGCGGCGTCGATATCGGCGTCGGGCATGACGAACAGCGGATCGTTGCCGCCGAGCTCCATCAGGGTCCGGATCAGACCAGCGGCGTTCTTGAGTGCAAGACCGGCGATGGGGCCGCCGGTAAAGCTCAGCAGATCAATGGGACTCCTGGCCAAGGCGATCGCTTGGTCGGCGCCGCCATGGACAACCTGAAATAGCCCGGCCGGAAAGCCAGCGCGAACGGCAAGTTCGGCCAGTCGCTCGGCGGTCAGAGGAGCTTTTGGAGACGGCTTGGCGACCACGGCATTGCCTGCGGCGATCGCCGGGCCCAGCTTGTGGCAGAGCAGATTGAGCGGATAGTTGAAGGGCGTGATGGCGCCCACCACTCCGACCGGAACGTAGGTGACCACCGCCTGCCGATCGACGCCGCCGGCGACGATGCCGCAATGCAGAACTTCGCCGTCCAGAAACGTGGCCGCGTCGCCCGAGAGTCTGAGCGTGTTCTGGGCACGCCGTACCTCGTTTCGCGCCTCGGTGATGGTCTTGCCCATCTCGGCACAAAGCAGTTGCGCGAGAGGCTCGGCGTCGGCGGCGATTTCGGCGGTCAGCCGTTCGAGCAACGCCCGGCGTTCGTGCGGCATGGAGAAACGGAACTCGGCTTGTGCCCGCTTGGCGCGCCCAACGGCAGCGGCGATGTCCGCGCCGCTGGCGGGGGCGACCGTGCCGATGAGCCGCCCGTCATAGGGTGAGCGGACCTCGAGTTGTTCAGTGCGAACGGCGTTCGCGGTTTGCGGCAAGGCTGACATGCTAATCACTTTCTTCGGATGAAGCTGGAAGAGTCGCGTCATCCGCAACGGCATCGAGCAGCGACGTGATGGCGAGCGGGCGCATCGGCCATCGCCTGCCGGCAAAATCGGCGGCCGAAGGCTGGGGGCCACCAGTCGGCTGCGCCATCAGGACGCCCGCCCACTCGACGCAGAACCTTCCCTGGCATGCGCCCATGCCGAAGCGGCCGTTCAGCTTCACCTCACGCGGCGATGGCCGATCGTCGGACGCCAACAGTCGTTTCAGGTCGCCAACCGTGCCGCCCTCGCATTGGCAGAGTATGGTGTCATCTGGCAGCACCGACAAATCGCCGGAACCGAAGTCGAACAGACCTGCCAGAGTCCGCTGGGCTTGCCGTTCGCCATCGATGACCTGGTTGTCGGCGGCGCTGTCCGGCGCTCCGCCAAGGAGTTGGGCGATGACGTCATGCGCTGCCTTTCGCCCATCCGCGATCGCCGCAAGGCCGCCAAGCGCTTCCCGGCAGTCGCCGGCCATGACCACAAGCGGTTGTCCATCACGGCCAGGCGCCGCAACGGGCAGGCGATCGGAACTGGACCGGAGTCCATCGTGCAAGGCCACCTTGTCGACCGTGACACGGGACTCCACGCCAGCCGCGTCGACGATCACCGCTTCCAGGCGCCCGGCTCCGGTTGGACGCAGCGCCTGCAAAGTCGCACCCAGGCGCCAGGGAACACCGGCCCGGAACAGCCGCGCCATGTAGCCCGCCGCTTCTGCGATGTAGGCAGGCCTGAGCAGCAGGCGCGCAGCGCGCAGCGGCGACAGCACCTGACGGCTACGCTCGAGTATTGCGACAGGCGGATTGCCAAGCACCGTCATCTGTGCGGCAACGGCCAGCAACAGGGGCCCCGATCCTGCCAGCAGGACCGCGCCGGCCGGTGCGCGACCGGTCGCCTTCATCATCAATTGCATGCCGCCGGCGGTCATAACCCCCGGCAAATGCCAGCCGGGCCGGGGCATCACGCGCTCCAGGCCACCGACCGCGAGAACCAATGCCTTTGCCCGCATGGAAATAACCCGGCCCCTGCCGCGGTCCTCGATCAGCACCGCCCCGGTGCCGTCCAGCCCTGCAAAAGCGTGGCGCGTGAGAATCTCGGCCTTGGTCGCGGCAAGTGCCGCCTGTAGCCGACGCCAGCGGGCCGACTGCGCGCTCGGCACGGGGACAGAACGCGACGGATCGCCCGCCTGACGGTGAATGGCGCCCCCCAGGGCGCTGCCCTGCTCGCAGAGCGTTACCTCAAGGCCAGCGCGCCCCAATTCCGCCGCCGCAGCAACGCCGGCAGGCCCGCCACCGATTACGATCACGTCGCGGACTGTCACGGCACCGACCCTCTCGCGGGCCGGACCTGCTGTCCGGCATGAGCGGGGGTCAGGCAGGCCTCCACCAGCACACCGTCAACCGAAACCACACAGGCCTGGCAGGCGCCGATCCCGCAGAAATAGCGCGCGCCGCTTCCGTCCGGCCTCGAGCCGAAGTCGACGATGCCGGCACGGACGAGCGCCGCAGCTATCGAATCGGAGGCCTCAAACTCGACCGGCCGATGCTCCCAGAAGAACTGATGTGGCGCGCCGGTCATGCTGCAACCGCCTGCGGAAACCGCTTCGGATCAAGCGCCGAGATATCGACGTCGAGGGGCTCGCCACAGATCAACTGTTGGCAGACACGGCCGATCAACGGCCCCAGGCAGATGCCATCGCCTTCGAAACCCGTCGCGATCCATACATTGTCGTCTGCCGCGAGCGGGCCGACGATCGGCAACCCGTCCCTGGTCGCCGCACGAATCCCGGCGAAAACGCGCAGCACCCGCAGGGAAGCGAGGGCCGGCACCAGCGATACGGCTTCATTCAGCAATTGCCGGACGGCTTCGACATCGGTGCTGCCACGATCTGAGCTGTCTTCACGCGTGCCGCCAATCAGAAACTGTCCCGTCTGCAGCGGATCGATCACCAGACCGAAGGAGCGCGCTTTGGAGGCGTCGGCGCTGGGCTGACTGCCTTTGCTCAGCAGATAGCGGCACGACATCAGCGGCCCGGGAAAGGCAGGCACTCTACCCTCTCCCCGTTCGGTGATGATGAGTTGCCCTTTGCGAGGCCGGATGAGATCCCTGTCGCCAAGGAATGCTTGAGACCCCGAGCCTGCGGCGACCAGCACCACATCTGCGGGCTCACATCCGTGCTCGGTTTCTACGCCCGCGACCCGTCCCGCGCGTCGCCAGAGGCCGCGTACCGCCGAATTCCGCTTGATGACGAAATTGCCGATCCGGCGAAACCGTTCGACCACCTTGTAGCCGATCGCATGACCGTCGCCCTGCACCTCGATTGCAGCTATGGCTCCCGGCGCCACGTTTCCGAGCGCGAGACCGAGGTCCTGTTTGCCCAGGTCTCGCACGGAAACGCCCGCTTCCCGCAACTGCGCGGCATGGCGCTCAAGTACGGGCAATTCACGCGCTTCGGCAGCCACGACAAATGTGGGACGGAGCACGAACTCGTCGGCCAGGACACCCTGCTCGCTCAAGCGCCGATAGAATTCGGCACCGGCGACCGCCAAAGTCATGAGCGGGCCGGCCTTCTTGCTGGCCACCGAGACAGCCCCGTCGGCCGCCCCAGTCGCACCGGCGGCGGGCGTTTCGGCGTCGAGTACGGTGACGTTCCACCCGGCTTGCGACAGGAAATAGGCGGCAGACATTCCCACGATGCCCGCACCGACGATGATCGCGGAGTTCGAGCGGGCTGCTGCGCGCGTGATTTCAAGGGGCATTGCGTTACGCCATCGCCTGGACCGTTTCATCCGACAATGGTCGACCGGGCTCGCCAGCGTCGATACAAATGACGTCAGGACGCAACGTGGCTTTTTTGTAGACTGCCCGCCCCGGGACTTCTTGTGGCCCGCTCCGGGACAGATATGATCGCAGAGTACCAGCAGGGGCGTTATGGCCGAAGTCAATCTGACGCTGATCCAAACCTTCTACCAGGTTGCCAGGCACGGCTCGTACTCGGCTGCTGCGCGCGAGCTCAATCTCAGCTACCAGTCAGCCGCCAACCATGTGCGGCGGCTCGAGCAGGTGATGCGGGAGCCGTTGGTCGAATCCGACCAGGGCGCCAAAAAGATCCGGCTGACGCCGCGTGGGATTGCGCTCTACAATCTGCTGCATCCCGAGCTGGAAATCATGTTGGAGCGGCTGTCGCTGGTGATGGCGAGCCAGCGCGCGGTGTTGCGGATCGGGCTTCCGCAGGCGATCTTCTTCTATCTACTCCCCCCGATATTGAAGCAGTTTCAGGCGAACTTCCCCGGCGTGGAGGTCATCGCCTACGAACGCGACACCGCGCTGGCGGAACTGGTGAAGAGCGGCAGCCTGGATGTCTGCCTGAGCGAGCGCTTTTTCGGCGACCCGGTCGTGCCGCAGAGCCTGCTCGGCACCTATCACCTGAGCCTGGTCTACCCAAAGAGCTGGGGACCGCCGCCGGCGCCGGCGGACATCCCAGCCTGGTCGCGCGGACGTCCGCTCATCACCTACGAGCCGGGGCAGACACTGCGCAACATCGCGCTGGACTTCCTCTCCAAGGGTGGGGGGCAGTCCGAGGCCGCGATATCGGCATCTGGAAGTTCGAGCGTAAAGAAGTGCGTCGAGAACGGACTGGGGTTTGCCATCATCCCGACCTGGTGCGTCACACCCGAGGATCTTGACCTGGTCCAGGTCAAGATCGACGTCTTACCCCCGGTCGCCGTCTATTTCGGTCAGGCGTTGTTCATGGCCAAGAATGTGTACGTTCAGGCGCTTCTCGAGCAATGCCGCATCATTCTAGTGGGCACCGCGCTGGAAGGCGCAGACCGCGCCCTCATCGCATAGTCCACAACCGCAAGAGATGGATTTGGTGGCATGGTCCGAAAGGTACGAATTTTGGCGCGCCCTAAGAGATTCGAACTCCTGACCCCCAGATTCGTAGTCTGGTGCTCTATCCAGCTGAGCTAAGGGCGCGCAGGTCTCGGGACATGTCCCGGCCGACGGCGGGACACTTATACTGGCTCTCCCGCCTTTGCAAGCTTCGCACAGCGCAAAGTCGTCGCCGCGCGGAGGAACCGGTCAGGGGATGCGGATGGCGCGCGGCAGGACGACGTCGAAGCGGGCGCCCGTGGCCTGCGGCACGTAGTCGAGGCGGCCGCCATGCGCCTCGGTCAGTTCGCGGGCGATGGCGAGGCCGAGCCCGGTGCCGCCAGAGCGGGCGGAGCCCTCGAACGCCACAAAGAGGTTTTCCCGCGCGCGCGGCGGCAGGCCGGGGCCGTTGTCGGTGATCGAGATGGTGAGCCAGTCCCCTTGCTCGGCAAGGTGAACCCCGATCGTGGGGGCCTCCACTTTGGGTGTCGCCCCTTCGAGCGCTTCGCGGGCGTTCTTCAGGAGATTGACGAAGACCCGCGCCAGTTGATCCGGATCGGCCTTGATGGCGATCCCATCGGGGACGGCGTTGACCACCCCGATCTCGGGATGCCCTGCGAGGCGGGCATCGAAGGTGGCCTCTTCGACGAGGCCGCGCAGATCGACCGGCACAGGGCGAGGCGGGGTGGCGCTCTGGCGGCCATAGTCGAGCACCGATTGGGCAAAGCCGATTGCCTTGTCGATGGAGAGCACGAGGCGCGGGGCCAGCCGCTGCACCTTGGGGTCGTCGAGATTGGCGACCTGGTCGGAGAGCAGCTGCGCCGAGGTGAGCGTATTGCGCAAATCGTGGTTGATCTTGGCGACGGCGAGCCCGAGATCGGCGAGGTGCCGGCGCTGGCGCAGCATGGAGAAGACGTTGGATTCCATTTCCGCCAATTGTCGCTCGAGGATGCCGATCTCATCCTTGCGCGCGGTGGGCGTGATGATGAGGGCTGCATTCTCCGGTGCCTGCCGGTAGGCGATGATGTTGGCGGTCAGCCGGCGGATCGGCGCGATCAGCACGAAGCTGACAAAGACGTAGAGCACGACCGCCGTCATCACCGCGACAATGAGCGAGAGCAGGAAGATGTTGCGCGAATAGAGCAGCAGATCGTTGCGCAGCGGCAGCTCGGAGACCAGCACCTCGACCAGGCTCTGTTCGGCGCCATCGCCATGGCCGATGATGCGCAGGATGCGGGGACCCCCGAAAACCAGGGTATCGATGGCGCCGGCGATCAGCGTCATCGGATCGGCGGCGCGCATGTCGACGGTGACCGCCTCGCGCGGCATGGGCGCCGATTCGAGCTCGATGAGCTGGCTCTGGCCCTCGCGGCGATACACGATGGCGATGGCGCCGGCCGAATTGAGCAGCCGGTCTGTGAGGGTGCGCGGCAGCGCCATGATATCGGGCACCGCGTCGAGCACGCGTGCGGCGACGATGCCGATGCGCAGCCGGTCCTCGAGCCAGCTGGCCCGGAAATTGGCTGCCGAAGGCAGGTAGATCACCACTTCAACCGCAAGGATCACCACAATGATCGTGGCGATGAGCTTTACGGACAGCCCTGAAAACGGGCCAGGCATCGCGCGGGTTTCTGTGGCCATCCATTGATGATTAGCGAGAAACCGGAGTGCTTTCCAGAAGGATAAGGTGCTGGTGCGCACAACCTGCGTGGCAACTCATGGCAGCAGACGGTTGAGTGCCATCAGGCGGGCGAGCACCGGATTGGCTGGCTGCAGGCGCCGGACCTCGAGCCCCAGGCGCCGCGCGATATCGGAGAGGGTCGGATAGGGGGCGACGAAACCGGCGAGGTGGCGGGCCGAAAGGCGATTGGCAATGGCAAAAGAAAACAGCGCGATCAGTTCGCCCGCAGCCGCTCCCGCGATGCCCGCGCCCAGGATGCGGCCGCCCTTGTCGGTGATGAGCTTGGCGACGCCGAAACTCTGGTTCAGCGCGCGGGCCCGGTCGTTCTGGGCGAACGACCAGCGGGTGACGACAAAATCGTCCTTGCGCCTCTCCCGCGCCGCCGCTTCGGTGAGCCCAACCTCGGCGATCTCGGGATCGGTGTAGGTGACGCTGGGGATCAGTTCGGGCTTGTGGCGCAGCGGCAGGCCGAACAGGGCGCTGCGGACGACGACCTGAGCCTGGTAGTCGGCGAGATGGGCGGTCTGGGGGCCGCCGGCGGCATCGCCAATGGCGTAGACCCGGCGGTTGGTGGTCTTGAGGCCGGGGCCGATCTCGAGCCGCGCCGGATCGAGACTGGACCGCTTGATGTGAGCCTTGTCGAGATCGAGACCATCGAGGTTGGGCGCCCGACCGATGGCGACCAGGATATGGGACGCATCGAGCATCGCCTCGCGCTCGCCGGACCTGATGATGACGCCGATTCCCTGGCTTCGGGCCTGGATCAGGGACACTACGGTGCCGCCGCGGATGTCGACCCCCTCCTCCCGCATCCGCCGCAGGGCGATGTCGGCGAGTTCGGGATCGCTCTCGGGCAAGGGGCGGCCCGGCTCGACCACGCTCACCTGGGTCCCCAGCCGGCCATAGGCCTGCGCCAGCTCGAGCCCCAGGGGGCCCGCGCCGATGATCACCAGGTGGGTGAGCTTGCGGGTATTGTCGAATATCGTCTCGGTGGTGAAGTAGGGGACGCTCTGCAGGCCCGGGATCTCGGGCAGGAGCGAGCGCGAACCGGCGGCGATGACGAAGCGGCGGGCGCGAATCTGCGTCTCGCCGGCGGAGAGCGTGCGCGGATCGGTGAACCTGGCGTCGGCCTTGAGGATTTGGACGCCCAGCGCCTCGAAACGGGCAGTGGAATTGTCGGGCGCAAGGCCGGCGATCACCTGCTGGACGTAGTCGTGGAGCTTCCGCGAATTGATGCGCGGCTCGTCAGCGGCGATGCCGAAGACCGAACCGGTGCGAATGGCATGGGCATGATAACCGGCGGCGACCATGGCTTTGGAGGGCACGGTGGCGGTATTGAGGTGCTCGCCACCCATCTTGCCGCGTTCCACCAGCACGACGCTGGCGCCATAGGCACGGGCTGCCGCCGCGGCGGCCAGACCGCCGGCGCCGGCCCCGATGACGCACAGATCGGGAGTGAGGATTTCAGCCATTCAATCTATCGGTGCCCCGGAACCTGATCTATTGGCGATGTGCTGCGCCCCGCAACTTACGCCGCCGCGCGATGGCAGCGTTTCAATATCATCGGCCGCAGCGAGACAATAGGCAGAACTGCATGGGGCGCAGGGAATTGTCTTGGGGGTGCGCGGGACGACAAATCCCGCTCGCCAGTCTCGTTGACTTGGGTCCCGCAATTCCATATAAGCCCGCCAACCTGCCAAGGTCCGTGGGAAACCCCGGTTTTGCCGCGGCATGCATCTTGCGCAAGCTTTGAACGAGAGGAACCGCGTCCGTCGTGGTTTGATGTCATGAAACGTACATTCCAGCCGAGCAACCTTGTGCGCACGCGCCGCCACGGCTTTCGGGCTCGCATGGCGACCAAGAATGGCCGCGCGATTCTCAATAAGCGTCGCGCCGACGGCCGCAAGAAGCTCTCGGCCTAAGGCCAGGGCCGCGTGACGGCCGTGCCGGAGAAGCGTGGCGCGCCGAGACGCCTCAAGAAGAGGTCCGAGTTCCTGAGGGCCGCCCGGGGCAACCGCGCCGGGCGCTCTGCTTTTTCGCTGCAGGCCATCGCTGCCGAGGCAGCTGAACCCGGGGTCGGCTTCACCGTCACCAAGAAAACCGGGAATGCGCCTGAGCGGAACCGCATCAAGCGCCGCCTGCGCGAAGCCGCAAGGGCTTGCGCCGGCAAGTTCGAAACCCGACATGACTACGTGCTCGTCGGCCGCCGCGAGGCCTTGAGCCAGCCATTCGGCAAACTCGTCGGCGAGCTTGCCACTGCCATCAACAAGATCCACGCCAATATGGCCCAGCCACCCCGGAACAAGACATAATGCAGACCGACAACCGCAACATGATCGTGGCCATCGTGCTGAGCGTGATCGTGCTCTTCGGATGGCAGTTCCTTGTCGCCGGGCCGCAGATGGAACGGGCTCAGCGCAATGCGGAGATCGCCGCGGAACAGGCGGCGAGCGATGCCGCCTTGGCCACCCCCTCCACAACCACCGCCGACGGCACGGTGTTGCCGGCGACGGACGCGGCGGGCAACCGGACCTTCGCCGACCGCGACGCCGCGGTAGCTGCAACAGAGCGCGTCGCCGTCGAGACCGCCGCCCTCAAGGGCTCGATCAGCCTCACCGGGGCGCGGCTGGATGACCTCCGGCTCAAGAAATATACCGAGACGGTCGACCCCACGAGCCCGATCATCACGCTGCTTTCGCCTTCGGGCGCACCGGACGGCTACTACGTCGAGCAGGGTTGGGCGCCTGCCAATGGCAGCACGATCGTTACCCCCGACCGCAATTCGGTGTGGACGGTCGAGAACGGCGCCGCGACGCTGACGGCAGCGACCCCGGTCACGCTGCGCTGGGACAATGGCGCGGGCCTCGTCTTCCGCCGTACCTTCGCGGTGGACGACAATTACCTGTTCACCGTCACCCAGTCGGTCGAGAACCAGTCCACCGGTGACGTGGCGCTGTTCCCCTACTCCAAGGTGGTGCGCGAAGGCACGCCCAAGGTGCAGAACTTCTTCGTGCAGCACGAAGGCCCGCTCGGGGTGCTCGGCTCGAACAACCTGATCGCGAAGAAATACGCCGACGTCGTCAACGATAAGCAGATCGACGTTACCAGCGCGACCGGCGGCTGGGTCGGCATCACCGACAAATATTGGGCCACCGCCGTGCTCGCAGAGCCCGGCTCGCCGCTCAACGCCCGCTTCTCCCACATGAAGAGCGGCACGCTGGACGTCTACCAGACGAGCTTCGTCGAGAGCACGCCCGTGGTCGTCCCCGCGGGCAGCAAGGTCGAGGACAAGAGCTTTGTCTTTGCCGGCGCCAAGCAGACGCAGATTATCGACAGCTACGACAAGACCTACGGTTTCGACCGGCTCGAACTGCTGATCGACTGGGGCTGGCTGCATTTCATCACCAGGCCGATGTTCGACCTGCTGCAGCTGCTCTACGGCTTTTTGGGGAATTTCGGCCTCGCCATCCTCGGGGTGACCGTCATCGTCAAGGCTCTGTTCTTCTGGTTCGCCAACCGCTCCTACGCCTCGATGGCGGCGATGCGGCGGGTGCAGCCGGAGATGAAGGCGATCCAGGAACGTTTCAAGGACGACAGGGCCGCCCAGCAGCAGGCGATGATGGAGCTCTACAAGAAAGAGAAGATCAATCCGCTGAGCGGCTGCTGGCCGATCCTGATCCAGATCCCGGTGTTCTTCTCGCTCTATACGGTGCTCTTCATCAGCCTCGAAATGCGGCATGCCCCGTTCTTCGGCTGGATCGTCGATCTGGCGGCGCCCGATCCGACCAATATCTTCACCCTGTTCGGCCTGATCCCCTGGGATCCCACCGTACTGCCGGTCGTCGGCGGTCTCCTGCACCTGGGGGTATGGCCCCTGATCATGGGCGTCACCATGTGGGTGCAGATGAAGCTCAACCCGCCGCCGACGGACCCGTCACAGGCGATGATCTTCTCGCTGATGCCGGTGATCTTCACCTTCATGCTGGGGACGTTCCCGGCAGGGCTGGTGATCTACTGGGCCTGGAACAACACCCTCTCGGTGACCCAGCAGTGGTTCATCATGAAGCGGCACGGGGCGGAGGTGAACCTACTCGGCAACATCGCCGCGAGCTTCAAGCGCAAGCCCAAGATCGCCTCCGACAAGCCGGCCAGCGGCAAGGCCAGCTAGGCCGCCTTGGACGCGATCTGCCTTATCGCGGCGCCGCGGACAGGCACCAACCATCTGTGCGAGGTCCTCAAGAATTTTGCGGACCTCGCCCCCTACCTCGACCTTTTCGAGCCGAACGGCACCCATGGGGTCGAGCCCGGTGCCTGGCCGCTGCTGCGGCGGCTGACCGGGATCGACTTCGCGGATAACCGCGACCCCCGGCTCATCGCCTTTGTCCACGAGCACCCGTCGGCGTGGCTCGACGTGCTGGAAATCGCCGCCAAGGATAAAGGCAAGCGGGTGATGAGCTACAAGCTCTTCCACCACCATATGCCGTGCGAAACGGTCGAGCGCGAGATCATGCCGCGCCAGGGGATGCGCGCCATGATGGTGGTGCGCCGCCAGATCGACAGCTACGTCTCGTGGCGCAAGGCGGTGGAACTGGGCAAGTGGCAGGGGGTAGACACCACCGGCATGCGGCTCGACCTCGACGCCGGCAGATTTGCCGAGTGGCTCGATGCGCAGGAGCGCTGGTACGACCATTGGCGCAATTACCTCAACCGGCGGTTCCTGCCCTGCCCGGTCCTGCGCTACGAGAGCGACATCGACCGGCAGCCGGCCGAGGCGGTGCTCAGACGCTTTGCCGCCGCCGCGGCGCAACTGGGGATCACACTCCGGCCGCCGGGCACGGTCACCGTCGGCGGCCTGGAGCGGCAGGACCGGGCCAGGAACATCGGCGACAAGGTGAGCAACTGGACCGAGTTCTCGCGTGAGGTCTTCAAGCGCGGGCTGGAGAAGCGCGCCTTCGGCTATCCGATCTAGCACTCATGAGGTTCCTGAAGCGCAGTCATCTGAGGGGTCGGGGGGCCACAGCCACCAGTGCGCGCTGCTCCCCACCCTTGATCCCTCCCCCCAATTCGAGGGGAGGGAGACGACGGCCTCCACGGTGCAACGTACCCAGCCCTTCCCTTCGCCCACGCGCCCCTCTATTGAAACCCGATGAGTGAACAAACCCAAACCACCGATCTCGATATCGAAGCGGGCAGGCTGCTGTTCGCGCGGCCGTTCGCCTTCGTCAAAGGCTGCGTCAAGATCGCGGACCTGCCGCCGGCCGACCGGCTGGAGATCGCCTTCGCCGGACGCTCCAACGTGGGCAAGTCCTCGTTGATCAATGCGCTGGTGGGCATGACCTCGCTGGCCCGGACCTCCAATACGCCGGGGCGCACGCAGGAACTCAACATCTTCGAAGCGGCCGATGCCCCGCTCAGGATCGTCGACATGCCCGGCTACGGCTTTGCCCAGGCGCCCAAGGAGAAGGTGGCGCAGTGGACCAGGCTCATCCACTCCTATCTCACCGGCCGGCCGAACCTGAGGCGCGTCTACGTGCTGGTCGACGGACGGCACGGGCCCAAGGCCAACGACCTGACGGTGATGAACGAGCTCGACAAGGCGGCGGTAAGCTACCAGGTGGTGCTGACCAAGGGCGACAAGCTCCTGGCCCGCGACCTCGAAAAGATCATCGCCTTGACCAAGGCCGCCATCGCCAAGCGCCCGGCCGCCCATCCCGAGCTGATCGTCACCTCGAGCGAGACCAAGTTCGGCATCGACGTGTTGCGAGCCGAGATCGCGGCTTTCCTCGACTAGGCGCCTATTGCTGGGCGTTGCTCACAAGGTCGTGCAGCGCGGCGGCGAAAATCAGGTTCCTGAACCCCTCGACCGGCCCCGGGGGTGGCGCTGTCGCGCCGGTCACACTGATCCAGAGCTCGGCATAGTCCAGCCTGCCAATGGCCAGCATTGCGTCGTGGGCCTCGGCAGGGAACGCCAGGCAACGCTGCCCCAGGCACCCCTCGCTGACCGGCACCCCGGCAAATGCGAGCGCTTCGGCGCGCCACCGCGGATCACTGGTCGATGCGGCGGTGCCACCGGCGTATGTCGTTGGTCCCCGGGCGACGAGCAGAACCGCGTTGGCGCTATCGAACTTGCTCTCACCGCCATAGGTCATCAGGCGCAACGTCCGGTCCGGCATGCGCACAAGCACCCCATTCATCCAGGGGCCGAGCTTTTCATCGCTACGGAACCTGTGGCTTGTGTCGATGATCGCCAGACGCTGATCGGGCGCCTGCCGCGGGACCAGCACGACCCCGCTGCCGCGCCAGGGGCGAACCGCAAACCCGTTGGACTCCGCGCTGACTTCGAGCAGGGCGTTTCTGATGATGTCGCGGGCCCGAAACTGCAGCGGCTCGAGGGCCGCGCGCCGCGATTCCATGTCTTCGATGCTCAGCGGCGCGAAGAAGAACGAACTCGGGTCGTTGTTCATTGGCGGCAGGACGATCTGGCTGACCGCCTGCTTCTGGGCAGCGGAGAAGGCGGCAAAGCTCTGCCCGTAGAGCTGCTGAAGGTATGCGTCGAACGCATTGGCCGCCGCAATTTCGGCGGGAGACAGTTCGATGCGCTCGAACTCGTCTTGCGAGGCATCATTGAAATGGACCGCAAGCAGCAGATCCTGGTAGAGGCGCGCCGCGACTGCGCCGCGCACCGGACCAAGGATCTGGTTGGCGGCCTGGGTGCAGCCCACGTTCACCGCCATTGCTGCGGCCCGGGCGTCCAGCCCATCGGTCCAGGCGGCAAACGTGTCGTCGTCGGACGACCGCACCCAGCCCTCGTACTGCGGGGTGTCCCACAGAGCCTCGCTGGCGAGCGTCACCAGGATCGCGCGCTCGGTGTAGCGGAACACGGGGCAGGCATCGTCGATCCCGGCGGACGCGAGATACTGAACATAGGCATCGGCGCCGGCCAGCGCTGGCGCCGCGCTCGCAAGCGACAGTGAAGCCAGCAGCGCGCCGGCCCGAAGCGTCTTCCAAATCATGCCATCCTCCCCGTTGGTTTGGCGCCAGTCGAGTTTAACGATCCAGGGTACAAAGAAAAGCGTTTGATCGTCTGGCGCCAGCTCCCGACGGCGCCCCCGGCATGGGCAACAGAGAATTCCCTGGATTCGCATACCCCTGCCGGCGTTCGGACGTGAAGGCGGAAGACGACCATGTCGCCGGCCTCAACGTTCCTCCCGACGCCCCGCCGCTGGGCTTTGTACCGGCAGCTGCCCGAGCACTGAGCATGGGCTAGTTCGGCAGCCGTGACAGGTCGGAGGGGCGGATGACGACCTGTCCGGCCTGTTCCGGGCTCGCCTCGCTCCCCACCACCAGTTCGGCCACGGCATCCTCGCCGGCGTTGAGCAGGGCCACGGTTGCATCGTGCGGCAGCTCGTAGCAGGGGCCACCGAGGCAGTAGGCGGCCGAGGGCGCCGCCTCGAACACCGTCGCGACCTCGCGGACTGGAGGGTGTTGCGGCTGACCCCGAGCTGGAGGGCCGCCCACCCCGAACTCATGGGCACCTCTATTCGGCATGGAAACGCTGCTGACCGAGATCGCGGCGCTGCTCGCGAGCCAAAAGGCTCATTCGAACGGGAAAGGCGTCGGCTCCCAGAGGTGTTCGATCTGCCAGGCCGTGGCGGTGCCCCGCTCCCATTCGCGCAACAGGTTGGCGATACCCTGTCGATCGCGCTCCTTGAGCAGAGAAATGAGAGTTTCGATCGCATTGAGATTGGTTTTGATGCACTCCAGGGTCGCAAGTTGCCTCTGTCGCGGCCGACCACGGGGACGAGTATGCTTTTCGATGAAGTCCAACTTGTCCTGCACATGGTTCGCCTCACCTGCCGCATATCGGGAAAGGTCCTCAACCGCCCGCTGGAAGTCGCCTTCGGCCGCCTGCACGAGCCCCCTGTAAATCGGGAAGTCTTCAAGTTTCCGGAAGGCCTTGAGCTTGATACCGAAGGCCGAACACCCGTCGAGGATGCCCCTGAGCTCGGCAAACGCGATGTCCATGGCCTGGAATATGTCGGCTGGAGTTGCCTTGTCCTCGAGGTTGGTATGCCTGACAAGATCGTATCCGGCCCAACTGAACCCCTTGTGCATCCAAGGTGCGTACATGAGGCTCACGTACCAGAACGGATCAAGCGACGTCTTCGCGCTCGTCCTGTCGACGAAGAACCCGCAGATGAGATGGCGAACGGGTTTGATGATCACCGCACGTCCAACGAGCGCCAGGTCGTCATGGCGATCGACGTAAGGCTGCAGCAGCCGTTTCATGTCCGCGGTCGTGCTCATTCAAACGGCCTGACCTCGATGACGATGAAACGGACGGCCCCGAAGTGCTTGTTCACCTCCTGGCTGATTTGGCGAAGGCGCCCCGGGTTGAGGCCCGCTCGGCCGGTCTTGATATCATAGACACAAACCATGTCGCTTTCCGGTCGCCGGTCCTCGAGGACATCGAGCCGGGTCGAACCAGCCGTGCCATAGTCTACAGGGTCCACGGAGGATTCGATCACGGGGTACTCCGTACGCAGATCACCGTAGGATCTGGTAGTCCATTGCCCTTGGCGTTGACGACCAGCGCCGCGCTGCCCGCACCCTGGAAGGGTCAAGGGCAAGCACCTCACCCCGCCTGCTAGCCAAGCGTCCCTCCTCTAGGGGATTCACAAACGAAGACGGCGGTGATAGAATACCGCCGTCCCAAGTCTTCCTGATTTGGCCCACATCGAGGCCCCTAACCCTTGCCGGTTATGGGGCCTCTCTCATTTAGCCCGCGCCGCGTCCGTGAGCGTGACCACGGCTAGAGCAATTCTCCTTTTCATTCACCGAATCCCTTTCCGTTTGACCCGCCCTTCATGATCCTGTTTTACGCCCGTGTCAAATGGCGAGTGGTGACGCGCCCGTAGGTGCTTACCGGCCTACCTCTTGACGTACCGCTCCCATAAGCACATCTTCCAGTTCACAACTGGAGATTTATGTCATGGCCGATGCAGCACCGAGCGCAGTGACTAAGGAGCGTAGCCCCTCTTATCCATTTATCCCTCTGGAGGCGGCTCTCCAGCGGCTGCTCGCGTTCGAGCAGACGTTTGGGCGGCATCCTACGCCGGCAGCGAAGGCTGGGCTGGCATGGGGGATGAAGGAAAAGAGCAGCCAAGCATCGCAGGTTCTCGCTGCGATGAAGGCCTTTGACCTCGTGCGATATGAGGGTGGCGGCGACAAGCGGCTGGTGCACCTTACTGACGCGGCGCGAACTTACCTCCGCGCCCAGCAGGAGAGCGTCAAGAAGCAGGTGGTGAAGGAGATAGCCCTGAAGCCAAAACTGCTCCATCAGTTTTGGACGATTTGGGGAAAGAAGCGACCGATCGATGCTGTGTGCCTAGACGCTCTGGTCCTCAAGCACGGTTTTACCGACAGTGCTGCCCATAATTTCTTGAAGGTATATGACGCCACTATTGCCTTTGCTGGACTATCTGATTCTGATACGGTCACAGAACCAGCCAGCGAAGACGACGCCGAAAACGATCCCGCGGCGGCTGAAATCAAGGTCGGTGATCTTGTCCAGATCGAAGTCAACGGTGCGCTTGTGCTGCCTCAGCCAAAGCGCGTCCGAGCGATTCAGGAATACGAAGGACAGGATTGGATCTTCATCGAGGGGAGCGAAACGGGGTTCGAATTGAACCAGGCAGTCCTGCATGAATCCGCGGCCCAGGTGGCTAAAGTGCCGCCGCGTTTGCCGCTAGCGGACACCCCAGCCGAGCACCAGTCCAACGTCACTCCTGACGGGTGGAGCGAAGAGACGCTCATCGATGACGGTGGCGAGGAAATTAAGATACGCTATCGCGGCAAGGCATCT
>Ga0214473_10002748_pt1 | contig 21559 bp, 19 predicted proteins | sample RVTome_7_FD_203509 | JGI IMG/M metagenome (GOLD analysis project Ga0214473, IMG submission 203509) | Soil microbial communities from uranium-contaminated site in the Upper Colorado River Basin, Wyoming, United States - RVT98D197 | ecosystem: Environmental > Terrestrial > Soil > Contaminated >... | reverse complement strand
TCAGTCGCTTCGATAGCAAGTTGCTGAATGAGTCCACCGCCAAACATGTCGTTGCTGCGAACAGTGTTGCCGCCTTTGAAGGTATTTTGGTCCCTTGGGCCGAAACCCGCAGATCGACGCGGTGTGGTGTGACAAGTATCGCAGCTGCCGGCCTCAAATTGCGATTGAGGCCAGCGTCGCGTAGCCGTCGAATCGCGCAACTTGCAGGGCACGCCATTGCACCCACTGTTCTCATCGCGGCCAAAGTCGTGATGAAACAAGTTGCGGCCAATCTGAATTGCATCGCGAGAAAAAGCTTCGCGATTAATGAGAAATTGCGCCGTCCCGGCAGTTAGTCGATTACCCTCGGAAAACCTGGCAAGATCAGGGTCTTTGAAACTCACTTGCGACTTCAGACTGGTTGAAATGAGGGCTGTAAAAAGGCACAGGCCGAGGAGGGGCAACTTCGCTGAGTAATTCGCTTTCAATTCAACACCAGACGCAAGACAGACTAAGAAGACCAAGCCAGGTTTTGTTCAAGCAACTTGGCGCAGGCATAAACGGATGAGGTGTGCGGCATCGAGATGCCCAGCCGCTGACCTAACTCGACTACCGCGCCGACGATCGGCTCCAGCTCAAATGATCGTCCTGCTTCCAGGTCCTGCAACATGGATGTTTTATGTGGGCCGGCTTTCTCAGCGCCCCCTAACCTCTGCTCAATCGTTACTCCAATTTTTATTCCCAACCTCTTAGCAACCTCCTCTATCTCGGCCATAATATGGGTCGAAAGATTTCGCGTCTCCGGGCACTGAACGATGTCGAGCAAGGTCCCGCGGGTCAATGCGCTGATTGGGTTGAACGCTACATTTCCCATAAGCTTCACCCAGATATCGTGGCGGATGTCAGTACGAACCGGGCATTTGAGGCCCGCTCGAATAAGGCTCTGGGAGATCCGGCGGCAACGTTCACTCTTAGTACCGTCTGGCTCGCCGATGGCAAAACGCGTTCCTTCGATGTGTTCGATTACGCCGGGCTCTGCAACGATCGTAGAACAATAGATTACGCAGCCAACCGCGCGTCCCGGATCAAGGTTTTGGGCGATTAATCCCCCCGGATCAACTGCATCAAGATGTATTCCTTCAAGTTCACCCCCGTGGCGATAGAAGTACCACCACGGGATGCCGTTCTGCGCACTGACAATAGCCGTATCTGGTCCAAGGAGCGCACTCAGGTGAGATGAGAAGAGAGTAACGCCATGTGCTTTTAGGGTTAACAGCACCACGTCTACTTTGCCTACATTCTCGGGATCATCCGTTAACGCCGGGCGAACTTCGAATTCTCCCATTGAACCTCGCACGCGTACGCCGTGTTCGCGCATGGCCTCCAGGTGAGCACCGCGAGCAATCAAAGTGACGTCTTCGCCGGCTTTTGCCAGCAGTGCGCCCACAAATGCTCCGATAGCGCCTGCGCCAACAACGGCGAATCTCATAACTGGTTCTCTAATTGTTAAGCTTGGCCATTTCGGCGGCGACGATGCGGCGTTGTATTTTCCCAGTAGCAGTGCGTGGAATCGCGTCCACAAGGTAGATTTTCTTTGGACATTTGAAATCAGCCAGCAACGCTCCGCAATACCTGATCAGATCCGCTTCGCTTGCGGCGCCCTTAAGAACAACGGCGGCAGCCACCTCCTCGCCATAGAATGGATCAGCGATCCCAAAGGTAACGGCTTCTGCAACCGCCGGATGGCCAGTGAGAATTTCATCAATTTCGCGTGGCGCGATCTTTTCGCCACCACGATTGATTAACTCCTTAATACGACCTACAAGCGTGAGATATCCCTCCGCGTCAAGGAAGCCTTCATCGCCCGTGCGAAACCACCCATTCGTGAAGGAGACGGAGTTGGCTTCCGGGTTTTCCTCATAACCAGCGAATACACTTGAACCTTTAATTGCTACTTCGCCCCTGGTGTCGGGTGCTGACAAGTCACCACTGTCATTAAGAATTGCTATTTGTACTCCCGTAGCGGGTCCTACTGAACCTGCTTTACGAGTACCTGGTGGAAGCGGGTTAGAGGCCATCTGATGCGCGGCTTCCGTCATCCCGTACGCCTCCAGGACAGGCGCGCCAAATGCAGTCTCCATATCAGTCATGGTTTGCGGTGAGAGCGCTGAACTGCAGGAACGTACGAAGCGAAGCAGTTCCGCTCCCTCGGGCCGGGCGTTTCCTTTCCTTCTCGAAAGCAACAACTGATGAATCGTTGGTACCGCCGAATACCAGGTGGCACGATGATCTCGCACGAGCGACCAGAAGGAGAGTGGACTAAAGCGCGGCACCAGAACCACAGTGCCACCAGTGGACAGCGTAGCGAGTGTGGAGGCAACCAATCCGTGGACGTGAAATAGCGGCATTACACACAAAGAGACATCGCTGGCGGATAGACCGTAAGTATCAGCCACTCTTCTCGCAGAGATCATGAGATTCTCATGCGAGAGTGGCACTCGCTTCGGACGGCTGGTCGTGCCGCTGGTGTGCAGCACCAGCGCAACTTCAGGAGGACCAGGATTAACGTCGAGATTGGTTGAGAGGTCCGAACTTCCGGCACCAAATTGTACCGCGCCGGTGCTGTCCAGCCTGGTTTCTATAATGGGTACCTTCTCGCCTGCCGCAGCTCGGGCTTCCGCAGCGCCTTCTGAGGGAACAATCAAGACGCGGGCACGAGTGTCGTCGAGATAGAACCGAAATTCATCGAGCTTATAAGCAGGATTGAGGGGAGCGGCGGTGCCGGCGACCGAAGCCGCCAGGAATGAGACCAGCATTTCAATGCCGTTGGGAAGTGCAATGGCGACGCGATCACCGCGCCTAATACCCATTTCGGTAAGGCGTTCTGCCAGCGATTCCACCTGAACGCGCAGTTGGTCATAGGGGATTGAAGGACCACCTCCGGCGACAACGGCAGCCGTTTTTGCCGGGCTGCCAGACTCTAGCAATTCTGTAATCATCGGTTACCAAGATTGTAACGCAAACTGTTAGTTTGCGTGTGTGCGCCAGCAGCGCCAGCAGCGCCAGCAGCGCCAGCAGCGCAGACGCAAACTAACAGTTTGCGTTACATGGACAGGGATCCGAACGGTCTCTAAATTCGGTCAAGTGTCGAACCTGACAGAAACTGTCTTCAGTCGGGTAAAGAATTCCATGGCAATCCGGCCCTGTTCGCGAAAAGTGTCGGTACTAGACCTCTTCATCCCTCCGAACGGAGCATTAAGTGCGACCCCTGTTGTGGGCTGGTTAATCTTTACCATGCCGGCCTCGATCAGTCTCGTGAATCGCTCTGCGCGTCCGAGGTCACGCGTGCAGATTGATGCTGACAGCCCATATTCCACATCGTTCGCAATCTCTATCGCTTCGTCAAAATCGGCGGCTTCGATTATTCCGAGCACAGGTCCAAAAATTTCTTCCCTCGCGATACGCATCTGCGGGCTTACGCGAGTGAAGATAGTAGGCTCGACAAAAAAACCGCGATTGTAGCCATTGCCCTCAAGCTTGCGACCGCCGTAAACCATCTCTGCACCCTCTTGCTTGCCAATCTCGAGGTAGCTAAGGATAGTGTTTTCTTGCTGAGCATCAGCAAGAGGTCCCATCTTTATGCCTTCACTGAGCCCGTTCCCGATCGTGATACGCCGTGTTGCCTCAGTGAGCTTACCCGTGAATTCGTCAATAACCTCTTTGATGACTATGGCGCGACTTGTGCCCGTGCAAGCCTGGCCGCTCAGTCCAAACGCGCCTTGAACCGTGCAGGCCACCGCGACATCCAGGTTAGCGTCTTCCAGAACGATTATCGGATTTTTGCCGCCCATTTCGAGTTGTGTGCGGCACGTGGTCAATGCCCGATGCTGAATGTGGTCGCCAACAGCATACGAGCCGGTGAACGTGATTGCATTTATCGAAGGATTGGCAACCATCTCGTCGCCAACAATTGAAGCGGGGCCGGTAATGACATTAATCACTCCGGCAGGTAGGCCTGCTTCCGTAAGAATCTCGCCCAACCTTATTCCCATAAGCGGGGTAAGTGAGGCTGGTTTGTAGATTACGGCGTTACCAGCAGCGAGCGCCGGCGCGATTTTTCGAGCTGGGATGGTGAGCGGGAAATTCCAGGGAGTGATCACTGACACCACGCCGACCGGCATTCTTAAAGTGTAGAGCGAGGTTGATTGTTCGTCAGAAGGTAGCGTCTCACCGGCTATCAGGTACGCCTGACCAGCATAGAATCTAAAATTTGCGGCCGCCCTTTTGACTTCCGCGGTGCTTTCAGAGATTGTTTTGCCTTCTTCGCGTGTGAGCGTTTCAGCGAGATCCTTCAATTTTTGCTCGATTAGATCAGCGGCTCTATATAGCAATTCGGCGCGTCGGGTGGGCGAAGTTTGAGCCCATTTGATCTGAGCAGCTTGGGCACTATTGATCGCCTGTTGTGCTTCTTCACGCGTCGCTTCAGGAAACTGGCCTAGTACGTCACTGGTATCCGCAGGGTTCACACTTGAGAATGTTCTGCCGCTTGATGATTCTGCCCAATGCCCGTTGATTAAGTTCTTGTACATAGTCTCTTTGGATAACTGCATTTTGATTTTGAAAAAGTTTAGTTGTTATGCAGGTTGTTCAGACAAGTTGCGGCCTAGAAACCGACTACGATTCTCTCCTGCAGGCGGCGGATGGCCTTAGTAAGACTCAACACAACTAAGTGTCCTGTCTTGGGATTGTCCGGATATGGTCTATTCTTTAGTTCTAGTTTCAGTTGGCCAAACTCGCCGCGTGAAATAAGCTCGAAGGTATTGTGTTGCACAGTAGGGTCAACATACATCTTGACGTTGGTGGCATCAAACCCCACTCCGGCAAGACTTAAAGCGGCGAGCACGTTAACATTTTGCGGATAGGCGATCGTAGCTTCGCGGGCCTTTCCCTCATAAAAGCAGAAAGGCACGTCAAGGTTGCGCGAGGCGACCTCTTCGGCAGGTGTTCCTTTCCATGCGGCTGGCGGTTTCCGCACCACTAGAGTTACTTCATCCACTGCACCAACAGCCCCGGCTGATACTGCATCGAGAGCGCCAAGTGCACCTGAAGGAATGAGCAACTTTCGATTGCTCTGTTCTGCAGCGGACCTGATGCGAGCGAGAAGAGAGTCATCTGCCAAGGCGCCGACACTAACCGCTAGCATATCGCGTCCGCTGTGCAAGGTGCGTTCGGCATACTGCTTGAGTGCTGCATGTCCCGCAGCCTCTACCACGACTTCCATATCAGCAGAGAAGAATCGTTCTGCATCTCCGGTGATCTCTTGGTATGATGACGCTGCGAATGAATCTGTCTTTTTCGGATCACGCACCAGGACGGTGACAATCCTCGCGTCACCTGCCCGGCCTTCTCTGACCGCTTTGGCAACAGCCTTGCCGATAGTTCCGAATCCAATTAAACCGATGCTTAGCATTTTCAGCAGCGATGACTTGCGCAATATGCGCGCAAAACCTCAAGGCCTCCCGTTTGTTTACTCAACCGCTGCCTGGGCGATCTGATGATCGAGGTCGGCCGGTATGCCGCCACTAACACCCACTGCGCCGATCACCTTACCCTCCTCAGTAATTGGTACCGCCCCCTTACCGACGACAAAACGGCCGGGTCCGAGCCCAATAATGCTGTTTGCAAAAAGCGGTCTGGCTTGCCAGCGTTGATCAATCTCAGCGGATGAAGCGCGGAAGGCGGCAGCCGTGACAGCCTTTGCCTGCGCAATCTCTGGCGTGACCCAGAGGGCGTTATCCATTCTTAGCGCACCGGCTAAATGGCCGGCACTATCTACGACGACAATCGCCGCCTCCACACCGAGTTCCGCGGCCTTAGCTTTACCCTGTTGCAAACATCGTTCTACTCGCTTTAGTGTAAGCTCTCCAGCCATAACTGCTCCTTGATTTCGTGAATCGTGAACTCGTGAATTCGTGAATCATAATGGTCAAGCGGTGAGCGGTATATCTCACCAGGACAGGATTCCCCATCCCACTTGCCATTTACGATTTACTATTCACGATTCAGGCGTATCGTCCTCTTTTCCATGTACTGAGTACCAGTAAATGCCGTTCATGTGGTTCCAACGTTTGCGGGCTGCGCTTCGAACAGCTTCTACAGCCGCTCTCCTTAGCTCCGGAGTGTTGCAATACTTTTCGGTCATTTGAAAGCCACGAGCGCTGTGAATCTCATCTGCCGCAACGTGACCACGGAAAAAACGAATTTCATGATCTCCCGGGTTCCAACCATAATTGTGATGTAAGCTGGGAATTATTCGCGTATAGATTTGCGGAGGTTGAGATTCAAGTCCGATCATTAAGCCTGCACAAGACACTTCCCAAGGTGATTGATAGACCAAACGCCAACCCCAATCCTTCAGAGCCTGGGTCCAGGGCAGCACTGTCGCGTCAATGACCTCCTCACGTTTGAGTCCGCATGCGGCAGCATAATCGATCAACATCTCAAGGTGCCGATCCTCCGGGTCTTCCTCTTCTTTTAGGTTTTCAAGAATGCTGTCTTTCACGTCCTTTATGGGACATTGAGACCAAATAAAGGCGAGCCAGTTAAGATAGTCTGTGACGAAATGGTAATGTTGGACGACATACACAGCCGTCTGACGTTTGGTAAGTTCGCCTTTCTCCCACTTGTCTATAAATGGATGATCCTTGCTATGACGTTCATCTCTGGCGGCCTTGAGTTCATTGAGAAATGAAGCTGTTTGTACCATTAGTTTCTCCTTCTTATGTAACGCAAGCTGTTAGCTTGCGCCGCAAGCTTGCGCCGCAAACTTGCGCCGCAAACTTGCGCAAGCACGCAAACTAACAGTTTGCGTTACAGTTTTTTAAAATGGCGCGAAATAACGCGCTCTGAGGCAAAAATCGAGACGATGCAAATCGTCAGGAACAAACCCAATGTTGGAGAACGCGGGATGGCCCCGACGTCGACCACAAAAAGATTATCGATATCGTGCGATTCGAAGTACTGGTTAATTACTGAGTTCTTGGGGTCAATACCAGCGCGGCATCCTCCAGTTAACCATTTGAATGTCAGCCCCCCGCGGGGAATAATAGGTTCAGGGATGATCTTCTTGGCTCCCATCTTCGCCAGAATCTCCTTCGCAATCTCCTGACCTGCCGCAAATACTCTTTTCACCTCAGGATGGATGCTTTTGTAGTTTCGCTCTTCCTTGCCAGTTTCACGGCTGAACGCAATGATCTCTTCACCAAATATTTGAACGCGGCTGTCCTTGTCAATGCGCCCTCGTGGAGCCGCGCGGGGCAACTTGGTATCAACCGCGATACGGCCGACTTTGAGAATTGGCTCCCGTAACTTTCTTGCAGATTCTGTTTGCTCGGCCCAGGGGCTACAGATTTGCCTCATATAGTCTTTATGCGGTTGACCGAATGACGGCGCAAATGGGTAGAGTGCGTGCCGCTCGGGCTGCCCGTCCCAGAAACTGAAGCGAGGAAATGACCCATAGCCGTTAAGGAGGACTATGCGGTCTTTACCGATTCGCGTCTGAAAATGATAGAGTGCGTCAACGCCCCAGCCACCATCCATGCCACCGACGTCTTCATCAAAGATGCCGGTCACACCAACTTGTCCACCCTCACCGTAATGTCCATCAATGTTACGACCTACATTGGGATTCTCTACAACGAGATTGGCGCCACAATCTTCCTTAGAACCGTAGCCTGACGCGTACAGGAGAGGAGGTGTCTCCAGATCGCCGCAACTGACAATAACCTTCTTTGCTAAGACGGTGATCTCACGCGCGCGATCCCAATCGGCAAAATCATCACCAGGGTAGACCTCATCAGGTAGGTCGAGTTTCTTAATCAGAACGCCCCGGGCGGTTGGTCGTCCTCCCTGGCGATCAATGAGGAGGCGCAAGGCCCGTGCATTGGCTATGATCTCCACGCCGTTGCGCTCAGCTATCGGTGCATGCGTGACAAGTGTTGACTGCTTTGAATCATACTTGCAGATCTGTCGATCCGCACAGTGTCCACAAAAAATGCAGTTCTTAACGGCCCGCGAGTGGCCGGGCCTTACTTCATGACCCATGGCCTGCACGATGCTTTTAAAGAGCTCTGAGCCTCGGCGGTTTGAGAGCGTCTGTTCCGGCTGAAGGCTTACATTAAAGACCTGTTTGGCTTCTTCAACGGCTGATCGGAGGTTTTCTTTGGTCCAATCGATGCCCGTCTCCTCCTGCCACTCGTCATAATCCTCGTCAAAAGGGAACCACGCCGCGCTGCCAAAAATTAGCGAGCTTCCCCCTACCCCACGCCCGCGGCCTTGAGGAGTAACAAAGTTTCGACCAAACTTTATGTCTTGTGGAATGTTGGCATACATCTGACGGCGCAACGGTATGCCGTAGCCCGGTTTAGCATCACCCCTTAAATATGCGCCGGCTTCTATCACTGCGATTTTCAGCCGCGCGCCGGTCGCGGGGTCGACGCCTCCCTCTGAAAGCTTCGCTGCTAGAATGCAACCAGCAGTACCACCGCCGATAATTACCACGTCATAGTTTCTAACTTCTGCCATTTTGTCGCCCTCTACCAGCAGTTATTAGGCTTAAATATCTTTTACCAACCCAAGCAAGCTCTGATAATTAATGGCCGGCCATGTCTCAACAGATGACGCCATGCCGGTCGAGAGAATGACCGAAGCCATCTTGAACGCACTTTCAACGTCCGGAGATTCGTAGACATGCATGAAATCGTAAGGTCCCGACAGCCAGTAATGATGTGGCAAGAGATTGATGCCGGGACACGCTTTCATGTACTTCTCCCGCACCTCTTTACCCATCCTCTCCATGGCCGCAAAATCTTTGGCCAATTCCGGCGAAAACTTGATCAGAAGCACGTAAGTTGTCATTGTTCAGGTTTAATGTTCAATTATTTTCCCAGAACTGGCATTGATGACTCGTGAAGGTGAATGATGACCCAACCTCCAGCGCGTTTCTCAAAAACATAAGTGCCACGCCCACTGCCAATCTGCGGTTTACCACCCATTGCAGCAGCAAAGCTCCAGTGGCAACTAACTATCGCCACAGGACCAAACAGTTGCACGGAGGGTTGGCGGATGTTCACGGTCATACTGGTGATCGCCGGGAGATATCCTGCGAGCCCGCGGCGCACTTCTGGCCACCCTTCAATACGAAATGGATTTGTTGGGTCGGGCCAGAATGCCTGTAACTTGTCATCGTTCGCGAAAATCTTACTCAGCGTTTCCAGATCCTTCTTCTCATACGCCTGTATATATCGGGAAAAGGTCTCCCTCACCTCTTCAGCCTCGCTCCCAGCCAATTGATTAGGTCCCCCTGCATGAGCGGCAACACGAGGCCGAGCATCAGAGCCGATTACAACAACCAGAGCAACCAACAAAACGACGTTTGCTACGTAAGATAGCCTTGCCATGTGCATCCTCTTCCTGGTGACAGACGCGGGCGGCAAACATCAATGAGCCGATGTTACAGTTTGCACGTTTTCACGCTCCGCCAGACGATCTCTCACCCAGCTGACGATCCTCTGCTCAAGGCCTGGATCAACCTCGAACAGTTGATAACCAATTGCCCCGCCATCGTAGATGATTATGTCGCTGCCTCGCTCGCGGGTAACTTCATAAAGGTCGGCCATAGCATTTGCGACCGGAGCAAAACCTTTGCTGCCGATAAAGAGAATTGGAAAGTGGGCCCCCACAATCTGTTCACGCTCTTGCCGGCTTGGAATGTAACCCGAAAGCATGACGAGGGCCCCAATTCTCTGATCACCGATCGCTGCCGTAGTGGCATATTTTGCGCCGATATAAGTTCCTAGAAGTGCCAATCGCTGCGGGTCAACTTCAGGTTGATCTGCAAGAAAATTGACAGCCGCTTTTGCGTCGAGATGAGCCCGATCCCGATCTTCGCGTCCGAGTGTGAAGTAATTGCCTTTGCCGCGGCTCTTACCGCGACCGCGCCAATCAATGTTGAGTACGGCAAATCCGTTCTTCGCAAAGAGCCTTTCGAGGTCGCTGAAGACGTAACGATCGCTCCAGCCGGAATGTAATAGAACGATGCCAGGGGCGCGCTCACCTTCTCCGAGGCGCTCGGGGATTAACAAGTTGCCATAGATTGTCCAGCCATCCTCTGTTGTAAACGAAACTTCTTTCAGACGCCCGAAAGATTTTAGCTGGTTGCTGATCCATTGGCAGATAACTTCCTCAATGGGTTTTTCCTCTCCTGGGTCCTTTGGGACGAGTCCGATCTTTTCAGTGTCTACACCCAACTGTTTAGACAAAAAATCCACGCCCTTCTGATCTGGATATTTGTAGCGCCAGAGGGTGAACATCGTCGTTCCTATGCCCATATCCTCGTAGACCCGAAAATCGCTCTCAGGATTATTCGATTCGGCATAGACTGATGTCATATCGGCAAATCCCACGTCATCTTCCTTGCTCACCACGCAAAGAGTAGGAATCTGCTGACGCTGCGCGAGCATCAAGCGGGTCTTCTCGCTTAATCTTCCCGAAATGAATGCCAGGGCCCTCACGTGTGGATTGCCAACCGACCCTGTGACTGCCCACTCGGCGCTCACTTCTTCGGCGCAGATGGCCAGCCGGCTTCGATCGATCTCCGGTTGAGACGTCAGGAAGTTCAAAGCCGCTTGCACGTCTAGAGAGATCAGGGCTCTTTGTTCATCCGTAAATGAGTGATATTCCAGATCACCGATGCTCTCGCCTCGTCCTCGCCAATCGATTCGAAGTGCCGCTACGTGTTGAGCAACAAGTATCTGAGCCATTCCGGGATAGACGAAAGAAGTAAATGCATCTCGGTCGTGGCCAGCGGCATGCAAAAGCAGCACAGCAGCCGCGGGATGCTCGGGACTCGCGCCGGCCGGAAGGTGCAATGACCCACCGATCTTCCAACCATCAGAGGTTTGAAAGGAGACCTGCTTCTCTAATGAATCCATACCGCACTCCAGGGAGCTGAACGTCTTGTTGCTTGAAACATGGTCAGATCCGGCGAAAATGGTTTGCCACAATACGCTGCGCAGCCAGAACAGAGACCGTCGCTATCGGTCCGATGGCATCGCCGGAAGCGGAGCGTGGCAATACGCTCGCATCGCAAATGAACAGATTTTCCACATCGTGCGATTCAAAATTGGGATTAACGACAGACGAGTTTGGATCTGACCCTGCCCGGCAGGTACTGATGCCGTGCGCAATGTGATAGATAGGTCGCATATCGAAGCCGGCGATCTTCTTGCCACCCATCTTTTGCAAGACTTCGCGAGCGATTTCACCGCCTTCGCGCAAGCGACTTTCTATGATCTTATTCCCTTCATACTCCATCTTTGCAGCAGGCAAACTTATTCGCCCACGGTAACCTTCGGGTTTCATTAGCACCACCAGGATTCCGCCGCGATGCATCCTCCCCACCTTCATAAACTCCTTGTGCTCGCGCCCGAAGTCGGGAGCCTGAGGACTTCGCGCCAGCGTCCACGGTTCCTCAATTCCGAGCATCCCGCTGTCTTTGATCCGCAATCTGCTATAGCCATTCGGACCGGCATCATCCAGGAAGAAAAAGCCGGCGGGCGCTGCGCCTCGTATTCCATCCTTGATCGGTTGATCGAAGTACGCGCTGACGACCACAGCAGCGTGGATATCAAGGTGTTTCCCTATATTCGGATTTTCCACAATGAGATTACTGCCCAGATCTTCTTTTGCGCCGTAACCTGATCTGAAGAGCAGCAACGGCGTGCCAACGACCCCGGCACTGACGATTATCTTGCCAGCGCGCAGCTCCCTTGTCTTTCCGTTCTGCTGAAAGACCACGCCCTTTGCTACGGGTTTGGCGCCAGTTTTCTCAATAACAACCCGCTGGACCATTGCGTCGGGAATGACTTCGAGACCATGCTTTTCTGCCAGTGGAATGTAGTTTGTGAGAGGAGTCATGCGGCTGTCGTAGCGGCAGAAGTACCCGCCCTCACAGAAGCCGGTGTACAAACAGTTCTTTCTTCCCACTTGCGCCTGGTGAACCTCACGTCCCATTGCCCGCACGGTTTCGCGAAACATGAGATTTCCTCTGGTCAACATTTCATCCGGTTCGGAATGAATGTTGAACATGCGGGTCACTTCGGCGCCGGCCTCACGACAACTCTCTTCAGTCCAATCCGTTCCTTCATCAACCCAGTGTTTGTAATCGATATCGTAAGGAAGATAGACACTCGCGCCGGCGTGCATTGCGGTCCCACCAACAAGCTTAACCATACCCCACGGCCAAAGGTGTAATGGTGAATCGCTGATGAAATTCGTGATCATTTGCCGCCGTAGCGGAATTCCATATCCGGGTCGCGGCTCTCCTCGCCAATATGGCCCTGCTTCAAGCATCGCTACTCGCAGGCGTTCACCCGTCTTCGGATTAACTCCATGCTCGGCCGTGTGTGCGGCCAGAATACTGCCGCCAACTCCTGAGCCGACTATCAGCACGTCGTAGGTTTTTTCCTGTGGCATACGCTCGTTTCAATCAATGGTTGTGCGGCGGATGCCGCTGGTAGTTTGGCAAACCCCACAATTATTCTTGCCAGTCAAACTTTCTGAATTTCGCGCGCCGCTCTTCTTCTTCCTCCCAGGTCAGAGGCCCTTTAAAGCCGGAAATGTCCCAGCCTGTGACCAACTTGTTCGTATTGGGATTGGTGATCTGGTGCTTGTCACTTACCTTGATTATGGGCGCCTTGCCCGCATCGCGCGGAATGACGTTCTCGGGGTAGTTTTGATAAAAGACAGTGAAGACTTGCGATCTGGTCTGGTCATAAACACTCCGCAGCGTCTTCAATAGGTTCTTATCACTTATGTGACTTCCGTCGATTATTAAGCGCAGGTAATCAGCGCGCTGAGGCTCCGTAAGATGCAGAAAATCTCGACCGTTGAAGAAAGCACGACTGCCCTGGTTTAGTGCCTCAACGTCAGCATCTGTGATTGCAGTTAGGCCTTTCATCACCTCTTCCGTGATTTTGTAAGACTCAAGACTTCTGTAGCCGGGGTCGCCGGGATCGGTTGGGATTAGCGTATCGCCAAGAGCCGCAAAAACGGCAGTCCGGCGCTTGAGCAATGCTTGCTCACTAGCGCTTTCGGCGAGAGCAGCAGCCGGCGCCGCCATTGTGACTGCAGCGGAAGCAGCAACCCCTGATTTCTTGAGAAACTCTCGACGCGAAACAGTATCCTTACGCATGTCTTTGCTCCAATACTTTGGCAAGCTCCAATGACGCTGACCTTCGCCTTCACAAGATGGCGACTCAAATATTTTTCGTTAGCTCCAACAATTTGTGGTATGGCAAAGCAGTCCAGGTTTCCACGGAAGCAGCCATTCCAGAAGCCAGGATAACCGACGCCATTTTGAAAGCAGTCTCTTCGCTGGGGGCTTCTAAGATATCGAGGAAATCATACGGTCCAAGCAGCGCAAGGTGGGTTGTGACATTCACCTCAGGACACGCTTCCTTGTACCTGGCGCCTACCTTTTTCCCGATCTCTTCCATGGCGCCAAAATTCTTGGCCAGCTCTGGAGCCATTTTGACTAGCATCACAAACGTTGGCATAACTTTTCTCCTTTTCGAAAAACCTGGTCACTTCAAAAATGCTTCACACGCGCTCCACATATGTCGCTTGGTGAGACAGGGATCAACTGACAATAACTCTTCTGATAGTTCTCACGTGGCCGGGACGCGCCTTCCAAATCAGTGCTGCTGAGAAAAACATGACGAGAGCCGCGACAAAAAAGTTGAGGCGATACCCATGACTTAAGTCGAAGAGATAGCCGCTGAGCCACGATCCCAGGGCTGCACCAAGATATCCACCCAGAGCGATCCATCCGAGTATGGAACCGAAATGCTTCCCCTGAAAAAGATCAGCCGCCGAAGCCATCAGCGTTGGGAAGGCCATGCCAAAGCCGATTCCGTAAACAACTGCAAACGCATAGATGATTAGTGGGTTGACTATCCATCCGCCCAAGTTCAGTAATGCAATACAAGCAATGAAAATTGCGATACTGAGTGTTAGTGTTTTTTCGCGTCCCCAACGGTCACCAACAACTCCTCCCAGTAGAGTGCCGAGTATGTTTACGAAACCCTGAAGACCAATGACGGACGCAGCCACAATGGAGCTGTAGCCTTTGTCTGTCATGTAAGCCACGAGTTGAATCGAGATCAGAAAAAAGCCAACGGTAAACATTCCCATCACCAGGCTAAGCGCCCAGAAACGAAACGTACGCACTGCTTTTCCAATGGTCCATTCCGTTGCTGCCCACTCCCTGTCCAGTACGATTAGTTCTGTCTGTCGCTTGGGCTTCCCGTGTTCTTCAGAATGTATCGACCGCGCCTTTTGTCTGACCAACTGCGTCTCATCTTCCACAGATAGGCCGCGGTCCGAAGGCCTTCCGTAAAGGAATAGGCGTATCAGGACAGTGGGGATCAACAGCAAGACAGCTCCGACTATCAAGTAAGCGCTGCGCCAGCCAATCCAGTTAATCAAGTATTGCAGCAGTGGAAGCAGCAGCAATTGCGAAGTACCTGGAGAAGCCGTAACGATGCCGATTGCTGTTCCCCGATGACGCTGAAACCAGTTTGAGACAATGGTCGTTACGGGAACTACATACAGCATTGAACTACCGAGTGCAGCCACTACGCCAAAGGCAAAGTAAAAATGCCACAAAGCCGAACCACGGCTTAGCGATAAAAGCGCACATCCAGTGACGAACGCGCCCAAGGGCATGACTCGCCGGGGACCGAACCTATCAATCAGACTGCCAGCAAAAGGCGCAGCAAACCCACTGAAGACCAGGTATATCGACATCGTTATTGCGGTACTACCGCGACTCCAGTTGAACGTCTGCAGCACCGGTACGTAAAACAACGGAAATGATGAGATAACCAGGGAAATCAGTCCCAGCACCACGAAACTAACAACCACAATTATCCAACCGTAATAAAACGAGCGTGTAGCTCCTTGAGCTGCATCGTTCACTCGTCCGCCGGTGTGCTCTGCTTCTTGCAGCAAACTTGTTCGAGTCCTCTCTTAAGCTGCCGATTGCAATCCAACAGCGCCTTCGACGACCGTACCCTCGAAGAACTGCGGATTCATTCCCTGGAAAAGGGAGATTGGGTTGCCAAACACGAAATCGCGGAAATCCGCCTCGCTGATTAGTTCCTTCTCAACGAGTTCGTATGCTTCCTCGACTACCTTGGCCATGTCCGGAACATCCCAGTGCGAAATATCGGAACTGAAAATTGCTTTCAGCCGGGCGCCAAAGGGATTTACCCTGGCATTGAAAGCCCAGGCGTTGATCGGATCGTCGGCTTCGCAGCCAAAGTAGAAGTTGTTGACAAACAGGTCACGAATGTCCTCAGCATTCTGAATGTTGCAGTGCACCCACTCGTCGCGCAATTGAGGAGCCTCGTTCGTATCAGCGAACAGTCCTGCACCTGCGCCAAGCCCAAGCGGATCCTTGCCGAGTTGGTCGAGCTTTTCCACCATGCGGCCGCCGTAAGTCTTATACAGATTAAGCAACAGCGCGCGGTCTAGATTTGCCGGATCGGTGTTTTCTAGTGCCTTTACGTTTCGCTTCTCCCAATGTCCAATCAAGTCTGAATATAGATTGCATGCCCAACCCACGCCACCTTCAAGAAAACCAAACTTCAATGTTGGAAACCGCCGGGTGACGCCGCCGAGAAAGAGCGACTTGCATACTGCTTCGCCGCCTGATGCAAAATTACCAATGTGGTTGTGTACATAAGTGGAGACTGAGTTGTGGCTACCCCAGCCGGTCGCGCCGGTGTGAAAGCAGGGCGCGACTTTGAGTTCGACACACTTGGCCCAGACCGAGTCATAGTTGTATTCGCTATCCAAACCGTAGGTATCCAGCCAAAAGGCCCAGCGGGCGGCCTGCGGCGTCTCCCGCATTACAGCCGGAACCGGTCGGCGGACGTAACTCTGCATGAAGATGACCTTGAGACCGAGTGTTTTAACGGCATAGTCGAGTTCCTCTACCGCTTCTTCAGGAGTATGCATCGGAATGATCGCGGCTGCGGTTATCCGATCGGCGTAGTCTCTATAGAGGTCGGCATAGTACGTGTTATAGGCACGGCATACTGCGCGCCGCACTTCGTCTGCCCTTGGATAGGTAGCGGTCATGCCGACTGAGGGAAAAAGGACGGTAAAGTCGATGCCAAACTCATCCAGGCGCTCATGCAGAAGCTTGGGCAAAGTAGCTGTGGCGCGGTCCAGAGTGTTCTTCGTTGGCGCGCCCCACCAGGGAGAGCGTGCCACTCGTTTGTCGCGTCGTTCCTCTGGCGACAGGTAGTCCCACCCAAAAAGTTTGCTGCCGGCGATTGCCGACACATATTGATCAACGACACCGGCGCCGCCAACCTGTTTCAAGTAGTCCAGGACGTCTGGCTCAAATTCGATCATGTGCCCATCGCAGTCGATCACAGGATGTTGCAAACGAGCGCGGATGGCGGCGGATTTTGAAACGATGGTTTTCAAGATCTCAGACTTACCCTTCCTCTATTATTCGCTCAAGATGTCAATCACTACCTCGTCTTCAGTAAACTTCTTATATTGCTCATGCAGTCTGCGGCTTACTGGGCTTTTCGCATAGGCTTCTTTGGCATCCTGATTTACAAAGTCTATCGAGATGCCATACTTGTATTTGGTCCAATTACTGGTTTGCTGCCCAACAACGATGTTGCTTGCGCCCTCGATCGTCGGTAGCTCTTTTCTGGTTTCCGCCAGTATGTCGTCGATGGTTTGTTGTGAGACGTCCGGCTTGAAATTGAACGCTACTGTGTGCCGCAAAGTACCTTTCGGGACCTTCAAAACAGAAGCCTGCCGTGCACCCACCAATCCGACAAAAATGAGTATGATTGTGCTAATCAAGTAGAAGCGTTTCATAGCTCTCCGGGGGTTCCAGTTAAGATCCTGTCGTCTGCCATAAACATTCCAGTCTTTCGGGTACAAAAATTTCAGCACTCACGCCATTGGGAAGAAGCTTCAACCTCCTATCCAATTGATCTTCTTGAAAAACTTTCGGCGACGTTCTTCTTCTTCCCACGTTAGCGGTCCAGCGTAGCCTGCAACGTCCCATCCCGTCACGACTGACGTCGAGCTCGGATTTGTAATCTGGTGTTCGTCTCCCGGTCTAAGTAGAGGGACGCGATGCGCATCTCGCGGCCAGTGGTCCTCGGGAAAATTCTGATAATAAACGGTGAAAATAGTCTCCCGAACCTGACTAAAAATTTCCTGCAACCTCGTCTGCACTGAGTCATCTTTGAGGCTGCCCGACTCGAGTAAGCGGGTCAAATATTGAGAACGCGGACCCGCCGGCAGTTCTGTGAATCTATTCTTAAGTAGAGCTGTGCTCGAGTCATTAAAAAACTCAAGATTGTCGTCAGTAAGCTCGTCGAGCCTGCGGTCGACTTCGGCAGTGATTCCGTACCACTCCAGGTCTCGATAGCCGGGATCGTTAGGTGCTGAGGGAATTAAGGTATCGCCAAGAGCGAACAATATCGCGCGTCGTTCTGTTTTTCCAGTGGCTTTGCCTCGCTCGCCTGATTGCTCCGCCGGATCAAGGCCGATAAATGGAAAAAAGTTGCCAGCTCTGAACTGCTGATTATCTGTTGCTTTTATGCCAGTGAATCCCGCGACCATGGCCGTGCCGGTGCTGGCGCTCTTCTTGATGAAGTCACGCCGGGAAACCTCCTTCCGGCGCCTTTTCTTTTTGCCATTATGGTTCTGCATAGTTTCCCTCGAGAGAGTTCACTGTAGATTCAACTGAGGCTTTAGCCATCTCACAATAAGCGGCTGAAGGCGATCGTCAATGTCGAAAATCTGATATCCGATAGCGCCACCTTCATACTCCACCAGTTGACTGCCATGTTCTTTAGTCAGCTGGTAAAACGCCCTGAACGCTTCTGCGATAGGTGGCAGTCCGAGAGTGGATACCAGGAGAATTGGAAACCGTGATTTCTCAACATCCACGCGATCTGGCATGCCACCGAGCATGACAAATGAACGTATCCGCGCGTCGGAACTGGCGGCCTTTAAGCCGTATTTCACACCTATTGAAGTTGCGACAATCGACAACCGGTCGCTAACCCCTTGCTGCGCAGCAAGAAAATCTGCAGCAGCGCGGACATCCAGGTAAGCCTTGTCTCGCTCTTCCACAGGCAGTTCAAAGTAAGAGCCTTTTGTCAGGCTCCTGCCTCGACCACGAAAATCAATATTGAGTACCGCAAACCCCGCGCTTACAAGCATCCGTTCGAGATCGTCGAAGACGTGCCGATCAGTCAAGTATGAATGCAGCAGAATTACGCCGGGAGCTTTGGCGCCACTCGCGGGCGATCGAGAAAGCTGCCCATAAATCGTCCAACCATCCTCGGTGCTAAAAGAAACTTCCTGCGGAGAAGCCAGCAGCTTGGGAACGAACCAATCGGCAACAATTACTTCCAGAGGCTTCTCATTTGGAAATTTATTTGCCCACATAATGAACATGGAGTTGCCCATCCCGATATCTTTGAGCATTAGAAGATCAGACGCAGGATTGGGCGACATCTTAAAGACATCGGCCATGTCGAGTAGTCCCACTTTGTCCTCTTTGGTCGCTACGGAGAGAATGGGCACATCACTGCGCGACGCGATCAATTCTTTGGCGGTTTCTCCCAGCCGCCCCGAGAGAAGTACGAGAGCCCTCACCCGTCGGTCTTTGAGTGCGCCCATTACAGCTGGTTCCGCGCTGGAACCTTCGGCTACTACACCGATCTGATTGGAGTTAATCTGCGGTTGCTGGCTGAGAAATTGGATTGCTCCAAGCACATCAAGGGACACGCCGGCCCGTTGCTCCTCATTAAACGTGTAATACTCCTGAGGCGCAGAACTCTTGCCGCGGCCGCGAATGTCGATCCGGAGAGTTGCGGTATTTCCCAAAGCAGTTCGCAAGTTCATCTTCGCAAAAGTGTTTGGCCCGACTTGATGACGTCCCAGGTAGATGTCCTGATCGTGAACTGGAGAATGTACAAGCACCACCCCCGGAATTTTTTTACCGGGCGACAGACTCGCCGGGAGGCTCAAGGTTCCATAAATAGTCCAGCCGTCAGCCGTTTTGAATGATACGGCTTTATCAGTCAGTCCTCCGTCGTCCTCTTGAGCGGGTAAACCAAAAGCCACGCAAGATAGCGACACGAGAAGTAAGCCAGAGATAGGAAGAAAGAATCTCTTCATGCGGCAGCCGGTTGGCTTGATTGAGATCTTAGCCATTCGACGATTAGCGGTATCAACCGTTGATCGATCTGAAAGAGTTGATATCCAACGGCGCCACCCTCATACTTCAACAGCTGACTGCGGCGGTTTCTCGCCGCGCTGTAAGACTGGCGAAAGGCCTCGGCGATCTGTGGCACACCTTGATTTGATACAAAAAGAATCGGAAATTCTGCTTTTTTGAGTTCGTCGTGGTCGGGCAAACCGCCAAGAACCACCAACGAAACCACTCTTGGATCAGAACAGGCGGCCTGCACGCCATATTTCACTCCCACCGACGTCGCAACGATCGCGATCTCGTTGCCATTAACACCATCCTGGCGCTCCAGAAAATCTATTGCCGCGATAACATCGAGACTCCCTTTGTTCCGCTCTTCCGCCGGCAGCGCAAAGTAGGAGCCTCTATTCCGGCTCTTGCCTCTGCCACGAAAGTCGATGTTGAGAACGGCGAAACCGGCTTGTGCCAGGCTTTGTTCGAGCTCGTCAAAAATGTGCCGGTCGCTGAGATTGGAATGCACGAGAACAACGCCGGGACTCTGCCGCGACTGGGCACGTCCTGGTAGCTGCAGACTACCGAATATAGTCCAGCCATCCTCGGTCTGAAAAGAAATCTCCTGAGATTGCGAGCCGCTCAGTCGATCACCAATCCAGGAAGCCACCGTGCGTTCAAGTGGAGTCTCATTGGGATACTTCGCCGCCCACATAGAAAACATCGGATTACCGATACCCAGATCTCGACGGATTAGTATGTCGCTGGCAGAAGCTCGCGAGGTCTTGTAGACGCAAGTCATGTCGCTAAAGCTGATCTTGTCTTCCTGGCTTACTACGCAGAGCACCGGCAAGTCAGTGCGGTGCGCCAGAGCTTCTTTGGCCCTCTGTCCCAATCGACCCGAGAGCAGGACAAAGGCGCTTATACCTTGATCCTCTACCACCGCTAGAGCAGCAGCATGTGCACTCGATCCCTCAGCGACTACCGCAATACCACTCTGAGCTATCTCCTTTTGCCGCCGCAAAAACTCCGCTGCGCCATGGATATCGAGTGAGACCTTTTCGCGCTGTTCATCAGTTAACGTGTGGTACTCCTGAGGCTCTGAGCTTTTACCGCGCCCGCGTATGTCGATTCTGAGAGTTGCGATGTTCTCCGTCTCAATGGCAGCTCGCAAGCTTGGGTATCCATTGTGCCCATAAACGTCAACGTCGTGAGACGGTGAAGGCACCAATATAGCGGCGGGCACCGGCTCCGTAGCTGCACTCGAGGGAACAGCGAAAATGCCTTTAATAAGCCAGCCATCATCCGCCTGAAACGACACCTCGGTCTCTTTCATCATCTTTTCTGATCGTTGCGAGGGTGTACTCACTTGCTCGATCTACATTAAGGAAAACTGGGGTCTGAGCCATCTGACGATCAACGGCTCGAGGCTATCGTCCAGCTCAAAGATGTGGTAACCGACGCCTCCGACATCGAACTCCACCAGGTAACTGCCGCGCTCCTTGGTGAGGTTATAGAAGTCTCGGAAAGCAGCGGCGATCTGTGGCACTCCCAAACTAGAGACGAACAGTATTGGGAAGCGGGCCTGTTCCACTTGAGCGCGCTCAGGCAGACCGCCAAGCATCACGAAAGACTTGACGCGGGCATCAGCTAGCGCCGCCTTCAACCCATATCTCACGCCTACAGAGGTTGCCACGATGGCGAGCCGATCCTTATCTACCCCTTGTTGACGGCTAAGAAATTCCAGGGCTGCCCGAACATCGAGGTAGCCTTTGTCTCGCTCTTCCTGTGGAAGATCGAAGTAAGAACCTTTATTTCGACTCTTGCCTCGGCCGCGAAAATCGAAATTGAGCACAGCAAAGCCACCAGTTGCGAGCGCTTGCTCCAGATGATTGAAGACGTAACGATCACTCAAATTGGAATGGACGAGGACCACTCCCGGAGCGCCTGAGGGGGAGCTTCGAGCCGGCAGTCGAAGACTTCCCGAAAGCGACCAGCCATCCTCGCTTTGAAACGAAACGTCTTGCGACGCGGCTGAAAGCTGCAACCTCGCAATCAGCCATTCCCCAACCGTTGTTTCCACCGGTTTTTCGTTAGGAAACTTCGCCGCGCTCATGATGAACATCGCATTGCCAAGACCAACATCACGCAGAATCATCAAGCTGCTTGCAGGGTCGTGCGATAATCTGTAAATGTCCGTCATGTCGCCGAAGCTGATCTTGTCTTCCTTGCTTACCACGCAAAGAATCGGCAGGTCGCTCC
>Ga0214473_10002747_pt1 | contig 21562 bp, 17 predicted proteins | sample RVTome_7_FD_203509 | JGI IMG/M metagenome (GOLD analysis project Ga0214473, IMG submission 203509) | Soil microbial communities from uranium-contaminated site in the Upper Colorado River Basin, Wyoming, United States - RVT98D197 | ecosystem: Environmental > Terrestrial > Soil > Contaminated >... | reverse complement strand
GTCGAACCCGCGGTGAAGCAGCCCATCGAATTCCCCCACAAGGCCCACCTCGAGCTGAAAGATCCCAAGTTCGAGTGCACGACCTGCCACGACCGGGCGGAGAAGGGCGCCGCGGCCGGGCGCCCCTCGACGAAGAAATGCCTCTCGTGCCACTCGAGTGGGGAGGCCAAGAGCGCCGAAGAGAAGAAGCTCCAGGCGCTGGGGGAAAACGGGGGAGAGATCGCGTGGCAGCGGGTCTGGCGGCTCCCGTCCCACGTCTTCTTCTCCCACCGCACCCATGTGATGCGGGCGAAGGTGAAGTGCCAGACCTGCCACGGACCGATGGAGATCCTGACCCGCCCGCCGGCCCGCCCCCTCAAGAAGCTCACCATGAACGATTGCATCGGCTGCCACGAGCAGTGGCAGTGGCCCAAGGAGGCCAGGGAAACAAAGACGCGCGGGGCAGCCGCGGGGCCCGAGGAACGCGACCGGGAGCCGGTGACGGCAGCGGCGGTCAAGCGGGTATCCACCGACTGCATTGCCTGCCACAGGTGAGACCAAACCATGCGCGTGACGCGACGCGGATTTCTCGGGGTGCTGGGTGGAACGGTGGGCGCAGCAGCGCTGGTCCGGGGGACGCTGACCCAGGCCGAGCAGGCGGGCGCGGATCTGAGACGGTGGGCCACGCCTGAAGAGGTTCTGGTTCCCTCGATCTGCCAGCAGTGTCCGGGCGGCTGCGGCCTTCTGGTCCGAACGCTCGACGGCCAGGTGGCGGGAATCTCGGGCAATCCGCTCCATCCCATCAACCGTGGCGGGCTCTGCCCCAAGGCCTTTGGCGGGCTCCAAGTCCTCCATGATCCCGATCGGCTGAAAGGGCCGATGGCGCGCGACGGGGAACGCGGGCGCTTCCGCCCAGTCGGGTGGGACGCAGCGCTCTCCATGGTGACCGCCCGGCTGTCTGACCTGAGAGCCAAGGGTCTCTCCCACACCGTAGCCATCCTGGGGGGGCAGTATCGCGGCTATCGGAACATGCTCTGGCAACGCTTCGCGGAGGCCTACGGAACCCCCAACTACATCCGGGCCCGCTGCCTGCCGCCGGAGAAACCCGCCCTCGCCCATCAGCTCATGCAGGGGGTGACGACGCCCCTGGGCTACGACCTCGGCGAAGCCCAGTTCATCCTCTCGTTTGGCGCTGGCCTGCTCGAGGCCTGGCTCGGCCCGGTCCACGCTTCCCAGGCGTTCGCCCGTCTCCGCCGCAGCGGGGAGCGCCCTCGTGGCCGGTTCGTCCAGGTGGATCCCAGACGCTCGGCGACAGCCGTCAAGGCGGACCGGTGGGTTCCCATCGTTCCGGGCACCGACGGCATCCTCGCTCTCGGCATCGCCAATGCCATGATTCGCGAGGGGCTCTACGACCAGGAGTTCGTGGCGGCCCACGCCTCGGGCTTCGAGGACTGGACGGACAGCGCCGGGCGGCGTCTCGCGGGGTTCAAGAGCCTGGTTCTCAACGAATACGGACTCCTCAGCGTCTCGGCGGCCACGGGTGTTCCCGTCAAGACCATTCTCGAGATCGCCCGCGAGCTCGGGACAACCAAGCCCGCCATAGTGGTCGGCGAGCGCGGTCCGGCCTACGGTCCCGACGATCTCCACACGCGGATGGCCATCCACAGTCTCAATGCGTTGATCGGGAATATCGGCGCCCGGGGCGGGCTCCTCATCCAGGGTGACCTGCCCCTGGCTCCGTCTCCGCCGATTCAACAAGACGAGGCCGGCAGGCGAGGGGCCGCCCAGCCCCGCCTGGACGGGGCCGGCCACGGGGAGTATCTCCTCGCCTCCGATGTGCCACAGGCTCTGCCCGGGCGGCTGCTGGCGGGGCCATCGTCCCCCGTCAATGCTCTCTTCCTGTTTGCCACCAATCCCCTGGCCAATCATCCCGCGAAGGAGGACTTCGCCAGAGGGATGGAACGTATCCCCTTCATCGTCAGCTTCTCGCCGTTCCTCGATGAGTCGAGCTCCGTGGCCGACCTCATCCTTCCGGACCACACGTACCTCGAGCGGTGGCAGGACGACCAGGTTACCCACCTGGCCGGCTTCACGTGCTTCAGCGTGGCGCGGCCGGCGGCCGCGCCCCTCCGGCAGACCCGCAACACCGCCGACCTGATCCTCCAGCTCGCGAAAGCGCTGGGCGGGAGCGTAGGCGAGAGCTTCCCGTGGGAGAAGTACGAGGACGTCCTCTACGAGGGCGCCCGCGGGCTCTACGATGCCGGGCGCGGTTATGTAGTCTCCGCCCACGCGGAGGAGTCGCTGAGAAGGATCCTGGAACGCCAGGGGTACTGGACGCCGGAGTTCGAGTCCTACGACGACTTCTGGGACACGCTCACCAAGCGCGGCGCCTGGTGGGATCCCACGGGGCTGCCGGTCAGCCGGAAAGCGCTCCTCAGGACGCCGTCGGGGAAGTTCGAGTTCTACTCGACCGGCCTCAAGCGTCTGGTGGACGAGGCCGTGAAGCGGGAAGGCAAGGCCGAGGCCTTCATGCGCGCCCTGGGTGGGCGGGACCGGGGGGATCTGCTCTACCTCCCCGCGGTGGCCATGCCCTCACGCTCGGAGCCGGGGGCCTTCCCTCTTCGTCTCAACACCTACCGCCTGATGAGCCGGCCCGGGGGAGGCGGGAGAAACCAGCCGTGGCTCCTGGAGCAGCCGGCAGTCCACGTCCGCGCCTCCTGGGAAGGGTGGGCGGAGATCCATCCCAAGACGGCGGCGGGGCTGGGGGTCAAGGACGGGGACCGGGTGTGGGTGGAATCGCCCAAGGCCCGGATCAGACTCAAGGCCAGGCTCTATCCCGGCACTCCCCGCGACGTCGTCCAGATCCCGCTCTTCGGCGGGGAGGGGCCCAATCCCAACGACCTCATCGCCAACGAGGTCGATCCCTTCAGGGGCTTCGGCCTCCTCAACACGACCCGGGTGAAGGTCTCCAGGGGTTAGGCAATGGCGCTCTGGGGGATGGTCATCGATCTGGATCGCTGCACGGGCTGCCAGGCCTGCGTCATGGCCTGCAAGGCCGAGAACAACGTCCCCGCCGTCGGAGCCAAGGAGGCCGCCCGGGGACGGATCATCAGCTGGATGCAGGTGCTCACCGAGGAGGACGAGGAGCACCCCGGCGAGAAGATGCGGTTCCTGCCCCGGCCCTGCCTGCAGTGCGACGATCCGCCCTGCACCAAGGTCTGCCCGGTGTACGCCACCTACCGGAACCCGGAAGGCATCGTGGCGCAGATCTACGCGCGGTGTATCGGCTGCCGCTTCTGCATGGCTGCCTGCCCGTACAACGCGAAATACTTCAACTGGCATCGCTACCAGAAGGACGCCCCCGGACAGAACCCGGACGTGTCCATCCGTCCGAAAGGCGTCGTCGAGAAGTGCACCTTCTGCCACCACCGGCTCCAGAAGGCCCGCGACCGTGCTCTGGCTGAAAAGCGGGAACTGCTCCCGGGAGAGTACATGCCCGCCTGCGCCGAGGCCTGCCCGGCGCGCGCCATCGTCTTCGGCGATCTCTCCGATCCCGGGAGCGAGGTCGCTCGCCTGGCCCGAAGCCCCCGGGCCTTCAGGCTCCAGGAGGAGCTGGGGACGAAGCCCAAGGTGGTCTACCTGACCGAGGGAGAAGGTCGTGGCTGAGCGTACTGACAACCTTGACGCTCCCCTCCTCGCCCCCATCGAGCGAACCGGACCGGGCTTCTACTGGAGCGTCGGGGCGCTCTCGGTTCTGGTGCTGTGGGGGGCCGTTGCGTACTGGAGCCAGTTCAGCGAGGGGCTCGGGGTCACCGGTCTTCATCAGCCCGTCTCCTGGGGATTCTACGTCACCAACTTCGTCTTCTTCATCGGGATCAGTCATGCCGGGACCCTCATCTCGGCCATCCTGAGGCTGTCCAAGGCCGAATGGCGCCGCCCCATCACCCGGATGGCGGAGGTGATCACGGTGATGGTCCTCTTCATCGGCGCGGGGCAGATCCTCGTGGACCTGGGGCGTCCGGATCGGATGCTGAACGTCATCCGCTACGGCCGGTACCAGTCGCCGCTGCTCTGGGACGCCACGAGCATCAGCGCCTATCTCACGGCCAGCATCGTCTACCTGTACCTCCCCATGATCCCCGACATCGCGATCCTGAGGGACCGTCTCGCAAAGCGGAAGCTCCTCTACACGGTGCTGGCGCTGGGCTGGACGGGGAGCGAGCGACAGCAGCGAGTGCTCAACCGGGCCATCGCCATCATGGCCGTCCTGGTGATCCCGATCGCCGTGTCGGTTCACACCGTGGTCTCCTTCGTCTTCTCCATGACGCTCCAGCCCATGTGGCACTCGACGATCTTCGGCCCGTACTTCGTCGTGGGCGCCATCTTCTCCGGGATCGCGGCCCTCATCGTGGCGATGATCGCGTTCCGGAGGGCCTACCGGCTGCAGGGTTACCTCAAGCCCATCCACTTCCGCTACCTCGGTCAGCTCCTGCTGGTCATGTCGCTTCTCTGGTTCTACTTCACCTTCGCCGAGTACCTGACCGGCTACTACGGGAGCGAGCCGGAGGAGATGAAGGTCTTCTGGGCCAAGTTCAGCGGCCCCTTCTGGCCGTTGTTCTGGGGGATGGCCCTCACCAACTTCGTCATCCCGGTCTTGACCCTGGCCAGACTTGGGCGCCACACCGTCGGCAAGGTCCTCATCGCCTCGCTCTCGGTCCTGGTGGGCATGTGGCTGGAACGGTTCATCATCGTCGTGCCGACCCTGTCCAACCCGCGGCTCCCGTTCGGAGAGGGGATCTACGGGCCGACCTGGGTGGAATGGGGAGAGATGGCGGGGAGTTTTGCGCTGTTCGCCCTCTTCTACCTCCTCTTCACCAAGCTCTTCCCCGTCATCTCCATCTGGGAGATCCGTGAGGGGCGGGACGTCGGGCTCAGGGAGGTGGAGGAGCGGCTCCTGACCTACCTCCCGGAGACAGGCGAGCCGCCAGTCGCCACGACCGAGCGAGGCCACTGACATGTCGGAGGCGCGCCCAGTGCCGGATCGAACGGTGAGAATCATTCAGTGGGCCATGGCCGGAGTGGCCGTCCTCTTCATCGGGGGGATCATCACCTGGATCAGCCACCTGATCCGCACCGCCTGGCGGCTCAAGGACGTCCCGTCGGCGTCCATCGGGATCTCGCTGGTGGCGATCCCCGTCTTCCTGATCCTGCTGAGCGTGATTCTTTACGTCTTCTGGGGGCTCCTGGGAGATGGAGACGGCAGGGAGCAGTCTCCGCCGCGGCCAGCGGCGCGCGCCGGCGGCGATCCACACGGAGAAGCGGGATGAAACCTTCCGGAGGCGGATCGTGAGCAGATGGCTCCTGGCGGTCGGGCTCGTCCTCTTCGCAGGCGCCGGCCCGGCGGCCGAGATCCGTCCGGCCTCAGCGGGGCACGAGAGCCTCTCCGTCCTTCTTCCCGGGAACCCGCTGGAGGGAAGTCGCCTCTTCACCGGGAAGGGGTGTCTCGGCTGTCACGCCGTGCATGGAGTGGGAGGGGCCTCGGGGCCCGACCTGGGCCGAGGGATCCTGAACCGTCCACTTCTGGAGATCGCCGGGGTGATGTGGAACCACTCCCCCGGGATGGAGCACGTCTTCCAGGAAAAGCGGATCGCCCGCCCCCGCTTCGAGGCGCCGGAGATGGCGAGCCTTCTCTCCTTCCTTTACTATCTCGGCTCCCTCGACCCACCCGGAGACGCGATGGTGGGAGCCCGTCTCTTCCGCCAGAAGGGCTGCCAGACCTGCCACTCGCTGGCAGGGAAAGGCGGCAGTATCGGCCCCGAGCTGGACAAGTACAGCCGGTACGCCTCCCCGCTGTACCTCACGGCGGCCCTCTGGAAGCGAGGGCAGGCGATGGCGGAGAAGATGCAGGAGAAGCGCGTGCCGCGGCCCACCTTTGAGGGAAACGACATCCCGGATCTCCTGGCCTTCATCCGGAGCGCGGGGGAAGGCACCGAGCGCGTGTACATCCCGCCGGGAAACCCCAAGCGCGGGGAGGAGCTGTTCACGGAGAAGCGCTGCGTGGAGTGTCACTCGGTGCGGGGCCACGGCGGGAAGGTGGGTCCCGATCTCGGGATCAAGCTGAAGGGCAGCCTCATGCGCATCGCCGGCACCCTGTGGAACCACGGCCCCAGGATGTGGGCCAAGATGGCCGAGCGCGGGATCCAGGTGCCGTCGCTCAGCGAAGTGGAGATGGCCGACCTCATCAGCTACCTCTACTTCTTCCAGTTCATCGACCCCCCGGGCGATGCCGGCAGGGGCCAGGCCGTGTACCGGGAGAAGCGTTGCGGAACCTGCCACGCCCTCCGGGGGGTCGGCGAAAAGGTGGGACCGGACCTGGCGACGGTCGAGAAGCTCGACACTCCGCTGGCGGTCATCACCGAGATGTGGAATCACGCGTCGAAGATGGAAGAGAAGATGACCGAGGAAAACGTGGCCTGGCCGGTCCTCAAGGGAGGGGAGATGGCAGACCTGATCGCCCATCTCCTCTCAGTGCGCGGGAGCGCGGCCCAGCCGGCCGGCGGCACCAAGGACTCGCGACCAAGCCGGGGCCGGCAGTGAATCGTAACCCTGACAGGATCGGGAGGTGTGCGATGACAACGCTGAGAACGAAACTGGCGGTGCTGCTGGTCTCCGGTCTGATCGTGGGAGGACCGGCCTGGGCCGCGGAGATCGAGGTGGCGGCCAAGAAGGTCGCCGAGGGGCCGGTGATCGACGGGAAGGTGGACAAGGTCTGGGACAGCGTGAAGGCCACCAAGGTCACGGCCTCGGAAGGGCCTCAGGGCGATGTGGAGATCAGCCTGAAGGCCCTCTACACGGACAAGGACATCTATCTGTTCTTTCAGTGGCCGGACAAGACCATGAGCCTGAACCGGCTTTTCGAATTCGACGGGAAGGAGTGGAAAAAGGTCAAGGGCGGCGAGGACCGGTTCAATCTCATGTGGGACATCGGGAACACGATCAAGGACTTCCCTGCCAAGGGATGCACGGCCGTCTGCCACAAGCAGGGCAAGCAGGTGACCCTCAAGACCAACGGCCCTAACGAGCGGATGGATGTGTGGCACTGGAAGGCCCAGCGATCAAACCCCGCCGGGTATGCCGATGACCAGTGGCTGGGCCAGGAGCTCAAGAAGGTGGGCGAGGAGGAGACGGCGCGCGGCAACGACGCCAAGAGCGCCGGAGGATACTCGGACAACTGGGACAAGGAGGCCAAGCGCCCGAAATACACCTTCAAGGAGGGGGTCAAGCTCGGGCCGGCGCTCTTGAAAAGCGACGCAGTGGAGCTCAAGGACTACGGCAAGTTCAAGGCCGGCGACCGGCTACCCCGGGAAGTGCTCGAGAAGCCTGTCGGTAGCCGGGGCGACATCGGGGCCAAGGCGGTGTGGGACAAGGGGCGGTGGACGCTCGAGGTGAAGCGCGCCCGAGATACCGGAGACAAGGAGAACGACATCCAGTTCACCGATCCGGGACGCCCCCACTACTTCGGGATCTCGGTCCACGACAACGAGGGGGATGAGGAGCACTCCCACACCGGGAGGAACGCGTTGAAGCTCCTGCTGAAGTGAGGCTTCTGGCGTCTGCGCCGAGGGGGACAGGGCGAGCCGAGGAGGCGAGGGCCATGATGATCAACGGGGCGCGATCGGTCGCCGTCGTGAGCTTGGTCCTGCTCATCCTCGGGGCCCCTCCCCCCGCGCTTGCCGACCAGAAAGCGGACAAGGCTGAGACGGAGGAGGTGAGCCTACCTCCCACCCTCATCACCGAAGGGGCCACGCCCGCGACCGAGGTGGAGGGCATCTTCACGATGTCGAGATCCAGCACGGAGACGGCGTATGGGTTCGGCCTGAGCAGTCTGCAGTACGCCCCCGTCCCCTCCTTCGGCATCAAGCTGGTGGTTCCCGTGGCCGTCCGCGACCCGAGAGACTCAGAACCCACCGTGGCGGGGATCGGCGATGTGGGCGTGATGCTCAAGTACGCCCCCCTGCTCCTCCCCGCCCAGCAGTTCGCCCTTGCGGGAGGCGTAGCGCTGACCTTCCCCACCGGGAGCGAGCGGCGGGAGCTGGGCGGGCAGTTCGCCGTCGCGCCATTCCTGGCCGCCGGCAAGGGGCTCGGCCCGTTCAGCCTCCAGGCCGATGTCGCCTATCGCTGGCAGCTCAACCGCCCTCGAGCGATCGAGCCGGAGGAGGAGGGGGAGGAAGCGGTGAGACCTCACAAGGAGCATGGAGTCACCGCCAACCTGACCGCGACCTATTCCCCTCTGAAGTGGCTGGACGTGCTCTTGGAACTGAACAGCGTGACGGTGCTGCATCGCGACGACCCCCTGAGAGAGCGCGTGCAGCTCTATCTGACCCCGGGGCTCAGCGTGGAACCGGCCGAGGGCTGGAATCTGCGGGCCGGGATCCACTTGCCGGTGACGAGCGCCAGGGAGGTCGACTACAGCCTCATCGTCATCCTGACGAAAGGATTCTAAGCTCCCCCCGGGACGGCAGCGCGCGCGAGCCCGGGCCCGGAAAGAAGCCGCACTGGGAGGCCGAGCGATGAGACGGTGGGGGACATTGCTGGCTGCCCTCGTCCTGCTCGCCGGGCCCGTCCGCTCGGCGGCGGGCGCCGAGATCGAGGTGGCGGCCGCGTCGGTCGCGCAGCCGGACGCGCCCGTGATCGACGGGCGCGCGGACCGGATCTGGGACTCCGCAGCCGCGGTCCGGTTCACGCTGGGCGAGGGCAGCCAGGGCAGCGTGGAGGTGACTCTGCGGGCGCTCCGCACAGACAGTCACCTTTATCTGCTCGTCGAGTGGCCGGACAAGACCGAGAGCCTCAACCGCTTCTGGGAGCTCACCGCCGGCGGCTGGAAGCCGGGACGGGGGCGCGAGGATCGGCTCAACATCGCCTGGAGCATCGGCGGCTCCGTGCGGGAGTTCCCCGCCCAAGGCTGCCAGGCCCTCTGCCACAAGACGGAAGGCGTCATGCGCACCGGCGCGCCGGGAGAGAAGATCGACCTCTGGTACTGGATGGCCCAGCGCACCAACCCGCTGGGCGCCGCCGACAACTGGGTCATGACGCATGAGCCCCTGCTCGTGGACGGCCAGAAGACCGCACGCCGGCCCGATATGCCCGCGGGCGCCCCCTTCGAGCCGAACTGGGACGAGGGCGGCAAGCGGCCGAAGTTCACGTTCAAGCCAGGCGTGAAGCCGGGGCCGGTGCTGCTGAAGAAGGACGCGGTCCCGGTGCCCGCCACGGCCCGCTTCAAGCCGGGAGACCGGCTGCCCCGCGAGGTGCTGTCCCCCGCCGCGGGCCCGCGCGCGGCCATCGAGGCCGTGGGCGTGTGGGGGCGGGGGCGCTGGACCGTGGAGCTCAGGCGCGCCCTCACCACGGCAAGCCCCGACGACGTGCAGCTCACGGGCCCGGGCCCCTTCTTCTTCGGGATCTCCATCCACGACGACGCCGAGAAGGACGAGCACGCCCAGATGGGGCGGGACGTGTTGCGGCTCCACGTCAGGTGAGAAGCGCCTGGGCGGTATGACCTAGGTCATACCGCTCATCTCCCGCCCTGTTTCATCCTCGTGAGGAGGAGGCGTGAGCGATGCTCGACGTCACCAAGCTCCTGTGCCGGACCGAGCAGGTCGCCGCCCAGATCCACGCCGGCGCCGGGACCGGCCACGGCCACCGCTTCACCCCCCTGCGGCCGCCGGTGGTGGTCTGGAACGTCACACGCCAGTGCAACCTGCACTGCCGGCACTGCTACGCCAGTGCCGGCAACGCGCCCGACCCGGATGAGCTGACGCCAGCCGAGGGCCGCGCGCTCGTGGAGGAGCTGGCGCGCAGCCTCGTGCCGGCGCTGATTCTCTCGGGTGGCGAGCCCCTGCTCCGCCGCGATTTCCTCGACCTGGCGCGCCTGGCCGCCGAGCGCGGCATCCACACCGCGCTCTCCACCGGCGGGACCACGATCGACGCCGCCACGGCCGGCCGTATCCGGGCAGCGGGAATCGGTTACGTCGGCATCTCCATCGACGGTATCGGTCCGCTCCACGATCGCTTCCGGGGAGTCCGGGGAGCCTATGGCCGCGCGCTGAACGGGCTCAGACACTGCCGCGACGCGGGGCTCCGCGTAGGGCTCCGCTTCACGCTCTCCCGCCCGACCCTGCCCCATCTGGAACCGGTGCTCGATCTCATGGAAGCCGAGCGCGTGGACCGCGGCTACGTGAGCCACCTGGTCTACGTGGGCCGCGCCCATCGTCTCGCCTCGTTCGCGCTCACGCCCGCGGAGACGCGGGCGGCGGTCGAGACGATCTTCGATCGCGCCGAGTCGCTCCACCGGCGCGGGCTGCCGCTCGAGCTCGTCACGGGAAACGGCGATGCCGACGGCGTGCTGCTCTACCTCCGGGCCCGGGCGGTGCGGCCGGAGACCGCCCCGCTCGTCCACGGCCTCCTCCGGCAGCGCGGCGGCAACTCCGCCGGACGCGCCATCGCCAATGTGGATGCGCGGGGGGAGGTGCATCCGGACCAGTTCTGGCCTCATCACGCGCTCGGCAATGTCCGGGCCCGCCCGTTCGGTGAGATCTGGAGCGATTCGAGCCAGCCGCTGCTGGCCCGCCTCCGAGATCGCCGCCCGTACGTGCACGGGCGCTGCGCGCGCTGCCCCTTCCTCGACTGCTGCGGCGGCGGCTCGCGCGTCCGGGCCGAGGCGCTCACGGGCGATCTCTGGGCCTCGGACCCCGCCTGCCATCTCACCGACGACGAGCTGGGGATCGCCCCGGCCAAGGAGCCCGACCATGGGCCGGCTCATCCGTCTGGCGCTGGCATCGCTGATCCTCTTCTCCCTGAGTGCGCCGCAGCGGGCGCCGGCCGCTGACCCGGCGGGTTCGCCCGCCTGGGGCACCGGCGCCCTCGTGCTCGTCGTGGAGCGCGAGGCCGGCAGCGTGCTGGTCATCGACTCCTCGCGGCACCGGCTGCTCGGCCGGGTGGCCGGCCTCGGCAACCTCACCCACGCCACCGTGAAGTTCTCCCGGGACGGCCGCTTCGCCTACGTGCTGGGGCGCGAAGCGGTGGTCTCCAAGATCGATCTCCACACGCTGCGTCTCGTGAAGCAAGTCACGGCCGGCCAGTGGTCCATCGGCGGCGTGATGACGGCCGACGGCAAGCACCTGGCGCTCTCGAACTACGCGCCGGGCGAGGTGAGGCTGCTCGACGCCGACACGCTCGAGACCGTCAAGGTCATCCCGGCCGAGCGCGCGATGCCCGACGGGACGCGCCGGCCCTCGCGGGTCGCGGGGCTCGTGGACGCGCCGGGGAACCTGCTCCTCTTCGGCCTGATGGACGTGAACGGCATCTGGGTGGTGGACGCGGGGAAGCCGGGCTTCCCCGTGATCCGGCAGTTCTGGGACGCGGGCATCACGCCCTACGACGCGCTCATCACCCCCGAGGGGCGCCACTACCTCGTGGGCTTCCTCGGCTCCAACTGGATGGGCCTCGTGGACACCTGGAGGCTCGACGGCGTCCGCCCGATCCTGGCCGAGCAGGGCAAGGACGCCGAGGCCGTGCCGCTGTGGAAGATCCCTCACCTCAAGGGCTGGGCCCTGGCGGGCGACCTGGCCTTCCTGCCCGCGCTCAAGCGCGAGGTCGCGCTCGTCTACTCGACCCGCGACTGGAGCCCCGTCGCCACGGTGCCCATCAGCGGCACGGCGCTCTACACGGTGGCGCGGCCGGACCGCCGCCAGGTCTGGGTGGACATCGTCGGAAAGAACGGCGATCTGGTGGACGTGATCGACGTGGAGAGCCTCCGCGTCGTGAAGACGCTCCACCCGGGGCCCGGCGCCACGCACCCGCAATTCACGCCCAAGGGGGACGCGGCCTATGTCTCGCTGATGGACGGTGGCAAGGTCGTCGTCTACGACACCGCGAGCTTCGAGATCATCGCGGAGCTCCCGGCCCACCGCCCCTCCGGCATCTTCTTCGCCGACCGGGCCCACCGCTTCGGGATGTGACCGTGCAGACCGCCCTCGACGCGGTCGACCGCCGGCTCCTCGACGCCGTCCAGTGCAGCGTCCCGCTGGTCCCGCGTCCCTTCGCCGCGCTCGGCGAGGCGGTGGGCCTGGGCGAGGCGGCCGTGATCGAGCGGCTGGCCGCGCTCAGGGCGGGCGGTGTGCTGAGACAGATCGGCGCCATCTTCGACACGCCCCGGCTCGGCTACCGTTCCTGCCTCGTGGCCGCGCGGGTCGCGCCCGAGCGCGTGGAGGAGGCGGCCCGGGTCATCGGCGAGCATCCCGGCGTGAGCCACTGTTACCTCCGCGACCACGACTGGAACCTGTGGTTCACCCTGGCCGTGCCGCCGGACAGCGCGCTCGGGCTCGCGGGCACCGCCGAGCATCTGGCGCGAGAGGCCGGTCTCGAATCGACGCGCCTGCTCCCGGCGCTCCGCGTCTTCAAGATCGGCGTGCAGCTCGCGATGGGGGACGGGGCCGGAGAGGTGGCCCCGGCGGCGCCGGGATCCTCTGCCGGCCTCCCCGGGACCGCCGCGGGCCGAGGCCTGACCGCGCGGGAGCGCGCGGTCGTGGTGGCGCTCCAGGAGCCCCTGTCTCTGGTGCGGGAGCCATTCGAAGAGCCCGCCCGGGCCGCGGGCATGACGGTCGCCGCTCTGCTCGCGGGCGCCGAGGCGCTCCGGGCAGAGGGCTTTCTGAGACGCTTCGCCGCCGTGCTCCATCACCGGAGGGCGGGCTACGGCGCCAACGTCATGGGCGTGTGGGCGGTGCCCGCGGCACGGGTGGAAGAGGTCGGGGCGCGCATCGCCGCCTTCCCCGCCGTGAGCCACTGTTACGAGCGGCCGACCTCTCGCGACTGGCCCTACTCGCTCTTCAGCATGGTCCACGGGCGGAGCCGCGAGGAGTGCGTGGCGACCCTCGACGCCATCGCGGCGGCGACGGGGATCACGGAGCACGCGGCACTCTGGAGCCTTCGGGAATTCAAGAAGGTGCGTCTCAGGTACTTCACCCCCGACTACGCGGGGTGGGACGCCCGCGCCCTCGAGGCGCGCGCACACGCCGAGCCGCCCGGATACCCGATAATCCTCAGGCTGGCGGGTCGCCGCGTGGTCGTCGTCGGGGGCGGCGAGATCGCGGAGCGGAAGATCGAAGGGCTCCTCGAGGCGGGGGCGCGCGTCACGGTGGTGAGCCCCGACGTCACCCGACGGATCGCGGCGTGGGCCGCGGCCGGCGCCGTCGCTCTCGAGCGCCGCCGCTACGAGACCGGGGATCTGTCGGACTCGGCGCTGGCCTACGCCGCCACCGACGACGAGGCCGCGAACCGAGCGGTGGGGGAGGAGGCGGAGGCCAAGGGCGTCTGGCTCAACGTGGTGGACCGCCCGGCGCGTTGCGGCTTCTTCGCGCCCGCCGTTGTGCGGCGGGGTGATCTCAGTATCGCCATCTCGACGAACGGGGCGAGCCCGGCCCTGGCCAGGCGGCTCCGCGAAAGGCTCGAGCAGCAGCTCGGCCCCGAGTACGCGCGCGCGCTCGAGACCCTGCGCGCGGAGCGGCGGCGGTTGCTCCGCGAGGAGCCGGACCCGGCGCGGCGGCGCGAGGCCCTCGAAGCGCTGCTCGACGCACTGGGACTGCCGTGACGGCGCACCGCCCCGGCACCGTCTATCTCGTGGGCGCCGGCCCCGGCGACCCGGGCCTCTTCACGCTCAAGGGCAAGTGCTGCCTCGAAGCCTCCGACGTGGTGATCTACGACGCCCTGGTGGACAAACGGCTGCTCGAGCATGCCAAGCCCGGCGCGAGCGTGATCTACGCCGGCAAGCGGGAGGGCCACCACAGCCGCGCCCAGGAGGAGATCAACGGGATGCTGGTCCGGTACGCCCGCGCCGGCTGCACGGTGACGCGGCTCAAGGGCGGCGATCCCTTCGTCTTCGGGCGCGGTGGCGAGGAGGCCCTGGCGCTGGCCGAGGCCGGCATCCCGTTCGAGGTGGTGCCCGGGGTGAGCGCGGGCGTGGCCGTGCCGGCCTATGCGGGCATCCCGGTCACCCACCGCGACGTCGCGGCGGTGGTGACCTTCGTGACGGGGCACGAGCGCACGGACGCCGATCTCTCCGCCATCCGGTGGGACAACCTGGGCTCTGCCCAGGGGACGCTGGTCTTCTTCATGGGCCTGCGCAACCTGCCGGAGATCGCCCGGCGCCTGATGGACACCGGCCGGGGGCCGGAGACCCCGGCGGCGGTCATCGAGTGGGGGACGACCGAGCACCAGCGCACGGTGACGGGAACGCTGGGCGACATCGTCGAGCAGGCCCGCACGGCCGGGCTCGATCCTCCTGCCCTCGTCGTCGTGGGCGAGGTGGTCGCGCTACGAGATCGGCTCCACTGGTTCGAGGAGGGAGGATGAAGACGCGGATCGCACTGACGATCAACGGCGAGGCCCGCGAGCTCTTCGTGCCCGTCCACAAGACGCTGCTCGAGGTGCTCCGCGAGGATCTCGGCCTCACGGGGACGAAGCACGGCTGCGAAATGGGCGAGTGCGGCGCCTGCACGGTGCTCGTCGCCGGCGCGCCCGTTCTCTCCTGTCTCGTCCTGCCGGTGGAGCTCGAGGGGCAGGCCATCCTCACGGTGGAAGGCCTGGCCGACGGCGACCGCCTTCACCCGCTGCAGCAGGCCTTCGTCGAGCTGGGAGCGGCGCAGTGCGGCTACTGCACGCCGGGAATGCTGCTGACCGCCCACGCGCTGCTCGCCCGGACCGCGAGCCCGGCCCGCCCGCAGGTCCGGCAAGCCCTCGCCGGCAACCTCTGCCGGTGCACCGGGTACGCGAAGATTCTCGACGCGATCGAGCTGGCCGCGCTTCGCCTGCGGCAGGGCGAGGCACAGCCTGCAGGGCGAGGTGCAGCCGGCGGGGCGAGGTGCAGCCGAAGGCGAGCCGAGCGAATCCCAGAGATCGAGCCGAGCGAATATAGAGACCGAGGCGCAGCCGCGCGGGACGAACGCATGAAGAACGAGCCCTTTGCGGTCGTGGGCCGGCCGCTGCCGAAGATCGACGCCTGGGCGAAGGTCACCGGGCAGGCCCGCTACGCCGACGACCTCGCCCTGCCGCGCATGGCCCACGGCCGGCTCCTGCGGAGCCCGCATCCGCACGCCCGCATCAAGGCCATCGACACCACCCGCGCGCGCGGACTGCCGGGTGTCCACGCGATCATCACCGGCCACGATCTGCCCCGGGTCAAGTTCGGGATCCTGCCCGTCTCCCAGGACGAGGAGGCGCTCTGCACCGAGAAGGTGCGGCTCGTCGGGGATGCCGTGGCGGCGGTCGCGGCGGTGGACGAGGAGACCGCGGAGCGGGCGTGCGCGCTGATCGAGGTCGACTACGAGCCCCTGCCCCCGCTGATGTCGATCGAGGAATCCCTCGCGCACCCGGAAGTACGCATCCACGAGTACGGCGACGCCCCCAATGTCCACAAGCTCGTCTCGCTCCAGTTCGGCGACGTCGAGGCGGCCTTCGGCCGGGCCGACCTCGTCCGTGAGGACGTCTTCCACTACGAAGGCAACACGCACCTGCCGATGGAGCAGCATGCGGCGCTGGCGCACGCCGGTCCGGACGGCAAGCTCACCCTGTGGTCCTCCACCCAGGCGCCCCACTACGTCCACCGGCTGCTGGCGAAGAGCCTCGGACTGCCCCCGGCGCACATCCGGGTGATCGCTCCGTCGGTCGGCGGGGGCTTCGGGGGCAAGCTCGATGCGTTCGCTCACGAGATCGCGGCCTGCCGGCTCTCCCAGCTCACCGGCCGGCCGGTGAAGATCGCGCTCACGCGCGAGGAGGTCTTCTACGTCCACCGCGGGAGGCATCCGGTGCTGATGTGGCTCAAGACGGGATTCACCAAGGAGGGGGACATCACCGGCTGCCACCTCCGCACGTGGCTCGACGGCGGCGCCTATGGGTCCTACGGGGTCGCCTCGACCTTCTATACCGGCGTCATCAATCCGGTGACCTACAAGATGCCGGTCTACAAGTTCGAGGGGGCGAGGGTCTTCACCAACAAGCCCCCCTGCGGTCCGAAGCGCGGCCACGGCACCCCGCAGCCGCGCTTCGCGCTCGAGTGCCAGATCGACAAGGCGGCCGAGCAGCTGGGCCTGGACCCGGCCGCCATGCGCCGGCGGATCGCGGTGGACCCGTTCACCAAGACCGCGAACCATCTCACGATCACGACCAGCGGTCTCGTGGAGTGCATCGACCGCGTCGTGGAGGCGTCGGAGTGGAGCGAGAAGCGGCGGCGCTACGGCCGGGGAGCGACCGCGGTGAGCGCCACGCGGACCGGGAGTCCAAAGAGAAAGGGCATCGGCCTCGCCTGCTCGGCCTTCATGACGGGCGCGGGTACCGCGATCTACCGGAACGACATGCCGCACTCCGGGGTGGTCCTTCGCGCCGACCGCTCGGGCGGCGTGGCCCTGCTCTGCGGCGCCACCGACATCGGCCAGGGCTCGGACTCGATCCTGGCCGCGCTCGTCGCCGAGGTTCTCGGCATCGATCCGGAGGACATCCGTGTCCATGCCTCGGACACCGACCTCACGCCGGTGGATCTCGGCTCGTACTCCTCTCGGGTGACGCTCATGTGCGGGGCCGCCGCGATCCAGGCGGCGGGACGGCTGCGGACGGCGATCCGCGAGGCGGTCGCCAAGAAGCTCGGCGTCCCCTCGGGCTCGCTCGCCGCGCGCGACCGGAAGGTCGGCGTCCCCGGCGAGTGGGAGAAGGCGGTCCCCTTCCCGCAAGCGGTGGAGCTGGCGGAGGCGATGCACGGGGTGCTCGCCTTCGCGGGCTCGTACGCGCCTCCGAAGCGCGCCGGCACCTACAAGGGAGGCGGCGTCGGTCCCTCGCCCTGCTACTCCTTCACCGCGTGCGTCGTGGAAGTCACGGTCGACGAGGAGAGCGGCGAGATCACCCTCGATGACGTCTGGGTCGCCCACGACGGCGGACGCGCCCTCAATCCGTCCATCGTCGAGGGCCAGGTGGTCGGCTCGGTCTACATGGGAATCGGGGAGGCGCTCATGGAGGCCCAGGTCTTCCGGAAAGGCCTGCACCGGACTCCCTCGGTGCTCGACTACAAGAGCCCGACCGCGCTGGACGTTCCGGAGATCCACCCCATCCTCGTCGAGACCGACGATCCCGAGGGGCCCTTCGGGGCCAAGGAGGCGGGACAGGGGCCACTCCTGCCCGTCATGCCGGCGATCGCCAACGCGGTCTACCATGCGGTCGGCGTCCGGGTCGACGAAGTCCCGATCACCGCGGACAAGGTGCTGCGCGGTCTGGAGCTGGCTCGTCGAGGCCGCCCGGCACGCATCGGGCCCGAGCGATTGCCGTCGCCCTGCTGGAAGGAGCCGATCGTGGTCGACAGCGCGTTCGGCCGGCCGGCCGACGCGGTGGCGGCGCGCCCCTTCGCCGACCCGGACGTGACGTCGTCATGATGCGCCTTCCCCCGTTCGACTACCTCCGGGCGCGGACGGTCGAGGACGCGGTGAAGCACGTCGCCGACCACGGCCCGCACGCGGCGCTGGTCGCCGGCGGCACCGATCTCTACCCGAGTATGAAGCGACGCCAGGCCGAGCCGAAGGTGCTGGTCGGTCTCCAGGGTATCCGCGAGCTGCGCGGCATCCATGGCGGCGCGCGAACGGGGATGGCGATCGGCGCCATGACCCTCCTCGACGACGTCGCCACCCACCGCGAGCTCGGTCGCCACTATGCGGCGCTGGCCGTCTCGGCCGGACTCGTCGCCTCGCCGCCGCTGCGCCGGATGGGCACCATCGGCGGCAACATCTGCGCCGACACGCGGTGCAGCTACTTCGATCAATCACTGGCGTGGCGCACCGCCCTCGGCTTCTGCCTCAAGAAGGGCGGCGACGACTGCGCGGTGGCGCCCGCGGGCGCGCGCTGCTGGGCCGTGTCGTCGTCCGACACCGCGCCGGCCCTGTGGGCGCTGGGCGCGCGCGTCCGGCTCGTCGGGAGCACAGGGGAGCGCACGATCCCGATCGCCGCGCTCTATCGGGACGATGGGCTGGGCCACGTCGCGAAGGAGCCGGGCGAGCTGCTGACCGACATCCGGCTGCCCCCCGCCGACGGCTGGCGCTCGACCTATCTGAAGCTGCGTCGCCGAGGGTCGTTCGACTTCCCGGTGCTAGGAGTGGCGGTGGCGGTGCGGATGGAGGGCAACGTCACCCGCGAGGCGCGCATCGTGCTCGGCGCGGTGGCGTCGACGCCGCGCGAGGCGACGGTGGCCGGGCAAGGGCTGATCGGTGAGCGGCTGACGCCCGAGGTGATCGCGCGTGCGGCGGAAGCCGCGGCGGTGATCGCGAGACCCGTGGAGAACACCGACTTCCCTCCCCTCTACCGAAAGCGGATGGCCGGCCTGTTCGTGAGACGGGCGCTGCGGGAGGTAGCCGGGCTTCCGGAGCTCGACGAGTCGGCCGAGCGGGTGGGGTGAAGCGCGTGGCCGGAGGGGTGGTCACTGCCCGCGCGCCGCTGTACGACGCGGGACGCGAGATCATGCCGCGCGGGCAGCTCCGGGAGTGCCGGTGGCGTAGCTTCCAGGCGATGGCCGCGGAGCTGCTCGAGCCCGAGGGCGGCAACGCGTTCGTCAAGCGCAAATGGCGGGAGGCCGGCGTCACCTCGGTCGAGGATCTTCGGAGCTGGGACGACTTCGATCGCCTCCCGTTCTCGGGCAAGGCCGAGCTCGTGGCAGACCAGGCTGCCCACCCACCCTTCGGGACGAACCTCACGTATCCCCTGGAGCGCTACGTGCGCCTGCACCAGACGTCCGGCACGACGGGCACCCCGATCCGGTGGCTCGATACGCAAGCCTCATGGGAGTGGGCGGCTCGCTGCTGGGGCTTCGTGCTCCACGCCGCCGGCGTGACGCCGGCGGACCGCGTCTTCTTCCCTTTCTCGTTCGGGCCCTTCATCGGCTTCTGGTCGGGTTTCGAGGCCGCGCGGACGATGGGGGCGCTGGCGATCCCCGGTGGTGGGCAGGACTCGGCGACACGCCTGGCCGCGATGGAGGCCCTCGGGGTGACGGTTCTCGTCTGCACGCCGTCCTATGCGCTGCACCTGGGCGAGGTGGCACGCGAGCGGGGGATCGATCTCAGGAAGCTGCCGATCCACATCACGGTGCATGCCGGTGAGGCGGGCGCGGCCATCCCCGCGGTACGGGCACGAATAGAGGAGACGTGGGGCGCCCTCGCGTTCGACCACGCCGGCATGACCGAGGTGGGCGCCTACGGCTACGAGTGCTCCGAGCGCGCCGGACTCCACGTCAACGAGTCGGAGTTCATCGCGGAGGTGATCGACCCGCTGACGGGCGCCGCCGCCTCGGAAGGGGAGCTCGTCTTGACGAACCTCGGCCGCGTCGGCTCTCCGGCGATCCGCTACCGCACCGGCGACCGTGTTCACCTGGCCCCGGCCGGATGCGGCTGCGGACGGACGTTCCGGCGGCTCGAGGGAGGAATCCTCGGCCGTCTCGACGACATGCTGATCGTCCGCGGAGTCAACGTCTTCCCGTCGGCGATCGAAGGCATCGTCCGCCGCTACCCGGCCATCGAGGAGTTCCGCCTGGAAGTCTTCCGGGAGTCCGAGCTGACCGAGCTCCGCCTGCTCGTCGAGGCCCGCGACTCGGCGGTGGCGCCCCTGGTCCACGAGGCGCTGCGGGCGGACCTCGGCATCCGGGTCGACGTCGTCTCGGTGGCGGTCGGAAGCCTCCCGCGCTGGGACCTCAAGGCTCGGCGCGTGGTCCGGATCTGATCGGTCGACACCGATCGGCGGGGCTCAAGCGGCTCCCGTGCCGGACGTGGCGAGCGTCGCGATGAGACCTTCGTAGAGGTGAATATTCTCGGCATGCAGCGACCGCATCTGACGCAGGAAGCTGCTGGTTTCGCGGTCGCACTCTCCCTCCAGGAGCCGATCGAGGCGCCTCACGACCCACGCCTGGCCTCGGTTGAGCAGGCTGAGCCGCTCTCGAAGTGACGGCAAGGCCGCGAGCCTCCGCGCGAAATCTCGCTTGCCGTGCGACACCTTCCCGCCGAGATGCTTGATGACCCGGGTCAGCCCAGCGCACGACCACGCTTCATCGTCCCGGAGCTTCTCGAAGAGCTTCCGCATCGCCGGCGTGGTGGCCGCGGGGATGAGTCCGGAGGCGGCGTCAACCCCGGCGCGCTCCGCCTCGAGGAGATCGTTGAGGCCCCCGACGATTTCCCCGATGTGCTCGCCCTTTCGCTTCATCCTGCCGCGATCGCCCGTCAGGGCTTGGCGCTGAGGGCGCCCTTCCAGTCACGGAATACGTCGAGGTCGAACCCGTCCGGGTAGTTCAGGTAGCCGGGAGCGTGTCCCTTCTGGTCGGTGACTCCGTACTGCCAGATGAAGTCCTTGGTCTTGCGGTCTATCACGACGACCCGCTCCCGCAGGTCGTCCGCCACGATGATGTCGCCCGTGTCCGGCAGCTCCCGGGCGAGCGACGGATGATCGAGCATCGTCTCCCCCGCCTTCACCTCGTATTCCCAGGTGACCCGCCGGCGGGCGGGGTCGAAGATGACGACCCGGCCCGGCTTGGAGAAGTCGGCCACGATCACCTGCCCGTCCCCGGCCGGGAAGGCGTCCGACGGATAGCGGACGCGCGGGGCCGCCACGCTCCAGACGACCTTGCCCGCACGCGTGATGCGCGAGATCCAGGACCCCCGGATCTCGGTCACCAGGATGTCGCCGTTGTCCAGCGGCGTCACCCCGTTCGGGTAGGCGAGATGGCGTGGTGGCTCGTGGCGGCACAGTCCGGGCTTGCCCCACTCGGTCACGATCTGGTTCGTGCGCGGATCGATGATGAGGACGCGGCAATTGCGGATGTCCGCGGTGATGAACATGCCGTCCTCGAGCAGGTGGGCGTCGTCGGGGTAGTTGAGCAACCCCGGCGCGCTCCCCTTGACGTCCGGCGCCCCGTACGTCCAGACCAGCGCACGCTTGTCGTAGTCCACGATGTGGATGTCGTAGTTGTCTTCCTCGCTCACCGCGAGTAGCCGCCCGTCGGGAGAGAAGTTCACATCCTCGTTGCCCCGGTAGATGCCGAGGTCGGGCGAGGGAAATTCCCACACGATGCGCTTGTCCGGCGTGACCTCCACCAAGCGGTTGTTGCGCCGGTCGGCGATGACGATGGGATACGGCAGTGGCTTTCCCCACGACGGCGCCGGCGAGCGCCGGGAGCCCGTCACCGGTGGGATCGGCGGGAGGGCGACGCCGCTGGAGACCACGCCGGCGCCGAGCATCTCCTTCGTCACGACCACGCGCACCCCGGCCGGAGCGGCGGTGGCCGGGCCGGCCGGCGCCCGCGGGCCGGCCGCGGCCCGGGAGCTCCGCAGCAGCCCCGCGATCCCGGCCACGGCCGCCAGGAGCACGTCGCGCCGATTCATGGGACCAGGGCTCCTTTCCCGGGGGCGGTCAGAGACGATGGCCGATGGCCGCCGCCTCCTGCATCGCCTCGAAAGCGGTTCGCGGCACCACGCAGTCACCGATATCGAAGACGGCGGGCCCCCCGGGCAGCATCTTGAGC
>Ga0214473_10002745_pt1 | contig 21578 bp, 21 predicted proteins | sample RVTome_7_FD_203509 | JGI IMG/M metagenome (GOLD analysis project Ga0214473, IMG submission 203509) | Soil microbial communities from uranium-contaminated site in the Upper Colorado River Basin, Wyoming, United States - RVT98D197 | ecosystem: Environmental > Terrestrial > Soil > Contaminated >... | reverse complement strand
GTAACTCATACTCTGGCTTATCTCCACAGCCTGACGCCCCGAGAGACACTCCGCAAAGCGGGGCTATTGTCTCCTGACTTCTGGCTCAGGGACATACTGTAAAAATACTTATGGCTACCTACTTAGGCGATTCTCGACGTCATCCTTATCTCGGCCATATATCTCAGCTTCACTCGATTGAGGTAACGCATCGAGTAACACGCGCTCTCGCCTCTTGCCAAGTGCATCGACTTCTATCGGCCCACATCGAGCGGGTTTACTGCCAGACTTGTTCGGACTCGGATTCGTAGTGCTCGAAGGCGGTTTTCAGGCCGGTGAGGACTTCGGCGGCGGTCTCGAACATGGCCTGGCCTCTCGGGTCCTCGATCCTCTGAACATCCTTCCGCAATTCCTGGGACATCTTATCCAGTTTCATTTCGATGTCCCGCGGATAGTTCTTCGTCGTCCTCGTTCTCCTTGCCATGGCATCATCCTTTCGATCTGAGGTTGTCTGGTTGTTCTTCGATTATCCATGGAAAGGGCGAGCGGGGCCTTACGCTTTTTCCTGATTTTTGCCTGCGGACCTGTCAGGCGGTGTCTTTTTCGAGGGCGGCGATGTTCTTCATGGCCTGGTCGAAGCTCTCGCCGCAGACTTCGGGCGTCGGTTTCCAGCCGGAGCAGAAGGCGGGTCTGGCCGGCTTGCCGTAAAGCGTGCACAGGTTCGCGTCGGTCAGGTTCACGCAGCGCACGCCGGCAGGCTTGCCGTTCCCCATGTTCGGCATCGCCGTCGCGATCGACGGTGCAATGCAGCATGCTCCGCATTTTTTGCAGTCCATGACTACCCCCGAATGGGCCAGCACAATCCATCTTCATGGGATACAACACCCAAGACTTCCCATCTTTCACCTGCCGACGCCATTTTATGATCCCACTCGTCGTGGGAAGCAACAGGAGAACATCGGGCGACGAAGCCCTTCACCGTGACAGGCTGCCGCAGCCTTTGGAGACGGGACGCTGCTTGCGTGGGACGACCTGCACGAGGATGGTGCCGGTGCTGCTCTTGGGCTCGCCATGCGCGGGCTGGTCCGTGACCTGCACGACAATGGCGGCGGTCATCACCTGGCGAGGCGTCCAGAGCAGCGTATAGGAAGAGGTTTTGGGCCTGTTGATGATCTGCACGCCTTCGGGTGCGGCAAGGAGCTCGGCGTTGGCAGGATCGCCTTCCGGGTCGCACCACGTCCGCGTCTGCATGAATTGCTGCCCGGCTTCAAGACGGACACAGTCCAGAAGCTTCCCTACGACCATGCGGGGATCGACAGTGAAGGGACAATCCTGAATGTCCGGAGTATTCGGCTCCGGGCACGGGCCGATATTGCCGATCAGCAGCGGCATGACAACAGTCGCACTTGCCAGCCAACGCATCATGCTCTTCTTCACCCCTGAACAATGACTATGTACCGTTGTCCGGAATCTCTATCTCAGCTTACCCATTCCGCGCAGAATGTCAAGGCGAGCGGCCGCGTCTGTAAGGACCTGACGGCATTGAGGACGGGCGGCAGCGGCTGACCGACTCGACATGACAAACAGAGGAACCGCCACGACATTCAGTCACACGCCCGGGACTCGCATTTTTCGTCTCCAGAGCCTCATTTTGCGTCCCGCGGGAGCCCTGGAGGAGGGGCCAATAATAGTTCATCTTTTTTCTTCATGGGGCTTGACAAACGAGTTTCCGCGCCGGATACTGGCGTTCACAAGAGTGTTCGGGGCTACGTGTGCTGTCGGACCTGCCATTGATCGGCAAGAATCGAACGAGTGACCGGTCAGTGTCGTAGTAGGTAACTTGGCACGGGTGGTCCCGCCGGGATTCAGTGCTGAATCCCGCAGAGAGGCGCCGAGCCGGCGCCAGGATGTATGGATGTTTGTTAGAGGCATAAGGAGGCCTATTATGGCTCAACCAAGGACCGCAAGGAATACAGTTCCGACAAGCAATATCAACAGTGGCTCCGGTGGCGCAACTGCCGTTGCCACCCGCCCCGCCGGCAGCAAGCCCGGCTCGTCTACACGAGGCCCGCAGCCTACGTACGAGCAGATCGCCAAGCGAGCACACGAGATCTGGATCAAGCGTGGCTGCAAGCCCGGCCAGGATGAGCCGAACTGGCTCGAGGCCGAGGCTCAGTTGAGGGCCGAGATGGCGGGCAGGTAGCCGCATACCCTCGAAGGACACTTTCGAGCGCCGACAAGGCAATCCTCGTCGGCCCTGGGATTCCAGGACACAGCGTTATGGCTGAATACGGGGGGTGTTGTATACTGCCAAGCCGTAGTCCGCGCGTCGCCCTTTGGATCGTGATGCTTCTTGTGCTCGCGAATGGGACACGTTGAGACAATCCTCGACAACAGGGTATTTCGCGGAAAGGCATGAGTGCGCGTGATATTCGCGAGGCCACGGCTCGACTGAACTCGTCGTTCGAACCGGACTCCGGTGAGCTCGGTCGAGCTGAGGCCCGCGAGATTCTCAGGGCGCTCTGCGTCGCCGCAACCAGCCGACAAGACCCGTGCCGATGGCGGCGAGGCAAACTGCGCCTGGGACGGGGATCCCGCTGTCCGGCCCGATGTGAGCGACGGGGTGCAATGCCTCGGCCGCATCAAGATCGTAGCCCGGATGCTCGCCGTTATCGTCCAGACCCACGAACTTCACGTAATTCACGTAATCCAGGGTCGGGTAATCCGCCAGATCGAACTCGACGGTGCGACTGACGGTCCCCAGGTGGATGTACGTCACGTTGTCCTCGCTGGCGTAGACGTCGACGATCGCAGGACAGTTGTACAACTCGCGGATCGCCAGGTCCGCCCCGGGGCCGTCGCCTGCGCTGTTGTCGGTGAACGCGAGGATGAGGGTTTCGGGAACATCAATGGAGACAAACGTGTAATTCCGCGGCCCGAGGGCATCGCTGGCCGGCCCGCCCGCGTCCGATGAGCCGCCGGGCCGGTCGAAAGAAACGACGGCATCCAGCCAGGGCGTCCCCGCGGCCAGGCACAGCGGGCCGCTCAACGCAACCGCCAACGTGATCGACATTCTCACGATTCCTGCATTCATACTCGTTCCTCCCATGTCGGCTATACCAAACGCCGGAACCAGATTCCTTCCCATGGAAGGCTCCCCTGGTTCCCCGCTCCATTCGCTCTGCCTTCGCTCCATACGAATCTCCCACCGCCGGCACGACAGGTCAACTTGGCCAAATGCGTATTTCCCCGTAAAGAAAATGCCCCAGCTTCAAGCACTCCCCCGCCACCCGATGCAGGGAGGTGATTATTGAGCCTTAGAGCCTCGAACACAATGAAGAAACATGGCAGGGCTGCTCACATGTCATTCCCGCGAAGGCGGGAATCCAGCCACACACCGAACGATCCTGGACCCCCGCCTGCGCGGGGGTGACATGGCAAAGCTCATTCCGTTAGAGGCTCTTAGATAGCCAGTCCGAAGCCCTGGGTGGCATCGTCAAGCGCAGCAGCTTGCCGCTGCCACCCAGGCGACACCCACGTGTGTGGCGGGCGGCCGATTGTGGATAAAGCTATACCCTTTATTTCGCGCAGGAATCTGATAGTCTCTGCCGCCATGATCGAGATTCGACCTATGGCAATGGATGATCTACCGCTCGGGCTGAAGCTGACCCGGCAGGCGGGATGGAACCAGATCGAGTCGGACTGGCGCCGATTCATGCACATGCAGCCGCAAGGGTGTTTCGTCGCCGAGATGGAAGGCGTGCCCGTGGCGACCACCGTCACGTGCATCTTCGGCCCTGTCGCCTGGATTGCGATGGTCCTCGTGGAGGTGACCGCGCGACGCAAAGGCGCCGCCACGTCCCTGCTGAAGCACGCACTCGAGTTCCTGGACAGCCGGGGCGTGAGGACCGTTCGCCTGGACGCCACCGCCGCCGGCCGACCCGTGTACGAGAAGCTGGGATTCACGGCGGAGTACCCGCTGACCCGGTACGAGGGAATCGCTCCGGCGACGGAGGCACAGCCGGATATCGCGACGGCGGACGCGAGCTTGTTTCCGGAAATCGTCGCTCTCGACCGGCGGATGACAGGCACGCGCCGCGAGAAGATGCTCCTGCGGCTGTTCGAGGAATCGCCCCAGGCCGTGCGAGTCCTGTGCCGGGACGGTCGCGTGGAAGGGTTCGTCACCACCCGCCGCGGCGCCAACGCGTCTCACATCGGCCCGTGCATCGCGACGGGCGAGGCCGGTGTGCCACTGCTCAGCGACGCCTTGGGCCGCTGCGCCGGCGGGCCCGTGTTCATCGATGTCCCGCGAGACAACGCCTGCGCCCTGGAAGTGGTCGAGACAAGCGGGCTGAAGGCACAGCGCCATTTCACTCGAATGTACCGGGGCGAGCGGATCGTCGATTGTCCGCAAGCCATCTGGGCCGGCTCCGGCCCCGAAAAGGGGTGACTCGATACCCAGTGCTTCATCGCGACGGGTGGCATCGGCAAGGCCGAAGGCTTTGCCGATGGTGAATGGGCAAACCATCGGCAAGCTGCGCTTGCCGCTGCCACCCCGCCGCAGGCCCGCTTGTAGTGACGCCGTCAGGCGTTGTCTTCAGATGCCCTGACGGGCACACTACAAACAAGCAGCGCTTGACGATGCCGCCCGGGATTGTTCCTTTCCGGGCTGGACGCGCATCGGCGCGCAAAGGTATCGGAGATGGCCACGGTGCGAGGGAGGCGGCAGCCGCCCCGGCGATGTGCCGCGTCACTTGGCGGTCAAGATGTGCGGACTGCCCTTGTCGTGGTCGGGACTGTATTCGGGGTCGTACCGGGCCGTCGCCTGGCGGCGCATGTGATCCATGATCTGCGGGAAATGAAGTGCCGGATTGATTCGCTTGTCCTGGTGTACGATGCGCAGGACCCGGTCCTTTTCCCACTCGTGCGGCTCAATCTCCATCGTGATGGAGAAGCCGTACTCTTGCAGAAGGTCGAGGTCGGGGACCGGATAAGAGACCGGCCGCACGTCGGGGCACTGGACCATGCCCGGCACGAGCGTCGGCGTGACAAAGCCATCGTCCAGGCCGATATCAAAATTCCGCTTCTTCATGTCCACAAATAGCGCGAAATTGCCGGTGAACCATTTGCCCTTGACGGCGTCGCTCGCCTGTCGGGCCACGCGGACAGGCTGGATGCCGAGCTTGTGCATCTCCTCGTCCAGCGCGATCTCCATGGCCCGGTCGTACGGGTGCTGCGTATCGCGCAGGGCGCGCACGGCGAGGATCGTGCCGAGCACATTCGAGTAGGAATCCTCCCACGAGAACGCGGAATCATACTCCACCGGCAAGGCGATGCATTTGAACCCGTACCAGGTGAGAATCTCGTGCCAGGTGACGGTGGTGAAGCTCAGATACGGCCCCACGGCGAACGCGATCTCGCGAGCGATGGCGCTTCGCGTCCTCTTGGGCAAGCTGGCCCAGCCCTTGGGATAGGAGATTCGCACGAAGTTGCGCGACCGGTCCACGGCGAGCTTGTAAGCGAACTGAGAATCGTCCGCCATCAAATGCCTGTACGTCTCGGCGATCAGATACGCCGTCCAGTCGGCCGCGATTCGCACATGAATGATGTCCACGTGTCCCGCCGAACAGGTGTAGACAATGCCATTCTTCTCGAATGGAGACCAGTGGTATGCATGCGGCCCCAGCTCGCGACCAAGGTACGGGGTGCCCACGATCGCGCACGGATACGTCCCGTAGCGAATCCTCGGCGGCGAGGAAAAGCCCCGGTAAATCGCCTGATCCGCCGGGCCCGATGTCGCCCCGTCGCGCAGCATGCCACAGCCGGCCAGCGCCAACATGCCCAGCAGCGCACTCCACACGTGCACCCTGCAGATACTTTTCACTCTCATACCCCTGCCTCTGACCAGCCGTGCACGGAGATGAAACGTCCCCTCCTCGCGTGCCCAGTCAGTTTCCGTCCGATTGACTACCCGTAGCGAAAGCGATCCGGCCTCCGTGCCACTCATTCATGGTAAATCTCATTGTATAATCAAGGGCCGGAAGTGTCAACGGCATAGACGGACTCGCAGTTCGCCCGTGTGCAACCACCTTGTGTGGCGGAACACCGCCTTTTCTGTCACCGCGAGCGAAGTCGAGGGGTCTGCCCGAGATCGAAAGGTGCGCCATCTCCGATGCCGGATGTCTCGACTGTGCTTCGCTCCGCTCGACGTGACAAACGGAGGAGCCGCCACGATGTTAGTTGCACCGTTCGCCCAGTGCATGCAGCGACCTTTTTATAGGACGCCGACACGGCCTTTTCCCCTGCTCTTGCCGCCCTTTCTGTGCAAGATATGCATATTGGGCAAGTTGAGGGCGGCGAATGGGCCGTGCAGCTTCCTCGCCGCGGCGTCGTACGCGAGAGCGGCCTCCAACTCGGTATCGAACTCGCCCAGGTAGGTCTGTTTGCCTCGCGCCTGGATACCGGCGAACCACCTGTCCGAACCTTTCCTCTGGTAGACCCCTTTGTACCGCGACACGCCGTTGCGGTACCGCGCCTTGTTGAAGCTGTTCTGTTGCTTAGTGCAGTTGCGCAGGTTGCGTGGTCGGTTGTCCAGTCCCTCGTGGTTGACATGGTCGCAGACCATCCCCTCCGGCGTGCCCATGACCTCCCGGTGCATCCACACCTTGCGGCACGTCCCGCCCTCCCAGACCGTCCGCACCGCGTAGCACGTGTGCGACCGCACCTGGCAATGCCAGCGATACTGCGACAGCCAGGGATAATCCGCCGGATCGACCTTGGCGAACCGCTTGTGCGTCAGCGGGATCTTGCAGTAGTCGCCCAGCTCGTCACGGTAGATCGGCAGCTCGCCCCTGGCCCAACGAACGTCCCCGGCCCCGGGGCAGTCCGCGCAGCGAAAGCACGCGCACACGTCCCCCTTCCCGACCACGGGCCAGCAGGCCTCGCCGGTCCCGGGCTTCACCCCCGGCGGCCCCTTCGCGCACCGCAGCCGGCCCGCCACGCGCCGGCTGAAGCAACAATTCCCGCATTGTCTCGCGACCCGCGCCTTGCGCATCGCTAGCCCCCCCCTCTGGCCCCCCTCGTGCCCCCTGCACGTGTGTGCACCCTACGGGATCGCCGGGAACAGGGAACAGGATGTACATGGCCTTTTGCTTATTGTCTGATGCCTGCGAGATCAAGCATAAAGGCGTACTCGAACGCTCTTTGCCGGTATTGTTTATATCGCCCGGAGACACCGCCGTGACTTGCCTCGAACTCGGTCTTCAACAGGACAAGGTTCCTACCGGTCTTCTTTGCCCGCAGCTTGGCGACCCACTTCGCGGGCTCCCAATATTGAACTTGCGAATCCTCGAAGCTCGTGAGAGCCAGGACGTTTGAGTAATTCCGGGCTCTCACGTTGTCATAGGGTGAATAGGTCAGAATATAATCATAAAACTGTCTCTCGTTCGGATTGCCCCACTCGTCATATTCGGTTGTTGTCAGAGGAATGCTCTCATCGAGCGATGACGTCAGAGCGTCCACCCACGGGACCTTGGCAATGACTCCTCGAAACAGGTCCGGACGCAGATTGATAACAGCTCCAATCAACAACCCGCCGGCGCTCGCGCCCTCGGCAAACTCTCGCTGTGGGTCGGCATATTTCTGCCGCACCAGGTGCTCACCACAGGCAATGAAATCGGTGAAGGTGTTCATCTTGTTCAACAACCTTCCTTGGTTGTACCAGTCACGACCCAATTCTGCGCCGCCGCGAATATGCGCGATCGCGCAGACGAATCCTCGATCGAGCAGACTGATCACAAAGGGGTCAAAACCCACATCAGAACTACTCCCGTAGGCTCCATAGCCTTCCAGAAAGAGCGGGTTCGTTCCATCCTTGCGCAAGTTCTTGTGGTGGACCAGGGAAACGGGAATCCGGGCTCCGTCCGTCGCCGGCGCATACAGGCGCTCGGTCAGGTAGTTCGCCGGATCAAAGCCGCCGAGCACCTCTTCTCGCTTCAACAGCTTCTTCTCCCGTGTTGTCATGTCATAGTCGTAGATGGAACGAGGGGTGGTCATGGACGTATACTCATACCGGGCGACGGCCGTATCGAACTCGTAGTTGTCCGTGGGGTAAACGGTGTAAGCCGCCTCGCCGAAATCAACGGAGTGTTCTCCCTGACCCGACCACGGCCGAATATGCAACTGCAACAAACCGTTCTTCCGCTCCAGCGCCATCAGGTGATCCCGAAAGATCTCGAAACCTTCGAGCAGGACGTCCTTGCGATGGGGGAGCACCTCTGTCCAATTCTCCACCGCCGTCTGCGCCACGGGCGTCTTCATCAGACGGAAGTTCTTCGCCTCTCTATTCGTGAGAACGTAAAAGTGATCCTGATAATGATCGACGTAGTATTCATGCTCTGGTTGCCGGGGAAGGAAGAGCTTCCACGTGCCTCGAGGATCGTCGGCCTCAAGGTACCGGAACTCGGTACTGGCAATGTGCGAGGCTACGAGCATCATGTACTTCTTTGATTTCGTCTTGAAGATCAAACAGTCGTAGGTCTCGTCCTTCTCCTCGTAGACAAGCTCATCTTCAGCCGGATCTGTGCCCAGGACATGCCGATAAAGACGATAATGGCGAAGTGTTGTGGGATGCTGCTTGATGTAGAAGAACGTCTTATTATCATTGGCCCAGACCATCGACTCTGTGGTATCCGGGATCAAGTCCGGCAGATGCTCGCCGGTTTCGAGGTTCTGGAAATGAATTGTATGAAAGCGCCTGCCGGCGGTATCCACCCCGTAGGCCAACAGAGTCCCGTTCGGGCTCACCTCAGGCGCCCGCACGCGGCAGAACTTATGGCCAGCCGCAACTCGGTTGACGTTGAGTATGAGCTGTTCCTGGGCGTCGAGTGCCTTCTTGCGGCAATAAATGGGATATTCCTTCCCCTCCTCCATGCGCGTATAGTAGAAGTAGCCGTCTTTCTTGTAGGGTACGGACATATCCGTTTGTCTGATCCGCCCCTTAAACTCTTCAAATAACTTGTTCTGCAAGGTCTCGGTATGGGCCATCACTGCCGCCGTGTACCTGTTCTCGGCCTCCAGATGCTTACGGACATCCGGATTCTCTCGCTCCCGAAGCCAGTAGTAATTATCGGTCCGAACGTGGCCGTGTTTCTCGAGCGTCACCGGAACGACCTGGGCCACCGGCGGCTCGACCTGTTCTCCGCGGTTGCACCGCGCATTCAAAGCCAGGAATACAACAAGAACGGGCAGCAAAATAGAGGCCTTGATCGGAGAAGAGATTCGTTTCATTTGACACCCCCTAATGGTTTTGGAGTTGGAGAGTCAGGAAAACAGTGACACTCATTTATTTCCGCCTTCTCTCGTCTCATTTATCCCTCGGCCTTCGCACCTTCATGGCCATTGTGCACATTTCAGCCTCACTACATTTATCCGGCCCACGGAGGGCCGCAACTCTCATTTGTCGTAGCTTCACCAGGGGTGTGTCTCTGGGGACTATTATGCCGGATACAGGCGGAGCCCGCAAGTGAAAAGCGATACGTGACAAGTGATAAGAAAGAGGCTGGCGGGGCCGTCCGATTGTGGATTTCGGATTGCGGAATGAGGAGGCAGGGATCGGGAGTCGGGGATCAGGTTGCCTCCTATATTGTGACCTTCTTGTCTTCGCCCTTTGCCCTCTGTGTGCTCCGTGTTCTCCGTGGCTAAAAAAGCTGTTGCCGGTTGAAAATCTGCGTTCATCTGCGGTTTCGTTACCTTCGTGCTCTTCGCGCCCTTCGTGGTTGAAAGTGATCAAAAGAGGGAATCGGTGGGGCAAGCCCCGCCCTACGACTGTCTCCGTGGGCTCGGTGGTCTCTGTGGCTAAGAAGAGAGTTGTTGGTTCCCAACTCGCCGTCTGGGAAATCTGTGAAATCTGCGGATGAAAAACCAATTGTCAGTGGTTGCCGGCCTCAGGTGCGGATGCGGATGCGATCACGCTCGACGATCCACAACTGACCGTCGCAATCGTTCGTCTTGAGCACTTCCAATAGTCGCTGCACGAGCCGGGTGACCTCCGGAACGCTCTGCCTTGGCAGACGCAGGACGAGCAGGCCGGGGTAGTCGGCGGGTCGGTAGGTTCGGATGTCCGAGAAATCGGTGTCGAGCGTGATGAGGGTCCGGCCTTCCCGTTTACAGACAGACGCTCTTCGGCCATCCGGCTGCCCGCTAAGCGATTGATCGAAAACCGTGAGCGCGTCATGGCTGGCGGCACGCAAGAGGTCCACGGCCTCTAATGGAAAGTTCTCATCCACCTTGAACTTCATCGACCGATCCTTATGCCGGCAGGCCGAGAATGCGCTCGTGCGATAGCTCGGCCGCGTAGGCGATGGCCGCACGCACGGCCTCCGGCGTCAGGCCCGGATAGTTGGCGATGATCTGCTCGACGCTCAGGCCGTCCGCCAGGTTGTCGAGAATCACCGAGACCATGATCCGCGTGCCCTTGATGCATGCCTTACCGTGGCACACCTCGGGGTCCACCGAAATGTACTCTGACCAGTTCATACTCATAGCCTACTGGAAAGCCCCGCACAAGTAAAGCGCGGAATAGGGCCAGGCAGATCGAACAGTGCGGGTTCGGACATGAAGGTGTGCGGTGCACGCCCTACGCGTTTGGGTATTGGGTCACTGGGTGTTGGGATTTGTTTCGGATTTCGAGTTTCGTGGTTCGGATTTGCCGACCGTCTTGGCGGCTGATAATGACCCGGATTTCCGCTTTCGCGGGAATGACATACATGCCGCAGTTTTCGCGTGGTTCGCGGTTGATGATCAGATGCGCGGGCGAATGATGATTCGCCCGTACGGGGGGCCCCTGAGCATTTGGAGGCGGGCAATCGCAGGGGGATTCTTATCGCAAAGAAGCTCACGGCTGATACAATGGGAATGTCCGTCGGCTTGTGAAGAGAAAGAACAAGGGCAAGATGCCCTCGCCACAAGCGAAGGGAAGGTGTGCGGTGCACACCCTGCAAGGACTGGCCGGGGCGTTGGTGTGGCGCAGCTTATGGAAAAACACCTTTGGTGGCAGAAGGGAGTGATCTACCAGATCTATCCGATGTCATTTGCGGATAGCAATGGGGACGGGCGCGGGGACCTGCCGGGGATCGCGGGGAAGCTGGATTACCTCGAATGGCTCGGCGTCAACGCCATCTGGCTGTCCCCGATCTATCCGTCGCCCATGGCGGACTGGGGCTACGATGTCAGCGATTACACGGGGGTTCACCCGTGGTTCGGCACGATGACGGACTTCGATCGCCTGCTGCGAGCCTGCCACGATCGCGGCATGAAGCTGATCCTGGACTACGTGCCCAACCATAGCTCGGACCAGCACCCGTGGTTTGTCGAGTCCCGGTCGTCGCGGGACAATCCCAAGCGTGACTGGTACATCTGGCGTAATGCCAGCGAGGGCGGCGGGCCCCCGAACAACTGGCTCAGCTCCTTCGGCGGCGGGGCCTGGGAATGGGACAAGTCCACCCGGCAGTACTACCTGCACAGCTTCCTCAAGGAGCAGCCGGACCTCAACTGGCGAAACCCCGAGGTCCGCCAGGCCATGCTCGACGTCCTGCAATTCTGGCTGGATAAGGGCGTCGATGGGTTCCGCATCGATGCGCTGTGGCACGTGATGAAGGACGAGCAATTCCGGGACAATCCGCTGAACCCGCATTACGATCCCGACGAGGAGCCGCCCTATCACCAGCTCATCCCCGTGTATTCGGGCAACCAGGCGGAGGTACACGATGTCGTGGCCATGATCCGCCAGGTGGCCGACCAGTACGACGAGCGCCTGTTGATTGGCGAGATCTATCTTCCCTTCGGCGAGCTGGTGGAATACTACGGCCCGGAGTTCGATAGCGGGCTGCACCTGCCGTACAACTTCCATCTGATCCTCGCACCGTGGAACGCGTTGCATGTGTTCGCGGGGGTGAACATGTACGAGGCGTCGCTGCCGCCTTTCGGCTGGCCCACGTGGGTGCTGGGCAATCACGATAAGCCGCGGGTCGCCAGCCGGATCGGGCCGGCTCAGGCGAGGATCGCCGCCATGCTGCTGCTGACCCTGCGCGGAACGCCTACAGTGTACTACGGCGACGAGATCGGGATGCACGATGTGAAGGTGTCGCCGGAGCAGGCACGCGATCCGGTGGAGAAGGCGTTTCCGGGCCGGGGGTTCGGCCGCGACCCGGCACGCACGCCCATGCAGTGGAACGCCAAACGATACGCGGGATTCTCCACGGCTCGGCCGTGGCTGCCCGTCGCCGACGATTACGAGCAGGCGAACGTGGAGAAGCAGAAACACGATGACGACTCCATGCTCATGTTCTACCGCCAGCTTCTGAAATTCAGGCAGGATGAGCCGGCGATGCAGATCGGCCGATACAGGCCCGCGGGTGAACACGCCAATATGCTCGCCTTCTTCCGAGAGCACGAGGGGATGCGGTTTCTCGTCGCCGTGAACCTTGCCGGTTCCAGCGGCGGGCTGGTGATCCCCCGTCACATGAACGTGGCCGGCCAGGTGGTCCTCAGCACAAACAGCAAGCGAATCGGCGAAAAAATCGATCATCGCATCCGCCTCGGCCCCAACGAAGGATTCATCGCCAGGATGAGCCCTCCCGCCTGATAGGATGCCGCCGGCGCCTTGGTGCGCGACTGATTCTCGTGGGGCCCATATGCCCCATTAGGCGAGCGGGCACGCTCGCCCTACGTGGAGGGCCTTGGCCGTCTTTCCTAGGTCGTGCGTCCCCGCACGACTTCGCCGCCGAGCAGAAAATCCGCCCTGCGCCCCGGGGGCCACCCGTCTGTCAGGGCGAACCAGTGCCACAAAATGTAGTCGCACACGCCCTTGCCACATCGGTCTTCGGGATTGACTTGGCTGCGTAAATCATCCATAATCGCCCTTAAGCCGAAGTGGCGGAATTGGCAGACGCGCGGGACTCAAAATCCCGTCGGGCTTACACCCGGTGAGGGTTCGATTCCCTCCTTCGGCAATCTCGGATGGCCTGTCCCTGGCATTTGCAGGCGGCTGCAGCGACGGAAGGCAGAGACTGTGGAATTCAGCATCACCCGTCCACGCGTATCCATATCCCGGCTGTTTGGGCTGGCCGTCATCTTCCTCATCATCTTCATCATCTTCACCGGCCACTCCTTTGCCCAGGAGGGTTTCATCGACTTCATGTTTGAGACATCCGGCCTGTCTCTGCTGGGGATCGCCACCCTCGGCCGCCTATGGGCCCTGATGTACATTGCGGGAAACAAGAAACGAGAGCTGATCACCACCGGGCCGTACTCCATCATGCGCCACCCCTCTACTGCTTCAGCCTGATCGGCGCCGTGGGAATCGCTCTGGCCTCGGAGAATATCTTGGTGCTCGCGTGCATCGTCGTCTTCTGCGGCCTGTACTACCCCCCTGCAATCCTGGCAGAGGAAAAGAAACTGACGGCGAAGTTCGGCCAACGCTATCTCGACTACATGAGCCGGGTTCCTCGCGTGGTTCCTCAACCCTCCCTGTATCGTGCGCCGGAGTGCTGGGAAGTGAAGATGCCGCAGTTCATGCGCAGCGTCGGGGACGCCCTCTGGTTCGTCTGGGTCTTTCTGCTTCTTCACGGCGTGGAGGCCCTGCAACAATGGGGTGTCGTGCCCCTTCTTTGGAAGGTGCCCTGATCCCCCGCGATCAACATGCCGGGCCGGTGACATGAACAGAGGACGCTGCGCTATTGAACTGTCACGGCAGCAAGGGTATTCTGGTGACCGCTGATTTCTGAACGGCATGGCCGCATTTTTGTGAAGGAAAGGGTACGTCACATGAACAAAGGCACGCGTTACGCACTGGTTGTCCTGGGCTTGTCGATCACCTGCACCGCATTTGCCGGCGAGGCGGCGAATCCCTTCATCGGACGCTGGGCGATGACCATTCCCGGCGGCGCAGCCGGCTGGCTCGGTGTCACGCAGGAAAACGGCTACCTCGACGCCAGCCTCCTCTGGGGCGGCGGAAGCGTGCTGCCCGTGGACAGCGTTTTCACAAGCGACGACGCGCTGTTGGTCGTCCGGCTGCAAAAAGTGGAGCGCAAGGACGCCGCAGGCAAGGTGGTGCGTACGCAGACGTTTCCGGAAGTCATCGTGGCGAAAGTGTCGGGCGACGAGATGCAATTGACGCAGATCCAGCCGCGCAGGAATGGAAACGGTATCGATCAGCGAGAATTCACCGGCAAGCGGATTCCCCCCCTGCCGCCCAAGCCGGACCTCTCCAAGGCCAAGTTTGGCAAGCCCATCACGCTATTCAACGGAAAGGACCTCGAAGGCTGGACACTGACGAGCCCGGGTGCCCGGAACGGCTGGTCCGTCGAGGACGGCGTCCTCGTCAATAAGCCCATCCAGCAAGAGGGCAAGCCGCACGTCAACTACGGCAATCTCCGCACCGTCGCCGAGTTTGAGGACTTCAATCTGAAGCTCGAACTGAACGTCGCGAAAGGCGAGAACAGCGGCGTGTACCTGCGCGGCATCTACGAGATCCAGGTCTCCGACAGCGCCGGCCGGCCCCTCGACTCGCACAACATGGGCGGCGTCTACAGCCGGATCACGCCGAAGGTCGGCGCCGAGAAGCCCGCGGGCGAGTGGCAGACGCTCGACCTGACACTGCTCGACCGCCACGTCACGATCATCCTCAACGGCCAGAAGATCATCGACAATGAGCCGCTCCTCGGCTGCACCGGCGGCGCACTCTGGTCCGACGAACTCAAGCCCGGCCCCATTTACCTCCAGGGCGACCACACCGGCATCAAGTACCGCAACATCGTCCTGACCCCGATCACGAAGTGACAGACAAAGCCGTAGGGGCGGGTTTCAAACCCGCCCCCCACAAGTCCCAGGCACGCCACAAACACCCGTAGGGTGGGGCTCGCCCCACCGATTCACTCATCCAACCGCCGAGGACACAAAGGGGCGTAGAGGTAATGCATCCACAGATTTCGCCGATCTACGCAGGTTCCGATTCTGTCATTCCAGCGGAAGCTGGAATCCAACTCTCTTTCAACCACAGAGACACAGAGGACATTGAGATTCTTTAACTTCTGCTCTGTGCTCTCCGTGCCTCAGTGGTGAAGACTGACAACCCTTTCTCAGCCGCAGAGGAAACGCAACCGCTGATGAACGTCGATGAACGCCGATAAACTCCTTGTGGACACGGATTTACGCGCATTCTCACAACTGAGAACTGCCCCCTCCCACAATCATGTCATTGCGAGCGCAGCGCGGCAACCTCCATTCCGCAATCCGCAATCAGACCCGTCCTCCAGCCTCCGTACGGGCGAATCATCATTCGCCCCTACCCGCAAATTTTTTCAAAATCCCATCCACATTCGCCGCCTGCCAATCGCCATTCATACAGGAGCACGGTGGGATGCGGGGAATGTATGCGCATTAGGCGATCTTCACCACAGAGACACAGAGGGCACGGAGACTGACTTGGCAAGCATTCTGGTTCCGGCCGCAGACTACTCTGTATTGCTACCTCGCAACGACTGAAAAGGATTTCCAGATTATTGTGACTTGGCACTGTAAGCCATTAGGACAAAACGATTTATGTCTCGCGCAGAGACGCAAAGAGCGCCAAGGGGACCGCATGCGTTTCCGTTCTTTCTTTGCGATCTTGGCGTGCTTGGCGAGAGGTAACCTTGGTTCCGGCCACAGGCCGCTCTGTGTACTCCGTGCCTCCGTGGTGAACCTCGCAGATTTTCCAGGCGAAGCGTAAATCATAATTCGTAATTCGTAAATCCCAGGGCCTTCACACTTGACACTTCATGCCTGACACTCGCCAGTTCCCACTAATCCACAATTCGGATCGTGAAGTCAACAAGCGATCAGGGCTGCGCCACCCACATCCCCTCCTCAACGAACTTTTGTATTTCTCCCATTTCTTACTTGTCACTCCGCACTAGGGCTGGCATAATAGGTATCTGCGAACTCGGGCTTGGTGTGCACTAGAAAATACAGTATAACGATATGCATTATCGCCTAAAGCGTGGCAGACTGACATGAGGCCGGAGAACTCGATTCGATAGAGAGGTAGCATATGGCATCCCCCCGCCTACTCATCGGCATTAGTGGCGGACATACCAAGAGCGTTGGCCTTGCAGTGAGCGAAGATTTCTCTCTTCTCAAGGTCGTATGTGGGCCGAGTCTCAACCTCCATACTTATCCGTATGAACAAGTTCTCTTCAGGTTTGAAGAACTCACGGCCATATTGGCGCGACGGCTGGGCCTGCAGGTTGATGAGATGCGAGACCAGACCTCGCGCCTAGTAATATCAATGCCCGGCGCAGGAACTTCTGATGATCAGGACCTGGTGAATTATTGTCTGTCCCTAGCTGGGTGGAAGGAGGCCGGTAAGACTCTTGTCGTGGATGACACATGGGCTGGACTCGTAGCTGGGACTCTATCGTACACAGGAACGTGTGCTTTTGCAGGCACTGGAGCCTCCATTTACGTGCATGTCGATGAAGAGAACAATGCAGGCCAGCCATTCGGATATGGGAAGCCGTATAAGATTGACGGATGGGGTCCGACGATTGGTGACTTTGGGAGTGGATTTCAACTGGTCACGGATATGTTTCGGATGTTCAATCGTAGCTACGATAGTGGCAAGTCCAGTGAACTCTTCTCGGCGGTAGTGAGGCTTGAACCTGCCATAAAAGATATCAGAAATGCACAGCGATGGTTTGACAGCATATACATCGTGCATCCAACGGATTGGCGAGTCAAATTTGCTCGCCTCGCGGCGGCCGTTACAGCAGCGGCTGATCCACCCAACCCCGACCCTGATGCCATGGTTCTAGTGCAGGGCGCGGCCAATGCAATGGTGGAGAGCATCAGCATCGCATTGGAGAAGTTCCCAAAAGCAAAGGAGTTGCCCATCGTTTGCCAAGGTGGCATGTTTGAGCATTCAAGGCTATACCTAGACCTTGTGTCCCAAGCCGTGAAGAAGATTGCCGGCGGTCCTTTCTATTTGTCCTTCTTCCGACCCGTGGTAGGAGCCATTATTATCGCCTTGGCAGGCCCAGAGGGCCTGCCTGGTCTACCCAAAGTTCAGAACCTGCATACGCGAATCACCGCTCTCGCGCCGGATGAACGCTTGCTTCTGATTCGCACGAATGGGAAAGACCTCTTTAGGAGAGACTAAGGGTATGCCCGAAGTACAAGAATCACATGCTGTTATGCCAGTACCTCAGGTGTTCAGCCCTTCTGAGCGCGACGTCGAGGAGACTCTTGATGCTTTCCTGAGTAACAGGGACCAGTTGTTGTGTTTGGTGTTCCTGATGCGAGAATATGTCCGTCAGTTGGAGGCTGTCGAATCGTTATGTATCCGCGTGCTGAACAAGCAAGTGTGTTATCTTTTTGATTTCGACGTAATACAGAATTACCTCGAAATGGGGTCGGTGGAGCGTCTGGAAACTTTTCCCGTGAAGTACCTCTTCACCGAGTCAAAGATCCCATTCGCCATCCCAATAGGAGCATTTGAGGAGTTGCTGAGCTATCTGAGTTCTCTATCGAGGACGAGCGGTGAACTGTGTCGACTGGATCAGGCCTGCAGTGGCGAACAAGCGGTAAGGCTAATCGCAGCATCATTGGACGTCCCCAATCAAGATGAACTCACACATGATCGTCGAACCGAGGAGATAGCCGAGAGACTCGACGCGAGCATTCTTGAGCTGACCAGACTTCTGGAGGTATTGCAGAATCCGCGATTCCAAGGGGTGAGAACTAGTTATGATGAGAGATGCTGCATTGCGTGGCTCAAGGTTATTAAGGCCTGCAAGAGACCCCATTGGAAGCGAGGGATGCCGCGGTCAAAGGTAGACCGGAGAGATGCGAAGAATCTTGCAGTCGCATCCCGTCGTGTTGGCTCATCTGCTGAAAGGAATGCTGGGACATCTAGTGGCGAAGAGGCGTACAATCTGCTGATTTCCCAGACGAATGTGGTGTTCGATTTGCTCAGACACGCCGAAGACAAAGAGGAACTGAGGGGATTATCCGCCTACTTCAATGTGAATCCGCTCCTGCTCTCGGACATTCACCCGGCGATTCACCCATGGGACGCGAAACGTGCGGATCAACTGGGCGCGCTGAACAAGCCAGTTGACACTACCCTTGCGCATTTGAAAGCTTGGATTAGCAACTTCCGGGCCACGACGGAGCATCTCTTAAACCAGCTTATATGGAATACGGAAATCGGTCCGAAGGAAGCCTACAAAGAGGCAGTTGGGCCGTTCGTTCTGCAACATCGGAAAGAACTGGCGTTTCATCTTCAGAAGATGAAGCAGGACGTGCTCGATCCTAGCAGCGAAATACACCGAATAGAGGAAGACCGTGCTACGGGAGAATCGGAAGAGCAAGCCCGGCGGAGGCAGATCGGTGAACGTGACAAGCCTGAGGATGAACTCAGGATCAGAGCTCTTCAATTCAAACGACTACTTGGACAGATTGCCGGCACATTGGATGGGACGATAGGCGTAGAGTATGAGTCTGAAATCCTCGGAGGAGAGGCTAATAGTCCGTTCGCACGAGTGCGAATTGGAATCCGTGGCGAGAAAAATGGGCACGCAAGGCCGGTGATCACGGGCGAATTATACCGCCATAGAGACTATGCTAGTGCGTTCGGTTCATTTCAGTATTTTTCGATGCGTTGGCCGATTACCTGTCTTGAAGAGAAGTTGATAGAAGGACTTACTCGTATATGGCGAGCATATGACACATCGGACAGGAATGTACCATCAACTAGATTAGTTGAATTGGGAGATGATCCCAAATGCTGGAGGCAAGGTCTCATCGTACGGACTACGGGCGGGGATTTGTACACGCCGCTGGAGGCTGCCTCCAGGGACGGCAAATGGGATTCTCTGAGACTGCGAAGGCTAGGAGTCCTCGTCGAGGAAGCAGGTATGAAATTCGATGCACCTGACGGGCGAAGGCTTGCGCCGACGATCATCCAGCTTAGAGTCAACACGTTGTTTGGTGATATCGTCTACGATGTGAAGAGCGCACCGACTGAAAGAAGTAGATACCTAACGGTCTTGTCACACTATAACCTCGGTAGTCAACTTGCGCAACTCTATTTTGTCACGGGCTCCATGTTCTGCATGCCCGCCAAGCTGGCTGATGTTTTGAGCAATGTATTGCAGGATTTCTGCCCAATCCCAAGTTAATCACGTGTAATGGAGGAACTGCTCAAATGATTCCGTTAGCCGCAAAAGCGACTACAGAGTGTCGAATTACCCCAAGCGACTTGTGGCAAACGACGACTCGATTTGACGCAATAGTGTGTCAGAATATATGTCCGCATCTCCACCTATCGAAAGTCACCTCTCAGTTTCGGCGCAGTACCGATGTATACGTAATCGCTGATTCCATATGTCATAGTGCCTGGCCGGCTTGCGACAAAGAGGAGGGCGATTGGCTCTGGATAATTGTACGCGCAAACCCTGGGTGTGAGCATACGGCCGCCGTGACCTACAGCGTGAAGTCAGTTCAGCCACACCTTCTAAAACTTTGCCCTGATAGTCTCAACGTCCATGAACCGAAGGAGGAACTCGAATCTGAGAGCCCCATCTACGTATTCCCTTTTTATGCGAAAAAGCCGCGTTCATTTTCTGATTACGCGCGGATACGACTCGTCCGCCACCCTAGAGATGAGTTCCACCGTACACCAGTCGAAGTATGTGCACACATTAGCCTTGTTGGCAGTCCCGAACTGCCTAGAGTGCACCTAACAACAATCGGCGTGGCTATACCTCAAATCATCGAGAGGATCGCGCACCTAGAAGATACTCTTACGGTAGAGTGCGCGACATTCAAGGATCTGACAAGCAGATTTCCCAAACACAGAAGGACTCAATCTCAGCACTTTGAGATCAGGTACGCATGGGTCAATATCTGCCACCACGAGGTCGAACTTGGGGAACTGTTGGGAAAGGTTGTGGAGCCAACTGACGTGCCTGCAACGGATGCAGAGACCTTGGTGAACGAATTAGCCGAGGGGTTCTCCGGTTTCGATGCTTTCCCGGCAAAGAATTGGCCAAAAGAAATGATGGAGACCCTACACGAAATCCAGAAGACTCTTAGGGAACCAGGAAAGGTAGCACAGGCGAAACTTCGCATTTCACTACCGATCGTCCCTCTCCTCGCCTCCTACATGCTTGAACTCGACACTGAGCCCGCGATAATGCAAACGTGGCACAAAATGAAGGCCCTCTTTCGGAAGACCATTCACGTGTGAGTTCAGCATGAATTCTGGTGGGAGCCAGACGTCAGGACTGGGCGAATTCCGGGAATTCCGGGGACGTCCATGAGCAAGCCGTTGTCAAAACGGTCACGGGGGTTTTTCGCGCGAGGGGACTGGTGATCGCCGCCGATTTTCAGAGCCCCGGCTATCGCAGCTTCTTGTGCGTGAACTTTCTTGCATTTGGCCCTGTGTAATCGGCGACTATCTGGCCCTTGCCGTAGAGTTTCCATTTGTAGATCAACAGGCCGCCTTTGAATTTGTGATTTATGAATTATGATGTACGATTGAATCTGCGTGCATCGGCGTTCATCAGCGGTTCCATCAGCGCAGTTTCCTATGGGTAAACTTGCGAGCATTCGGCCCTGTGTAATCTGCTACTACCTGCCCCTTTCCGTACAATTTCCACTTATATATGAGCAAACCGTCCAAACCGACCGGGCCTCGGGCGTGGATTTTGTTGGTGCTGATTCCGACTTCGGCGCCTAAGCCGTAACGGTAGCCGTCGCTGAAACGGGTGGAGCAGTTCCAGAAGACGTCGGCGGAATCGACGAGGTTCATGAAGCGCTCGGCCGTTTCGCGGTCGGCGGTGACGATGGCTGCCAACCACCTCGATAGCAACCGTGACTTGCCACGTCACCAGCCGACAGCGGGCGTCTCGCCGATAGTGGGCACGTCCCGCACTTTTGAGGGTGTCTCGTCACTAGGTTGTATTACAACCTAGCGCCCCTGATCAGGTCGAGGACAGGCCCTTCGCAGGAGCGACATGGGCAACGAGACTGCCACGATTCGGTCTCAACGATATAGCAGAGAATCCGCGTCAATCGGTGCTCATCCGTGTCGAAGAGAAAGCCAGCACCCATCGTACATTCTGGATTCCCGCCTTCGCGGGAATGACATACCGACATCAGCGTCCATCGGCGTTTATCTGCGGTTACGTCATCGCAATTTCTTGTGCGTGAATTTGCGGGCGGTGGGGCCGGTGTAGTCGGCTACGATTTGGCCTTTGCCGTAGAGTTTCCATTTGTAGATCAGGAGGCCGACGGGGCCTCGGGCGTGAATCTTATTCGTGCTGATTCCGACTTCGGCGCCTAAGCCGTAACGGTAGCCGTCGCTGAAGCGCGTGGAGCAGTTCCAGAAGACGTCGGCGGAATCGACGAGGTTCATGAAGCGCTCGGCCGTCTCGCGGTCGGCCGTGATGCCCACGTGATCAACGACAATTATTCTTACCGGTCGACGACAATTAGAATTACCGGTTGTGGATAACCGGTTTTAGGCTATCTGGATTTTCTTTCGTGGTAAGGAG
>Ga0214473_10002744_pt1 | contig 21583 bp, 13 predicted proteins | sample RVTome_7_FD_203509 | JGI IMG/M metagenome (GOLD analysis project Ga0214473, IMG submission 203509) | Soil microbial communities from uranium-contaminated site in the Upper Colorado River Basin, Wyoming, United States - RVT98D197 | ecosystem: Environmental > Terrestrial > Soil > Contaminated >... | reverse complement strand
CGGTCCGGGCGGAGCAGGGGTCGACACCTGACCCGCGAGCGAAGGTGCGGCAGCCGTCTCGCCTGAGGGCTTCGCGTGAGCCTCAGCCGAACGTCCTGACGCAGGCAGGACGTCAATCACGATGCGATCGGGATTCCTCAGGGTGAAGGTTCGTAGCCTGGTGTCCTGGCGTTCGCGCAGGATCCTGACTTCCGCTCCGCTCGCGTGTTGGGTGGGTTGGATGGCCCGGACGAGCCCCCCGCGCAGTGTGAACGGTCGAATGGTCGGGGCGAGCACGCCGCCGGGCACCAGGACCCGGAGACCGTCACCGCCATCTCCTGGCTCGATGTACCACTCGAGTGGACCAGCCGTATCGAGCACGACCCGGCTGTGGGTCGGGTAGGTGCCCGTGCGGATCTGCGTGATCGTGACCTCCCGGGCCGGAAGGACGATGCGGACCTGGGCGGCCCAGGCAGACCGAGCACCGCAGGGAAAGAGCGCCAGGGCAACGAGGAAAAGCCCATAACGCCGGATGAGCCGGCTTGGTGTGCTAGAGGAAATGATGCTCATGCCTTGTTTGGCTAGAGGTTTCGCCGCAGTCTGTAACACATTCCTCCCAGGCTGTCAAGCAACCACTTGAATTCCCAGTGATTTTCGACCGTGTGGGCCCGGGAAGCTGGAGGTCTCCTGTGGAACAAGCCAAAGGCAGGCGAAGGGTTTTCGGACCAGAATGACCCCGGGAACACGAAAGGCCTCACGCCAGAGGCGTGAGGCCTTCGCAGTTATATCCCGGCGGCGACCTACTTTCCCACCCAGTTGCCCAGGCAGTATCATCGGCGCTGGAGGGCTTAACTTCCGTGTTCGGGATGGGAACGGGTGTTTCCCCTCCGCTATAGCCACCGGAAATCAGGAGAACCCAGGGATGGCCTGCGACGTCTCACGGGGTGACACGACTGAGGATCACCAGTTCCCGTACCCGGGCGAATTGTTTCTTCCCGAGGACCTTCCGGGTCACGAGATCATCCAGCTTACGGTACGGCCGGTTTCTGACGATCCGTTCGGCGATTTCTCGGGTGATCCCGGGGAGCCGCCGGAGTTCTTCCAGCCCCGCCTGATTCAGATCCACCTTGCGCTTGAGCGGACCCTCGGCAGCCTCCTGCTCGGGAACGTCCCGGACGACGGGCACGGGCGGATCGGTGTCCCGGACGGCAAGCTGGGCGGCCGCCAGCCAGGCCACCCCCGCCAGGATCAAGGCGCTACCGGCGCCGATCAGGACAAGAGCGCGTCGCATGAGCGATAGCGAATAGCGATCGGAGTATCCACCCTGCTTCCCGGATGGATCATAACGAAGAAGAAAAATGGGGTCAAGCCGCACGGCCGATTAGTACCGGTAAGCTGAATCCCTCACGGGACTTACACCTCCGGCCTATCAACCTCGTGGTCTTCAAGGGGCCTTGAGTCCTGCTCTCTCGAGCAAGAGGGAGATCTGATCTTGGGGGGGGCTTCGCGCTTAGATGCTTTCAGCGCTTATCCCGGCCGAACATAGCTACCCAGCAGTGCTCCTGGCGGAACAACTGGGACACTAGCGGTTCGTCCATCCCGGTCCTCTCGTACTAAGGACAGCTCCCCGCAAATCTCCTGCGCCCACCGTAGATAGGGACCGAACTGTCTCACGACGTTCTAAACCCAGCTCACGTACCGCTTTAATGGGCGAACAGCCCAACCCTTGGGACCTGCTTCAGCCCCAGGATGCGATGAGCCGACATCGAGGTGCCAAACCGCGTCGTCGATGTGGACTCTTGGACGCGATAAGCCTGTTATCCCCGGAGTACCTTTTATCCGTTGAGCGATGGCCCTTCCACGCGGGACCACCGGATCACTAAGCCCTGCTTTCGCACCTGCTTGACGTGTGGGTCTCGCAGTTAAGCTCCCTTATGCCTTTGCACTCGCCGCACGATTACCGACCGTGCTGAGGGAACCTTTGGGCGCCTCCGTTACATTTTAGGAGGCGACCGCCCCAGTCAAACTGCCCACCTGGCACTGTCCCCCACCTGGATGACAGGCGTAGGTTAGAACTTCAGCGTAGCTAGGGTGGTATCTCAAGGTTGGCTCCACCTACCCTGACGGGCAGGTTTCGTCGCCTCCCACCTATCCTGCACAAGCTGCACCAAAATCCCATGCCAAGCTACAGTAAAGGTTCACGGGGTCTTTCCGTCTAACGGCGGGTATCCGGCATCTTCACCGGAACTACAGTTTCACCGAGCCACGCGTTGAGACAGCGGCCAAGTCGTTACGCCATTCGTGCAGGTCGGAACTTACCCGACAAGGAATTTCGCTACCTTAGGACCGTTATAGTTACGGCCGCCGTTTACCGGGGCTTCGATTCAGGGCGTCTCCCACCTTGCGGTGGGATAACCCCTCCTGTTAACCGTCCGGCACCGGGCAGGCGTCAGTGGGTATACAGCGCCTTGCGGCTTCGCACCCACCTGTGTTTTTAGTAAACAGTCGCTTGGCCTGATTCTCTGCGACCGTCCGCCGCTTCGCAGCGCGAGTCCGCTAACGGCAGTCGGTTCCCCTTCTCCCGAAGTTACGGGGACATTTTGCCGAGTTCCTTAACGCGTGTTCTCTCGAGCGCCTTGGGATGCTCTCCCCGTCTACCTGTGTCGGTTTGCGGTACGGTCACCTGACGGCTCGCTAGAGGTTTTTCTTGGCAGCGTGGGCTCAACCAGTTCTCCTGTCCCGAGGGACAGGATCCCCATCACCTCTCGGAGATAGCGCCCCGAGGGATTTGCCTCTCGGAGCCCCCTACGGGCTTAGACGCGCACTTCCGATCGCGCGCTGGTCTACCCTCCTGCGTCCCCCCATCGCGTCTTTGTCGCCGTCCGGTGGTACAGGAATGTTAACCTGTTGTCCATCGCCTACGCCTTTCGGCCTCGGCTTAGGGACCGACTAACCCTGGGCGGATTAACCTTCCCCAGGAAACCTTAGACTTACGGCGTCCCGGTTTTTCACCGAGATTATCGCTACTCGGGCCGGCATAATCGCTTCTGCAACCTCCACCGGTCCTTCCGGTCCGGCTTCGCTGGCGGCAGAACGCTCCCTTACCACTCCGCCAAAGGCGGAATTCGCAGCTTCGGTAGCAGGCTTGAGCCCCGTTACATTGTCGGCGCCACGCCACTTGACCAGTGAGCTGTTACGCACTCTTTAAAGGATGGCTGCCTCTAAGCCAACCTCCTGGTTGTCTCAGCGGCGTGACAGCCTTTCCCACTTAGCCTGCATTTGGGGACCTTAGCTGGCGATCTGGGCTGTTTCCCTCTCGACCACGGAGCTTAGCCCCCGTAGTCTGACTCCCGGAGTCACAGTCAGCGGCATTCGGAGTTTGGTTGAGGTCGGTACCCTGGTAAGAGCCCTAGCTCATCCAGTGCTCTACAGCCGCGGCTGACCCCCCGAGGCTAGCCCTAGAGCTATTTCAGGGAGAACCAGCTATTTCCAGGTTTGATTGGCCTTTCACTCCTATCCTCAGCTCATCCCACACGTTTTCAACCGTGATGAGTTCGGGCCTCCATGGCGTGTTACCGCCACTTCACCCTGGCCAAGGATAGCTCACCTGGCTTCGGGTCTACCGCACGCAACTACACCCACCCCTTGCGGGGTGGGTACTCGCCCTGTTCGGACTCGCTTTCGCTACGGCTTCGCCTGATCGGCTTAACCTTGCTACGTACGGTAACTCGCCGGCTCATTAAGCAAAAGGCACGCCGTCACCCTGTTCCTACTTGCGTGGGAACATAGGGCTCCGACTGCTTGTAGGTATACGGTTTCAGGTCCTATTTCACTCCCCTCTCGGGGTGCTTTTCACCTTTCCCTCACGGTACTGGTTCACTATCGGTCACCAGCGAGTATTTAGCCTTGGGAGGTGGTCCCCCCGACTTCCCACAGGATTTCACGTGTCCCGTGGTACTTGGGAACCCGACCCAGGGAGTCTCACGCCTTTATCCTACAGGACTCTCACCTTCTGCGGTGCGCCTTTCCAGGCGCTTCGGTTACGCGTGAGATTTGTGACTCCCCGTTCCGACCGCAATCGGAACCGGTCAGGCCCCGTGACCCCAACGCCACAACGCTTGCGGGCTATTACGTGACGCCGGTTTGGGCTGTTCCCTGTTCGCTCGCCGCTACTGGGGGAATCGCGGTTGCTTTCTTTTCCTGCGGGTACTGAGATGTTTCAGTTCCCCGCGTTCGCCTCCTGCCCCTATGGATTCAGAGCAGGATCTCCCAGGATTAGCTGGGAGGGGTTGCCCCATTCGGGAATCCCCGGATTGGCGTCTGTGTGCGACTACCCGGGGCTTATCGCAGCTTACCACGCCCTTCATCGCCTGCTGGTGCCAAGGCATCCACCGTATACCCTTAGTAGCTTGACCCCACTTTGCTTCGGTGAAACAGAGTGGATACCCGATCGCTATTCAGTTGTCAAAGAGCAGTGTCCCGCCCTTGGCGGGACCGAACTGCTTCCGCGCGCCGTCCCTGCCACGCGAGACGCGTGGTGGAGATGAGCGGAATCGAACCGCTGACCCCCTGCTTGCAAAGCAGGTGCTCTCCCGTCTGAGCTACATCCCCACGACAAATTGTCGATTGGTGATTTTGGATTGAGGATTGAACAATCCACAATCGGCAATCCCAAATCGTCAATCAGTCTGGTGGGCCTTCCTGGGATCGAACCAGGGACCTCACGCTTATCAAGCGTGCGCTCTGACCAGCTGAGCTAAAGGCCCTCCTGCGGCGAATCGCTCGCCGGACCCGAGGCCCTGTCCCTGTCATCCAGGCTGCGGGCCAGCCACTCACTCTCCCGACACACAAGGGGGAGGGACACCCTTTCTCTCGGGCCCCTCCCCGCCGGTGCCAGCCTGTCAATGAAGATGCGCGCGTTACTGGAATATCATTGCTACCAGCTTGGGGTAAATCGACCTCGAGCCTTTCGTCCGCCTCACGGCGGACGGGTCAGCTCCTTAGAAAGGAGGTGATCCAGCCGCACCTTCCGATACGGCTACCTTGTTACGACTTCACCCCAATCACCAGTCATACCTTCGGCGCCTGCCTCCCTTGCGGGTTAGCTCGGCGACTTCGAGTACAACTGGCTTTCGTGGTGTGACGGGCGGTGTGTACAAGGCCCGGGAACGTATTCACCGCGCCGTGCTGATGCGCGATTACTAGCGATTCCTCCTTCATGGAGTCGAGTTGCAGACTCCAATCTGAACTTAGACCGGCTTTTTGGGTTTAGCTCCACCTCGCGGTCTTGCATCCCTTTGTACCGGCCATTGTAGCACGTGTGTAGCCCAGGACGTAAGGGGCATGATGACTTGACGTCGTCCCCACCTTCCTCCCCGTTGACCGGGGCAGTTCCCCTAGAGTTCCCAGCGTTACCTGATGGCAACAAGGGGTGAGGGTTGCGCTCGTTGCGGGACTTAACCCAACATCTCACGACACGAGCTGACGACAGCCATGCACCACCTGTCTCCGCGCTCCCTTGCGGGCACTCCCGCCTTTCGGCGGGATTCGCGGGATGTCAAGCCCTGGTAAGGTTCTTCGCGTTGCGTCGAATTAAACCACATGCTCCACCGCTTGTGCGGGCCCCCGTCAATTCCTTTGAGTTTCAACCTTGCGGCCGTACTCCCCAGGCGGGGCACTTAATGCGTTAGCTGCGGCACGGAAGGGGTCGATACCTCCCACACCTAGTGCCCATCGTTTACGGCTAGGACTACCGGGGTATCTAATCCCGTTTGCTCCCCTAGCTTTCGCGCCTCAGCGTCAGTAGCAGTCCAGAGAGCCGCCTTCGCCACCGGTGTTCCTCCCAATATCTACGCATTTCACCGCTACACTGGGAATTCCGCTCTCCTCTCCTGCACTCAAGTTCGACAGTATCGGACGCGGGTCCTCGGTTGAGCCGAGGGATTTCACCTCCGACTGATCGAACCGCCTACGCGCTCTTTACGCCCAGTAAATCCGAACAACGCTCGCCCCCTACGTATTACCGCGGCTGCTGGCACGTAGTTAGCCGGGGCTTCCTTCGGTGGTACCGTCAAGCCGCCTCGATATTAGCGAGGCGGAGATTCGTTCCACCCGACAGGGTTTTACGACCCGAAGGCCTTCATCACCCACGCGGCGTCGCTGCGTCAGGCTTTCGCCCATTGCGCAATATTCCCCACTGCTGCCTCCCGTAGGAGTCTGGGCCGTGTCTCAGTCCCAGTGTGGCCGGTCACCCTCTCAGGTCGGCTACTGATCGTCGCCTTGGTAGGCCGTTACCCTACCAACTAGCTAATCAGCCGCAGGCCCATCCATCAGCGGGAGCCGCTTTCGCTCGCCCCCTTTGGTCCCCCGAAGATGCCCCCAGGGGACGTGATCTGGTATTAGCCCCGCTTTCGCGGGGTTATTCCCGACTGAAGGGCAGGTTGCCCACGTGTTACTCACCCGTTCGCCGCTGTACTCATCCCCTTGCGGGGACTTTCTCGCTCGACTTGCATGTGTTAGGCACGCCGCCAGCGTTCGTTCTGAGCCAGGATCAAACTCTCCGAGAAATCGTGTTCTCTCTTGCGAGAGATCTCGGACCCCTCCGTCTCTGGCAGACGGAGGTGGAATTACGCGGTTGTCCACCCGCAAGCCAGTAGCAATGATATGTTGTTGTCAGAGAACAGAAGTGGCGGGCCGCAACAACTCCCGCCACAAAAAATCTAGAACATCACTTTGTGCCGGTCAGGGCCCTGCTATCGAGGTCCTGGACCGCTAGCAGACCTGTACTTATATCCGAGTGCCCGTGCCCTGTCAAGCGATTTCTTCGCCCATCCGGGGACCCGGAAACCGCACTACTTCGGTACCAATACCCGGAAAAATCGGCGCTTTCCGACCTGAACTCGGCGCTCCCGGTCCAGGAGCACCCGAAGCTCCTCGTCCCGGACGACCTCCCCGTCCACCTCGACCCCACCCTGGCGGATCAGCCGCCGGGCCTCGGACCCGCTGGGCGCGGCACCCGCCAGGGTCATGAGCCGGACGATCCAGACCCCCCCACCGGGTTCCACAACGTCCGCTGAAGGGATCACCGCCGGGGCATCCGCCGGGAACACCCGGGCCGCAAAGGTCTCGCGGAACCGGCGGGCCGATTCCTCGGCTGCCCCGGCCGAGTGGTACTGGGTGACGAGGGCCCTGGCCAGGCGGGCCTTGGCATCCCGGGGATTGACCGAGCCGTCGGCCATCCCCGCATGCATGGCCGCGATCTCCTCCCGGGGGATGGCCGTTGCCAGCTCGATGTAGCGGAGGATCAGGCTGTCGGGGATGGACATGGTCTTGCCGAACATCGTCTGGGGATCCTCGTCGATGCCGATGTAGTTCCCCAGGCTCTTGCTCATCTTGTGGACGCCGTCCAGGCCCTCCAGGATCGGCAGCGTCATGATGACCTGGGGCTCCATCCCGCTGTCCCGCATGAGATCACGCCCCACCAGCAGGTTGAACTTCTGGTCCGTTCCCCCCAGCTCCACGTCGGCGCGCAACGCCACCGAGTCGTAGCCCTGCAGGAGGGGGTAGAGGAACTCGTGCAGACTGATGGGACGCCCCTCGGCAAAGCGCGCCTGAAAGTCGTCCCGCTCCAGCATCCGGGCCACGGTGTATTGAGCCGCCAGCTTGATCATGCCTTCGGACCCCAGGGCTTTCCCCCAGCGACTGTTGTACTCGATGATCGTCCGCTCCCGGTCCAGGATCTTGAAGATCTGGCGCTTGTAGGTCTCCGCATTAGCCTGGATCTGCTCCGCCGTCAAGGGCTTCCGGGTCTCCGAGCGCCCGCTCGGGTCGCCGATCATCCCGGTGAAGTCCCCGATGAGGAAGATCACATCGTGGCCCAGGACCTGGAACTCGCGCAGCTTGTGGATGACCACCATGTGCCCGATGTGCAGGTCCGGTGCCGTGGGATCCAGCCCCAGCTTCACCCGCAATGGCGTCTGGGTGCGGAGCGACCGGCAGAGCTTCCGGTACAGCTCCTCTTCCACCAGAAGGTCCACACTCCTGGCCCTCAGGATGGCGAGTTGCCTGCGCGCCTCTTGCTCCACGTCCATGATCCCGCTGCTCCCTCGCAAGACAGGCGGTTCTTGTACCACAGCACTCGCCCCCTCGCAACCGAAAATCCCCCGCCAAGACATCTCCGGACGCCGCGACCACCGTCGCCACGCTCCCCCGCGAGCGACCCGGAATCGCAAGGGCACGCGATCCGCCGACCGCCCTCCCCCAACGTTTCGCCCCCTTTGCCTGGGCGGATCGGTATGCTATAGTTTCCCCGCTATGGCGATCCGCAGGTCGTCCCAACGTTCCTACGCCGCGCGGCGGGTATTCTGGCGCCGCCTCGTGCTCCTCGGGCTGTGGTCCCTGGTGAGCGTGCTGGTGGTCGGGCTGGGCGCGGGCGCCGGCGTCTTCGCCGGGTTCCTCCGCGACCTGCCGAGCCTCGACGGCCTCGAGGCGTACCAACCGAGCATCACCACCACCCTGTACACCGACCAGGACGAGCCCTTCGCCTCCTTCTACGAGCAGCGGCGCAGCCTGGTCCCGCTGGCCAAGATCCCCGCCAACCTCAAGCAGGCCGTCCTGGCCGTCGAGGACTCCCGCTTCTACGAGCACCATGGCCTGTCCCCTCGGGCCATCGTGCGGGCCATGGTCATGAACCTCCTGACCCGGCGGAAGTCCCAGGGCGGCAGCACCATCACCCAGCAGCTTGCCCGGGTCCTGTTCCTCACCCCCGAGAAGAGCTTCACCCGGAAGGTGAAGGAGGCCCTCCTGGCCGTCGAGATCGAGAAGCACTACTCCAAGGACAGGATCCTGGAGATGTACTTCAACCAGGTGTACTTTGGCCACGGGGCCTACGGCGTGGAGGCCGCGGCCCAGACCTACTTCAAGAAATCGGTGGAGCAGCTCACGTTGGCCGAGGCGGCCATGGTGGCGGGACTCCCCAGCGCACCCAGCCGGTTCTCGCCCATCGTGGAGCCGGGCCGGGCCCGGCGGCGGCGCGATCACGTGCTGAACCGGATGGTCGAGATGCAGGTCATCACCCGGGCGCAGGCCGAGGCCGCCGGCCGGACCCCCTTCGACGAGACGCTGTTCACGCGGAGCCGGACCATCGCCCCCTACTTCGTGGAGCATGTCCGGCAAGCGCTGGAGGAGAGCTACGGGGCCTACACCCTCTACAACAACGGGCTCAAGGTCTACACGACGCTGAACCTCAAGATGCAGCGCGCGGCCGAGGAGGCACTGGTGGGGGGTCTCCGTGATCTCGACAAGGCCCGGGGCTACCGCCCCCGGGCGCTGCAGAGCGGAGAGGCGACCCGGACCCGGATCGGCCCCTACACCCCGCGGATGGCCGAGATCCTCCCGGCGACTGTCCTGAAGGTGAAGGCGAAGTCCCTCGAGGTCCAGCTCGGACGGTACCGGGGAGAGGTTCCCTTCGAGAGCTTTACCTGGACCAAGCTCGCGAACCCCGCCGCGGCCTTCCGCGAGGGCGAGCCCGTCCTGGTCCAGATCCTCTCGGTGGACGAGCGACGCAAGGCCGTGGAGCTGGCCCTGGAGCAGGACCCGGAGCTGGAAGGAGCCTTCGTGGCCCTCGATCCCCGGGACGGCGCGATCAAGGCCATGATCGGCGGGTACGATTTCGAGCGCAGCAAGTTCAACCGGGTCACGCAGGCGAAACGCCAGCCCGGCTCCGCCTTCAAGCCCTTCGTCTACGCCACGGCCTTCGACCGGAACTTGACACCGTCCAGCATCATCGAGGACGAACCGATCACCTTCCGCTTCCGGGTCGGCCGCGAAGTGATCGAATGGTCCCCCGACAACTACGACCGGAAGTTCCGCGGGCCCACGACGCTCCGCCGGGGATTGGAGAACTCCATCAACGTCGTGACGGTCAAACTCATCCAGCAGGTCGGCGTGGAACCGGTCATCCGCATGGCGCACCAGATGGGCATCGAGAGCGAGCTCCGGCCGGAAATTGCCCTGGCCCTGGGCGTGTCGGAGGTCACCCCGCTGGAGCTGACCTCGGCCTACGGTGTCCTGGCCACCGGGGGCCTCCGGGCGGAACCCGTCGCCATTCGCAAGGTGACCGACAGTCAGGGGCGCATCCTGGAGGAACACGTCCCCGAGCCGCAGGCGGTGATGCGGCCCGAGACGGCCTTTGTCCTGACGAACGTGATGAAGGGAGTGATCGAGCGGGGGACGGCCACGCGCGCCCGGGCATTGAAGCGACCGCTGGCAGGAAAGACCGGGACCACCTCTGAGGCGACGGACGTGTGGTTCATCGGCTTTACCCCGAACCTCGTCGCCGGGGTCTGGGTCGGCTATGACATCAAGAAATCGCTCGGCCCGGCCGAGACGGGGGGCCGGATGGCCCTCCCCCTGTGGATCGCCTTCATGCAGCGGATCTTGCCCGATATCCCCGTCGAGGACTTCCCCGTCCCGGACAACGTGGTCGCCGTCCCCGTGGATCATGCGACCGGCGAGCCTGTTCCCCAGACCGAGAATGGCGCCATCCTGGAGTACTTCATCAAGGGCACGGAGCCCGCTCCACTCGAGGCCACGGTGCCCTCCGGACTCTCGCCCAGACCCGCTCAGGCCTCCCCGCCTCCGGCAGCACCCTCGCCCGGCGTGGACACCCCGGCACCTCGCTCCGAGCCGCCCTCCCCTCTGGCACCACCACACCCCGCGAACAGATAGGCCCAACGCCCGACATTGTAGTTCAACCACCAATCCCGCCAAGGGCGGGACAAGACACCCAAGTCATTGGCGGTCTGGCACACCTCACCCAGAGGGTACCCGGTACCCGGCACTCCGGCAATCTGGCAACTTGGAACACCCGATTGCCAAATTGCCGAGTTGCCTGATTGCCTTCACTTGGTGGTGAGATGTTTGGGTTCAGCCCCTTCCCGCTCTGGGTCGTCCCCGCCGGCTGCCCCCACCGGATGGCAACCAGCCTCGGAGCCGGGTGGCGGCCTGGATCAGCCCGCCGGGTAATACGAGCACCATCAGGATGAAGATGCCTCCGAAGATGAGGAGGTGAATTTCCAGGAGCTGGACCGTCAGGACCTCCTTCACCACCACGTAGAAGATGGCGCCGAGGATGGGGCCCACGGTAGTCCCCACGCCGCCGATGAACGTCATGAGGAGGGCCTCGAAAGTCCAGCTCGGGCCGAAGGGATGTTGATAGTAGTAGCTGGCGTGGTAGAAGGCGAAGGCCCCACCGGCCAGGCCGGCGAAGAGGGTGCTCAGGGAGAGCGCCAGGAGCTTGTGCTGCAGGGTGGGCACCCCCGAGGCCTCGGCGGCGTCCTCGTCCTCCCGGAGGGCGAGCAGGCCGTAGCCGAGACGGGACCGGTTCAGGGCCCAGGCCGTCGCGGTGCACAGGCCCGCCAGGCCGAGGAACAGGTAATACCGGGGGATCAGACTGTAGCGGGCGACGTAGTCGGCCGGCATGGCGGAGATCTCGGGGAGGACATTGCCGACAGTGATCCGGAGGATCTCGGCGAGCCCCAGGGTCCCGATGGCAAAGTAGGCGCCCCGCAGACGAAAGGCCGGGGCGCCCACTAGGACGCCGAAGAGGAGGGCCACCATCCCACCGGCGGGCACGCTGAGGGCGATGGGCAGCCCCTGCAGCCAGAGGAGCCGCGTGGTCAACGCCCCGAGTCCGAAGAAGGCGGCGTGGCCGAGGTTGATCTGGCCTGCGAAACCGGCGAGGATGTTCCAGCTCTGAGCCAGCAGAATGCCCAGGAAGATGAGGATGAGCAGATTCAGCCGGTCGGCGCGGGCGGTGAACAGCGGCACGACGGCCAGGCCCAGAAAGGAGGCCACCGCCATGGATACGGTCAGCCGTAGCGTCACGGTCATCGCCCGAACAGGCCCTGGGGACGGGTCAGGAGGATCCCCAGGAACAGGACCAGCCCCACCACCTCACGATAGGCGCCACCCAAAAGGATCGTGCTGGCGGATTCGGCCACCCCGAGAAGGAGGCCTCCCACGAAGGTCCCCATGATGCTCCCCAGGCCGGCCAGGACCACCACGATGAGGGCCTTCAGGGTCCACTCCAGGCCGATGGACGGACTCACGGAGTACCCGATCGTGACCAGGGTCCCGGCAATCCCGGCGGTGGCCACGCCGAGCGCGAAGGCGACGCGATAGGTCTTGTCGATGTTGATGCCCATGAGGGCCGCCGCCTCCCAGTCCTCGGCCGTGGCGCGGATGGCCTTGCCCAGGTAGGTCCGATGCAGGAACCAGTGCAGGCCCAGGATCACCAGGAAGGCCGCCGCCAGTCCCCCCAGGCGCATGATGGGCAAGGCGAGGCCCAGAACTCGGATGACCTGGCCCGAGTAGGCAGTCGTGATTCCGCGTTCGTCGGCGGTCCAGAGGAGGATGGCCAGGTTGTGGAGGACCAAGGCCAGGCCGAACCCGATGAGGAGCGAATTCCGGATGCGCGCCTCCTCCGCTGAGGCGGCCACAAAGGTGAAGAGGCCGTGGTAGAGGAAGAACCCCACGACCAGCATGATGGGGACGGTGAGGAGCAGGGAGAGAAACGGATCCACGCCCAGCAGCGCGAACATCCAGAAGCTGGAGTAGCCGCCCAGCATGATCAGCTCGCCATGCGCCACGTTGAGGATCTTCAGCACGCCGAAGATGAGAGAAAGCCCCGCCGCCGCCAGGCCGTAGAGGCTTCCCACCAGGAGGCCGTAGACGATCTGCTGGGGCAGCAGGCTCATGCGGTCCCGGGAAGGAGACCGAGGTAGGACCGGCGGACATGATCCCGCCCGAGAAGCTCCGCCGCCGGCCCCTCCGCCACGATCCGACCCGTCTCCAGGATGTAGGCGCGGCCCGCCAGGCCCAGGGCCGCAGGAACGTTTTGTTCCACCATCAGGATGGTCATGCCTCTCCGGTTGATCTCGGTGATGACTTCTAAGATCTGCTCGACCACTCTGGGGGCCAGGCCCCAGGAGGGCTCATCCAAGAGGAGCAGGCGAGGGCAGGCCATGAGGCTCCGCCCGACGGCCAGCATCTGCTGCTCCCCACCCGAGAGGGAGCCCGCGAACTGGTGCCGCCTCTCGCGCAGGATCGGGAAGATCTGGTAGACCCAGGCCAGGGTCTCGTTCCGCCGGGCCCGGGCCCCGGCGGTGAACGCCCCAAGTTCCAGGTTCTCCAGGACGCTCATCCGCGCGAAGAGGCGCCGCCCCTCGGGCACCAGGGCGATGCCACGCCCCACGAGGTCATGGGGTCGCGTCCGCGTGATGGGCTGCCCCTGGAACCGTACCTCGCCCCGGCGCGGGCGAACCAGGCCCGCGATGGTGCGAAGCAGGGTGCTCTTCCCGGCTCCGTTGGGGCCGATGAGGGCGACGATCTCCCCTGACCCGACCCGGAGGTCGACGCCCCAGAGAGCCTGGAGATCGTCGTACGCCACGTCCAGCCCTTCGATTTCGAGCAACCGACACTCCTCTCAGATCCAGGCTACGAGTGCGGTTCTATGCGTGCGTGGTGGTGCCGAGGTAGGCCTCAATGACCTGAGGGTCATGGACGATCTGTTCTGGCCGTCCCTCGGCAATCTTCTCCCCGTGATGGAGCACCATGATCCGGTCCGACACATCCAGGACCGCGCGGACGTTATGCTCCACCATGATGATGGTGATCCCCCGGGCCCGGATCCGCCGGATGAGATCCGTGGCGGCCATCGCCTCGGCCGGGTTCAGTCCCGCCATGAGTTCATCCAGGAGCAGCACCCCGGGTTCGGTCGCCAGGCAGCGGGCCAGCTCCACCCGCTTTCGATCGATGGTGGTGAGCTGCCGGGCCAGGAGGTGGTCCCTGCCCTCCAGGCCGACAAAGTGGAGCATCTCCCCAACGACGCGCCGGGCGGCGGCCAGGCTGCCGTCCCGCCCCCGGCCGTACAGTCGTCCCACCAGTACGTTGTCGGCAACCGTCATGTGAGGGAACGGGCGGACGAACTGGAAGGTGCGGGCGACCCCCCGCCGCAGGACCTGATGAGCCGGGAGCCCGGTGATCACATCCCCTCGGAGGCGGATGGTCCCGCTGTCGGGGCGGAGGGCGCCGGCGATGCAATTGAACAACGTCGTCTTGCCCGAGCCGTTGGGGCCCATCACCCCCAGGATTTCCCCGCCAGCCAGGGCGAACCCCACCTGCCGAAGGGCCCGCAGGCCCCCGAAGGCCCGGGAGAGATCCACGACGGAAAGAAGAACTTGGGGTTCAGCGATGGGTGACCCCCACCGTCAGCGCTGCTTGAAGGGTGGCGCCGGGTAGGCGAAGGGCTTGGTCGAGAACTCCTTCGGCCACACCAGCTCTTGGGTGCCGTCCAGCCACTGTACCATCACGGCCCGCACCTGGCCGGTGCCATCCGGGTTGAACCGGACGGGGCCGACCACCGTCGTCATGCCGGTGGCCGCCATGGCGCTCCGGATCTTCTCCCGATCCAGCGAGCCGGCGTGTTCGATCGCATTCGCCAGGATCTGGACGCAGGCAAAGCTCGGCCCCGTGATCGGATCGGCCGGCCGCCCCACCCGCTGCAGGTGCGCCTGGTTCAGTTCCGCCACACCCGGGTACTTCACGCCGTTGTGCCAGCCCGGCCCGAGGGCGATGTAGTCCCCGGCCTTCCCCAGGTTCCGGGACCAGACAGGCCCGTCGGCCGCGCGGACGGCAAAGGTGAACTTGGGGGTGTAGTCCAGCTCCTGCATCTGCTTGACGATGGCCATGCCGTCGGGTGGGTTGGGCAGAGACAGGAGAGTCTCGGCCCCGGCGTTCTTGGCCCTCAAGATGATATCCGAGAAGTCCTTGGAGCCAACCGCGTACTCGGCCTGCAGCACGATCTGGTAGCCGTGGGGGGCGGCCTCCTTCACCCAGAGGTCGCCCAGCTCCTTCCCCCAATCGGTTTTCTCCTGGAAGATGGCCACCTTCTTGGGCCGTTGGGCCTCGGGCAGGTAATCGTTCAGCAATTGAAAGGTGGCCTTGGCGATGTCGGGCGACTTCCAGAAGGGGGAGAAGAGATAGCGGTAGCCGCGCTGGTGGATCGAGTAGAGAGCGAAGGCGACGCCGCAGTAGGGGATCTTATTCTTTTCGGCGACGGCGGCAGCCGCCGCGTGCAGGTCGCTCCCGAAGCCTCCCAGATACGCGGCCACCCCCTGCGCCGCCAGCGTCTCGAGGCGGGCGACAGTCTTCGTGCCGTCCGACTCGTCATCCAGCAGCACGAGCTGCAGGGGCAGTTTCTGGCGCCCCACGGTGACGCCCCCGGCCCGGTTGATCGCCTCCACGGCGATCTCGTAGCCGGCCTTATTCTGCGCCCCCCCGGCACCGTACCGTCCCGTCAGCGGGACCACCGCCCCGATCTTCACGGTCTCGGCCGCCTCGGCGGCGGACCCCCACCCAAAACACGCCACGGCCCCGAGGACCACCAGGCCCACGGCGACCACGGCCCACAGCCGATGTATCAACTGATTCATGGCGCCCCTCCCTCTTCGCTCCGGGTCGGCGCCTGCGCAGAGACTCGTCCCGGCCGTATGCCAGGCCGCAGGGTACGCCCCCGAGCGGTGCTTCTTCTATCACAGGCGTCCACGCCGGGTCAACCGTTTGCCTTCCCCTGTGTTTGCCTTCCCTTGAGCCCGTGTGTTATATGAGAGCGCCCCGGGCCCGTTGCCGGGAGGTCCTTCGACGAGGAGGCGTTGGCATGAAACTCTACCGGAGCGATGTGGTGGGGAGCCTGCTGCGGCCGCCCTACCTGGTGGACGCGCGGGACCGGCTCGAGGCGGGCCGCCTCGCCTCCGCCGAGTTCAAGCGCATCGAGGACCGCGCGGTGGACGAGGCGGTCCATCTTCAGGAGGAGGCGGGCCTGGACGTGCTCACGGATGGCGAGATGCGGCGCTACGCCTTCTTCGGCCACCTGATCGAGGCCCTCGACGGCTTCGACAAGTTCGGGGGCTGGGCCATCCCGTTCCGCGACGAGCAGGGCGGCGAACTCGTCTTCAAGCGGCCGGTGGTGGTGGAGAAGCTCCGCTGGCGACGGAGCATGTGCGCCGAGGAGTTTGCCTACCTGCGCGCCAGGACTGCGCGGCCCACGAAGGTCACCCTGATCAGCACCCAGCAGGCGGCGGCCTACTACGATCCTGAGAAGTCGAAGGGCGCTTACCCGACGCGCGACGCCTACCTCGCCGACATCGTGGACTGCACGCGCCGCGAGGTGGAAGAGCTGGTCCGCCTCGGCTGCACGTACGTCCAGATCGACGCCCCCCAGTACGCGGCGCTGCTGGATCCGGAACTTCGCGAGGGCTACCGGCGGAGGGGCAGCGACCCCGACCGGCTCATCGACGCCTGCATCGAGATGGACAACGCCGTGATCGGCCAGCACCCGGGGGTCACCTTCGGGCTTCACATCTGCCGCGGCAACAACCAGTCCATGTTCTACGCCAGCGGCGGCTACGAGCCCATCGCCCGGGTGTTCGGGCGAAGCCGGTTCCAGCGGTTCCTCCTGGAGTACGACGACGAGCGCTCCGGAGGGTTCGAGCCGCTCTCCGCCATGCCCGAAGACCGGGTGGTGGTGCTGGGGCTGGTAACGACGAAAAAGCCGCGCCTGGAATCGGTGGACGATCTCCGCCGCCGCATCGACGAGGCGGCGAAGTTCCTCCCCCTGCAGCGGCTGGCGCTCAGTCCCCAGTGCGGCTTCGCCTCCACGATGGCGGGCAACCGCGTCACCCCGGAGGATCAGCGACGCAAGCTCCACCGCGTGGCGGAGACGGCCCGCGCCGTCTGGGGCGCGTGAGCTCAACGGTTCCCTTTTCCCTTGACAGGGTCACCCAAGAGACGCATCCTGCGTCACCACATACCGCCCCACGAGACGGAGCACGCGGATGAAGACCACTGATCGGGTGTCGCTGGCAGCCGATTGGCCGCCCTACCTCTACCCTCCCTACCGTTCCACCCTCCTCCGCGCGCCCACACGCCCTCTGGTCCTGTTGCCCCACAGGCTCTCGGAGCGCTCCGGCCCCGTGTTCGGCGATGGCGAGATCGGCCGCTTGGACCACGACCTCACCCGCCAGCACGGCGGCGAACCCCTCGGCGAACGCATCATCGTCACCGGCCGGGTCCTCGACACGGATGGCCGACCCGTGCGCAACGCGCTGGTCGAGGTGTGGCAGACCAACGCCGCCGGGCGGTACGCCCATAAACGCGACCAGCACCCCGCCCCGCTCGACCCCAACTTCACTGGCGCGGGCCGCTGCCTGACCGACGCGGACGGCCGCTATCGGTTCGTCACGGTCAAACCGGGCGCCTACCCGTGGAAGAACCACTCCAACGCCTGGCGACCCGCCCACATCCATTTCTCGGTGTTCGGGACCGCCTTCACCCACCGGCTCGTGACCCAGATGTACTTCCCCGGCGACCCGCTGCTGGACCACGACCCGATCCTCCAGTCCATCCCCTCGCCGGAGGCGCGTGAACGGCTGATCGCCGCCTTCGACCTCGACATCACCCAACCGGAGTGGGCCCTCGGCTACCGCTGGGACCTCGTGCTGCGTGGTCCGCGCGCGACCCCGATGGAGGGCTGACATGTCCCGGCCCGCCACTCCGCCGCAGACGATCGGACCATTCTTCCACATCGGCCTGGACGTTCCCGGGACCGAGCAACTGGTGCCGGCCGACCACCCCGACGCCGTGCGCATCGAAGGTCGCGTCCTCGACGGAGCCGGTGACCCCGTGGATGACGCCCTCATCGAGGTGTGGGACGCCCACGGCGTCCGCTTCGGGCGATGCGCCACCGATGCCACGGGCCGATACCATTTTCTCGCCGTGAAGCCCGTCGGTGGTCCCGCCGCGGGAGCCTCCGGAGAGGCCCCCCACCTGAACGTCTCGGTGTTCGCCCGGGGTCTGCTCGACCGCCTCGTGACCCGCATCTACTTCCCGGACCTGGCGGCGGCGAACGCCGCCGACCCGGTGCTGTCCAGGATCGCCGATCCCGGCGCTCACGCCACCCTGGTCGCCCGCGCCGAGGCAGGGTCCCTGCGCTTCGACATCCATCTGCAAGGCGAACAAGAGACGGTCTTCTTTGCCCTCTGATCGGCTATTCGGACCCACCTTCACCACGGACGTGATGGCCGACGCGGTGAGCGACCGGGCCTGGGTCCAGGCCATGCTCGACGTCGAGGCCGCGCTGGCCGCCGCCGAGGAGCGGGCGGGGGTTATCCCCGCCGGCACCGCAACAATGATCGCCGCGGGCTGCAGCTCCGACCGGTACGATATCGGTGCCCTCGGCCGAGCCGCCGCAGAAGCAGGCAACCCCGTCATCCCCCTCGTCAAGGCGTTGACCAGGGCCGTCCCGGCGGAAGCATCCGGCTGGGTGCACTGGGGCGCCACCAGCCAGGACATCCTGGATACTGCCATGGTGCTCCTCGTGCGGCGAGGGCTCAATCTGCTGCTTTCCGACCTTGACGCCATCGCCGCCGCGTGCGCCCGGTTGTCCCACGAGCACCGGCAGACCGTGATGCTTGGCCGGACGTTCCTGCAGCCGGCTGTCCCCATCACGTTCGGGCTGAAGGTGGCTGGGTGGCTCGTGGCCACGCTGGATGCCCGCCGCCGGCTGGCGGAGCTGCGGGCGAGCGGGCTCGCGGTCCAGCTCGGTGGCGCGGCCGGCACCCTCGCCTCGCTGGGGGCCGACGGGCCAAGGGTCGTCCGCCTGATGGCCGAAGAGCTGGCGCTCGCCGAGCCCGTGGTTCCCTGGCACAGCGCGCGGGGCCGGATCGCCGAGGTGGGTGCCGCCCTCGGGGTGACCTGCGGGGTGATGGGCAAGATCGCACGCGACGTCGCCCTGCTCATGCAGGCCGAGGTGGGCGAGGTGGCGGAACCGACCGCCCCTGGACGGGGTGGGTCCTCCAGCATGCCGCACAAGCAAAACCCGGTGGCTGCCATGGCCGTCGAAGCCGGTGTGCGGCGGGCCCATGCCCTCGTCGGCGTGCTGCTGGGGGCCATGCTCCAGGAGCATGAGCGGGCGGTCGGTGGGTGGCACGCCGAGTGGGAAACCGTCGGGGAGCTGTTCCGCCTCAGCGCCGGTGCCGTGGTCCGGGTCCGGGACGTCGTGGATCGGCTCCACGTCGACCCCGTTCGCATGCGGGCCAACCTGGATGCCACCCATGGCCTGCCGCTCAGCGAACACCTGGCGCTCTTACTCGCACGGCTCATGGGCCGGGGCGAGGCCCGCGCCCTCGTCGAGAGGGCCATCCAGCGGTGCCGCACCAGCGGGCGTCACCTGCGGGACGAGTTGCTCGCCGATCCCACCGTCACCACCCACCTCACGGCCGCCGAGCTGGATGAGGCCCTCGACCCTGCCCGGTACCTCGGCGCGACCCAGGTGTTCATCGATCGGGCCCTCGCCCTGTACCGGTCGACCATCTCCTGAGACCTACCGCCGTGCCCAGCATCGACACCGCCAGCCTCTCGCTCCAGCCCAAACATCTCACCACCAAGGCACCAAGACACCACCGGGCCTTCCCGAGCAAGGAGTTCCAGGCCTCTGAACAGGCTTCGCTTTCCCCTCGCCCACGAGTCTCTTTGTGCCTTGTCCCGCCCTTGGCGGGATTGGTGGTTGAACTGCAATATTCGGATTCAGACAACGGGGGAACCCCATGATTGATGACATCTCCGACCGTGGGATGGTCGTGCGGCGACAGGTCCTCGGCGACCAGCACGTTGACCGGGCCATGGCGGCCGCGACCGACCTCACCCACGACTTCCAGCAATTCATCACCCGCTACGTGTGGGGGGAGATCTGGACACGTCCCGGTCTCGACCGGCGCACCCGGAGCTGCATCACCGTCGCGATGCTCGTGGCGCTCAACCGACCCGAGGAGCTGGCGCTGCACCTTCGGGCGGCCATGACCAACGGCGTCACCCGCGCGGAGATCAAGGAGGTGTTGCTGCAGACCGCCATCTACTGCGGAGTGCCTGCAGCCAACGCCGCCTTCGCCATCGCCCAGCGGGTCCTGGGCGACGCCGAGGGCCCCCACCCACCGCTCGCCGCTCGCTGAGCCCGGCCCGGTCCGTCCTCCCTGCCGAGGGCACGTTCGACCTGTGTGATCCCGCTTTGAGGGGACGCCCTTAAATAAGTAAGTAGCCCTATGTGTTCTGATGGCTATTGGCATGGGTGCTGCGTCAATTCGCTGGGCAGGAAGGCCGCGCCCGGCTGATGCGCCACTACCCCGGCACCCTCCGGGAGGAAAGCCCAATTCCCGAACCCTCCAGTAGCCGCTGAGGCCCGCACCCGCATGCGCAACAGCTTCGCCCCAGTTCTCTGGCTTCCGACGGCAGGCACCTAGCCCATGGGGGGACGGGCTTGCCCTTGCACTCGCCAAGGAAGTTGTCTCGCCGCCCGATCACTGGTTGGTGACGTTCTGTGCCCCTCCAGGACCATCGAGCCGAGGGCGTAGTGCCGTCACGTTTCGCCTGTTCTCCGAAGGCCGGCGGCGAAACTGAATTATTTAAGGGCGTCCCATGCTTCCCTCAAACCAATTGGCACCGTCCCAGATCATGGACGCATTACTGGATTGTGCTGCTTGACATCGGCCTTCGGGATAGCCATGCTCCGTTCTCGCGGCCTCGGATTGCCGAGAATCCAGCCCGGCCGGTGCGACGAGCGAGCCAGGGTACCTCCAGATGGCCACATCCTCAGGGCAGTATGAATAGATCAGTGCCCGATCTGAAACCGATGTCCACCGGAGATCTCCTGGATCGGACAGCCCGAATGTACCGACTCCATCTCCGTCCCATGCTGGCAATACTGCTCGTCCCAACCCTCGGGATGTTTCCATTCGAGGCTTGGCTAGCCCGGAAATACGGCGTATGGATCCGCGTGCAGATTGGCCTCGACCCCCTGGCAGTTCCCTTGTTCACGCTGTTTCTGCTCATCAGTAACTCAGCGTACGTCATTGGAGGCGCAGCCCTCATTCATTACCTCAGCCAGCGATGTATGGCCCGACCGTCTGGTGTTTGGTCATCCTACCGCCGCACGCTAGGCTCCGCGCTCACAATCAGTTGGGTTTCCTTCCTGGTGTCTCTCCTCTGGTGTGGTCCCGTCGCCATGGTATCCGCAATCGGGCTGACAGGTGTGATCTATGGAGGCACCTGGTGGTGGTATTATCTTTCCCTTACCGGCGTCCACCTCGTAATTGTGGTGATCGGGGCCTTGGTGGGGTTGTTTCGCTTGTCCCTCGCCCCGATTATCGTCGTCATCGAGAAGGCCCCATGGACCCGTGCCTTGCGTCGTAGCTGGAGCTTGATGCGTCACAATACCTGGCGCGCGGTCGTCATATTCATTTTTGCAGGCGCGGCATCCTGGGCAGTGTCCTTCGTGTTTTGGATCCCGGCGTACGTCTTGGAGGCATGGCGCCCCGGGGCTTTCGAGGGGATCTGGGGAACAGCGGAACTTCAACTTACCGAGTGGGTCTCGTCCCCATTCTATACGATCGCCTTTGTCCTGTTGTACTTTGACACCCTCATTCGTCGGGAGGCTTTGGACTTGGACCTGCTGACGAGCAATCTGAAGATTTCCGGCGTTGCCGCTGACGCG
>Ga0214473_10002743_pt1 | contig 21584 bp, 24 predicted proteins | sample RVTome_7_FD_203509 | JGI IMG/M metagenome (GOLD analysis project Ga0214473, IMG submission 203509) | Soil microbial communities from uranium-contaminated site in the Upper Colorado River Basin, Wyoming, United States - RVT98D197 | ecosystem: Environmental > Terrestrial > Soil > Contaminated >... | reverse complement strand
GTAACATCATAGCTGATCTGTGCATAATCTGTAGTCTCACCGGTCGTCTGGTCAAACGACGCCACACTAAGGTCCGGTCGATAATTAAACCCTATGACCTTGCCGCCTTCTTCGATCTCAGAAGTAATCGTCCCCGCCGCCGTTGTGATCGATCCGGCGACTATCGAGACGGGGTCACCATCAGGATCGCTGCCTATGTCAAATGAATACGTGACAACAGATCCTTCTTGTACGGCAATGGGATCAATATTCTTGGATTCCAGAATGTCCGTTTGACCACCAACGGGAAACAGGTTGTAAAGGTCAATGTTGACTAAACCCTTCGCTTCAACTGTTGAGGTATTGTAACCATCGGTAACATCATAGCTGATCTGTGCATAATCTGTAGTCTCACCGGTCGTCTGGTCAAACGACGCCACACTAAGGTCCGGTCGATAATTAAACCCTATGACCTTGCCGCCTTCTTCGATCTCAGAAATAATCGTCCCTGTCGCCGTTATGATCGATCCGGCGACTATCGAGACCGGGTCACCATCAGGGTCGCTGCCTATGTCAAACAAATACGTGACAACGGATCCTTCCTGCACGGCAATGGGATCAATGTTCTTGGATTCCAGAATGTCCGTTTGACCACCAACGGGCAGAAAGTTCTTTGCGGTAATTGTGACAGTGGCCGAGTTGGAGTTCAGACCGCCTTCATCCTGGAGATTATACTCGAAGGTGTCGATGAACAAGGCGTAATCGTCGCCGTTTTCATCCGTGCTGTATGTGTCAAATTGCTTGTCCACAGGCGCCGTGTACTCGAAGCCACCGGTCTCCTGCAGGACCACCGTACCGCCCTTGGTTGTCGCCCCGCCATCAAGCAGCAAGGCGATAATCATATCGGCGTCAGGATCGTAGTCATTGGTCAGCACGCCGTCGGCGTCCAGGATAATCAGCAGGATATCGCCCTTGCCTATCGCGTAATCATCATCAACCGCTATCGGAGCATGTTGGGGCGGCTCAACGGGCGGAGGCAGATCCGGCGGTGTCGGACAATCAGGACATTCCAGCAGCCATGTGTCCGCGATGTGTACGAGCACATGAGCCCCCCCATCCGTTTGTTCAATTGCGGGATCAACGAGAGCACCCGTGAAGTCCTGGTTAATCGTCGCCCCACTGGTATAGGCTTGAATCCGAATCGGATCGCCGCCGGTATCCCTTATGATCGAAATAGCCTCTGACTCGCTCGAGCCGGCGTGTATTCTTATGGTTGCGTCGGCCGTTCCTGTACTGGACGTCTTGGCTGTAGCCTGAACTCTGCCGTTTCCAGTATGCACCGTCACGGTGTTGTCCGCACAAATATGAATCCGTGCGACTGTTTTTTCCTTGCCGTGAGCCTCGACTTCTACGGCGCCGAGAATGTTCACGCTGCCGTTCTCGGACACGAGGCATATATAGGCGGTGCCCGTCTTATCTTCCTCAGCAGGCACCTTATTGGTACTGGTCACAACGCTGCCGTTGATCGCCAGGTTGCCGGAGGCAACAACAGACACCTCGACATCATTGCCGCCATCCACCAGCAAAGCCCCGGTCTGGATGTCACCGCCATTGTTGGTGTATATCCGGATTCTGCCGGGGTTGCCGCCGTCTTCGTACGTTTGCAGGGCGCCGGTCTTGATGCCTCCGCTGCCGGCCAGCATGAAGATGTTGCCGCCGCCGGTGGTTCGGACAACGGTGTTGATCGCGCCGCCGACCGTCGCCGGCAGAAACTCGATGCCGCCGGTATTGTAAACCGTGCGAAGTGCGATATCGCCGGTGCCGCCTTCAATCACCCCGTCACTTATGTTCTCTACGGTAATGTCATAATCCGCTTCCAGAATCGTATTGACGCCGGCCTGCGAATAGGCCTCTAATTGTTTCTCATAGAACGTATCCATGGCCGCACCGCCGGCGGGAATCGCCCCATCTGCAAGGGTCAAGCTGACCGGGTCGATGTGCAACGTGCCGCCTTCCGGGGTGACTGTTATTGTCGAGCCGGGATTGGCCGGATCGGGAGCCTGATAAGACTGGCTTGTCGCATCGACCGAGCCATTGAAATAGAGATGATCGCCGCTTAGCTCTGCAAGACCCCCGTCGAATTTGGCACCGACGTCCACGGTAGCGGGATTCGAAGGAGAACCTCCAGTAACCTCAATCTGTGCGCCGCTCTGGAAATCAACCAGGGCGTTGTCCGCATACAATTCTGACGCGTATGCGATAACCTCGCCTCCATTGGCACCTGCGTTGCCTATGCCGCCGTTGGCGGTCGTGAGACTGCCCGTGCCGAGAACAACGGCATCGCCCGCCGTCAGCGTTACACTTCCGCCGTCACCGGTGGTGCCGTCAGCATGAATCACGCCGTTCTGAACAACCCGGCCGACGCCGCTTTCCACCCTTAGCGCTGTGGAGAACATGTCCCCAGCAGCAAGGACAATCGTGCCCGCCGGAGCGGAGATCGTGCCGATACCATCGTTAGTGACGTCGCCGAGACCTTCCGGGTTCTCAGGGTCGGCCGGCGTCAGCGAATCCATTTCCACAATAATGTTGCTTGCAGGCTCGCCCAGGAGCACCCTGTCACCGGCAGCCATGACGACAAATCCGCCGGGATTTGTCGTTGTTATGGTGCCGGCATTGAGTACCCTGCTGCCGATAAGCGCCGCACCGTCGGAAGCGGTTATGACACCGTTGTTGATGACGGCGCCGCTGGCCCAGCCGGCGGAAAACTCATAGCGGCCGTCCAGAAAATTCCGGTTCGATATGTCAAGGCCTGACGCCACCAACTGAGCGACGTTGACCGTGGAGCCAGCGCCGAAGATGACTCCGGCGGGATTGACAATGAAAATACTCATGCCTGAAGCGTTCAAAGCGCCGTCAAACTGGGTCGGATTGCCCGACATGATCCGGTTGAGCACCGCGGAATTACTGAGGCCGTCGGCTTGATAAAACGACAACATTTCCGTTGCGCTGGTGTCTATTCCTCCGGAGCCGGGAGCACCCCACTGGATAATTGACTGCGTCTGGTTCACCGTTACGGCGGTGTTGGCGCCCTCGACAATGGTCCCGGTACCTACCGTAAATGCCCCGCCGGCAGGTGTTGCCAGCACGGCCGGAAGCCACGTGTTCACAATCATGCAGTACGTCAGGAAATACACAACGGCCTTCCTGAGATACCGCCCCCTCAATTTTCTTGTCATGCTTTTCATCTTCCATCCCCTAAATAAAAACTATAATTGTCTCTTTTTTGTTTCGTCCTTGATTTGTGCATTTGTGCCGACTACACTGTCGGAAACATGTGGAGGCTCCCTCTCATCCCCTAATGCGGATTACATTATCCGTTATTATACCTTTTTGGATTCTCTTTGTCAAGAGAAAGTCAGGTGATTGGTGATTGGTGATTGGTAATTGGTAATGGCGCGGTGGCGCTCAGTCACCAATTATCAATCACTATTCACCGGCACTGAAGTATGTTCAACTACGGAGGTTGTTCCGATAATACGCAGTTCTCGTAGAGTATGCAGCTTGTATGTGTTTAGCCCGAGAAGAGATAGCTCCAAACGTGGCACGGGCTTGTTCGTAGTGACGCCCGCCGTAAGGCGTCCCTTATGGAGTAAGGCGTTATTTCCAAAATGCCCCTTCGGCAAGCTCAGGGCAGGCTCTTACGGGCACACTACGAACGACGGGTATCCCGATTTGTCGCTCGGACCTGTTCCGGCGGAGACTCCTCCCACGCGGCCGTCCGGCAGAATCGTCCTTACCAGTCCGATCCATGCCTTGCGCATCGTCTCGTCGTAGGGCACGTCGAACAGCTTGCGGTTGCGGCACTCGGCCATGCCATAGAGGAACATCAACGAAGCAGAACCCTCCTGGTATGTGTCCGGCTGATCGAGGACCATATGCCATAGGCCGCTGTCTTTGTTTTGCAGAGCCGCCAGGCCGGTCAGTTGCTCCTTGAACGGTGCAATCAATAAGGCGGCGTCCTGGGAGCCTGCTTTCTCGTTCTTGAGCACCTCGGTGCACGACATCACCACCCACCCGTTCCCGCGCGCCCAGAACGAGGGCGTGTGCAGGCGGCTTCGCGCATTGCCGCAGCGGCTTGTTCACGCAACTCTGCCTGCGCGTCGCCGGCAATTAGCCCGCCGGAGCCAAGTGACAGGCCAAGCGCACAAATGACCACCGCGACCATCACGCCAAAGCCTCCTTGCAGAATTGAACGCACTTGGTGACCTCAGCCACCGCATCAGAGCCTTCAGGAATCTGGTACTCGAGCTCGATATCGGCCGGGAACGTCCACTTTTCCTTCTTCATCAACTGGAGGATCGCCGGCACCGGCGTGTCGCCCTGGCCGAAAGGCAGGTTCGCACCGTTATTGGTCTTGCGGTCTTTCAAGTGAAGGCTCAGGATTCGATCATGGTGCTTCTGGATAATGGGAATCGGAGATTCGCTGGTGCCGGCGAGGTAATGACCCACGTCGAAGTTCAGCCCCAGGTATTTTCCGTATGATAATATAGGTCCGTCGTACGTCGTGGGGGTGATCTTGGTATGGTTGTGGAAGCCGATCATGATCTTGTGCTTGTCAGCGATAGGCCCGAGTCTCTGGGCGGCTTCCTCGGAGAGCTCGCGCGTGATGCCCTTGGCGCCGAGTGCTTTGGCCGCGTTGAAGTAGTAGTCGATCTCGCCATCGGTCATGCCCGCATCGCCGATGCTGCCGAACTTGACGATGTGGATGTTGACGCCCGCATTATTGTAGAGCTTGCGAAGGGCCTGGTACTTGTCCATCGAAACCGACAAGCGCCACTTGAGCTGATCTTCGCGCCCTTGCTGCTGGGTCTTTTTCTGTTCTTCGCTCGCCGGTCCGCGCGCACGGCCGCGACCGCCGCCGGCCGGCACGCCCGCGAATTGCTCCGCCGGCTCACCCATGAGCTCGACCGAGCTGAGCCCGCACTGAACGAGGTACTTCAGAAGGTCCTCGGCCGTGCTGGGCATGCTGCGAAAGCTGTAGGTAATCGCCCCAATTTGCACGCCGTTGAACTTCGAGTTGGGCTTGCCCGCCAGACGTGAGGCGGGCTTGCCCGCTCCCTGGCCGCCGCCTGCGAAGGCATATCCGGGCATAATCGCGGACGCCGCAACCGCCACAGCCCCACCCATAAACTCGCGTCTTGAGACCCTTATTTTGTTTTGTTCGTTCATCGTTCTTTCTCCAAAGACAATTTCCATCAATCTACCCGTTCGCCCCCATGCCCTATTTAATACTCCGGCTATTCCATTGTCAAGCGATTCCCGCCACCGGAACTGCGCTTGTAGTGACGCCCGCCGTAAGGCGTCCATTAGGGAGTAAGGCGTTCGTTCGATATGCCCTTACCGCCTAAGGTGTCCCTTACGGGAGGGCACACTACGAACAGAGCCTTGTGGGGCGTGCAACTTGCCCCTTGGGGGCTTATTCCACACGCGAAATCAATTACACAATCGCAGGGCGGCCTAATCCGCGTGGCCAATCCCATCAGTCCCGTAAGGGATCCCTTGCGGGAGGACACCAAATGGCGGAACGACACTTGCCCACCCTGCCAGTGGAAATGGTGCAACACGCTGTTCAATTTACGATGCAGTCGATTTTGCCCAGAGCGTACCCGCCCCGCCCCCAAAGGCCCAGCCGCACCAAGAACCAGCAGTATGCTCAATCGTCTCATAAAAGCGAATGCCGCTTTTCCTGCCTCGCCGGACTATTCGTGTCGGCGTCCAGCGATCTTAGAGCGTCCGGACCAGTATGCTGGTCTTCTCCGGCAGTGAGCAAAGGCAATGACCCACACACGGTCTTTGTGAAGGACATAGACGATGAAGTACGGGAAACGGTGGACCAGATACCGTCGTGTGCCATTCTTGTGGATTGGCCACCGTTCGGGAGACTGCTGGATGATCTCAAGTGCGGCCTTGATCTCCTTCTCAAGGTCCAAGCCGAGGCCCGCGCACCTGTTCTCGTAAAACTGCACGGCCTCCCAGAGCTCAATCTCCGCCTCATGGAGAATCGTGGCCGAAGTCATTTCAGCCTGGCCTCGATCTCGGCGAACACCTCCGCCGCCGGACGGCCCGCCGCTTTGCCACTCTTGACCCTGCGGACACGCCGCCGAATCTCGGCCTCCTGGTCGGGACTCAGCTCGTAGGCGTCAGGATCTTCAAGGCTCAGGATCAAATCGTGGGCAAGGCCGGCACGCTCCCCCGCTGACAGCGCCAGTGCCTCTTTTCGAATCTGTTCTACTGTCTTCATGCCCCTATCCTACTGCCGCAACAACGCCGTGTCAAGGTCATCGCCCACAAGCAAGGGAGAATTCCCCCAAAATCAAGGACTGTTCTTCTATTCGCCTGCTCGTATCTCGCGATCCGTCGCTCGCGATTCGTAACTCGAACCAAAAACCAGAATGTCCCCTTTTCCCACCCCCACCAACAAAGGCCCCGCCGCACCATGAACCAACAGCATGCTTGATCGCCTCACAAAACCAAAATGGCCTTTTTCTTTTCAGCCCGCGCGAGCAAATAGACTCCGAATGAACAGCTTTATGGGTTCGAGCCATCCTAAAGCGTAGTATAGGCACGTAAGCAGATCCGCAAAGAAAGCGACAACAGCACCGATAATCCCGAACAGTCTCCGGAAGCTGCCTTTTTTCTTCTCAGCCTCACTGTGTTTGCGAGTAGCGGCCTCATCGCCTGTTTGCTCCGATTCCCGAACGCCCTTGTTTCCAATAATCCGCTGCATAATTGTCTTATCGGTTAGGCAAAGGCATTGTGCGTTTGAAACATGCTGAGCAAGTTGCTGAGCCTCATCTTCAAGCAATTGGATTCGTTCGTCTCTCTCGCGTTCTTCATTGAGTTTACCTTGTACGAGCTTGTCATAAAAATCGTCAACATTCTTGTAGAGGTTTTGGAACTTGCTTTCAAACTCTCTGGCGTAGTTGGGGTCTTTGTGATACTCCAACCACTCAACGACTGTATAGAGGCCGCTGTTGCTCATCAGGAGACGGAGGTTATCTTTGTGCATCCAGAGATTCTTCTGATCTCCGCTGGTATCAACTCGCCAAGACATCAACGCATTGACAAGTTCTCCAAAAAGGGTATGTTCTTCTGTGCTCATCTTCGTTCTCCCTTCGTAAATAAAATCTCGCTTTACAAAACAAAAACCGCTGGCCGCCAACAAGTCGGACCGACCCGGCTGTCGTGGGACAAGATGTCCCTATAAAAGAAAACGGCCACCGGGGTGTGTACCCCTCTATAATACACGGATTGGCTACTGTTTGAGCCAAGAATTTATAACGATTGTAGGGATTGTAGGGGGAGTAGGGGGTTTTGGTGGTAAAATAGTGCAAAAAATTTTCGATGGCCATAACACCACCCCCATTCAAACCGCCGAGCGGCCTACCTCCCCCTACAGACCACCCTACAGACCCTACAATCCCGTCCCCTATAGGCTCGCCTGAATCCACTCTCACTGTTCCACTCGTGAACTGCCCGGCTGGCGGGAACGCTGGGGCCACCCTCACTTGGCCGCAATCCACTCTCACTGTGCCGACCCCGACCCCAAACCCGTCCGGGGCCGAGCCGTGCCTACCTTAACCCGTCCTCGCTATGCTGACTCAGGGCAGGACGACGGAGCAGGAACGACAGAACAATAATTATTAGGAATTATTAGGGACAGTCACCTATTTCCGGATATTGTCACAATAGGGATTATTAGGGACGATTATTAGGGATTATTAGGGACAGTCACCTATTTCCGGATATTGTCACAATCATTAATAGGTGGCTGTCCCTATTTATCCTTATCCTACCTATTTATCCTAGTCCCTATTTATCCTATTTATCCGTGCCCACCCTGCCAGTGGAAATGGTGCAACACGCTGTTCAATTTACGATGCAGTCGATTTTGCTCGGAGCGTACCCCCGCCCACAAAGGCCCAGCCGCACCAAGAACCAGCAGTATGCTCAATCGGCTCACAAAAACTAAATGTCCCCTTTTCCTTTTACTCCCCATATCCCAAATGCTATAGCATTAAGGGCATTAGTCTTGTTAGACCACATGGGCAACCAAAATAAGTACCTTGATTCCGTCCGGGTATTGTCCCACAGTTCTGGCAGGTTATCGCCGTGGCTAATGATAGAACATCGTTGCCAAACTGCTCCACCTCTTCGTCTGAGATACTCATCCCACTCACATTATAGTGGCAACCAACCTGGTTTCTGACAAAGGATGAGTCCTTGACTGCTGAGAAAGTATCTAACGGACATGTGATAGTGAGATCTTCTATTTGTGCCGCACCTATCTGTTCCGCTGTAAGAGGGAGATTCGCCAGTTGGGGTGCCTTTCCTATCTGAAGTCGTTTGAAAAGGCCGGAACAACCATTAGAAAGCTCCATCAAAGTATGGTCGTCATTTCGCGTGTGGCGTGTCCTACATCCATATTGCAGTGCCAGAGTATCAAGGATGGATTCAAGCAGTATCCCAGCTCTGGATGCTACGTTTTGACGATCAAATGGTTCCTTGCCCAAAGCCTCTATTAACTCCTCTAGAACTAGCTTTGAATTGCAGGCTCTTACACCCCTCTCAAGGGACCATCTGTGCAACTCAATCAGATGAACATTGCCACTCGCACTCTGCATGTATCGATAGCGGTCTCTCCATTGACGGTAATGGGTGGTGATTATTAGCTGGCCGAAGTTTTCAGCCTCATCTGTCAACAGCTCGACAATTCTCTTGAGATGAACCGAATCAACCGAAGTGAACACATCATCCAGAATAATAATAGTATCTTGTGGAGTACTTCTCTTAGCGATTGACAACCAGACGCAGAATCCCAATGTATCAAGATGGGAATCACTGAAATAGGCTTGTGGAGGAATTCCCTGCTGGTTCTCGAATTCAGCCCCCTGACGGAGGGAATGCCTTCTATCTGGATCAAGACTCAAAGTACAATTGCCCAATGCCTCATTTGGGTGAATTCTCCTGTAGAGATTATTACACTCACCCGCCACTTCATCCAGAATATTTTGTGTGAACTCAATTCTCTTAGAATGAACAATGTCCAGTGCCTTTTGGAGCGCCTCGGAAACTCTTCCAATGTATAGAGCATTCTTTTCACGCCTGATGATATTACTGTAGTAATTCTTGATGGCGTTGTGCTGGTTGACATCCCTTTGGAGTTCTTTGTGCCTATACTTTAAGGCCTCTATACTCTTGCTAATTGTATCTACCAGTTCAACGCATAGTCCGTGTTTCGCCTTATTATCAAGACCGTCTTTGCTCAGCTCTATGTACTTCTCCACATCTATTACAAGCTTTGGGATATCGAGGTGCTTGTTTTTCGATATAGTCCCAATCATACGTAGTGACTGTTCAACGATCTGATCGAAATCCCTCGATAATGTATTCTTGCTGCCATCCAACTGCTTCTCAGCAACTTTCTTCCGCTCATCAAGCTTTTTGAATTCTGCCATGCTTGCAAGTCTCTTCTGGATGGATTCCTTAAGTTGATCAGCCACCACAGGTTGCTTGCAGACGGGGCATTCAGTGATTAACTCCGTTGTTTCTAAGATGTATGTTTGCGTTTGTTCAAGGACATTAAGTAACTTTATCGCCTCTTCTGCCGACAGCACAGGACCACTCTTGATTTCCTTCTCAACAGCCTTCAGATCAGCACACTTACGCTGAAGATCACTAGAAGTTGAATCAAAACGTTCCTTGCTTCCAATTACGTTGTTAATGCTGTCAATAAGAGACTTCAGATAGGCAGCCAGCGTTTCTACGTTACTAATGTCAATCTGGCTCTTTTCTTGCGCCCACCTGAGATAATTCTCCCCTGGTGATTGTTCAGCTTTCCACAGCTTCTCAAGCTCATTTTTGGCATCTGCAAGCTGTCCCAATAGAGAAGTGAACTCATTATCAGTTTCACGAACACAGTCTCTAAGATACTGTTCAGACTGCTCGACTCCATCTACGTCCACAAATCGCCTAAGTGCTTCATACCTTTGAGCAGGTTGAGTATCGATTAGCTTCAATAATTGATTTCGACGTAGGATGTGAACAGTTGGACACGGATTATTCCCACGAACACAGATTATGCTACCATCCAAAGAAGCCTCCCACCGCATTTCATCAATATACAACTTTACTGACAGGTTTTGATAATCACTTCCAATGGTCGGCAGATGCTGCCTTGTTGATGTGGACGGTCTCCCTGCAAGTGATCCTGGTGATTCGTTTGCAACCATATCGATTGCATCAACTATAGTTGATTTACCGCGACCATTTTCACCGAAGATAACCACCGTATTCTTTGTGGGATCGAACTCGATGACAGATGACTGGGAAGCCCCACGAAAATTATGTAGTTCAATCTTCTTGATCCGATTTGGCATCGTCCGCTTTGCCTTCGTCTTTGAGAACCTTCGTCTGAATAGAGGATTTCCATTCACTTGACGTCATTTTTCCATCACATAGTGCCTGCAATATGCGTGCCTGTTTTTCAGGTAGGATCAACCCCTCTGAAACCAGCATCTCCACAACAACTTTACCCAGTTTCACGTTCGGAGCATTGTTTATGTCAGGCATTAATAGACTCCTTGGTTTGTTCGGATTTAGGGACAGCCACACATGGAAACTACGACACCCATTTATAACCCGAAACGCTCGCATCTTTTTCCTGTTTTCACAGGAATGACATTGCTTCCGCCATCCCGTTCTTTCCCCAAATCGATCTCCACGGGCTGCACACCCCGCAAACGATAAGTGTACCCCGGTGCACGCGAGAAGCAAGCCGAAAAAACGCAGAAGAACGAGAATTCAGCGGGGGAAAAGGGGACATTTTACTTTTGGGCAGAAGTGGTGCGAGACGGTGTGCAATTTACCATTTGCTATTGACTATTTGAGATTGGTGGGGCAAGCCGCCACCCTACGAATCCGCGTGTACCGGCGTTCGTCTGCGGTTAGACCTTCGCCCCTGCTTCTGTTTCGTATCTGGCATGGATTCCCGCTTGCGCGGGAATGACAATAGAGATGGTGCGACCCGTCGCACCCTACATTTGGCTGGCTTCGGCGGGGGGTGATGGGGAACCGTGTTCATTAGTGGCAAGAATTAAGCATTTCTTCGTGGTTCTCGGTGTTCTTCGTGGTCAATACGGGATAACAAGGAAGATTGCCGCGCTGCGCTCGCAATGACGGTCTTAGGCGTTTGGTGGGGCAAGCCGCCACCCTACCAATCGGCGTTTATCCGCGTTCATCCGCGGTTTCAATTTCGTGTCGATTTGTGTTCAGCCCGTGAGATGGCGACCTTGTCTATCTCATGGGCTAAATTCGTGGCAAGAATCAAGGGTTTATTTTGTGTCTTATTCGTCTATCGCGGAAACGTGTCGCCGGATTCCTTTTTGTACCTAACAAACAGGCTCCGGTGTTTGGCCAGGACTTTTTCGTAGTCGGGATTGCCGACCAGGTTCTCCATCTCGCCCGGGTCGTTTTTCATATCGATCAGCATTTCAGGCTGTTTGCCCTGATCGAAGAGGTAATACTTGAAATCCGCCGTCCGTATCATTCTGCCCTGAAGGTCGATGGGCTTGCCGTCCTCGCGGAGGTCCTGAATGAAGTGCGTCGAGCACGCGACGTAATCCCGCTGCCGCCTGGGCTTTTCGCCTGCCGCGATGGCCCGCAGGCTCAGTCCCTTGCACTTGGGCGGGACTTCCACGCCGGCGTAATCGCAAATCGTCGGCATGATGTCCAGGCCGTTATTGACCAGAAAGTCGCTCGTGCCGGTCCTGGTCGTGCCTTTCTTGCTGATGATAAACGGTATCCTCGCAACTTCGTCGTAGAACATGTTTTTCTGCGCCCACCGGTGCGCGCCGATACCGTCGCCATGATCGGCGGTGAAGATAATCACGGTATTATCCTCAAGTTTCAGCCTTCGCAGGGCCGCAAGGACCTTGCCCATCTCCTTATCCGCAAGCTCGATCATGCGATAATACGCCCAGCGGTATTTTCGCCAGTCGTCGGCGCCCCACAGTTCCAGCGGCGCGAACATTCTCTCGTCCGTATTCTGGAACTTCGCCCTGAGCCTCGCCTGCCAGATCGCCTCCAGCGTATCCGACTGGTTCCTCGCCTTTTCGAGATTGGCCGGGGCGGGAGGACACTTTTCCGCGGGCGGCATCTCCCCAATATCACCATCCGGCAGCGGCTGGCTGCGGCCGTACTGGCAGATATTGTGCGGATTCATCAAAGAGAGAACCACAAAGAACGGGTTATCCCTGTTCTTCTCGATAAACTCAATGGTCGGCGCTGCCTTCTCGAAGTCCAGCGCGTCAAGCGTCTGGTCATAACCGCTCTTGTCGGCGGTGCTCTTCTTGAAGGGGAAAGGCAGATGCCATTTGCCGAAATAACCGGTCGTGTAGCCGGCCTTGCGAAGCAGCATCCCGATATTCGGGAATTCCGTCGGGTCGATCTCTTGCGTCACGTTTGTCTGCTTGCCGTGCTCGTGCGGGTAGCGGCCGGTGAATACCGACGTCCTGCTGGGCACGCACAGCGGATTCGCGCAGTATGCCTTTGTGAACAGCATCCCTTCGGCGGCAAGGCTGTCCATGTTCGGCGTCCTGATATACTCATCCCCCATCCTGCAGCTCATCGCCTCGGCAAACTGTTGGTCCGTCATAATCAGGACGATGTTAGGCCGCTTCGCCCCGGCCGCCTGCAAATGCCCGGAGAGCGTCGCCGCCGCCGTAAGTCCGACCGCCTTGAGAAAATCTCTTCTCTTCATATTGTTCGTCCCCTGCCACTGCTGCCGCCTTGGGGTCCGCCCAAAGCGTCTTACCTGCACAGAGAGATTAACACAAAGTGCCGGTCTTTCAAGCACCAAATTGAACCGGGGAATGGATACACGTTTCCCGCAGGATGATACAGGCGATTTCCTGGGCTGAGGAAGTATCTTTATTGCACAGTCGCGGCTGGGCGCGTATTGCGGCGCATATCGTCCTGGAACGCGATGGCCTTGTCCCGCAGTCTGCCCACGATGGCGGCGTTCCCTCGAAGGACATCGTGTTGCTCGCCAATGTCCGCTTCTAAGTCATAGAGGGCCTGCTGCGGCGTCAAGAACAGCTTCCACTTGCCGGACCGCACCGCCGACAGCTCGCCGAGACTGCCGTGATAGAAGAAGGCGTCGTGCGGCGATTTTGCCTTGGCCGGCTCGGCCAGCAAAGGCCCGATGTCCCTGCCGTCGATGACCCGGCCCGACGGCGGCTCGGCGCCCGCCAGCCTGGCGAACGTCGGATAAAAGTCCATCGAAGTCGCTAACTCGCGACAGACGCCCCCGCGTGCGACGTGCCCCGGCCCCCACACGATGCAGGGAACGCGCAAGCCTCCTTCGTAAGTGGTCAGCTTGCGTCCCCTCAGGGGCAGCGCCGACGCGCCCGGCCCCGCGCCGTTATCCGATGTGTAAACGACAATGGTGCGGCGGTCGATTTCAAGCTCGCGCAGCGTATCGAGAATCCGGCCCGTGCTCCAGCCCAGGCACTCAATAACGTCGCCATACAGTCCGCCCGCCGACTTGCCTTTGAATCGCTCCGAGACGCCGAGCGGCTGGTGCGGCATCGTGTGCGCCAGATACAGGAAAAACGGCCCCTCCCTGCTGCTGCGGATAAACCGGATGGCCTCGTCGGTGTACAGCTCCGTCAACTCGGCGGGGTCCGCAGGCCGCTTGACGACCTGCCCGTTGCGGAGAATCGGCACGCCCCCCTGGCCAGCCAGATAATCCTTTTCGAGGTCGAGGTTGTGATAGAGGCCGAAGTGATAATCGAAACCCTGGCTGGTGGGCACGAACGGCGGCAGGAAGCCGAGGTGCCATTTGCCAATGCACGCCGTCGCATAGCCCTTGCCCTTGAGCAGCTCGGCCAACGTGACTTCATCCGGGTGAATGCCGATCCGCGAATCCGGACGCTGCACCCAGTTGCCCAATCCGACGCGGGATGGATAGCACCCCGTCAGCAGCGCTGCACGCGAGGGCGAGCATATCGGCGCCGCGGCGTAGAAATCCGTGAAGCGGACGCCCTCTTCCGCCATGCGGTCAATGCGGGGCGTCTTGATGGTGGGCGAGCCATAGCAGCCGAGGTCCTGGTATCCCTGGTCGTCCGTGAAGATGATGATGAAGTTGGGCGGCCTCTCGTTCGAGCGATCAGCCGCACCCTCATCCCGGCCATGCAGGTTGCGAGCAACGCCCCCCGCCGCTGCCGCCGCAACCATCGCTCCAAGAAAATCGCGTCTATCCACAATTCGCCTTTCTTCTGCTGCCAACTGCCGAACGCCAAAAACGATTCTCTATGATACGGCTTGTGCCGCCGCCGTTCAAGCAAACGATGGGCTAACGTCCTCTCAGCTCCAGAAGGGCAATCAGTTCCGCAGGATGGTCGGTCTGAATGCCGTCGCTCTTCCACGCCAGGGCGTCCTGCCAGCAGTCGGGGCCGCTTTCATCCACGATAACGATCGCACCCGCCTGATGGCATTTCTCGGCGAAGGCCGGCGAATAGTAACGCCACACAGCGGCAATGACCGAGGGCCGAAAACACTCGATGATCTTCGGCAGGTTCTCTTGCGGCCCCGGATCGGGCATCAGGATGCACTCGGGGCACAACCGCGCGAGGCGCTGCAGCGCATCGAAACCGGCGTACCATAAGACCTGCCCCGCCATGTCCCATTCTCTGACGATGGAAACCAGCTTCTCGACTGAAGCATCCTTCAAGTCCAGATAGATTCCCACCCTGCCTTTGCAGAGTTTGAGAATCTCTTCAAAGGTGGGAATCCTTTCGTTGCTCCATTGAGGGCCGATCCGGCTGCCTATGTTGACTCGCTTCAACTGTTCGAGGGTCATCTCCGAGACTAATCCCCGTGTCCCGTCTGTCGCATAGGAGTCGATCTCTTTGTTGTGGACGCTCACGATATGGCCGTCCCGCGTCGTCCGCAAATCCACCTCGACAAAATCGACCCCCATCCCGATGGCGGTCTCGTATGCGGCCAATGTGTTCTCCGGGATGCCGTCACGAGCGCCGCGGTGCGCGACGACATACACATCCCCGTGCTTAGGCGGGGGCAGCACTGCGGCCGGACGTTGCGCCGGGCCGGCGCAATGGATAGACGAAACCGCCGCACCGAGAATCAACAGAATGCTCAATCGCCTCATACAACCAGCATGTCCGCTCGTCACACAGAAACCTTTGCCCAGTTCTCGATTCGAAGACCCTCCACCCTTTTGAATTCCTTTTCGTTGTTTGTGTCGAGAAGATAGTTCATTGGATGGGGGCGCGCCGTTCAAAGGAGCCTTGATCTCGCTTGAAGTCCATAAAATCATCGGAGAATCTGTCCAGGCTGTCGATAAACGGCCCCCACGGGTTCCCATCCTTCGGAATGAGCACGACGACCCCGTTGATTCTCTTGACATAGACCTCATCCCCAGGCAGAACGTACTCCTTCGGCAGCCGTACCGCCTGACTCCGGCCATTCCTGAAAAGCTTCGCTGTATCCATATCAACTCCTGTTCAAATATATACCACAGTATATACCCGAATGAAGATGTCGTCAAGCGCTTTTGTTGCTCTTCCCCCCAAAAAAGTACCTGACACCTTTAATTTCTCCTTTAATTTCCCCAAGAACTGGACCTTCCCACTCGCCCGGCTGTTGTACAGCCAGCCCTTCAAAGTGACCTCTTGTCCCACGTGGTCCTTCAACCGCTCGATATACACGGCATTGCTGCTACTCATATATTTGTTCCTCGTTCGCGCCCGGTTAAGTGTACCTCTTCAGCCACAGACTATACATCCCAAAACGATTCCTGCAAAGCATATACGTGCAGGTTCCCTTGCCTTCGATGCTCGCGGCTCGCTCCATTTGTTGACAGATCCCTAATGCTGTGGTATGTATAGTCCTGTGAAAGATAACGGCGGGCTATAGGGTCTCAGTCTGTAGCTGGTGGTCTTAGGCTGGCAGCGGGAGGCCCGAGGAATGTTATGGGCAATCATATACACAATTAGTTGGAAATAAGGATACATTGTGAAGTTTACTCAGTATTTTCTACATGTCAGAAAAAGGCCGGACCGTATTGCAATAAAGAACGAGTGGATTAAGGATACGATTGAGAATCCGTCGCATACGGAGGTTCAGTCTGATGGTAGAATACGCAAGTGGAAAGAGATAACCGAAGAGGGCAAGTTTCTGCGAGTCATTCTGCTTTCTGACGGAGAAACAGTCCATAATGCGTTTTTCGATAGAAGCTTCAAAGGGCACTCAAAATGAGAATCAAGTATTTTCCTGACACAGATACGGCGCTGATGGAGTTTTCAGAACTCAGAGTTGCTGAAACGAAAGAGATTAACGAAAACATCTATATTGACCTGGATGCTTCGGGCAATCTGGTGGCAATGACTATTGAACATGCCAGACAACAAGCCAGTCTCCCATCCCTTTCTTATGAGCAGATAGATGAACAAACGCCAGATAAGCCATTGCAGCGGGCGATTGGTAGCTGATGCTGATTTTTTGTTGTTTGGGAAAAATCATAGATGGAGCTGCTAACAACATATTCACGGTATCCGAAAATGATGACTGGTCATAGTAAATATAGCTTCGTCAGATGGATAGAAAATGAATGTTTTGTATAAATATTGCGATCAAAAGATTGTTAATATTCTGGAGTTGTTAGAATTAAAATTGCCGTATATTTCACAAGTCAACGACCCACTTGAATGTTTGCCGTTTTTCTATTGTCCAGATGATAAATCCGCGATTGAAGCAAAATATTCATCTGTATTAAGACGTAAAAACATGTCCCCGTCGGCAGACTACAAACAAACACTAAATGAACTTTATGAAAAAGGCGAGATTCAGAAAGGGCTTTCAGATAGTTCACGAAAATGTCAAGATAATTGGAACCAGAAAAATCGCCTGTTATCCGTTTCAAAAACGGCAAGAAACACTGTCATGTGGGCGCACTATGCCGATAGACACAAAGGAGCAGTAATCGGGATTGATTTCGATAGTATCTTTCCGAATAAAGGTATTCAAATGGACGGTGTTGATTATTCTGAGCAGCGGCCAAGTATAAATATTTTGACTGATTTTAAGACTCCCCCAGAAGCATTTCTAAGAACAATATTGACCAAATCATCTGAATGGAAATATGAACAAGAATTTCGTGCAGTGATTTCTCATTCAGATTTACTGGTCTCAGAAAAACAAAGTTTAGCATGTCTTAAGGACCTCAATGGTAAAAAAACTTGGTTTTTGCGATTGAATCCAGAATCAATAAAGGAAATTATTTTTGGTTTGTACACGGAAGAGAGTTTAAAGTCAGCTATCAGAAAGTTAATAGAACGAACAGAATTACAGCATATACAATTGTATCAAGCTGAAGAATCAGAGACTTATGTTCTTAACTTAATCGGCCTTGATAAAATAGGGACAACTAACTATTAGTAGTAAATTTGAGTTCATAAGACGGCGGATGTTTCTGTATATTAAAGGTCACTGGTGATTTTCTGCATTGGGCTGCGGACGAAACTGAAAAAAGAGTATGGCTAAAGCGAAGAAGAACGTCGAACGTGAGAATCGGATCTCCGAGGAAATCATCGTTGATGCTTATGGCCCGGAAGAACAAGCGATGGGTTGGTATTATTACCTCGAAGATAAATTGCATTTTCCGTTTACCGCGACTTGTGTCGCGGAAAGAGCCATCTCGCCTCTACGCAAGGGCGACGAGGTCGAAATCTTGGGCATGGCTCCCGAAAAGGAATGTCAACACGAAATGTTCGTTATGATGCGATGGGAGAGGCAGGGCCTTGCGATTCCTTTGTCACAAGTGAGACCAATCACCGAGGCGGACAACGATACGAGAGAAGCTGTCAGGGACTGGCATTACTGGATTGACCAGGGATATATGTTGTAAGTGACCAGAACAATCCAGGAAACCACGCGTGCGAGAGAGTACCGGGGCGAGACGTCCCATAACCAGTCATATCTAATCAATAATCGATGCGAAGATTCCTTCCTTTGGCTCTCTTTCTTGGCCTTTTGACTTTTCTCTTATAACACCATCCTTCCCGGTCGATAGGACCTGAAGCAGCAGCGAGAGTATACACCTTTGATGCGAGTTCCCAGAGTCCGTTTTGGTCATCGGGGGCCATGTTTGGGGGAAAGGCAGCTTTGCTTTGTCGGTTTACAAAGACGGGATGGTGGTTGTTCGATTAGAGGGTCTCAACTCGAATGAACGAAATGGTAATCGAGTCCACAATCAAGAGCCTTCAATGGATATATGCTATTGTCATTGCTCTATCCATTGGTGAAGCGTTCAAGCAGTTTGTTCCGGTTCCAAATACTGACATGGAGAAGTGCCGGATTCAATGGGATCGGCTTCCCTCGCTTGCTGCCCTGCTGATTCTGGTCGTTCCTTTCTATCATGGCATGACACGCTATTTCTGTGAGATGTACTACGCGCATGGGACCGATGCGTCTTATGGAAAATGGCTTCTCTTTGACTGCGCCGCCTTTACGGTTGAGGCTGGCTTGTTTTTCGTTTTGGCGCGTTCCCTGTCAAGCGCCCTCTGGTGGCGGTTCAATGGTACCATTGTGGCTCTCCTGTGTCTGGACATCGTCTGGGGGGTGTTTGTCTGGAATCTACATCAGTGTCCCATGATCAGTCCCTGGGTAATTGTCAATGTGTGCGCTGTACCTCTCCTCGTGGGAGTCTACATGATATTCCGCAATCGCGCTACCCGCTTACCGTTGCTGGCATCATGTGGTGTCCTTGTTGTGCTTCTCGCTAGGACGCTAGCCGATTATTGGGCGGGATGGGAGTTCTATTTTCCCAAGGTAGTGGACGTGGCACCGCCATACTCAATTCTCAATGGGAATATACAAAATGTCATCTGAATAGTAGAGCGAGAAGACATGAGTGCCATTAGGGACACTTTACTCATTTCTTTCCTTCCGTGTTTCTGTTTCGTATATGGCATGGATTCCCGCTTGCGCGGGAATGACAATAGAAGTGGTGCGACACGTCGCAGCCTTCATTTGCTGGCAAAGTCGTAGGTCATTACTTCACCCGAAAACGAAAATCAGTGCCGTAGCCGCGTTGCCCGTGGGTCACTATACCCCCTATAGGGAATGGCCCCTTCGTAGCACCAAGCCGAAAAAGGTAGAACTCGTTATCTGCGCTCGGTGCCAGATCCAGAGACACGCGCGTCGTTTGCGTAGTCTCTTTAACTACATCGCGTTCAAGGTATTTGTGGGGTTCTGATTGCATGCGATAGATGGAGAAATCGTACAGCGCCCCATCGGTCAGTGCATCCCAGGCAAATTCGACCGGAGCTGCAAACGCAATCATCGCCTGCCCCCTTTCTCCCCATTGCTCCATGACACCGGCATTGTCCTGGGGAAGGATTAGGTGGATGACCTTCTGCAGATCAACATCCAGCCGCACCCCGCCTTCGGCTGCGATGGACAGCCTCGAATCCATGTAGAAGAAGTCCCCTGGGTAACCGGGGTACCCTTCCGGATTGTCAGGATTCGCATTTATAGAGACAAAAAGAACATAATTGCCTGGAGCCAATTCTTGAATCACATAGTGACCTTCACGGTATTCAATCCCCGCTTGTATTCCCTTTTCACCCGTATCTCTATTGTTCAACGAAAAAGCAGGCTTCACTAAGGTGAACTCCTGAATGGGGCGGCCCATATATCGCAGGTCGATCTCCAGAGAAGCGGAAGTTGCCGCTTGTTCCTGGGCGGGGGGATTCTGATGTTGTTGGGTGTTCTGAGCATTGGGCTCAGCCGGCGGACTCTCCTTGGCCTTGCAACCCCCAAGAATGACCACGACTGAAACAACTGATGTAAGAACCATTTTCACAATAGCGTTCACTGGTGTCTGCCTCCCTCATTGCCGAACGTGTGATGGTCAGTGGATTCAATAGGAGGACCATTCAGCACAGCCATCGTTTTCAATCCAAAACCCTTACTGACCAGCTCAAATTCGGGATACCTCGGCCTCGTATTCCGTTTCTCCTGTTTTGCTCTCGGATGTCCCTATAGTGCCTTCGACGCCGGACAATAGCACAGACCAGGCAAAAAGGCAATGAAAAAAGAGGGAAAAGAATGGGAAAAGGAGACATTCCACTTTTGAATCCGGGACACCTTACCTATTTGTTTTTTTCCCTGCTTCTGTTTCGTATGTGGCGTGGGGCCGTTGGGATTTTCGATTTACGACTTGTCCGGCACTTCGTTTGACGGATTGACGATTTGAGATTGGTGGGGCAAGCCAAATGCTGCGCAATTTTCGATTTTCGATTGCCGATTGACGATTGGCTATTTGAGATTGGTGGGGCAAGCCGCCACCCTACGAATCCGCGTTTACCCCGTGAGATAGGCCGCCGGCATCTCACGGGGTAAATCGGCGTTTCCCTCGAAGGAGCGCCGGATCTTCGGTCCGTCCACGGCGGGCCAGATCTTCGACATCCGCAGTTAGACTTCCGCCCTGCTTCTGTTTCGTATCTGGCATGGATTCCCGCTTGCGCGGGAATGACAATAGAAGTGGTGCGACCCGTCGCACCCTACGTTTGCTGGCCCCCTGCTTTCGCAGGGGTGAGTTCAAAGCTGCCAGAGCAGGTACGAGAAATCAGACCAACTTTCTTTTGCTGATTCTGTTGCATTGTCCCATGTGGCGCGTTATCATCGTCACAGTAGGGCAAGGGCAGTCGGATGTCGGTAGTAAAGGCTGAGTTGTGCAATGGACTTCGAGTGGGACCCGGAAAAGGCCGCGTTGAACCGTAAGAAGCACAGGGTATCCTTTGAGGAAGCGGTAACCGTGTTCTATGATCCGCTTTCAGCCACGTTCGATGATGCAGATCACTCAATTGGAGAGCAGAGGCTAATCACCGTCGGCTTCTCTTCCCAGGGTCGCCTGCTTGTTGTGTCGCATACGGAACGAGGAGATGTTTTACGCATCATCAGTGCACGGCGTGCAACTGCGCACGAAAGGAAGAAACATGAGAACCAAACCCGACAATAATCGTGATGATTTGCGTCCCGAATACGACTTTGACTATTCCAAAGCTATCCGTGGCAAGTACTGCAAGCGGTTGTTGCAGGAAGGGGCTAACGTAGCGGTCCTTGAACCCGACGTGGCCAGGGCATTTGGCGATTCGGCCGCCGTGAACCAGGCTCTGAGATCGCTTCTCGCCTTGTCACGCTCGACGGAGCGTCTGACAAAGCGGTCCGCCGTACGCAAGAGGAAACCGGCACGCTGGTGAACACCCAGGGCGCAGGCGACGGATGGGCAACCTTGGGACGGCTTGCTCATTTTTTTTTCCTGCTTCTGTTTCGTATCTGGCATGGATTCCCGCTGGAGTTTATCCGGCATTTGGATGCAGGGCGGGAATGACAATCGACATAGGTAGGCCCTCGCGGGCGTTCCCTGTCACACCACCGGGCATACGGGTCCGTACCACGGCGGTTCGGCTGGTTAAGCGGTTCACTATCCGGCCAATAGAGCAAGACCTAATGAGTTG
>Ga0214473_10002742_pt1 | contig 21589 bp, 47 predicted proteins | sample RVTome_7_FD_203509 | JGI IMG/M metagenome (GOLD analysis project Ga0214473, IMG submission 203509) | Soil microbial communities from uranium-contaminated site in the Upper Colorado River Basin, Wyoming, United States - RVT98D197 | ecosystem: Environmental > Terrestrial > Soil > Contaminated >... | reverse complement strand
AAATTGGACAATAAAGTGAAGGGACAAGGGAAAAATAAGGTTGGAGTACCAAAAACATGCCCTTTGCGTAAAGAAAATGTTATAGTGGGGATACTTAAAAAATGTAATTAAAAAATTAGTGCGTCCTATCGATTATCTCGCGTTTTATTATTTAGGATCGCAGGGAGTTCAATTCCCTCCCGACGCACTGAGAGGAGAAGGATGTCACAGCTTGTTCGCCGCTGGCGTTTCCGGGCCGAAAACTGGGATGACAATTCATTCCACCTGGGGAAGGATGGAATCGAAGTGGATGAAGATGATCAAACCGCGTGGTTCGAAGGAACCAGTTCGGAGGCCGATAGGGAGGCCGATAGGGAGGCCGATCGGCGTTTTCGGTAGTGTTCAAGAAATAGAAAGAGAGATCGAAGAACTGAGGCGAAGAGTTTATGGCGGGTCGCCGAACCAGGGTTCAATTCCCTCTACCCGCACCGGAGGATGAGATGGAAGATTTCGAGGAAAGAGCGCAGTATGCCTTGAAGATTATCAGAGAGGCCGGGAACAACGAAAGCCTCGTGGCTCAGTGGATGCAAATGTGGGCGTCTTGAGCGATGAATCCTTCTTTTACGAAGCCGTCCCTGGAGCCTCCGAAAGATGAATAAGAGTTCAACTCCTGCTATTATTATTATTCACTTTCATACTATAAAATGATCTAACGAAAAAATATTAACTAAAAAATTTTTGTATGCTAAAAGCATTCTATAGTGACCCCCACTTCGGACATAAAAATATCCTGAAGTATTGTAATCGTCCCTTTAAGTCCATTAAAGAAATGGATGACACCCTAATAGAAAATTATAATAAAACTATAACCCCTCACGATACCGTTCTTTGGTTGGGAGATTGTTTTTTCGGGTCGTTGAGTTACATGCAGGATATTTTACAACGACTCAACGGACAAAAATATTTGGTCCTTGGTGGGCATGATGGATCCAAAACAAAAATGTGTAAGGCTGGATTCTCTGTCGTTACTGATTATTGCTACCTGATAGTGGCTAAACACTTGTGCTTAGCCACACATCGCCCTTTTCATGAAAAAAATAAAGAATGTGTTGGAGCTAAACTAACTAAAGGAATGATTAATATACATGGCCATACACACGATGTAGTCAAAAAACAAGGGCTTTCAATACATGTCGGAGTAGACGCCTGGGACTATTACCCTGCTTTAATAAAAGAAATAGAGGCTTTGATAAATACTAATACTCAGAATAATTTACCAAAGTGAAACTAGAACGGAATGTGGCGATATGTAGAAAACTTAGACCATCCCATTGCTTGCGCTATAAATCAAGAAAGAACCTCCCTTATTATATTTTCATGCTCGTGCTATAAATCCCTTTATAAAGAGACCAGTACTAGTTGGAGTCCGACTTACTGCTACGGTGTTGGTTCCGATTACCCCCGCTCTGGTTCAGACCAACACTTGGATAAAGCTAAAACACGACCCCCTCTGTCATTGCATCTTTCGTCAGATCCTTCCCACATTCACAGCATTTTTCAAAAATAACATCGACCATTGATAGTCGAGCCCGCTGGACACAGCCCACTGTCGTCTACTTGTTGCGCTTCTTTTTTCTGAATTTCCGCGAACATACAATCTATCTGCTTTGTGTACGGCAAGTAATTAATAACAATTTTGTCTCGAAGTTTCTTCATCTCTTGTCCGTCACTCGTAACCTCATAAAAATAGTGAGCCCCTCCAAAAGCACCTACACGGTACCGATAATAAGTCTTTCCGGACCTATCTTGATGAATTGTATTATGGCCGAAATCCGCTGCATTATAACAGTCAAGGAGACTTGGACCTCTACGACACGACGGGAAACTGTGGGGTAAGCAAATATCACAAGGCCACTTCTTCGAAACCCATTCAGTAGCACATAAATGTGCATCTTCGTAAACCTTGTTCAAACCTTTACGGGCGGCATTGATATTAGGAGCTATAGCCAAGATTTGAGATTCTTTGAAAGAGCGGAGACCAGGGGCTTTATCACGTAAGTACACATGAAACTTGTGCCATCGGTCTTGAGACCATTTTAAAGCTTTTCTGATGATATCCCTTCTGAAAGCGAGAAAAATCTCGCTGTCCCAATTAAGTAAAGCCTCTCTCTCTAATGGTGTGAGAATATCCTCTTTACGAGAACGCCATAAAAGTTCTGCCAGTTCTCCAGAAGAACTTTCAGCAAAATGAGTCAACCATAATTGTCTCTTTTTTTCATTCCCCTCTCGTAGCCTCCTCTCCTCTCTTTCACATCGTTCCCGTCTCTCATTTGCTTCTTTTCGCCTTTCTTTAAATGTTTGTATTAACCCGTATAAGCGTTGATATTCATTAACCACTTCTTCTGGTTTAACACAAACACTTCGAGCATGACGACCAAGAAATTCATCCTTGGTAAGCCAGTAACCAACCAGCCTTGTTAAATCATCCACTCTGAGAACTCTAAATAAATAGGGGCCTGTCTTACCATGTGTAGTATACGTGTTGACCCCATCTTTTTCAGTGCGTACCCGAAGAAAGCCGCCGAAATCCAAATATAAAGGGTTGGTGGTCTGATGTATAAAAGCTTTTGGGCGTTTCCATTCCAATACCCCAGAATGCCCCTTCTCTCTGTAAAGAGCCCTGATGTCCCAGCGAATATCTAGTTGAAAAAGATCTTCAAATCTAGTATGTGAATCTTTTACGTCAAAGACCCAAACCATATTTTTATAAAAAATTTCTCGTTCTCTTATTTCTTCCCCGCTTATCGCTGAGTGCTGTAGCTCAATAACTTGATTGCGATCTCCAACAATGTCGGCTCGATGATAAATTTCCCCTTTTCGTATAGTCACCTCAGTTGCTTCATGGTGAACTAAAGCTTTCCAACCTCGATGCCACTCACTTTCAGGCTCCCACCAAGGATCACAATCTCGATTTGCATGGTGTGCCCAATGATGGACAACAATAGAACCACATTTCGGAATCAGCTTCTCAGAACAACCAGGGCAAATACCATTAACGTTCGGAGAAGCTAAAATTCTATCTCTGGATTCAAGGTCCAATGCCCATTGCATAACCGCTAATACACCAAGAATGGAAACTTGATCGTCACTGTCACAAAATCGGTCGTAAATCTCAGCGTCAGCAATCCGCCCCTAACAAGATATAATTCCAACCCTCTCTATTAAATGATGATGATGATAATAATATGATGGTGGTGGTGGTGGTGCTATAAATATGATGATGAAACCGGAAATAAAAACTTCGAACCAAAAATTACCAGACCAAAAAATTTTCGAAAATGTAAAAAGAAACCTATAAATAATATTTGACCCCATTGTGAAATAATAAGCGAGGCATAATATGCCGAGGGCGTAGTATAGGATCTATCTTTTCTTTCCCTACATGCTTGTCCTATTTCTTCCGCCCTTAATTGATGAGATTCTCCGTTTGGAGTTTGATTGGCTGTTTTCCCAATCATATTTCCCTTGGTCCCAGGCAGGTTGCCTATGATTAACTGCCTGAAAAGCCTAATAAGATTTGCTCCAAAAAATACTTGTTAAATAATCTAGTACTACTAATTTGAATAATACCCCACTGCTCGCGCACTATAAATCAACTCATTGATTAATGATGATGATGATGATGATGATGATGTCTTTCATGCTCGCGCTATAAATCAACTCATTAATCATTATTTTGTATTGCTTTTTAGGATTTGTCAGTCTTTGTCCATGCGTATATTGAATGCGCATTTTTTGAGCACCCGAGCAATAAAAAAAGATAATGAAACGGTTTTCCCCAATTTTGATTTAGCTATTTTATCTAGCCGTGATATTGATTTATCAATACTGTTTATTGATTTATCAATAAACTAGATATCTTCATCATCATTATTATAATGATAGTGATAGTGTTTTGGTCTCACTTTAAGCTGGTGAGCTAGCTTTGAAATAGACTCGTCATTATTAAATGATAGATTATTATTTAGCTTAGTCTTGCAACACCAGTATCCAGGTGGCATTAAATAATAAATCTTAGCCACACTCCAAGCTATATAAAGTGTTTTCAGAATACTTTTTATCATATTTTAATAGATTTATTATTTAATGCCTAGCAAAAGAAATCATTTATACATCTACCTAAATGATAATTCCCCTACCTGAGTACCATAATATCATAGTTAATGGGTATTGATGTATTTAATAAGTACGTAGGTGTTATTTATCTTCTAACACACAGGACCATAGGGATATATGATGATAGGGACATTTTATTGGTTCTTCATTAATTTCTAAGGATTCTTCTTCTTTATTATTAGGGTATTGACATTCTAATTGGGATTGGGAATATATTCCAAGGGCCTCATCTTGGGGGCTCCCCCAGCCTGTCCAGGCCGTTAATTCTGAACAGGGTTGATTTTTATTAAGCATTGATATCCCAGTTAGGGGTTGGGGGCATTTGGGGGCGGGGTTCTGACCACCACCAGCCCATCCATATACCGGTGGTACAAACTAGCTTTTTATCTTTCGACAATATGATTCTTTTGTCATCTGTCTGGCTGCCCTCTCGGGTAGCGGCAGGATAAACTCCTGGTCTGGAAGGCATTTCTTTTTGCCATTGTCCATGTAAGAATTTATCCTGTCGCTTTAGGAAGTCTCGATCTATTACTTCCCATTGTCTTTGGAGGGCTCGATCCATTTCCATTTATTCTAGTTCTGCTAAGGCGGCTTCGAGGGGGTCTAGGTCTTTCTTGGGTTCTGTTTTTTCATTATCCTTGGTGGGTTCAGCATTTTTCCCGCCTGGAACAAGTTCTATGAATTCTTCGATGAGTTCTGGTGTGTTCTGGTTGGGGTTGGGGACATTGATACATTCAATGGGTTCAGTTATAGCTGGGGCTATTTCAGCTGGAGGTGCTTTTGTTTCTACGGGAGCGGAGTTTATTTCAGTGAAAGCCATGAGAGAGGTATCTATGGCGGCCTTGACCTTTGGGGGGCGTCCACGCCTCTTGGCGGGGGCTCCAGGGGCAGCGGTTTCCGATGGGGCTACCATGGCTCCTTCGCCGTCCACTTCGACCACCTTTTCGCCCACGATGATTTTTTTAGCTTTCTTTTTGCCAATCCGTTGGGGGGCGAGAAAGGAGGTGCCGGATTTGGTGGCGGACACGAACAGTTTTTGTCCATCACCAAAATCGTACAGTTGTTCTTTTCCGTTTTCGAACAGTAACTCCTTTGCAATATTAGATCGCACAGCCTTTAGTTTTTCGATACCTTCTTCCAGCTTACGTTGATCTTCCATTGATTTTTTGTACTGAGCTAATTTTTCCTGCATTTGAAGAAGCCTCCATAATTGAGTGGGTTCCTATTTATATACACCGAGCAGCAAAAAAGCCGCTTTGCCTGTCAAAAATATAACCTTATTAGAGGGATTTATTTTTTCCGGAGGTGTCATGAGGGTTCTTTCTCTAAAAGGAGTTGAATTTTTCTTTTCTGATGTGTAGTATTTTAGAAGCTACCTAGAAGTACCAAAAAAATAAAAGGTAGGCAGAAGTCAAAAAGCCAAAACCAAAAAATAAACACAAACCAAAAAATAAACCTAGGGCTGGTGAGGGCTGTGACTCATCAGCCCTAGGAGTTTAATTAGCTTTTTTCTCTAACAGGTTCCACGCTTCCTACTGGGGCATGAGAATTGTCGCGTATGCGCTTTATTTTTCATCCTTGGTGTATTTATTTTTTATGATAAAAAAAGAACGTATTAGAGCTGGCAAAACGAATTAAATACGCAACAACCTGTTTGGTCTGTTTATGTGCCTGGGGTATCTGGTATGGGTGTAAATTATTATGATTCGGAAGAGGCGGCGATGTATGAAGTAGCATGGCATAAAGTTCAAGGGCGTACTAATGCGAAAGTGATTTTGTTGAGTTACTTACATACTGTGGCGCTTGCGAAAGAGAGGTGGGAAAAATGAAGTTGAACATGTTCGTCGGGGGGCTGGACTGCTGCTGGCGTAGCGGTTTCATCTTGGCTGCTTGGTGCCTGATTGGCTGCCGCCAAAGCCTTCCGCACTTTTTCTAGATCGCGCTCGATGGCTTTCGAGCCGCAAAGCAACGAACTGTCGATGCACAAGCTGAGCAAGAGCTTTTCGGTTAATTGATAGTAATCCGCCAAAAGTTGGTTAAACATGAGGCCAAATTATGTTAATTCGAACCATTTAGCAAGCAAAATACTATGCCGGTGAGTTGAATTTTTCCTTTCTTTATGTGTAATAAAGGCATGGCAACAATAGCTGAAGTTGGAAACACCAAGCATACGGTAAAAGGTCTTTGCAAGCTGGCAAGGCAACTTGGTTACAAAGATCCCTGCTTTCAGCTCATGAATGATGACGGAACCGTCGTAGGCGATATGCTCTACTTCTTCGAAGATAATCCAGGAGCCATAGAGGCTGTGGTAAACTGGGTCCTCGAGCACTATGACTTGGAAGAGGAAGAGGAAGAGGGGCAATAACAAATGAGTGCCAATACGGACAGAGTAGAGAAACAGATCATGAAAGATGCTTTGCCACATAATGAGCACAGTGTCATGGTATGGAAAAGAGATATTGTGGAGCTGATAGCTGAGTGCAGAGCGTGGGAAAAGGCCTACAAAGAAGCAAAAGCCCAAGAAGAGTATGAGCAAGCGGTCATTGCAGCCCGAGATCGAAACTTCGGGAGCCTTAGAGAACCATAAAAAACTATGGAAAAAATAGCTTTATCAATACAAATAGTACCACTTGTTTCACCTGGACGTGATTATCAAGTAACAGTTTCTGGACCAAATATCTTTCTAAGGACTGAGGGTAGTCTACATGATGCTTTATGCCATGCCGTGGAAGAGGTTGAACTTGAACTGACTTCACAAAGCACGGCTGGAGTGATCAAAGCCGTTACCAATGAACCAGAAGCTTTACAAAAAGCTATAGATGATGTGGCTCAAACCTTCAGTTGGTCTCTAATAAAATGGCCACATTGTCATACAAGGGCACGAGAATGGAGAGGAGAGTGACGATTGGAACAAGGGGGGATGAGCTAGGTAGTTGAATTTTTCCCTCCTTTGAGTGTATTATTTAGGCCATTTAGATATACCAGCAGAGAGAAAACATGACAAAAGCTGAGATTAGAAATATCGAGCACACGATCGCAGGTCTTTGCAAGTTGGCCTGGAAACTGGGTTACAAAGATCCGCACTTCGAAGAATGGGGTGTGTCAAATTGTGCTGATGGTTCTGTAGCTATAGTTACTAACATGATCAGCTTCTTCAAAGATAACCCTAGAGCCGTAGAGGCTGTGATAAATTGGGTTGGTGAGGAATTGAGCGAGGGGTAATAAGGAATCGAGTGGCACAAACCAGTTAGCTATCTGGTATTTTCCAACGATTACTTACCCTTACTCATATGCTTAGGTGAAATTGAGATCACTTGCTCAGGCTCATGAAATTATCACAGAACTGTGAGTAGTCTCCGGATGTTACGGTGGGCCTGGGTCTCAAAGCGGTCCTGGAAGATGCTTCGCTTGGCCAAGAAGCCCCCGAGAAACGCTTTGCGGCCGACCCTAATCTGGCTCCGGGGCATGTTTTTGGAGCAACTCCAGGGTGATGCTCTGGTCGTTCCAGACTGCGATCTCCCAGCGGGATTCCCTGAAGCTGGCGATATCGCAATCCATAAACATGGCGGTCTCTAGTTGTAAAAATCCCATCTCATCCAGTTATAAACCTTCGACCCCAAGAGGCCACTTTTTCTTTACAATACACGCCAGGAGAGCGGCATGATCGTCGCCCCCATAAGCGGCGACGAGTTTATTCCAGAGATGCCAACTCTCCTCCTCCTCCTCTATCGCTTTGCTACGCCAACACGGGTCACTTTCGAGGCGTTGTTCGACCTGAAGATCTAACTTGTCCGCTGCGGCCAAATAAGCGGCCAAAGCCGCTTCCTTTTCGTTTTCGTTCATACTCTCCTGTCGATGGAGCTTTAAAGAGCCATTTATGTGAGTGTCATCTTATTTAGAACTTACAACTTAAAGGGTTCTGCCCAAGAAAAGGTATTTGGGTCAGCATCAATCTTTTGTTTAGCGGCATTAGGTACATTATTTGGAATTATTATACAATTTCGTTTGAGAATACTACTCACTCGAAAGTATCGACTTCCTTCAGCAGTGTAAGGGTTAATCACACGATGAATAGATCCAAACCAGGAAAAAGCATAAGTTCCATCAGAACATTTAAACCATGAAATATCCCCAATGGCATCTTTATTAGGACGGATTTTTTCCATCAATTGAAAAGCTTTATTTGATACCCCGAGTCGATTTTTAGTATTAAGCAAAACGCATCCAAAGCGAGTTTTCCCTGTAGGGTACCAACCATCTCCTATTCCTTTCTCGGGTTCGTGTGGAATAATTATAATACGGTTTTTGTATGCTACAACGAGAACTTTTATATCTTTTTCAGTGAATGACATAAAAGTTATCTCGGGTTTTCACACGTCCTTTTTCCACGCAACGAACCGGCAGCGTTCACACATCCCGCCACCCCGTGATGTGCAGGACCGGCATTCGGCTTTGATTGCGGACACGGCGCGGGTTAGGTCAGTGCGCAGCCGCTTGGCTAACAACTCGGCCCGCGTCAGATCGGCGCGTAGCCGCTTGATGCGTGCCTCCCTCGTTTCGCTTTTTGTTTTGCTCTCACTCACTCATTCCCCCTCCCTCTCCACGTGACGAACCGTCACGCCGCACACACCGCCCCGCCATTAAATAACTTCGCATTTTAGCACCTTCTTGTTTTTTATCTTATTTTTACAACGCGGACATAACACTTGATGATTCCCCGACATCATTGCAAAGAACCCAATCCGATACGCCCATCCCTCCTTTTCCGCCATCTCACAAGCGGTTAGCATTGGCGTGCAGTCCCGTGTTGGGATTGAAAAATTAGATTCATAGTCGCATGTCGTGCAACGCAATGTGACTATTTGATTTTTTTTATTTTCTTTTTGCACTATTTATCCTTTCTAGTCAATGGCCCCCATGAAATCATCTATGCTTTGAGTGCGAGCATTAGCCAGATAGTGTTTAATTTGAAGCACAATCGCGTTTACATAGGGTTCTGTCTCCCCTCGCTTTAGCATTTCGTTTCGGAACGCTTGTAGAACGAGAAATATCAGATCTCCACTAATAAATCCTCGTCCTAAGCAATAGAGGAAAATTTGAAACATTGGGGAGATTTGTGAGACAGGATCTTTCTTTTGCTCTAGTCGATTTTGAAGAGGCTCATGTCTCCAAGAGTTTAGGCCGCTACAGCAACCAGCCCCAGCATACAACTCGGACTTGAATTGCTCCCCTAGGGGGTTTGGCAACAGCATCAAGCTACAAACGTGCCGGGAACCATTCCATTCCAGGGCGGGGCATAAAGTCACGCCTCCTCCATAAATACGTCTTGCAGCTTCGCAAGGAGCCTTAAGACAACAGAATCCGCAGCCGATGCATTCCATGATTATATTATTTCGATTTTAGTGAGTTCTTTGTACTTCAATAAACAGTTTGGACACGTATTATGTGTGAGATGATACTCGGTTATTCGAACCGTTAGATCCCAACCTTGATGTGCTTTCACACGACCACACAAAGAGGGGGTATCAATACCGCCTCCAAATTTAGGTCCTTTCTCAGTAGTTTTACGAATACACCAAAGGCCAAATCCAATAACACATATAGGTTCACAGAAAGTAAAAAGAGGATTTTCTTTGGGGCCTAAAGTTAAAGGGTGATCTCTTTTTTTCATTCAACGACTCAATTTCCTAAAGGACTCCCAGAGTTCTCCGTATTCGAAAGCGACTGCCGCGCGACTATTAGGCTCATCAATCGCAGTAACCTTGAACCATTTATCACCTTCGCCAAGTATCTGTACTTTTGTGCCCACCTTAAGCCATTCAGGCTTTTTGGTTTTGGGGTACAGCCACTCAACCACTATCTTTTTAGTTTATTTTGGCATAGAGGTACTACTCCTAAGCAAAATAAAAAATTCAACTTTTTAAAGTTCTTCTATTTGCCCGTTATGAAATTTAGCGCTACCGAGTTTCTTAATTTCATCCCCTGGCACGCATGGAAAAAAGATACGTTTGGACATGGTATAAGGCCCAACTGCACAGGGTTTGCCTTTCTGGTTGAAGTAGTCAGGGTCAACATCTGAATTTTGGTATCTAAAGCACGGTGTACTAGAGTACCAAGGCTTATCGTGGATTTTACAAACAACTTCAACCCCCATCGCCACCAAATTGGGGCACCTCTTTCCCGTTGGTTTGTAATACAAACATAGTTCACCGTCTACCTCTTCTTGGATAATAACTACAGGCAGAGCAATGCAACAATACCCACACCGCTGACATTTCATCTAGGACCTCTCTGACGAAATCTTTGTTATAGTTTTCACTTAAGCACCCCAAACTTTATCTCGAAGCTATCTCCCCATCTTATGTAAATACGGGCAGCCGTACCTGACTGTACGACCTTTGGCCACCAGTCAGGAGGGTAGCAACCATCACGTACTTTCTTGATTTGATTACAAATAGCATCCCACTCTCTAGTACTCTTACAATTTTCTAACATAGTTAGTTCAGAGATTGTCAAATTTGGGTCTTTCATATTTCACCTTGAAGTTAAAGAGTATCTCTATAAGTGGCACAGATAGTCTTTGCTTCGAATAACGAGACACCTGTACGTATTGCTAAGATGCACTGATTATTTTGGATTAGAGACATTTCTTCTTCTGACAGATTTTTGAATTCCTCTCTCACCCGCAGTTCTCCCATTTCCACGTAGACATTAATTCTTATCTTCTACCGTGGCAATGATAGTATCTCCTTCATGCATTGTAATTTTCATGTAATTAGTACACCCCAGTAAAGAAAAATTCAAGTTTCTAAGAAAAAGAAAAGACTTGAATTTTTTCCTTTTTAGGGTGTAATAAGAGCATAATAAAATGACGAAACACGTATTAGTGAACGGTGAAGCTCGCTGCCACCTGCGAACCGGTGTGGACCGCTGAAAAAACCTAAAAGAGATCAAAAAGAATTATATGAAAAAACGTGAAATCATTGAAAAAAATCTAGAAGCGATCGAAACGTACATTCCGGGTCTTCCTGGAACCTCTTTAACCAGAGTCCTCATGGACGTTAATTTGTGCCGTAAGTATAGTATTAAAGTGCCTAAAAAAATGGTTCTCAAACAGAGAGAAGCTGTAATGGTATGGTGCGTAGGGGTGGGAACACTCAATATGCCTAAGAACTTTTATTATGGGTTCACGCCTTCAGGTGCTGTTCAGGTTGCGCTTAAAGCACTAAAAGATTTAGTTAGAACAGATCGAGTTAGAGCGCACAAAATCATGGACATTGAGTTCTGTCATAAGGATAATGTGCGATGAAGCGCGAAGTCATAACCAAAGTTAAGGCTGTACTGAACCAGTTTGTCAGCGCCTACGACTTAGCAGAGTATGGCGAGTTGCTATCCGCAAAGATTGTATGCTGTGGTATAAACGACGTTGCTGCACTATTGCCCGATGGAAGCTTTTCTATTTTTGGTACTAGTACATCTGGTGTAACTAGTCGCAAAAACGACAACCCTGAGGTTGACGGTGACTTCTATGATCCCACATATAGGATACTTACAGCCGCTGTGGCTCTAAAGTTAGTGCACACACATCAGAACACTCTTTCAGGAACTTTCGAATTATTGGTTGCTTTATTGAAACATCACTAAAATCCAAAACCCAAAGTTGGTTTTTATCCCAAGTTTTTGTTTTCAAAATGATTTGCATAGAATCTAGAATTATTACACTTGAAGGAAGGAGAAATTCAAATTCAATCTGGCACACTAGTGATCTTTAATCCAAGCTCACTGGCTTTCTTTGCACAAGTCTCACAGGGATCTATTGGCTTTATACCACCATTAATGCCAACACGACAAAGTAGTATAGAAACTATTCCCTTACTCCGAGCTTGAGCCATAACTCTCATTTCTGCATGTACCCCACCTCCACGCTTCATGAATCTTGATAAATTAGTGGCCTTTGCTACACAGTCACCATTTCGATTGAATCCCAGTGCAGAGATTTGATACTTGCACCGAGATTGTTTGGCTTTCTTGACAGCTATTTCAGTGATGGTCATTTAGCTATGACCTCACTAACTTCCTCCATGGCCATAAGCAACATCCCGCGCATAGTTCAGTGGAACTATAATCGGTTACCCCGCAATCCCTACACATTCTGTGAATGGCACCCTCTGCTTTGTCAAGTTTAATTTGTAAGACTTTTAATGCCCTTTTTTCATTGTGCTTTGGTAGGAGGCCCTTTTTATCTGTAACTTTATCAACATGCACAGCTATAGCCCTTCCATGAATCTTCTTACAGTAATTCTTATTCTCCATAATGATCGTTTTTTGCTCAGTCCAAGCAAACTGATGGTACTGCGAGAGATTCCGGAATATCCCAAGCTTTTAGGGCCTCTTTTGCTGACTTGAAAGGCCCAAGGGTACGGGCAAGTTTGGAATTTTCAAAAAACCCAACTAGGTCAAGCTTGTGCTCTTGCGTGGCATACCAGCCGTCTTTTCGTCGAAGTATTACCAATCCACGATTACTGTCCGTGCTTGGAGAATAATAGAGTTTTGATGCCCCCTTAGGGCACATATCATCACGTCGTTTTAGATCTTTAATCTGCATTTTAGTCCTGCCTTTTTCATGCCTTTTTCATACCCTGAGCTTCTTTAACTCTGGAAATGCTTGTATTATGGCCTTTGTCAGCGCCCTATGATGTCTTTAGTAAAGGCCTATGATGTCTTTAGTAAAGGCGTAAATCCAGTCTGTTTTACCAGATTTTATAACCGCTTGTTGTAGCGCTTTAATATCAGCGCCTTTGATGCTAAAAGCAAACCAATAAGCCCACTCTGGGGTATTTTTATCAGTAGAGTCTGTTACTACTTGTTGTAGTACTTTTATATCAGCGCCTTTAACATCTCTAGCAAACTTATAAGCCCATTTCGGGTTGCCAGACTTTATTACTACCTGTTGCAATGCTTTTACATCAGCCCCTTTGATGTTATAAGCAAACTCGTAAGCCCACTCTGGGCTATTTTTACCATTAGAGTTTATAACTATCTGTTGTAACTGCTTTAGTATAACTGGATCTTGCACTATTCTAGCTGTCTTATATGCTTCTTCTGCGGTTTTGGGTTTACCAATCGGTGGTTTATTCTCTTTACCTTGCAGTTGTACTAGACTACCAGCTTTATTGACTTCGGCTTCAGCAATAAGGTCAATATATTTACCAATCTCAGCCACTGCCGAAATCAATTTTGCGTACTCACCAGCTAATTTAGAAGGAAAATGGTATTCTGTTGAGTCTACTGTGATAGCTGTAGTGTTATCATCATAGATAATTAAAGCTACTTTAATTTTCGGCTCACTTCCACTCAAGTAGTAGACAACGTAATGGGGGAGTAACTCATCATGGTTGAGCAAAGCATTCTTAGAATCAGCAGACAACTCTGCTCCAGCAGGAATATTACATAAAATAAAACTCACAACCCTGTTTATGGACATGCTACCTTCGTCAACAACCCTTCGTCAACAACCCTTCGTCAACAACCCTCTAACGCGGTCCAACTCCTCTTTAGTATGAGGAGTACCTCCAGCATTGATCAGCAAGTACCACTGAAGTACCATCTTCCGAGTCGGAAGTGCTGCAATTCGCATCCGAAAATCAGCCGCAGAGATTGACAACCTGTCAGTGTATTCCGCGTACAGGTGCCCAAAAGCTCGTACTTCAGACCGCAGAAAAGCTCTTACAGCTTCCAGTCGCTGCTTCCCGTCCACCAACTCCAAGACCCCTTTATAAGAACGACCCCAATTAGGATGATTCCAATACAGCACCTTTCCAGATTCCCCACCTTGAAGAATGAACTCAACATAAGCAGTCTGTTGTTCAGGTGTCCAAACGTGAATTCGTTGGTAGTCTGGATTTAGATCCAGGTCGTATAGTTTAGCGTGCTCTTTCTGATGATCTTTTAACCATCCTTCAAGATAATCCCATGGTACATTAATTTCATAGTGAGCTTTGGGAAACTGAGGGATATCGGCAAATGTGGTCATGTTTTTATTACACTTCAGCAAGATAAAAATTTGAGTACGGGAACCGTATTATTTTTACCCTTCTTTTTTAGCGATTGGCTAGAGCAATCTTTCGCAGCCGTTCAAATTCTTCGGGTTGTTCTCGTTGACGAATAATTACATTGTTTTTGCCTTCAATACGGGCAGCTCGTGCTCCAGTAAATAGGTTAGTCAGCATGGTAATCCGGGTACCTTCCTTCAGAACGCACCCATCTTTAGCTAAATGTACAAAAGGAGCTTTTACATGTGGTGTAAATATCTTTTCCGCTTCAGCACAATAATCACACCATTCTGCATTTATATGCCCTAGAATAGAATATGAGCCATCATCATTGATTAAGATATGTGATATCCATCCCACTATCTTTTCCTGAGCAGAAACAGCTTCTTCAAGAGTAGAATAAACCGTCCAGTCTTTATGTGGTGTGGTCATGTTTTTATTACACTTCAGCAAGATAAAAATTCAAGTCTTGCAGAACACGAGTTCTGCCAGCTCTCTTACGAACAACTCCTATTGTTTTGGCACGATACTATATCAGCCTTGGAAATAAAGCTTTCATTGTCCACTCTTATCTTCAACTACAACTGAATCACTCCAGTTTCCAATTTGTCCTTTACGATTCCAGCCCACAGTATCCAAAGGGTCATCTTCTGTGAGTCGTACAAATCGTTCATATCCACGGGCACCTATTAGTACCCCATGCACAAATCTAGTGCATCCAGGAGTACCCTTTTTAGAACCCCCACCTCGTTCTACCAAAACTTTAGTTCCAAATTTCATCCAACCCTCTATTGCTGAATGTTTCATTGTCTTTACACTTCAGCAAGATAAAAATTCAAGTCCTTTTGAGTGCTTTAGTGCCCCGGAAATTCAAGTTTATTCTATACTCTGTAACCAAACTTGCCAACACTTCATTGCTACTAAATTACGTTGTATGATCGTATCGAAACCCAAATGAACTCCGTTAGGAGTCAGCATCTCAACAATTGCCGAGTACGGGAATTCAGGTTCGCCAAGAAGCGCCTGTGCTATACCTCGCGCACGCTCCTTAGAAACTGAAGGTGTAAAGTAAGGTAACAGCTCGTTAGTTAATGCTGAAACAACGCTGTCAAGAATAAAACCATCAGGATTGATCATCCCTTCCATCCCTTGGGTGGTTTCCAACCAGCTTTCAAAGCTTGCTGCGCCCACTCCGGAAATGGTTTGTCTTCTTTTACCTTGAATGCCAAATTGATTTCTCGCAATATTGCCGTAGCATCACTTCGAGAATTCCAATAAAAACCTTCCAAAACCTTTTCTGGATGGCGCGAAGCTGCTATAGTATTTGCCTTCCAGTTCTCCCAATCTTCAGATTTTGAAGGACTTTTACTGATAGGCTCTTCTCCCAGTGTGGCTCCTATATCGTCTTCTTCCACCAAGTACCACTGAATACGGTATTTGTACCCATGATCACTCTCTACCACAATCAATTTATCTTTCATAACTCACCTTTTACGCCTCAATTGTTACACAGAAAAGGAAGAAAAATTCAAGTTTATTTTTCTAGGAGCTTCTCCTCTTCTTCTTCTTCCTCTATTTCTTTATTTTCTTCGTCCTCAAATTCACAATCAGGGCAAATCATTTCTCCTCCACGCGGCCAACATTTTTCGCAAATGGCTCTGCCGCAAATGGGGCAGATCTTAAGTTTGCCCATTTCGTTGCATACCTCACACTTTTCTTCCTGTTTTGTCATTGCTCTCTCCTAATCAAGTTTATTTTGCGAACCAATCCATGCCATGGTTTGCAAACCTAAGTTCTCACAGCAGGTTACGTAAAGTATGCTTAAAACCTTCAATACAATTAGACCTGATTGTCAATATTTTCTTTACTATCGCAGAGTTCTCTGCTTGTGCGATCTCCAATAGTCTTTTACCTACGAGATAATTAATAATCGACGGGTACTGCGTTTCTGTGTGGAGCAACGCCGCCCGTAGGATAGACTCAATTACAAGCTCATCGGCCTGGTCTTTCCAGTAAGAAAAGGGCTTGCCGTTAAACTTCTTTCGCTTACGAATGATCTCATCAAACTTTTCCATGCTTTCCTTTTTCCTTTTTCTTGTAATCTTGAGTACTACACCTAAGAGGGAGAAAAATTCAAGTTTTTTGTTTCTAAGTGTAATGGTGATATGCCCTATTAATGCTAGGGTTGCATGGGAGTAGAACGTGGGATCTGTAATTACGGAAGATAGTGGATGGCTCTCCCCCAATGGGGATTTTCACATGTGCCCTTTTCACAAGCATGCCAAATTTGCTAAAAAATTAGGGTACCTTGAAGACACTTTAATTGCTTTGGGTTGGATTAAATTTTCAAGCATGTATGGCATACTTGCACCACATAAATTTGCAACACAAAAACAGATCGATGCAATTTGGGATTGGTGCCAGAAAGAGCATTTAGAATTACCAGGATGGCTTCTTACTGACGATTAATAAAATACAGAAAAGTTGAATTTTTCTCTTCCTTCGAAGTAATAATGAAACGATGAAAATCGACCATAAGAATGAAAAACAAGAAGCCGAAATAATGGCTAGTTCCTGGCTCTACAAGGGCAATAAAGCCTCTGAGCGAGGGGATAAGGAACTAGCAGAGCGGCATTACGCTCGTGCCCAAAAATGGTTCGACAAAATGAACTGCTTATTGGGGAATGGAGACGGATCAAAAAAATAAGTTGAATTTTTCTCTCCCTTTGGGGTAATGGTAATATGATAACAAAGTATATATGCAGACTTGCAAAAAGCACGTGGTGCCCTTATGGGAAGGACCCTAAGGGTGTACCGTGCGAGCACTACACACCACATATACCGACAAAAATCCCGAATTACGGAATTTGTACTGAAACGTTCTCGTGTGGGGGTAACGATGGAGATCTCAAAAATGATCTTTGCTGTGTCCCAGTAGAAAAAAAGTAATAACAAAACAAGTGAACACATGCCTACCACAAACTACAGCGAATGCCAGGGATGTAAAAACAAGTTCGAAGGGCAGGATGAATGCCCAATTTTCGGATGTGACATATCAGAGTGCCCCCTGATTGCACAAATGCCAGAAGAGGATTGGCTAGCTATTTGTGAAGACGAGGGAGAGGGACGTATATATGCTCGTGAAATGCGCGAGCGGGCTCATTGGGGAGAGGATTAGATTGAATGCTCGATCATTGTATGGAGGAAGACAAATATAATGAATGACTTGAAACAGGAAACCCCGTAGATCTCCTTGTAATAGAGGAAAAATAGTATAATGGATATTGTAGTCACATTATCCAAGTCTTTCGGCTTGCAACGGTGGATCGAAGAAGGAGATCCCGCTGGGACTGAATGGGGTGGTCAGAAGTGGGGTTGGCACATAGGGAAAAAGGCACCAACAAAGATCAATCCTGGAGAACGTGTATATGTGGTCTACGATAAGCATCTTATCGGATATTCGCCCCTGCTCTACATCGAAAAGAGTTCAGGTATGATGCCGGGATATGTGATGGTGCGTGGCGGTAATGCTGTGGCTGTAACTATTGATGCACAAATTAAGAGTTTTAGGGGGTTCCGCTATCGATGGTGGCAGAGAGAAATAGAGAGACCATTCCCAGAATGGCGGAAACTGACTGAACCCATTAAATATGGTCAAGAATACCGCTGCCCTAACTGCTCTGCACTCTTCGCGTCTGATGCACGATTGAAAGTGCAAGTGTGCCCAACATGCAATGCTCGGTATCCAGGGGGATAAGAAAATGTCGGAAAAAAATGATTTGAAACGCTGGCGGTTCCGAATTGAAGACTGGGATGATAATACATTTCACTTAGGCTCTACCGGTAATGAAGTAGATGAAGATAACCAAGAGGAATGGTTCATAGGTACTCAACGAGAAGCCGATATAGAAGCCGATCGGCGCGCAAATCTTTGGGAAGATCGAACAGATGCTCTTGTTTCCCACATAGTGAGCGAAAGCAGAGGAAAAATAATTTGAATTTTTAGCTTGCTGAAATGTAGTAGAAATATGAAAGAGAATCATATGCAGCAGCTAAAACCATACAAGTAAAGGAAAAATAAGACAGTGAAAACTTTCCTAGTCCAACGTGTCCTCAAACGTGAAACCCCGTCTACTCACGGTGGGGTAGACAAATACTTTGCCTTTGATTATATGGGTTCCTCAGAATTCGAATGGGGACAATTGCCTAAAGCCCTAAAAGAGTTGAAAGATGCCCCTGCTCCTCAACTCCTTCGAATCAAATCTGGAAAATATACTTCTTGGTTTGTAGGGAAAGAAAAACACCTCTTGGAGGCTTCGGATTTCTTCAAAGATCAACTCCAGGGGCAATTGAACCAGCGTCAATGGCGATTGAAAGAATCGTCAGGTATCTCTTCCGCTTACGAAATTGGGGAGGTTATTAGCTTCTACGCGCGCAGCATTGCTTGGTGGTCAGTTGATATGGCTCACCCGTGGATTATTTTCAAATTCAAGAAGGATGCTCGCCTATGGCTAAAATCTATGAAAGAAGATGGTATGAATGCACCTATCGCGTTCAGAAGAGAAAACTAATATGAGTCAAGAAAATATTGGTAGATTGGTAGTTTTTGTTCATCCTAGTCTAAAAGACGGACCTATCCTAATTGCTGAAGGAATTTTTTTGAACGAAATTTCTCAAGTAGGTTGGGATCTTGGCGATTACGCGGGTTACATTCGGCCAGTTCCGTCAATGGCAGGACTGCTAATATTCGACGGGTGGATAGAAAGCACTTCTGGCCCTGAACCGGATAGCTGGTTAGTAGGATGCTGGCGACGTGTAACTGTTCGTGAATTGCTAAAAATAGCCGTGGGAGAAAGGCCGTGGGAGGAAGGTAAATGAGTGAGTTGTCAAACAAGATTGAAGAAATGGTGCGTCTGCAAGTTGAGAAGGCATCGGAGAAGGTGGTTTTACAAGCCGGGGATGTGCTAGCGTTATTGGCTGAATTGGAAGCTGCATGGTCAGAAGCAAAACGATGGGAAAAAGGTTACGTTTCTCAGGAAAAAGAAGTGATGACACTAATAAAAAGGGTTACAGCTTTAGAAAATCCCATATAAATGCTTATTATCTATACTAGTGTAATACAAAAAATTCATTCGTTAACAAAGAAAGGTACGGTATAATAATGTGGTTACTATGGCTTCTTATCAAGATTTCTACAGCAATCCTATTGTGTGCTGTTATTTGGATCCTTTTTTCAACCTTAGAACCTGTTAGTATGTGGGTCGGGCTCTTTTGTGGGATTACTACTTTTGAGGCGTGCAATGCCTTAGGGCAGTTTCCTTCTTGTAAATGATCTGAATAAAGAAGCCCATAATGATCTGAGTAAAAGCTAAAAAAGAAGCCCAATGACATGAGTGTACAATGAACATTATAGTAAAAGGCGGACCAATTGCAGTATATATTGAATGCCAAAAACGTGGACTTTTAATCAATGCTATTTTGGATCGAACGGATAACGAAACAATTGCAGAAGTAGATCATAAAGAGAAGGCAAAGGTGCTAAGGGTTTTAATAAAATGGTATGCTGAAGAAGCAATTATACCATTCAAAGCTGGCACCCTTCTTTGGTATGGTTGGACTAGTAGTGAAGGAATTTGGATCGAACTCTTAACGAAACAATTGCAGAAAATGGTTTGCTGAGACGGACATAGTGTAATATTATATTCCTGTGCTAAAGACGGAACCCTATATACATTCCAAATAAAAAGTCTTGGATAATATGTTTGTGTTCAGCCAATGAGGTGGTCAAACTTTTTATTAGAAACATCGTAAGCAGCGTGGAAAGAAAAGAGCCTTGAATAAAATGAAGAAAAAGAACCCCATAATATATGAAGCCCCTAAGAAAAAAATCAAAAAAGGGCATAAAGAAATAGCAGATCAACTGAGAGCCCTGGCAGACCAAGTCGAAGAAAGAAGATTTATCCACCCCCTAGAAATAACTTTTATCCACACTACTATCCTCCCAGCCCTAGAAGCTCTATTAAATCATGACTTGCATTTCTTCGCTATTGTTGCACTCGGAAAAACCCACGTTATTCAGAACTGGATCAATACCACTAATGATCGCTTCGTCCACGAAGCCGCCTCCCGCTTCCGCGCTATCTCTATGATCCTCACCTCTACCACTATCCATAATAATGAAGAGGATGAAGAACATATAAATATGGAATCCCACTCCATAATAAATAAAGAGACTCTGAATTAATCCCCACTAGACATTAAGAGCCCTGTTCCATGAAGCCTAAAAATCCACCTTCTTTTGCTGTAGAAGGCCTTCCAGAGCCCTCCCTTCCTAATTTTTTATCAGAAGCCCCAATGATTATCATGCATCCCGAAGATTATGAGGAACTAATTAAGTATCTTAAGGAAGCTATTTTTGAAGGGCCAAGTGCTCCTGGTGGGAAGATCGATATAAAAACAAATCCTTGCGTGAAACGTGGAACCATAGTGAAGCTAAATATCCCCTCCGATGAAGAGTATGCAAAAATCCTCAAACAGATTGAACTTACCACTACGCTTTTAACTAATCCCTTCTAATCTCCCGATCGGCTGATTCCGAATATTGTTGGTCATGTTTTTAGTATAACCACTTGATAATATTTAGGGTGGTTCTTATTGCCCTATTAGTTAATAAATGATGATCCCTGTCTAATCGCGAGCAGGAGGATTATTATTTATAGCTATAAATATATTTCAGGTAGTTAATAAATAAATAATCGCGAGCAGGTAGATGAAGGATTAGCTATAAGTTGATAAATAATGATCCCGCTCGGGATTTCACATAACACTTCTACCTAAGCCCTACCCCATCCGAGCAAGACGTCATCATCATCATCATTAAATGATGGTTGCTATAAAGTATCATCATTTAATGCTATAGCGGGAAATACATATAGCATTATTAAATGATGCTCCCCTGCTCGATCATTATTTAATAATGCTGCCCCCTGCTCGACGCTCTCATGTGTTCACTGATTATCATTTTATTCTTATGTCTAATCGGTTCATCATTAAATGCCAACCGTATTTTTAATTTTGTACTTTATTTATCCTAGTATTTCAAAAATCTATTCCCACACTATAAATGAATAGGGTTATTAAAAATACCGTTAACACGGTAAAAATCCCTAAGTAATCAAAAAGATTTTCGTCAAAAACCATGCCATCATATTATGCGTTTTTTCCTTATTTTTCAGATTTTCTGTTTATTTTCTGTACTACCAATAAATGATGATCGAAAATGATTTCGTTATGAATAATTTGGCATCCCCCTCAAACCAAGCTTTAAAGCCGAGCAGGGGAAAAAAGCATAGCATAATAAAGTATAGTTGAAATCAAAGAAA
>Ga0214473_10002741_pt1 | contig 21590 bp, 15 predicted proteins | sample RVTome_7_FD_203509 | JGI IMG/M metagenome (GOLD analysis project Ga0214473, IMG submission 203509) | Soil microbial communities from uranium-contaminated site in the Upper Colorado River Basin, Wyoming, United States - RVT98D197 | ecosystem: Environmental > Terrestrial > Soil > Contaminated >... | reverse complement strand
GCATCATCTTCACCTCGTTCTTCGCGCTCGGCCTGTTCATGGTCTCGATCTGGCCGACCTCGGTCAATATCCAGTCGATCGTCATGGGCAATATCCTGGGCATCTCGGACGAGGATGCGCTGCAGGTGGTGATCATCGCCGGGGTGTCGTTCGCCATCCTCCTGCTCAAGTGGAAGGACCTGATGCTGGTGTTCTTCGACGAGAGCCACGCCCGCACCGTGGGTATCAATCCGCGGGCTCTGCAGATCCTGTTCTTCGCGCTCCTGGCCGCCTGCACCGTGGCGGCGTTGCAGACGGTGGGCGCCATTCTGGTCATCGCCATGGTGGTGACGCCGGGGGCGACGGCGTACCTGCTCACCGACCGGTTCCAGACGCTGCTGGTCCTGTCGGTGGTGATCGGGGCGCTGACCGCCGCGGTCGGCGCCTATCTGAGCTTCTTCCTCGATGGCGCCACCGGCGGTCTCATCGTCTCATTGCAGACGGCCGTGTTCCTGTTCGCCTTCGTCTTTGCGCCCAAGCACGGACGGCTCGCGGCACGCCGAAAGGCGTTCGCCGCCGGGGAGAGCCGGCCATGATCGAGGTCTGGAACTTCTTCGCCGAACCCTTCGCCTATGACTTCATGCAGCGGGCCCTGTTGGTCGCGGTGCTGGTCGGTGCGGTCAGCGCCGCGCTCTCCTGCTTCCTGGTGCTCAAGGGCTGGTCGCTGATGGGCGATGCCATCTCGCACGCGGTGCTGCCGGGGATCGTCATCGCCTTCGTCCTCGGCCTGCCGCTGGCCGTCGGCGCCTTCGCCGCAGGCCTTTTTTCGGCGGTGGCGACGGGGTACCTCAAGGCCAACAGCCGGGTGAAGGAGGATACCGTCATGGGCATCGTCTTTTCCGGCATGTTCGGGCTGGGGCTGGTGATGTTCACCCGGGTCGAGACCGACCAGCACCTCAGCCATATCCTGTTCGGCAACATGCTCGGCGTGACGGTGGGTGATCTCATCGAGACCGCGATCGTCGCCGGCGGCACGCTCTTGATCGTCCTCGCCAAACGCCGCGACCTCTTGCTCTATTGCTTCGATCCGCAGCATGCGCGTGTCGTCGGGCTGCCGGTCGGGCTCCTGCACTATGGGCTCCTGGTGCTGCTGTCGCTGACCATCGTGGCGTCACTGAAGGCAGTTGGCATCATCCTGGTCGTCGCCATGCTGATCGCACCGGGCGCCATCGGCTTCCTCCTCACCAAGACCTTCAGCAAGATGCTGGTGGTGGCGATGACCGTGGCAATCGGGTCGAGCGTGCTGGGCACCTTCGTCAGCTTCCATATCGATGCGGCGACCGGGCCGTGCATCGTCCTTATCCAGACCGTGGTGTTCCTGCTGGCGTTGCTCTTTGCACCGGGAACGGGATTGCTGACACGACGGGTGACGGCCGAGGCGCCTATGCCGGCAGCAGCTAAGGGCACCCCAAAGCCGATGTTCGGGCGGCTGAGCCTGCCCCGCGCGGATGCAGGCGAGTAACCGCCGGAACTTCCGCCTCGCGCATGGGTTGACCATGACCCGTTCGCGGATGGAGGCGGACATGGCCACGAAGAAGTGGTCCGCAGAGGTGACCAGGCAGAGCAATGCCCTGGACCTCGAGAAGGACGTGTTCGCCAAGGACGACCCCAAGGCGATCGCGGATTCGCTGAAGCGCTCCGCCGAGCTCAGCCACCGCCGCAAGGCTGGGCCGTTCCAGTCGGCAATGTCGATGCTCAATTTCTACATCAACCGGGCGGGCAAGAACCTCAGCGCGGGCAAAAAGCAAGTCCTTGAGCGCGCCAAGAACGAGTTGCGCAAGGACTTCGGGCGCGAGCCGAAGTAGGATTGCGCGAGCCGACGCTCCCTAATCCTGCACCGCTACTTCGGTGACCACCTCCTTCTGCAACTTGCGTTCGCGCAGCCAGATGTAGAGGCCCGAGGCGATGACGATGGGGGCACCTACAAAGACCCAGACGTCGGGTGGCTGGTTGAAGATCAGCCAGCTCGAAAGCGTCATGAAGATGATCTGGAAATAGCCGAAGGGCGCCAGCACCGAGGCCGGCGCGAAGCGGTGAGCAGTGGTGAGGAACTGGTGGCCGATCAGAGCCGCCGCCCCGATCATGGCGAAGGCGAACCAGCCCGCCGGATCGGCAGGCCAGATCCAGCCGCCGAAGGCGAAGGGCGCGATGCAAAGGGTGGCGACGAAGGCGGCGTAGAACTGCTGCGTGGTGGTGGAGTCGACGCCGGCGAGCTTGCGCGTCAAAAGGAAGTAGAGTGCGGTGAAAAATGCGCCGCAGAGCGAGAGCAGCATGGCGGGGTGGAAGGCCGCAGTCCCGGGGCGGATGATCACCAGCACGCCGGCAAAGCCGACGATGATCGCGAGCCACCGCCGCCAGCCCACCTGCTCGCCGAGCAGGGGAATCGAGAGCGCGCAGAGGATCAGCGGCATGGTGAAGGCGATCGAGGCAGTGACCGTCAGCGGCAGGTAGGTGATGGCGAAGAAGTTGAAGACGGTCGAGCCGAGAAGGCAGAGGCCGCGCAGAACCTCGAGCTTCCAGCTGCGAGTGCGCAACAGTTCGGTCCGGCGGGTGGGAAGGAACAGCGCGGAGACCAGGATGAACTGCCCCGCATAGCGCACGAACACCACTTCGGTCGTCGGCATGCCATTGCCCGACAGCCATTTGGCGCAGCTGTCGATCACGGTAAAGCAGAGATAGCCGATCAGCAGGAAGCTTATGCCGAGCAGGCGGCGCTCCTCGATCGGAGCGATGGTGCGGGCCATGTCGAAATCCGGGTGCCGCGGGAGAGCGGCTCGCGTCACCGATGCGGAATTACGGCCGCGGTGTCAATCGCGGGTCAACGCGTCCCTCTAGTAGGTCTCCCGCAGATGCCGGACTTTAAGCCCGGCTGCCAGCGCCTTCCGCGTCACTTTGGCGCCGTGGCGCGGGGTGAAGCTGAGCCTGGTCTCGCGGCCGGGCAGCAAGGTGATCGCGTTGTCGGAGAAATAGCCCGGCACGTCGACCGTGGCCGTGACGAAGAGCGCCGGCTTGTCGGTCGAGAGCGTCAGAACCGGCGCCCTGTCGCCGCCTGACCACGTGGCTTTCACCTTGGCGTGGCCAGGGTCGTAGTACTTGTAGGCCTTGGGGAAGAAGTCGTTCTCGCCCAGCCGGTTGCCGTCCCTATCCTGCCAGGAGAAGAACAGGAATTCGCCCTCGCCCAGCTTGCTGAGCGGAACGCGGGTGATCACCACGGCCCCATCGGGCGAGATGGACGCCCTGCCGGTGTGGAGCACGCGATCGCCGCCGGCGACGTTCACCGCGCACACCTCGAGGCCGATCTCGGCCTTCGCCGCCGTGTCGTTGACGGCCTTGAGGACGATCTCGCCCTTTCCGGTGTCGGGCACGGCGACGACGTTGACCGGCAGGAAGAAGCGCTTGGCCATGTAGTGCAAGAGCTTCCACTGCCCGCCGTAGTCGAGGCTGGCCCAGCTCGCCACCGGGTAGGTGTCGTTGATCTGCCAGTAGAGCGTGCCCATGCAGCGCGGCTTGGTCGAGCGCCAGTATTCGATGGCGGTCTTGATGGCGAGGCCCTGCTGGATCTGGGAGAGGAACACCATCTGGTCGAAATCGGACGGGAAGCGGAAATAGCGCGTCATGGTCTCGAGGATGCGCGCATTGCCGCCGGTGTTGCGCTGGTGGCTCTCCATCACCGGCGAAGACGGGTTGCGGTCCTCAGGCCGGGTGAAGGTCTCGATGACGTTGGTCGAGGTGAAGGATTGGAAGCCGAACTCGGAGGCGAAACGCGGGTTGACGGTGCGGTAGGCCTCGAACGGCTTGGCCGAGTGCCAGACGTCCCAGTAGTGGAGGTCGCCGCGGGTGTCAGAGTGCCAGCCGTCGGAAAAATCCATGTAGCCGAGCGATGGCGACGACGGCCAGAAGCGGCGCGCCGGATCCTCATCCTCGACGATCTGCCCCAACATCGAGTTCAGCCGGTCGTAGTTGGCGACGTAGCGCTCCGGATTGGCCTTGGTCTCGGGGTACCAGGAGAGCGAGCCGATCACCTCGTTGTCGCCGCACCAGAGCGCGATGCAGGCGTGATGGGAGAGCCGCCGAACCTGCTGGGTGATCTCGACCCGCACGTCGTCGAGGAACTCGCGGTTGGACGGGTAGCTCATGCATGAGAACATGAAGTCATGCCAGATCAGGATGCCGAGTTCGTCGCAGAGCTCGTAGAAGTAATCCGGCTCGTACTGGCCGCCGCCCCAGACGCGGATCATGTTCATGTTGACCGCTTTCGCGCTCTCCAAGAGGTCGCGCACGACCTCAGGGGTAATGCGCGAGGGGATGGCGTCGGCGGGAATCCAGTTGGCGCCCATCATGGTGATGTCGCGGCCGTTGATGCGGCACTTGAAGCTGTGGTCGATCTTGTCCTTCTCGATCACCCATTCGAGCTGCCTGAGCCCGATCTTGCGGGTGGTCACCTCGCCATCGAGCGTCGTCGTCAGGGTGTAGAGCGGCTGTTCGCCCTGCCCGTTCGGCCACCACAGCTTGGGGTCGCGGATGGTGACGTTGTGGGTGAAGACGTTCTCGCCGTGGCGCACCGCGACCTTGTCGTCGATGCGCTGGCCGTCGATCTCGTGGCTGAGTTCGACCGATCCTTCAGCGAAGGCGAAAACGCGAGTCTTGATCGAGAGTTCGACCGATTTCCTGCCATGGGCCTGCGCCACCTCGACACTCTCCTGGCGGGCAAGACGGGAGCGGCGGATGGCCATGCGACCGTAGACCCCCGTCGGCATCAGGCAGATACCCCAGTCCCAGCCGGCATGGCACGCAGGCTTGCGCACGAAGTTCATGTGCACGCCTTCGAGGCCGTTGGTGAGATAGTTGTAGGTGAAGGGGATCGGGAACGGGTGCGCCTCGGCACGCGCCTTGGCGACGCGGCGGGTGATGTCGAACTCGACGCGCAGGGTGTTGTCGCCTGCCTTGACCTTGCCGGTCACATCGATGTCGTAGCGGATGAACATGTTCTGGGTGCGGGCGATCGCTTCCCCATTGAGGAAGATTGTGGCGATGCAGTCGACGTTTTCCAGCGTCAGTGTGAGATAGCCATCGGTATCGGCCGCCGTGGCCTTGAACCGGCGCTCTGCCACCCAGGCGGTGTCGTTGACCCACATCACCGCCTGCTCGTTGTCGGCGAAATAGGGATCCGGGATCTCTCCCGCGTTCAGCAGGGCGGTGTGCACGTCGCCGGGAAGGGTGATCTTTGCCTTGGTCTTGTAGGTCGGTGACGACAGGGCGAATTCGCCAGCAAGGCTAAGTTCGGAATAGTCGGTTGTCATTGTCTTTGCCGACGCGGCGGTTCTCGCCATGAATCCTCCTCGGCGCCGTTAGCGCGCTGATATCGGCGCTAATGCTGACCGACTCGCGATGCGGATGCAATCGATTGCACCGGCGCTGCATCGGCCTGTAGCGTGGCTCCTTGCGGCTACCAATGGCCCGGCCTCTTGCAACCGAGCGCGGCCGGTGCCACTCCATCGTGCCGGCAGAGGAGATGGCGGACCAGCCACGGAGGGTGAGATGTCCGATACGTCTGCAGAACCAGACCATCCGGGGGTTGTCATGCTCCCCATGACAATGCTGCTCATCGCCATTGTCTCGAGCGTTGTTCTCGATCTCATCGTGCCGATCGCATTCCTGCCGGGGCCGGGCTTTGCAAGCTGGTCGAGCTGGATCGGCGTCCTGCTGTTCGTGGCCGGGTACTGGCTCGCCATTAGTGGCCGCCGCGAATTCATCCGTTCGGGCACGAACGTCTACCCGCACATGCCCGCGCTCAGACTGGTAACGACCGGGCCCTACCGCTTCACGCGCAACCCGATGTATCTCGGGCTGATCGTCGGCCTTGCAGGGATCGACCTCGCCTTCTCGCTCGAGATGGGCATCGCCGTGCTCGTGCTGTTCGCCCTGGCGCTCCACTACGGGGTCGTGATGCGCGAGGAACGCTACCTCACGCGCAAGTTCGGGAGCCCCTACGAGGAATTCCGTCAGCGCACCCGACGCTGGGGGTGAGCGGCGGCGGCCCGGGCGGCACCCCCGGACACGCCGCCCCTCCTACTCTGCCGCTTTGTCCAGATCGAGGAAGCCGCCCGATTGCCGGTCCCAGAGCTGGGCGTAGTGCCCGCCGCGGGCCAGCAACTGGGCGTGGGTGCCCTCCTCAACGATCTGGCCGGCTTCGAGCACCACCAGCCGGTCCATAGCCGCGATGGTGGAAAGCCGGTGAGCAATGGCGATCACGGTCTTGCCCGCCATCAGCGATTGCAGCTGCTCCTGGATCGCAGCCTCGACTTCGGAATCCAGAGCCGAGGTCGCTTCGTCGAGCACCAGGATCGGGGCGTTCTTCAAGAGCACCCGAGCGATGGCGACGCGCTGCCGCTGGCCGCCCGAGAGCTTGACCCCGCGCTCACCCACATGGGCGTCGTAGGCCAGCCGCCCCTTGGGATCGGCCAGCGCCTCGATCACCTCGTGGATGCGGGCCTGCTTGGCAGCTTCGATCATCTCGTCGTCGCTCGCCTCCTGGCGGCCGTACTTGAGGTTCTCACGGATCGACCGATGCAACAGCGAGGTATCCTGGCTGACCAGCCCGATCGCCCGCCGTACGCTCTCCTGCGTCACCTCCCGGACATCGTGCCCGTCGATGCGGATCGCCCCGTCCTCGACGTCGAACAGGCGCAGCGCGAGGTTGACCAGCGTCGACTTGCCGGCGCCTGACCGGCCCACCAGCCCGACCTTCTCGCCCGGCTCGATCGAGAGCTTGAAGTTCTCGATGACCGTGCCGGATCTGCCGCGCCAGTAGTTGAAGGTCACGTTGTCGAAGACGATACCGCCCTTTTCCACCGTGAGCGGCTTGGCCTCGGGCTGGTCCAGCATGGTCAGCGGCTGGGCGATGGTCTCCATCGAGTCGCGGATGGTGCCCACGTGCCGGAAGATGGACGAGCCGATCTCGAGGATCCAGCCGCTCATGTTCATGATCTGGAGCGCGAAGGGAATGACGGTGACCACGGCTGCCGCCGTCAGCGCCCCGCGGTTCCAGCCATCGAGCGAGAGCCAGGTGATCGAAACCACCAGCCCCGCGTTCAGCATGAACAGGGTCGACCACATATAGGTGAAGATCCGCATCAGTTTGCGGAACTCGGTGGCGTGATCCATCACCGAGTCCGAGACGTACTTGTCCTCATGACCGTCGGTCGAAAAGGTCTTGAGCGTCTGGATGTTGGTGTAGCTGTCGACAATGCGGCCGGTCATCACCGACTTGGCCTCCGAGAGCAGCTCGGAGTGCCGCGCGATCAGCGGCATGACGATGATGAAGAGGATCGCATAGAGCACCAGCCAGACCGCAATCGGCACCAGCAGTACCGGGTCGAGTCCGGCCAAAACGATGATCGCCACAACCACGAAAATCGCCGCGTACCAGGCGGCGTCGATGGTGAGGTTGACGCCCGTCTCGATGGCCTCGCCCGATTGCATGATCTTGTTGGCGATACGGCCGGCAAAGTCGTTCTGAAAATAGGTCCAGCTCTGCCGGATGACGTGCCAGTGGCTCTGCCAGCGGACCAGATCGACAAGGTTGGGGACGATGGCGTGGTTGCGGATCATGGTGTCGAAGAGGAAGGCCAGCGGCCGGACGACCACCACCACCGCGATCATCCAGAGAAAAGTCCGCCAGTTAGCCGAGAACATCTCGCCGGGGGGCGTGGTGGCCAGCATGCCAACCACGAGGCCGACGAAGATCGGCATCATGGCATCGGCGACCGAGCCGATGGCAACCAGGATCATGCGCAGGATGTAGGCGGTGCGGAACTGGCCTACGAAATGAAATACGAACGGCCACAGCCCCATGGGCGGCTGCGGGTTTGGTGCGAGCGCAACTGGAGAGTACCGGTTGTCGAACCAGGCAATGACGCGATTGAGCATTTTTCTCTCATCGGAATGAGAGCCGTCTCCGGACCGGGGTCAGGTGTTGGCTCTATTGAACTGTTTTCGTTTGACTTTTCTCTGTGAGCGAATGCGGTCCGCGAGATTGATGAAGCTATCCATTTGTCCCTCCTTGGGATGTTGAAGTGGGTAGGCGAAACTTGTGCGAACTCTCGGTTCATGCCCCTCCCTCCCCCTTGGGGTGAGGGAGGGCTGACTGACGGATGGGGAGCACGGCTCGAACGAAAACCTCATCACTCCGCCGCCTCCTCTGCCTGGTCGGCGTCGATGAAGCCGCCCGATTGCCGCTGCCAGAGCTTGGCGTAGTGGCCGCCGAGCGCCAGAAGTTGGGCATGTGTCCCCTCCTCGACGATGCGGCCCTCGTCGATCACGACCAGCCGGTCCATCATGGCGATGGTGGAGAGCCGGTGAGCGATGGCAATCACTGTCTTGTTGCGCATCAAGAGCTGCAACTGGCCCTGGATGGCGGCCTCGACTTCGGAGTCGAGCGCCGAAGTCGCCTCGTCGAGCACCAGGATCGGCGCGTTCTTGAGCAGCACCCGGGCGATGGCGACGCGCTGCCGCTGCCCGCCCGAAAGCTTCACGCCGCGCTCGCCCACATGGGCGTCGTAGCCCTTGCGGCCCGCGGCGTCGGCCAGCGTGGCGATGAAGTCATCCGCCTCGGCAAGGCGCGCCGCAGCAGCGATCTCCTCCTCGGTTGCATCGGGCCGGCCATAGGCGATGTTGTCGCGCACCGAGCGATGCAGAAGCGATGTGTCCTGGGTGACCACGCCGATATTGGCGCGCAACGAATCCTGGTTCACCGTTGCGATGTCGACGCCGTCGATCGAGATCAGCCCGCTCTGGCGGTCGTAGAACCGCAGCAGCAGGTTGACGATGGTCGACTTGCCGGCGCCGGAGCGGCCGACGAGGCCGATCTTTTCGCCGGGGCGGATGTGAAGATCGAGCCCCTCGATGACGCCGCTCTTCTTGCCGTAGTGGAAGCCGACGTTCTCGAACCGGACGTCGCCCTTGGTGACGACCAGTTGCTTGGCGTCCGGCTGGTCGGAGACGACACGCGGCAACGAGATCGAGGAGATGCCGTCGCGCACGGTGCCGATGTTTTCGAACAGTGCCGACATCTCCCACATGACCCACTGGCTCATGCCGGAAAAGCGCATGACGAGCCCCAGGGACACGGCCAGCGCACCCGGCGTCATGGCGCCGTTGAGCCACAACCAGATGCCGGTTGCGCCCACCGCGAACAGCAGCACGCCGTTGGAGGTGATCACCGACACGTTTAGCACGGTGAACATCCGCATCTGCCGGTAGACGGTACCAAGGAACCCGTCCATCGCCTCGCGGGCATATTTCTCCTCGCGATTGGAGTGCGAGAAGAGCTTGACCGTGGCGATATTGGTATAGCTGTCGACGATGCGGCCGGTCATCATCGAGCGGGCATCGGCCTGCTGCTGCGAGATCTTGCCGACCCGCGGGATGAAGTAACGCATCAGCAGCAGGTAGACGACGAGCCAACCCAGGAACGGCAGCGCCAGGCGCCAGTCCGTCGAGCCGATCAGCAACACCGCGCCCAAGAAATAGACGACGACATAGACCAGCATGTCGAGGAGCTTCATCACCACCTCGCGCACGGCGAGCGAGGTCTGCATCAGCTTGGCACCGATACGGCCGGCGAACTCGTCTTGGAAGTAGCTCATCGACTGGCGAATGAGGTAGCGATGCGTCATCCACCGGATGCGCTGCGGGAAATTTCCCAGCAGCGTCTGGTGCATGGTCATGGTGCTGAGGGTGACGAGCGCCGGCATGATGACAAGGATGAAAATCCCCATCAGCCACAGCTTCCACCCATCGGCCTCGAGGAAGGTCTCGGGATTGGCGCCGGCCAGCCAGTTGACCACGTCGCCGATGAAGCCGAACAGCATGATCTCGCCGGCGGCGATGGCCGCCGCCGTCAGCGCCATCAAGGCAAGCCACTTCTTGGCACCGTGCGAATAGTGCAGGCAGAAGGCGACCAGCCCTTTGGGGGGCTCGGCCGGTTCGGCCTCCGGATAGGGGTCGAGGCGCCGCTCGAACCAATGCATCAAACCCACTTCAACCTCCGGATGACTGCGACAGATGAAACGGCCACGACCTCAAGCGCGGTCGAGGTCAGGCCATTTCACCCGGTTGAGGGACGCGCCCTCTGATTTTGGATTACGCCCTCGCTGCGACGAATCGATGGCGCAGAAGGAGCGGCGTGCCGCAGACTGCCCAGCCACTCTGCAGTCCCAATTGACAGAAGAGATGGCCGAAGCGGTTGCCAGCCGCTCAGAATACACGAAAGTACAAGATCGGCTGTTGCGGTCGAGCCACAGTCAACAACACATCACCGGACGAGAATGCGGCAGCCCTGCCGATGGGTGCCGGGGACCGCGGCAGTGCGCCCGTCGGTCGCCGCGAAGCAGCGGCACTTCGACGCGTCAGGGTCCAAACGCGGTCGGCGCTCTGCTGGTCCTGTGGTTTATCCATGGGCGGATGTCTAGCTACTAGACGAGCTAGCAGGAGTCGCCAATGACGAAGAACTACCCCGAAATCACGAAGCGCATTTCCGCCAATACCCGTGTCCTCCGCAAGGACATTCCCGACACGATGCAGGGCTTTTCCAGCCTTGCCATGAATGCATCCAAGGACGGTGTACTGTCCAAAGCGACCAAGGAAATGATCGCATTGGCCATCGGCGTTGCCACCCGTTGCGATGGCTGCATCGGCTTTCATGCCGAGGCCCTGGTCAAGCTCGGGTGCACCAAGGAGGAGTTCCAGGAGGTCCTCGGCATGACCGTCTACATGGGCGGTGGACCTGCCCTGATGTATGCGGCGGACGCGCTCGCCGCGTTCGAACAATTCTCCGAGTTGCAGTCCGCCTGAGTTCGCGATAGCGCGACGCGGCCCGCCCTCCTGGCCGTCGCGTCGCATTCTTGTTCCAGCTCTATCCTGCAATCCGTCCAACGCTCTTTTTCCCGGTTGCCTGTTCGATCCGCAAACAAGGACGTTGCGCGCCGGCAAGCCACCAGCCACCATCCCAAGTACTACCGGAATCGAGGACAAGGGTGACGACGTCGTGGTCGCCAGCCCGTCGGAGGGTTACGGTCGTCCGGTCGACAATTGTTGTGGAGCACGCATGCGCGGCGAGAACGAACAAACGATCTACCTCAAAGACTACGCCCCCAGCCCGTACGTGATCGAAAGGGTGGAACTCGACGTCCGGGTCCAGCCGGGGGCTGCTTCAGTGCGCTCGTTGCTCACCATCGCGCCTCGCGAGGGCACTGCGCCCGGTACGCCGCTTGCCCTCGACGGCGATGAACTCAAGCTCAAGTCGATCGCCATCGACGGGTTGCCGCTGGCGCTCACCGCCTATGCCGAGACGCCGGCCGTGCTCAGCATCAACGAGCCGCCGCACCGCCGCTTCGTGCTCGAGACCGAAGTGGCGATCGAGCCGGAGAAGAACCTCCGGCTGATGGGGCTTTACCGTTCGGGGGGCACCTGGTGTACGCAATGCGAGCCAGAGGGCTTCCGCCGCATCACCTGGTACCTCGACCGGCCCGACGTACTGGCGACCTTCCGGGTGCGCATGGCGGCCGACCCGGCGCTCGCGCCGGTGCTCCTCGCCAACGGCAATCTCATCGAACGGGGCGAAGACCCCGACGGGACGCATTACGCCGTCTGGGACGATCCGCATCCGAAACCCGCCTATCTCTTCGCCATGGTGGCGGGCGATCTTGGCTCGATCCACGATAGCTTCACCACGGCCTCGGGGCGAAAGGTGGCGCTCGGCATCTATTGCGAGCACGGCAAGGAGGACGAGTGCCTCTACGCCATGGATTCGCTCAAGCGCGCCATGGCCTGGGACGAGCGGCGCTTTGGCCGCGAATACGACCTGGACGTCTTCAACATCGTCGCCGTCTCCGATTTCAACTTCGGCGCGATGGAGAACAAGGGGCTCAACATCTTCAACGACAAGCTGGTGTTCGCCAAGCCGGAGAGCGCCACCGACGCCGACTATGCCAGCATCGAGGGCGTCATCGCCCACGAGTATTTTCACAATTGGACCGGCAACAGAATCACTTGCCGCGACTGGTTCCAGCTCTGCCTCAAGGAGGGCCTGACGGTTTTCCGCGACCAGGAGTTCTCGATGGACGAGCGCAGCCGTCCGGTGGCGCGGATCGAGGATGTGCGCACACTGCGAGCCATCCAGTTCCCCGAAGACGGCGGTCCCCTCGCCCATCCGGCGCGGCCCGACCAGTATCGCGAGATCAACAACTTCTACACCGCGACCGTCTACGAGAAGGGCGCCGAAATCGTCCGCATGCTGGCGACGCTTCTGGGCGAGGCCGGTTTCCGCAAGGGCATGGACCTTTATTTCGAGCGCCACGACGGCGAGGCGACGACGATCGAGGCGTTCCTCAAGGTGTTCGAGAATGCCAACCAGGTAGACCTCGGCCAGTTCGGCAAGTGGTACCTGCAGGCCGGCACCCCCGAAGTCACAGTGGCCGACAACTTCGACGCCGCCACGCAGACCTACGAGCTTGCGCTGAGCCAGAAGACCGAACCCACGCCCGGGCAGCCGGAGAAGGAGCCAATGATGCTGCCGGTCAAGTTCGGCCTGATCGGCCCCAATGGCAGCCCGATGGGCTGGAGCAAGGTGACCGGCGGGGAGGTGCGCGACGGTCTGATCGTCATGAACACGCAGAGCGTGACGCTGCGCTTCGAGGGCGTGCCCAACCGGCCGGTGCCGTCGCTGTTCCGGCAGTTCTCGGCGCCGGTCAAGATCGTCTCCAGCGCGACGGAGGACGACCGGCTGTTCCTGGCGCGCCATGACAGCGATCCGTTCAACCGCTGGCAGTCGCTGCAGGATGTAGCGATGGCGCTGATGGTGGATGCCTTCGGCGGCAAACACTGGGGCAGCAAGCAGGTCGACGCGCTGGCGCTGGCGCTCGAGGACACCATCACGTCCGAGGAACTCGATCCCGCCTTCAAGGCGCACGCGCTGGCGCTGCCCACCGAGTCCCTCGTCGCCCGCACCATTGCAGCGAACGTCGACCCCGATCGCATTCACGACGTGCGCCTCGCCCTGCTGGAGGAGATCGTCCTGCGGATCAGAGACACGCTGGGGCGGACCTATCGCGAAAACGCTAGTACGATGACGTATTCCCCGGACTTCCGGCAGGCCGGACAGCGCTCGCTGCGCAACGCAGCCCTCGCGATGCTGGTTGCCGGAGACGCATTGAGTGCCGGCCTCGCCAAGGATCAGTATGAGCAGGCCCACAACATGACCGACCGCTTCGCGGCGCTCTCGGCCATCGTCACCGCCTGGACGCAGGATGCCCAGGCCCTGCTCGGGGATTTTCGCACCATGTACACCGCCGATCCACTCGTCTTGGACAAGTGGCTGGCGCTCAATGCGATGGCGCCGGACGGCGCAGTGGTGGACCGCCTCGACGCGCTGCTCGCCGACCCCGTGTTCCCCCGGAACAACCCCAACCGGCTGCGGGCGCTGGTGGGTACCTTTGGGATGAACAACCCGACCCAGTTCGCGCGGCCGGATGGCGCCGGCTTCCGCTTCCTTGCCGAGTTCGTCGCCGACGTCGACAAGCGCAACCCGCAGGTCGCGGCGCGCGTCCTCACCGCTTTCCGGGTGTGGCAGAGCTTCGAGCCGGTGCGCCGGACCGAGGCAGAGAAGGCGCTGAAATCACTGCAAGAATCAGGTGAACTCAGCCGGAATACGGCCGATATCCTGGCCCGGACGCTTGGCGGTTAACGAAACCTTACGGCTAGAAGAATTTTTCTTTCCGGCTAAGTGATTCAGCCGACTCGCAAATTCGGAGGGGGGCGTCATCCGCCCTCTTCCCCCCTCTGGACAGTGACGCAAACCCGATTCAGATTTGCGTCGCGGGGCAAGTTGCGTGGGGCGTCCCCAGACAGATCTTACGGAGACCTTCATGCGGTCGGCGGAGACATCCGGCGTCGAGGCTAAGGGATTCGGCTTGCCCGATCACCGGCGCAACCGAATTCGGGGTCTGATCGAGCGGCTGACCAGGCCCTTGCACGATCTTGCGGTGAATGTCTCGTCCGTCACGCTCGCCGTCGGCGCCACGGCGCTCCTTGCCGCAGCACTTTCGATGGCCGTCGACGCCGTACGAACGCTTGACGAAGAGCGCTCGCGTCAGAGTCTTCTGGCGCATGTCGCGGCCATTGCGCCGGAGCCGCTGACGGCCATCACCCCGGGCGCCAGCCTTGATGGCGTGTGGCAGCGCGGCGCAGGCGCTTTCGGCGCGGCATTCCTGCTTATCGGCCTCACCTATCGGCGCCGCGACCAGGCCGCGGAAAAGGACCTCCACCGGGTCGACGCCCTGCTCGCCACCATCCCGTTCGGCGTCGCGTGCTGGACCAAAACCGGACGCATGGTGATCTGCAACGAACAGTATCGGGCGCGCCTCAATGTCGATGGTCCCGAATGCGATCCGGGTGCTTCCTACCATGCCTCGGTCAAGCGGCTCGTCCGCGGCGGCCACATGCAGCTGCTTTGCGAGGACGACACCAGCCGGGTGCTCGAACTCCACCGCGAGGATGGCTCGTGCCTCCTCATCGACGAGCAGCCGCTGGCGGCTGGGGGCTTCGTCACCCTGGTGACCGACGTCACCGAGCGGCGACGCACCGATCATCAGCTGGCCTCGATCCGCGAAGAGCAGCGGCTGCTCGCTCGCCGCTATCACGAGGAAAAGCTCAGGGCGGAAGCCGCGAGCCGCTCCAAGACCTCGTTCCTCGCGCACCTCTCCCACGACATCCGCACTCCGCTCAACCACATCATCGGTTTTGCCGACCTGATGCACCAGCAGACCTACGGCCCTCTGGGGGACACGCGCTACCTCGACTACGTAGAAGCCATGAAGGTCTCGGGCGAACGGCTGCTTACCTTCTTTGCTTCCATCCTCGAGCTCGCCGAGCTCGAAAGCGGGCGGAAGCCGCTCAAGCAGGAAGTGTTTGCGGTCGATGAGTTGTTGTCCTCGGTGTCCTGCCGCTTTTCCCCTCAGGCCAAACGGGCGGGACTTGCCCTCTCGCTGGGCGCGTCCTGCGGGGCGCAACTGCTTGGCGACAGGTTCTCGCTCGAACGCATGCTCTGCAACATCATCGAGAACGCGGTGCGCTTCACCCCGCACGGGGGCAAGATAACGGTGTCGGCCTTCGCCGCGACCGATGGCGTCGTGCTCGAAATCACCGACACCGGCATCGGCATGTCCGGCGAACAGCTGGCAACGCTGTCGCAGCCCTTCGTCTTTGGCGACGCTGCGCTTGCCCGCGATCATGGCGGTGCCGGCCTCGGCATCACCATCGCCCGTACAATCGCCGAACTCAGCGGCGGCCGGCTGGCCATCGACAGCCGCATGGCGCTGGGAACTACCGTGGCCATCTCGCTGCCGATGCATGGCGTGGAGCGGTCGGAAGCGGCGTGAAACGAGCGAATAGCGAATAGAAAACGAGAGACTGGGCGCCCCACGGCGCTACGTTCTTCTTCCCTATTCGCTATTCGCTATTCGCTCTTGCTGCCTTCGCGTACCACTTCTCCGCCGCAGCACTCACCTCGGCCTGCATGGCCTTGAGGTCATCGGCGAGCCGCTCGAAGCTCGGGTAGTTGGTGAGCCCGGCCAGCAACTCGCGAAAGCCGGGGGTCCAGCCCTCGTCCTTGAACGGATCGGCCAGTGCCGCGCTCATCACCTGCAGCACTGTTGCATAGGTCTCGTAGATCTCGACCAGGCGCGCAGCCTCGGGGAGCAGCCCGGTGGCGTCGAGTCGCGCCAACGTGACGGAGGTCGAGGCTTGCGGCGCCGCGATTGTCCGCCGCGCTACCAGTTGCGCCGATTGGGCGATGAATTCGAGATCGACGAGGCCGCCGGGCGCCAGCTTGAGATCGAACGGGTGGCGCGGCGTCCGTTCCTTTGCCATGCGCGCCCGCATGGCGACGACGTCCTCGATGGTCTTGGCGACATCGCGTGGACGCGAGAGAATCTCCTCGATAGCGGCGTCGACCTGCTCGTCCAGCCCCGCGTCGGCGACAACCACGCGAGCGCGGCTCAGCGCCAGGTGCTCCCAGGTCCATGCCTGCTCGTGATGATAGTCGAGAAAGCCCGGAAGGCTGGTCGCCAGCGGTCCGGCGTTGCCAGACGGCCGCAGCCGCATGTCGGCCTGGTAGAGCACGCCTTCGGATGTGGGCGCGGTAAGTGCTGCCACGAGGCGCTGGGTCAGGCGGGTGAAGTACTGGTTGAGGGCGAGCGGCTTTTGCCCATTCGACTCCTCGGCGGCGTCCTCGGTCGCATAGAGCATGATGAAATCGAGGTCGGACGCGACCGTCATTTCCCGGCTGGCCATCTTGCCGAAGGCGAGGAGCGCGGCGCGCGCGCCGGGGATCACGCCGTGCCGCTTCTCGAACTCGCGGCGCACCGCAGCAAACAGGTGCCGCAGCAGCGTCTCGGCCAGCGTGGTGAATTGCTCCCCGACCCGCCTGACGTTCACTGTTCCGGAAAGTAGTCCGGCGGCGATGAGGAACTTCTGCTCCTGCCCGATGATGCGGGCGCGGTCGATCACCTCCTGGAAGTCACGCGCCTCGTCGAGGAAGTCGGCGACCTTGGCGACCAGCATCGCCGGGCGGCGTATCTCGTCGCTGAAGGCGGGGTCGATCAGCCCATCCATCACATGGGCGCGGTGGATCACCTCTTCGGCCATGCGTGGGGCCGACGCCAACAGCGCCACGAGCAGGGTGCGCAGCCGCTCGTGGTTGCGCAGCAGCGAGAAGAGCTGGACGCCCGCAGGCAGGCGCGAGAGAAAGGCATCGAAGCGCACCAGCGCATCGTCGGCGTTGCCGGTACCCGCCAGGGTCTGCAGCAGCTCTGGCAGCAGCTCGGTCAGATGGGCGCGGGCCGCTGCGGCGCGGGTCGCCGCGTAGCCGCCATAGTGCCATTTGCGGACGGTGGCGGAAACCTTGGCCGGGTCGGTAAAGCCCATGGCGCCGAGCGTTTCGAGCGTGCCCGGATCATCGTCACTGCCGGTGAAGACCAGATTGCCCGCGCCGCTGCCGAGCGTCCCGCCCTCGCGAAACAGGTCGGAATAGTAGTTCACGACCAGATTCAATGAATCACGATATCGCTTTTCAAATACTGATGAATCTGGCTCGCCCATGAGACGTGCGATAACCGCGACTTCAGGCGATGATTCAGGCATTTGGTGGGTCTGCTCGTCGCGCAGCATCTGCAGCCGGTTCTCCACCGCGCGAAGGAACCAGTAAGTTTCGGTGAGGTCCGAGGCCGCCTTGGGCGTGATCCAGTTGGCGGCGGCGAGCGCCGCAAGCGCCGCCGCGGTGGGACGCACCCGCAAGCTCTGGTCGCGGCCGCCGGCGATCAATTGCTGCGTTTGGGTGAAGAACTCGATTTCGCGGATGCCGCCCAGCCCGAGCTTGACGTTGTGGCCCTCGACCCGGATGTCGCCGACATTTTTGGAGATGTTGATCTGGCGCTTCATCGCCTGGATATCGGCGATGGTCGCGAAATCGAGATGCTTGCGCCAGATGTAGGGCGTGAGTTCGGCGAGGAACGCAGTGCCCACCGCCTTGTCGCCGGCACAGGGCCGCGCCTTGATCCAGGCGGCACGTTCCCAGTTCTGGCCACGGCTCTCGTAGTAGGCGAGCGCTGCCTCGATCGGCAGCGCCACCGGCGTCGAACCCGGGTCGGGCCGCAGCCGCAGATCTGTGCGAAAGACGTAGCCGTGTTCGCTGCGGTCCTGCATGAGGGCGGCGAGCTTCTGCACGATGCGGGAATAGAACTTGGTGGCTTCCAGTGGGTCCTTGAGCACGCCCTTCCCTGGGTCGAAGAAGGTGACGATGTCGATGTCGCTGGAATAGTTGAGTTCGCGCCCGCCATGCTTGCCCAGCGCAAAGATCGCGAGGCCGGACCCGGAGCCCTCGATTTCGGGAACGACGAGATCGCCGCGCGCGGCGGCCCTTCGCATCAACACATTGAGGCCGGCGTCGAGCGCCGCATCGGCGAGGTCGGCCAGCGCCGCCGTGGACTGCGCAGTGGTCCAGGCGCCGCCGGTTTCGGCCGCCGCCGCCAGCAGCGCCACACGCCCCTTGGCAATACGCAGCGCCTTGCCGATCTCCTCTTCGGTCTGGCTGGCCCTGCCCGCTTCGGCGAGCTGGTTCAGCACCGCGGCGAGGACGGCGTCCGGCTTGAGTTTTTGCGCAGCGGCGAACCAATCGGCGTTCCTATCCGCCAGTTCAGCGAGATAGGGTGCGGCGGCTAGGAGTGTCTCGAGCGGAACGGCCATGGATTGAGGGATAGCTGCGCACCGGGCGCGGGGCAAGCTGCGCGTCCAATGCGCAATTGTCGCTGGATTTCGGCGTTGGTGGCGCTATGTTCCGCCGCGCACGAAATTCAACGAGATACGCATGCGATTCACCTTAGCCGCTACCCTCGTCACCCTCGCTTTGGCGGCAGGTGCGGGTCCTGCCTCGGCCGCAGGGCTCACCGGCTTGGGCAAGGCGATCTTTGGCGACTCCGCCTTCCAGTTCCACAAGGCAAACCTTGCCGCGGTGCCGGTGCACGCGATCGGCGTCGGTGACCTCGAGGTCGTGCTGCAGAAGACGCGGCTCAAGGACATCCAGAAGGCCTATGGCGGCACGATCCAGGAACAGGGCGATGGCGCCGACCAGGCGAACTGGCTCTGCTACACGACCGATGGCAGCGGCGGTCCGGCCACCAATGTCTGGTTCATCGCGAATGCGCTGGGCGGGCATGAGTTCGTGATGATCGTCGCGGCCGAGCTCGCCAACCCAAAGAAGCCAGCGGCCGACTGCGAGCCCGCCTCGGCCGAATTCGTAACGCCCGAATTCGGCGTCCCGGGACTTGGCGCGGGCACTGCCGATATCAAGTCTACCCTCGGAACAGCGCCAGTGAAGGGCGGCAAGCTCAGCTACCGTGCCGACGAACCCGGCGCCGACGCGCTCGGAACGGCGCTCAATGTCCAGTACATCGGCTACTTCATTGGCAAGGACAGGGTGACCGGGATCGGCATTGGCGAGACCTCGGCGCAGATCCCGCAATAGGCGGCGTCAGGCCGCCGGCAGGTCGATCACCGCCTTCACGCCGGGCCCATTGTCCTCGATCCGCAGCTCGCCCTTGTGCAGCCGCGCGACCGCGGCGACCAGCGAAAGGCCGAGGCCGGAGCCCGGCTCGGTGCGGCTCTTTTCCAGCCGGACGAAGCGCTCGACCACGCGCTTGCGCTCTTCCTTGGGGATGCCCGGCCCGTTGTCGGCGACTTCGATCAGCACCCGGTCGCCTGAGCGGCGCGCACCAACCGTGATCCGGCCGTCGGTCCGGTCCCCCCGTTCGAAATACTTGAGCGCATTCTCGACCAGGTTGACCAGCGCCTGGCCGATCAGTTCGCGGTTGGCACGCAGGTGGATGCCCTCGGTGACTTCGGCGTCCAGCGTCATGCCGGCCTCCTCGGCCACCGGCCCATAGAGGTCGGCGACATCCTCGGCCACAGCGCTCACGTCGACATCGGCAAAAGCGCCAGAGGGCGCTCCGGCTTCGGCGCGCGCGATCATCAAGAGCGCGTTGAAGGTGCGGATCAGCTTGTCGCTCTCCGAAATCGTCGTCTCCAGCGCCTCGCGCTGAGCCTGCGGGTCGGTGCCCTCGCGCAGCGCTGCCTCGGCCTTGTTGCGCAGCCGGGTGAGCGGGGTCTTGAGGTCATGGGCAACGTTGTCGGTCACCTCCTTGAGCCCCTGCAGCAATTGCTCGATGCGGTCGAGCATCTGGTTGAGGCTGGTGGCAAGACCGTCGAATTCGTCGTTGCGCTTGGTGACGGGGATCCGCTCGGACAGATTGCCCGACATGATCTTGCTCGAAGTAGAGGCAATGGTGTCGATCCGCCGCAGCACGCGGACTGCAGTGATCCCGCCGGCGATCACCGAAAACAGCAGGATGCCGCCAACACCGAAAAGGAACCCCTGAAAGATAATGGCGGTGAAGCCGCGGCGTTCGACCACATCGCGGCCGACGACCAGCAGCAGCCCGCTGTCGAGCACCAAAGAACGCACCACGGCATTGCCCTGCCGCGGCGGCTCGGCGTCCTCGGTGAAGGGCCGCGGCCGCTCATAGTTGAAGCTGTAGGTGCCGGGCTCCTGCAACACGTTGAGCGGCAATTCGCTAACGTTGCCGACGATCATTTGTCCGGTGGGATCGGCGAGGACGTAGATGCCCGGCCCGGGTTGGCGTGAGAGCCGATCCACCGCCAGGATGACGGCGCGAAAACCTCTGTCGTGGTCCACGCGCTGCAGTTGGTCTACTTCGCGATCGATCTCTTCGCCCTGCTGGCGCTGGATCTGGATGCTCGACTGATAGGAGATCAGGCCCAGCAGCAGTACCGAGAACACCACGAAGATCAGAATGAACATCGCGGTGAGGCGCACGGTCGTTGTGCGCCAGATTTGGGCGATACGGCTCACCGGTCTACTCGCGGATCATGTAGCCCGCGCCGCGGATCGTATGCAGCAGCGGGGTGGCGTGGCCGCGGTCGATCTTGGAGCGCAGGCGCGACATATGCACGTCGATGACGTTGGTCTGGGGGTCGAAGTGATAGTCCCAGACGTTCTCGAGCAGCATGGTGCGGGTCACCACCTTGCCGGCGTGCTTCATCAAATACTCGAGCAGGCGGAACTCACGCGGCTGCAGGAGGATGGTCTCGCCGTCGCGCTCGACCTTGCGGCTGAGCCGATCAAGGCTCAACCCGCCGACTTCAAAGCTGGTCGCGGCCTCCGCCGGGCTGGAGCGGCGGGCCAGCACTTCGATGCGGGCAAGCAATTCGGTGAAGGCGTAGGGTTTGACCAGATAGTCGTCGCCGCCGGCACGCAAGCCGGTGACCCGGTCGTCGACCTCGCCCAGCGCCGAAAGAATGAGCACAGGCGTGTTGTCATCTTCGGCGCGCAGCGATTCCACGATCGAGAGCCCGTCGCGGCGCGGCAGCATGCGATCGACTATCAGGACGTCGTAGTCCATGCCGGAGGCCATGGCATAGCCGGTTTCGCCATCGCTGGCATGGTGGGTGACGTGGCCGGCTTCGTCGAGCGCCTGGATGAGGTAGCTCGCCGCTTCCCGGTCGTCTTCGATGAGCAGAATCTTCATTGCAGCGACCTGGATGGAGGAGGTGAGCGAGAGGCTTTGAGCGTGGAATATAGAGTCCGGCCCCGAAGCGGCAAGCTCCGGGGCCGTTTCATTGCTTAGTTGGCTGCTTCGAGCGGCAGGCCGAGGAAGCGGACATTGCCGTTGCGCTCTGCCTTGATCAAGGCAGTGCCGCGGCCGCTCTGTTTGACCCCAGCAATCGCCTGCTCGAACTCGTCGGCAGTCGCCACCTTCTTGTTGTCGACTTCGAGGATGGTGTCGCCGACCGCAAAGCCCTTCTCGGCAGCGATCGAGGCCGGATCGACATCCTGGACCAGGAGGCCCTCGCCTCCGGCATTGGGCACCAGCGTGACGCCGACGCTCGAGGGCGCCGGAGCGGCGGGCTCCTCGGGCGGC
>Ga0214473_10002740_pt1 | contig 21593 bp, 14 predicted proteins | sample RVTome_7_FD_203509 | JGI IMG/M metagenome (GOLD analysis project Ga0214473, IMG submission 203509) | Soil microbial communities from uranium-contaminated site in the Upper Colorado River Basin, Wyoming, United States - RVT98D197 | ecosystem: Environmental > Terrestrial > Soil > Contaminated >... | reverse complement strand
TAAAGCAATGGGACCGTGACGCATGGTCCTCCGATCCGTGGGGACGAAACATTTACGGTACTCCACCACAAGGCCGGGCCGACTATGCTTTTTGGCAGCACATTATCCAGAGTATGAAGTCAAATACTGGACGCTGTGCCATTCTTTTTCCGCATGGGGTACTGTTCCGCAACGAAGAACTGGAAATGCGCAAGAAGCTGATTGCTCATGATGTAGTGGATTGCGTTATCGGCCTGGGGCCTAATCTATTCTACAATGCCTCGATGGAAGCCTGTGTCGTAGTCTGTCGATTGTGCAAGCCCAGAGAGCGGCGGAACAAAGTCCTGTTCATCAATGCAGTGAACGAAGTAACCCGCAAACGGGCACAGAGCTTCCTTACTGTTGAGCACATCCAGCGCATCGTGGGGTCGTACCAGGCTTTTACTGACGAGGATGATTTCGCCCGGGTAGTTAGTAACGACCAGATTCGCGAGAAAAGCAGCAATCTTAGCATTCCGCTCTATGTGCAAACAGACAACGGAAAGCGTAACGGCAATGTCTCGACTGATGCTGTTGGCCTGAAGCAAGCCATTGCAGACTGGCAGGAAAGTTCGATGGCTCTTCGGGAGACAATGATATACCTCTTCAAAGTGATTGAAGAAGCACCCGAAGAAAGTAGCAGATCCCCCGCTAAGGCATCAACGGCGAAAACCAAAACTGCACCACCAGCATTCAGGAGGGCCGTTTTGGCCGCAGATATCACCGCGAAATTGTATAACGAGTCCACCTTTGGGTCCGTCAAACACGAGAAAGTCGTATTCCTTTGTGAGAAAGTACTCGGTTTAACAGAAGCACTGGACCACCATCATCTGAGACAGGCAGCGGGACCTTATGATCCTAAAGCACGGCGATCCACTGAGAAAACATTTACTCAAAACAAATGGTTTGAGATCAAAAGGGAAAGTGGCCGAATTAGATATCTACCGGGAAAGAAATTTGGTGGTCATGAGAAATATTTCTCGCGATATTTCGGAAGCTTGCAAGAGCACATCAACCGCATTGTCGAGTTATTGCGAAATGCAACGACAGAGCAATGCGAAATATTAGCCACGCTTTGCAGTGCTTGGAGCGATTTTCTAGAGCAAGGAATAAATCCATCAGATTCGCAAATAGTCCAAGATGTCCTTAACAATTGGCACGAAAGTAAGAAGCGAATTGAAGAGGAACGATGGTATAGTGCACTTGATTGGATGCGCGAAAAGCAGTTGATCCCGTTGGGCAGCCCCAGGGAGGCCAATGCAACATGAGTGAAAAGTCTTTGAAGCCTGGATGGAAGTTGGTAAAATTTGGCGATGTGGTTAAAATCGCCAATCTGATTGAGCGTGATCTGGAAAAATCTGGTATAGATCGAATTGTCGGCATGGAACACCTTGATCCAGAAAACTTGCATATTCGTCGCTGGAATACGCCTGAAGACGGCACCTCTTTTACTCGCAAATTTGTGCCTCGGCAAACGCTATTCGGTAAACGTCGCACATACCAACGAAAGGTGGCTTACGCTGAGTTTGAAGGCATCTGCTCGGGGGACATTCTGACATTCGAGCCGAAAGATAAAAAAGTCCTGCTAGCGGAATTGCTATCGTTCATCTGTCAGACCGATGCATTCTTCGATCATGCGCTGGGCACCTCGGCTGGTTCCCTTTCGCCAAGAACAAGTTGGAAAGCGCTCAAGGATTTTAAATTTTCGCTGCCGCCGCTCAAAAAGCAGAAACGCATTGCCGAAATCCTCTGGGCGGCGGATGAGGCGGTGGAGACACGAAAGAAGCTTATTACCAGTTTGAATGAAACAAGGATAGGACTTGGAAACTCAGTTTGGGACAAAGCCCATAATGTTAAAAGAGAAAATCTCTGTAAACTCTGTATAAAAATTCAAGACGGTACGCACTTTTCACCGCAATCCACTAAGGGGCCACGTAGATACATGACATCAAGAAACATTCGAGATGGTTATCTTGATCTTCAAGAATGTGGTTGGATTTCGGCAGAAGAACACCAAAATATCTATCATAGAGTAGATGTTAAGTACGGCGATGTCGTCATAACAAAAGATGGGGCCAACACAGGTAACGCAGCTTTTTTTGACCTTGACGAAGAAGTTAGCCTCCTTTCAAGCGTTGCCTTTATCAGAACAAATCCCCAAAAACTTAACGCAAAATTTCTTTTATCTTTTTTACGCAGTCCAAGAGGAAACTGGGAAATTGTGAGAGAAATGAAGGGTACAGCAATCACTCGAATTACCCTCAACCAAATTCGGGATTTCAGAGTCCCGTATATTCCAATCGAGCAACAAAACGCTTATGCTATAAAATTTGATGTAATTGAGACAAGTATAAAAAATGCGGTTATAGAGTTATCGCAACTTCAAAAAACGAAAACAGCTTTGATCAACTATTTGCTGGATGGATGCATCCATGTTTAACGAAGAAAATACTGTCGAAAAGATGGTTCTCGACACTCTCTGCGACAGTACGCTTGGACATGCAGTAGCCGAAAAGCCCAAATCATATGGCGGAAAGCTTCCTGGTTGGAAGTACATACCATCGGAAAGATTACCCCGCCAGCACAATGATGTATTCGTGGAAGGCATGGTTCAGGAAGCTCTGATCCGCCTGAATCCTGAGATCGAGGCCAGGCCAGAAAGAGCCGAAGAGGTGCTCTATCGGCTGCGTACTATTCCCATGAGCGTGCAAAGCGAGGGTCTGGTGCGGGCCAACGAGGTTTTCTCCGAGTGGCTGCGTGGCGAGAAGTCCATGCCCTTTGGCGAGAACGGCGAGCACACGCCGGTACGCCTGATAGATTTCGAGAACCCGGATAACAATGAATATGTCGTTACCAACCAGTGGGTATATCCAGTCAAGGAAGGCGGCAAGCGCTTTGATGTTGTGCTGCTGGTCAACGGCATACCTGTTGTGATCGGTGAGGCAAAGAGCGCGGTGCGGCCCTCAGTAACATGGGTGGATGGGGCCAGTGACATCCACGACGACTATGAGCAGAGTGTGCCCCAGATGTTCGTGCCCAATGTTTTTTTATTCGCTACCGAGGGTAAACGCTACCGCTATGGCTCGATCCGCATGCCAATCGAGATCTGGGGACCCTGGCACGATAAGGGCAACAATTCGGAAGGCAGCCTAACTGACGTACAGAGGTCGGTCAGTAGCATGCTCCGGCCGGAAGTGATTCTGGACATTCTGCAGAATTTCACCGTGTTCGCCACTGATAAGAAGCACCGCAGGATAAAAATCATCTCCCGCTACCAGCAATATCAAGCGGCAAACCTCATCGTGGAACGAGTTGTTAACGGATACCCCAAGAAAGGACTAATCTGGCATTTCCAAGGATCAGGAAAGTCTTTATTGATGGTATTCGCTGCGCAGAAACTGCGGATGCACCACAGGCTGAACAATCCTACCGTTTTAATCATTGTTGACCGCATAGACCTTGATACGCAGATCACCGCTACTTTCAACGCTGCGGATATTCCCAATCTAATAGGAGCGGATAAAAGACAAGATCTCGAGGAAATGCTCGCCCAGGACATCAGGAAAATTATCATCACCACAATACACAAGTTCGGAGAAGCGGAGGGAGTGCTCAACGACCGTTCGAATATCATAGTGTTGGTGGATGAGGCTCACCGTACCCAGGAGGGCGATCTCGGCAGGAAAATGCGTAGAGCTTTGCCTAACGCGTTCCTGTTCGGGCTTACCGGCACGCCAATTAACAAGCGGGACAGAAATACGTTCTGGGCTTTTGGAGCGGAGGAAGACACCGAAGGGTACATGAGCCGTTATTCATTCCAAGAATCGATCCGTGACAAGGCGACGCTGCAATTGCATTTCGAAGCAGTGGACGTAAAGCTGCATATCGACAAAGATGCGATCAATGAGGCGTATGAGCAGATTACCGGAAACCTTAGCGAACAGGACAGGGATGACCTGGCCAAGCGTGCGGCGAAGATGGCGGTACTGATCAAGTCGCCGGCCAGAGTGGAGGCTATTTGCTCTCATATAGTGAATCACTTCCAGGAAAAAGTTGAACCGAATGGCTTCAAGGCCCAGGTGGTCACTTTCGACCGAGAGTGCTGTGAGCTTTATAAGATGGCAATGGATGAACTTGTAGGCGAGGAAACCAGTGCAATTGTGATGCACACACCAGGCGGCAAGGGGGACAAGTTCGCCAGGTGGAAATTAAACAAAGATGAGGAAGAAAAACTGCTGGACCGGTTCCGTGATCCAATTGATCCACTCAAGTTTTTGATCGTTACCTCCAAGTTGCTGACAGGATTCGACGCACCGATCCTGCAGGTGATGTATCTCGACAAACCGATGCGGGACCACAACCTCCTACAGGCAATCTGCCGTACCAACAGGCCCTATCCGGATAAAACCCACGGGTTGATAGTCGATTACCTAGGGATTTTTGATGATGTGGCAAAAGCGCTGGATTTCGATGAGAAACTGGTACAGAAAGTCATCACCAACCTGGATGAATTGAAGAAAGACTTGCCGGGTCAGGTGGCCAGGTGCCTTTCGTTTTTCCCAAACGTGGACAAAAAACTTGTCGGCTACGAAGGATTGATAGCCGCCCAAGAATGTCTGCCGAACAACGAGAAGCGAGACAAATTCGCTGCGGAATATTCTGCTTTATCGCGTCTTTGGGAAGCGCTTTCTCCTGATCCCTGCCTGGAGCCGTATCGGGACGACTACAAGTGGCTGACCCAAGTGTACGAGTCTGTAAAACCGATCGGTGGACAGGGAAAGCTGCTTTGGCACTCTCTTGGCGCCAAGACGATTGAGCTAATTCATGAGAATGTCCAGATGGAGGATGTTCGGGATGATCTTGAAACTCTTGTAATGGATGCGGATATTCTGGAAGACTTGCTGAAAACAAATGACCCTAAGAAGAAATCGAAGGAGATCGAGATTAAGATAATCAAGCGACTACGAAAACATGAAAATGATCCAAAGTTCGTCGAGCTTGGTGAGCGTCTGGAAAAGCTGCGGCAAAAACACGAGCAGGGTTTGATTCACAGTATCGAATTTTTAAAGCAACTGTTAACACTTGCCCGTGAAGTGCTCGAAGCTGAGAAGGAAGTGGATCCAGTTGATGAGCAGAAGAAAGCTAAGGCTGCTCTTACGGAGCTTTTCCAAGAAGCCAAGAATGATGAAACGCCGGCAATGATTCAGCGGATTGTGGACGACATTGACGAGATCGTGCGCTTGGTAAGGTTCGACGGGTGGCAGAACACGCATGCTGGTGAGCGGGAAGTGCAGAAGGCCCTGCGGCAGGTACTCTATATCAAATATAAAATCAAGGATCAGGATTTGTTCGATAGGGCATATGGGTACATTTGTCAGTACTATTAGTCTTACTCTACGGAAGAGATTGGAGTAAACCCGTAGCGCGTTTTGACTGACAGGGTAACTGAGTTCTGCGGTAACCGAGAACATCATGAATACAAACTCCATCTGGCCGTGGAGGATATCGACCACTCAAAAATCAGAGTCAGGCGAAGGGAAATGATCCAGCAACGATTCAGATTGTCAGCTACTTCGCCACTGTCAGATCAAGTCTCGGTAACTACAGATAAGGGCAAATCTGAGGGAACTCGGATATGATATTTGACCGCCGGAAACCCTATAACGATTTGCCGCTTCTGCCTCCCCGTCGGGATGTTGAGACCAAAGCTGTTCTCAGAAAGGCCATCGCTGCCGGACGTGCCCTGGCGGAATTAAAGGGCCTCGGCTTGACCATCCCGAATCAGGCCATGTTGGTGGATACCCTGATCCTGCAGGAAGCCAAGGCCAGCTCGGAAATTGAAAACATTATTACGACTGATGATACGCTGTTCAGAGCTTTTACCGCCGGGACCAGCCAAGTCGATCCGGCCACCAAGGAAGTCCTCCGTTATCGGGAAGCTCTTTGGGATAGCTTCAACGCCCAAAAAAAACGTCCTGTTCTTTCCACTAACTTGTTCGTGTCCGTTGTTCAGACCATCACTGGAAACCGGGCTGGTATTCGCTGTACTCCCGACGTTGCCATAAAAAATATCGCCTCTGGAGAAACCATCTACACACCACCAGGGGGAGAGTCTGTTATCCGGGAAAAACTGAAGAACCTCGAAGACTTTATCCACGCCGATGACGACCTGGACCCTTTGATCAAGCTGGCTCTGATTCACTACCAGTTCGAGGCGATTCATCCTTTTCCCGACGGTAACGGGCGCACGGGCAGAATTATAAACATCCTCTTTCTTACTTTGCGCGGTCTTCTGGACCTGCCGGTCCTTTACCTCAGCAAGTCTATCATCGAACGCAAGAACGACTACTACCGGCTCCTGCGGCAGGTCACCGAGAAAGCGGAATGGGAACCTTGGATTCTCTACATGCTGGATGCAGTCGAAACCACCGCCGTCATCACTCGCGAGCGTATCCTTTCGATACGCGACCTGATGCTCGAAACGATGGAACAAGCTCGTAAAAAACTACCCTCCCGCGTGTATTCCAAGGAGCTTATTGAACTGATCTTTCGACAGCCCTATACCAAGGGCCTGTTTCTGGTCGATGCAGAGATCGCTCAGAGAAAGACGGCTGCAGAATACCTGAAAGCATTAGAAAAGATTGGTATCCTAAAGGCCCACAAAACCGGCCGGGAAACACTGTATCTGAACGTGAGGCTTTACGAACTGCTCTCTCGTTGATATGTCCATAGCTTGGACATATTGAGGAAACGTGTCCAAAATTACTCGCTTTATGGACATATTTGTTATACGTGTCCATGTCGTGGACACGTTCGACAGGGTGATTAAATATTCCATGCCCGACAAACTCATTTAAACCAATCTGGACGGGCTTAGCCATGACGGACAACGGCAATAGGAAGGTAGTTTTTCAGGGAAATCTTGCATATTGGCTGTTGGCGGTCGGTTAAAACCCACCACTTAGGGTCGAATCAAAACCAGCCATTATTGAGGGAAAGCGATATACCTTCTTGGCGACAAGGAGGTAGTCGATGGCGATACCCTCTTCAATGACCTGGCCTCACGTGTTTTTCACCTTTTCTTTTTCACCCAATTAATTTAATATTCGAACGAGAATCCATTTTGGTTGTTTGAGGATTCTCAATATTCTCTCTTAACTTGAATAAACTTGGTTGAGTGAACAGGCTTTCAAACTTTAGACAATTATGTTTGAGTTAATAAATATTTGTATTGGTAAAAGCTCAATGGATCCACGCAATAAGTTGTTAAAATATATTTTCAAAATATTGGAGGAGAACGAGAGATTTCTTCATGAAGAGGCTAAAGGAGTTCTCGAAGAGGTTGTAGATTTGACTAATGACTCAATTGATTATTTACGCTATATAAATCAAAATAAGTATTTGAGTCAAGCGACAACTTTTTTCTTGGCTCATGTTCTTATGCCACAATCCTATGCTTTATACATTGATCTGCTAACCGGCAATCTACCGGTCTGTTTTATTGAGTTGCGCATTCTGGTCGAATCGTTGGCTAAAAGTTATTATGCCGATCTGAAATACCCGAATGAATCTTTTTTTGGAGATAAGTTTCTAAAGTTGGAAAATGATTTAAAATCCCAAAATCTAACTATTACCAAAGTAGTTGCAAAAGTAGAAAAAGAGTTTGGTTTTAATGGAGAATTATCCTATCTATGGAAAGATATCTCTCGTTCCTGGGTGCATTCTGAAGGTCTATCTAAAAGGGTCATTGAAAATATTTGTGAGCGTGAGGTTCCACCGTGGGGATTAATTATTCCAATGACGTATAAGGAAACAGATTTGCAAGAATTGTTTGAACTGCAAAAAGATTTGGTAATTTTCCGTAATATTACTTCGTCGATAATAAGCAGTTTATGAGGAAGCAGGCGCTGCAAAAAAACGGTTAAACATATTATGAGCAGAAAAAATCCGACAAGTTCTATTAGAAGTGGCTTTGATTATCAAGACTTCTGGGGTTTGAAGTTAATTGGAGAGTGGCTCATGGATCCAGTGAAATACAAATGGATTCAGTTTGAGACCACTCCAGATGAAAATAACCCTAATAGGTTTTATTTGGATGATATTGTCTGTCTTGACTCGAGAGACAACTATCATTTTTACCAAATTAAATTTAAGCAAGATACTACAAATAAATGGAATTGGGACGATTTGTTAATTTCAAAAAAAGACGGGGGAATGTCCCTTATTAAAAAATGGTCTCGGTCGTTATTACCTTATTTCGACAAATGTGATGAAGCTCTATTTATAACTAATGGTCAAGGTTCAAATGAGATAACCCGATTTTTATCCCATGAGTTACTCGATTTCCAAAAGATCAAATCGGAAGATTTTAAGCTATATACTCGCCTTGTTACGGAAATTGGCAATGATCAAAATGCTATCCAAATTTTTCAAAAACTTCGATTCTTCTTCAATCAAGAGGATTTATTGGGAGATAAACTGGAAAACAATATCAGGGGGTATTTTTACGAAAAGCTTAGCGCAACCAAATCCGGAGTAACCAATTTATTTAATGAAATACATAAAGAATGCCGGCAGCGTAAAACTAGAAAGTTAGATATTGAAACAATTAGAAGGTGGTGCGAATTTGATACACCGAAACCGCTGAATGAGCAATTTGAGATACCATTAGATTTTGAATTTTTCGACAAACAAACACATAAAGAGATTTTAAGAGACCTTCAGAAGGTTGAAGGCGGAGTAAAGGTGATATTTGGGAAGCCGGGGGTTGGCAAAAGCGTTTATCTATCCGAGCTTGACAAAGAATTGGAGAACAAAAAGATCATTTCAATTAAACACCACTATCACCTTTCCCCAGAAGATTCCATTCCACAGGAGAGGTTAAATGCCAATCGAGTTATAGAAGCCATAAAAGCGCAAATTAAGCTTCACAAAGAAGAGTTGGCTGATTTAGCAAATAGGGATTCTAAAAATATACCTTTGAGTAAATTCATTAAAACGGTATCAACTGAATTAACAAAAAAGAAAAAAAGCTTTGTTATAATTCTCGATGGATTGGATCATGTCCTACGCTATGGAGCTAAAAATGAATTAGAAGAATTATTGCTAAATATTTGTCATCCACAACCAGGCGTGTGGATCGTTATCGGAATGCAATTAGTCGCTAAACAGTATTTGCCCAGAATAATTATTGATAAGTGCCCAGAAGATCATTGGATTGAGATAAAAGGTCTAAGCAAAAAGTCAGTTTCAAATTTAGTGCGTGCAAATAATGTAAATTTAAATTTACCTGACCGAGAAGATCAATTGAGAGGTGTGGTTAGAAACATAAATGAAATAACAAAAGGAAATCCTCTTCATCTTAGATACACATTGCGACAGTTAAAAAATCTTTCCGGTAATAGTTTGGTTACTGAGTACTCGTGCCGTGATCCCATTCCTTACAGCGATGAGATAGAAAAATATTATGAATCTCTTTGGGAACATATTTCGGACAATTCTCAAAAATTACTCCTTACGATTGCCTCCGTCAATTTCCGGTTTACAGAAGAACAATTGATAGAATGCATATCATCGTTCTCAGCTAATCCTACTGAAGTGACCAGAGGATTCAATGAGATATCACACCTGATATCGCGCAGTAGAAGAGGACGCATGAGCGTATATCACAATAGTTTCGAAGTATTCTTGAAACACAGACCAGAATTGAAACAACAAAATATTGTTCTCAAAACCAATATTCGGAGGTGGTTAGAACAATCAGACTATGACTATTTAAAATGGGCCGAGTTGAAATTAATCGAGAATGATCTTGGTAATAGTAGACCTATCCTTGAAATCGATAGAGAGTGGTTGATAGAAGCTATTTGCCGCCCGTGTAATTCAAATCAAATATCAAACCAAATAAATACATCGATAAAAATGGCCTTTGAAAATGAGGACTTTGCTAAAGCACTACAGATATCTCACTTACACACATACTATTTAAATTCCAAAGACTTTGTAGAGGAAGCATCAGATTTAATTTGGAAGAAAGGGTTCAGTCAAAATGACGCTGTTTTGGACTACATTGAATTTGATTCATTACCTTCGGCAGTGATGCCAAAACTTGTTGAGTTGGCTGAATCTAAAGGAGATACCACGGTAATAGATGAAATAATTAATGTTTTGATAGACCGCCTTGATAGGCAGGAATACAGACAAAATACTATACCCGGTGCTACATCTGCCCTTATGAGCGTTTTGCCATATGATCGAAGACATGATGTGGAAAGGATGCACAAATACATCTTGCAATTTAGAAAATTAAACATTACCGAATCTTTATTCAGAAAATATTCATCAAGGCTTCTTGATCTCGATCAAATAGAAAAATTTAAAACATTGCTCAAGCTCGATCTTACACCACAAGAAAAGAATAATATTTTGATCGAATGTGCTAAATATGGATTAACGCATAACAATATAGATATGACAATTTGTTTTGACGTAAAACAAGAATTACCGTTGTTGTGCCTACTTTATATTGGTATCAAAGGGGAAAATATAATTACTCTACCAAAACTCCCTCAATATAATCTTTTCTCAGAATCTATCCCAGAGCATGATTTTGATAAACGCAAAGAGTGGGATCAATTCTACTATAACCAGTTCTTAATAGGAATATTGTATTGCATTTCAGGTAAAGATAAAGAGATCGAGCAATGGATAAAGAATGCTCCCAATTTTTGGTCTGCAAGAGCAATGTGTGGATTGTATGGGACAGGTACGAGTATCGCATCTGGAATTAAGAAATCAAAGATTAATTATAAGGACCTGTCTAACTCATTAATTGACCTGGAGGAGTTGAAATGGCCAGAAGATCGAGAGTCTATAAATTTTCAATACGGATTCAGAAGAGCTTTTAATGCGGTATTAGAGGCTATTATATCCATTAAAACATTCCTGGGAGATTCCTTCGAAATTAATTTAGAGGAATATGATTCCATTACAGATAAGACCTCCTTTTATAGTAAAGATAATTTGATGGATCTAATGCTGGATATTGATAAACCTCTGTTAGTGAGAAATGCGTATGAAAAACTAAGAGATGAAATCATATCGCAACTTTTTCAAGAGATTGGTAACTTTCCAGAAAGAGCGGAAAGTTATGCAAAAATTTCTAAGCTGGCTCGTCTATATGGAGAAGATGAAAAGTCCCAATATTTACTTAAAAAGGCAGCGGATAATCTACTTGGATATGGTTACCATAAGGATGTGAATTTATTCGAGGTACTTGAAGCAATTGAAATTTGCGCTCAGTCAGGAACAGAATCAGGTAAAATAGATGATTGGCTGGATAGAGTTATACCCCTTTGCGAAAGTGTAGGAGATTACACCGATGGAGATGAAACGCACCACCTTCCTTTTAGATTGGCAGAGGTAATTGCAAAGCAAAATCCCACTTTGTTGTACAGAAACTATTTTTGGTATGCTCATAGGGAAGAGTTATATCACGCAGAAGATATTTTTAAATATTTACTTAATTCTCTATCCTATACCAACGAAGTTCAAATTGCATTAGCAAGTACTGCAATCGATCAAAGTTCATTGTCGGAACTTAAAGAAATTGCCCAAAACAACGGAGGGGCTTCAAAGGCAGTAGATATAATCCAGGATTATTTAGGTGTAATAGAGTATCCTAAAGAACGAGACCGCTCTGAAATTATATCTGAAAAACAAAAACAAGACTATTCTAAGGTTTCCCCCAATGATCTCATAATTCATTTAACAGGTAATTTCGAGAATCGATGGGATTGGAATGAATATTTGATAGGTTGGTTGGAATATTGGCTAAAGAATCAAAGTAAAGAGGATGTTTACAATAAATTTAAAGAGATAATTGTAAAATTCGGAGTAAAAAATCTATCTGGAGAACTTCTCGATAAGCTGTATCCCTTAGCCTATGAATTTGATAATAACGAAGCTTTCGAAATTCTTTGTAGTGCTCAAGAAGTAGATCACGGATGGGATCGATACTGGACCGATAAAAAAAAGGCGGAGAGACGATGGCAAATCATTAAAAATAGATACCCCAAGCGATATCTTGAATTTTTCCGGAGAAGCACCAATTACCATGTCCCACTTACTCGTGGAGTGGAGTATTTCTTTTTATTTAACGATTCAGATAAAGCCGAGGCTATTACCGAGGCCAGTGTGGAGTTCGCACAATCGTTAATGGCGGATTTGAATTTGCCGGTGCCAGAATGGGCCAAAGACACATCAGAAATTGATTGTATTGATATATTACTTCAAAGACTTCTATGGCCGAGTCCTCTTGTAAGAGAAAGGGCGGCTTCCGGTATTGCGGAATTACTTAACGCTGCAGAGAACAAGGAAGACATTTATAACAAGCTACTATCCTGGATTAGTAATCAAAAAATGGAAAGTGCAGTAGCTATTGGATTGCTACCTATAATCAAGGCTTTTTATGGTACAAATGACAAGAACCGTCTGAATTATATTGGTTTACAGAATGCCGTTGATTCAATCGGAGTTAATTCCATTGTTATAGAAAGGTTGATTGAAGAGCTTGCCCGTCTGATAAATATGCCGACAGTAGAACTGCCCGAATTTAAATCGATAATAGCTTGCTCGAATGATTACATTGTAAATTCATTTTTTAGTAAATACATTGATACTTTTCTTGCCCCTATCTATTCTCAAAGAGCACAGGCAATAGAAAAAGCCTCCGGCAAATCATTTATGAAACAGTGGGCATTCACTGCCGAAAACATTTTTCAAGAGGCTGGTATAGCACAAAACTCAGAACAAGTCTATTTTTATGCTCGCCATGAACATGATAAGTTTCTTACGGGCTTTTCATCAAAAGTAAGTGAAGTATTCAGATCGGCATTTCTAAGAGTGTTACAACACTTTGCAAAAAACAATGATATTTCCGAAGATGATTATTTGGAATATGCATACTCCACTTTACCCATAGAGCTGTCAAAGTGGAAAATATCACCTAACCGTGCTCCTGAGTGGTGGCCAAAGCTAGAGAATTCAGATAAAGTTGAAAGAACAGATAAAGAGATTGATGTTATTTCATTCCGAAATCACCCCGAGGACTTAGTAATATTTCGGAACAGGAAACGTATTGTAGCCGCAGAAGGGGCGATTCAGCCAGCAGGAGGATGGCAAGCAGCCGATCCCATGCACTCATTTTTACTGGTCGGTTTTGGTTATAAGGTGATAGGACCTCGAATACCGATTCCAGAGAAAATTGCTGAAGAGATTTCATCACCAAGCCTCGTAAGAATACCATCAAGAACGACCAAACCTTTTAATTTTCTTGAGGATCAGGTAAATTATCTCTCAATCCGCGATGAGTACATAAGATTAAAAGATATACTCATATACCCACTTGTGGTTCGCGAACGCGATCTCTGCATTGCTTTATGGCAGTATTATCGAGATTTTCATATGCCCTTACATCTATCCTCGTTTATGGAGCAAGAGTTAAATATCTCTTTGATGAGTAAGAACTGGGAGTATAATAATAACAACGGGAAACTTGTAGCAAAAATAGCAGATTGGCTTGAAGGATTGAAAGAAAGAAACAATACAGACATGCCAATTCCGCATGGTCAATATCTTTGCATTGATGAGGATTATCTTGATCAGTGGTTAGGGGATCGAGGTTTAAAGCTTGGCTATGTTTTGGAAATTTACTATCGCTCAAGAAAATACAGCCATGATGATGTGAAAAAATACAAGGAATGCAAGCTTCTAAATGTTAGCAGTATAATTACACCTTAGTTGAGAACAGGCTTTGAGATTATTGTTTTTGCCCTCTTTATTCACAAGGAATAACAATATGGTTTTTGCCAATAACTCCGGACAAGAAAGTTCGGGGTTTTATCTCACTTGATATTTCCCAAAGACAAATCTTCCTCTCTTTACTCCCAAAACTCCTGATATATAATAGGGGAAATGGATCATTCATTTTCGTCTTTTTCTAAAATTGTTCTAACATCCTCTACTAAGGACCACTCATAAGCAAAATATGTCATTTTAAGCAATAATACCCTTCTTGACGGGGTATTTTGTTAATAAAACGAGTCGCAACAAATATATTCTGCGACACAATATAAAAAGCCTCTGTAAACAAGGCGTTTTTGACATTGTAGTTATCCACACAACTTATTATTGAATAATTTGATTGGCTGTAAGATAATAAAGGTAAGATAATATCTGCTTAAATAAAAAGTGTCGCAGAATATATTTTTTATCCACTAAACCATGAGTAAAATATCGGAATTAATCAAAGAAAAATCCATTGGTTTTGTTTTCAACCTCGTATCCCTGCTCGTTATTGTTGTAGTTCTTCTTTTGGTCATCTGGGCTTTTGCCGCCTTTATAGAACCATCTTCTGCTCCCTCCGCTTCCAATCAGGATTTCACCCAGAATATTTTGGGGGCGGATAACGCCAATAATTCTTTTTCTTCAGCTACCGTTGCCGCCAACGCCGATGGCTCTGTTATTGAAAGATTGGAAGATCTGCTTGCTAAAATAGCCCTTAACTCGGAAATAGGCGACTCTGGCGATGCTGCTTCTATTGCTTCCACTCTTTTTGGAGGGCAACAGTATATCTGGGATAACAGAGCGAGTTTTGGAGTCGGGACCGCCCTTGACTCGGAAGTCGGCAACGCTTCCGACGCCGCTTCAATGTCCACCACCCTTTTCGCCGGGCAGGAAGCAATTTATAATCAAGTGGACAATTCTTATAGTGCGTGTTTTAGCATAACCACATATGATGATGGCGATACGCAAGCCGCCTGTAATGCACAAGCATGCCCGAGCGGTTGGACTAGAATCGGATGTAGTGGGCGGGGTTATGCCTGTAGCTCGGTCCAGAATTCAAACCAATGGACATGGACTGCACCAGATAATGCTGTTGTGGCGTTCAATTGTATTCAACCTGTTTGTTGCCTTGCGCGATAATTCTTAAACTATGTCTCGTCACGGGTAGTAATTATATTTTCTTAAACAAGTTTTCCTCTCTTGTATCCACCAACCCCGCTTGTATAATGCCCATTATGAGGGTAAAATTATTTCTTGTCAGATAGTTCATCCTCATCAGACGGAAATACAGGAAGCTCACTGTATTTCTCCGAGGTAGCAGAATAGGTTCTAACATCCTCCATTGCGCAGCTCCAAACTTGTCACTTTGAGCAATAATACCCCTCTTGACGGGGTATTTTTGTTAATAAAATAAGTCGCTAAAAATATATTTCGCGACTCTTTTAATTTAAATGGACGTTATCTTGTCTTTTATTATGGTGTAACCAGTTAAATAATTCAAGAACTCATTTGGGGATAACTGGGATATTTAAAAACGTTAGATATATAGAAGCCTTTCCCATCATGTCGCGAAATATATTTTTTGTGTTCAATAATCCATGAGTAAAATATCGGAATTAATCAAAGAAAAAGCCATTGGTTTTGTTTTTAACCTTGTATCCCTACTCGTTATTGTTGTAGTTCTTCTTTTAGTCATCTACGTCTTTGCTGCTTTCATTGAACCGTCTTCTGCTCCGAGCGCCTCCAATCAGGATTTCGCCCAGAATATTTTAGGAGCGGACAATTCAAATAATACTTTCGCTTCAACCAATGTGGTTGCTAATGCCGATGGGAGCATAATTGAAAGATTGCAAGATCTGCTTGCTAAAATAGCCCTTGATTCGGAAATCGGCGGTTCTGGCGATGCCGCTTCCATGGCCTCCACTCTTTTTGGCGGCCAACAATACATTTGGGATAACAGAGCGAGTTTTGGCACAGGCGTAACCGAAAGGGGAACGGATAATGCGGCTTTGGCTTCAAACTATACAGCAACTAGGGCCGGCTATCTTGATAAGCTTGCTGTATCACGACCGACAATGTATCAAACTAGCGCTACATTTGCAGGTAATCATAATTGCGATGATAGCCCAGCCACTTGTTGCGCGTCCGGATACCATATGTGCGATGCATCAGAAATTCAAGGTAGCCGGGTTGAAACCAGCGGTACTGGTAGAGATACTACCCCAGGGGGCGTCGGTGATGGTTGGCTTGATCGGAAAAGTGGATTAACGAGCGCAGCTTTTTATTCTGATTGTAGTGATTGGTCAAGTAATAGTGGTTCTTTTTATGGCGGTATTTATGGATATGCTGGACAATCAGAATCTAATGCTGCTTTTGGTTACCATCCTTGCAGTGAATCTTATCAGGTGTGGTGTTGTGGTGACTAATATTAAAAGTGTTTCTCTTATAAGAAAAATTTCCCTTCTTGTGCCAACAGGGCCGTGTTGTAAAATTCTTGATATGAAAGTAAAATAAGCTGTGTTAAGCCGTGTTTTCCGATTTTCCAGATAAATCCGGCAACAAGTCGTATTTCTCCGAGATTACAGAATAGGTTCTAACATCCTCCATTGCGCAGCTCCAAACTTGTCACTTTGAGCAAATATTCCTATCTAGCCCTGTAAATCTCACTATTAAAGCCATTTTCAAAAGTTAATACCTTTAGCCAGCCACTATTCAGCAATTACCCAGATTTTAGGCGAATATTAGCCCTTTTATTGCAATAATTGACAAAACCATACCAGAGTATTCCGATTTTTTATCACTCATCCGCCGGATTTTTAGTTTCATAAGTTTCCTAATGTCTTGGCTCTGTTCCTTTTTATATCTTTCAATTACATTATTTAGTTCCTCTATTTTCTCTATCTTTCTTGAAATAAGCTCAAACCGCTTTTTTGTATCCATCTCAAGTGTTTTAACTGTTATTTCAGCACGCACATTGCCACCTTCCCACCCTAAGATTGGTCCATAATGCTCAATAGCATTTTCTACATCGTCATTGTAGGGGTCTAAGAATTCTTCGCCCTCTAAATAATAATCATTTTTTCTTCTATTACATTCTGTGCACGCTACCGTAAGATTATCCCAATTAAAGTGAAGGTTCTCTACTTTAGATGAAGGAATTTTATGTTCAATATCACCCGGCGAATCGGAATGTTAACCTTTATGGTTGACAGGCCGAAAACGGCTTTTTCTGTGCCAGGCCAATATTATATATATCCCGCCGGCACTATAAAAACAAATTGGCACAGAGAAATGGTTAAAAGGTGTTTATCAAGGATATTCCTGGAGGGTACGAAATATATTGGGAGTCGTGCCCCAAAGAAAAAGAACGAATCCAATGGTTGATTGAAGGTTTGAAAGAGAAGTACGCAAAATGTAGTTGGCACACAGGAAGTGCCATTCAATCAAGCCAATCAGAAATTTCATCTGAGCCAAAAGTTTCGCTGTAGTCTGGAGAAACGTTCAAAACATGGAATTTGTCGCCATCTTGTAGAAATTTTTTGAAAACTTCCAACAAGCTGACTGGCAGTTGCCCTGTTTTGATCGCATAGCAGCCATCGGCAAGACGGTAGCTTTCTTCAATGTTGTTTTCGATCTCTTTGACTATCGTCGCTTTGTTTTGGGATGGATTAATCAGATCAAATGCGATTATTAGTCGGTGCATTTTGCGCTTCCTTGTCATGGCATTTGTAAAAGCCTGTTAATCGTGCGGTTGAACAAAGTTTCGCTGGGTTCAAATCTGGCGTTAAAGCGGTAGCAGAATTCGTTTATGTAAACGGGCAGGTATTTTCTCGACACTTTATGGTATTGGCCGATTATGCCACGTTTGAGCAGAGACCAGAAAGATTCAATACAGTTAGTATTGATCGCGCCGTTCGAGAATTGCAGATGATGATTAACAACGTAGTGGTCAATGATGTCGGCCATGTAAAAATATCCGGGAAATTCATCCGTGAATAAGACGCTATTGTCAGTATCAATATTTTGCCGCACAAGCCTCATAAGGCTTTTGGCTTTCACGTTTTCAACACATTCTGCCCGGACGTTGCCTTTGAGTTCCGCCATGCCGACAACTGGTATTTTATCCGCGCCCCTGCCGCGAGCGTGGGGATCACTTTTGTCTGTCCGGTCGTTTTTAGGTCGAGGTTTACCGCCGATGTATGATTCATCCATCTGGATTATGCCTTTTAAAAATTTCTTATCCGCTGTCATTGCTTGTCTTATCCGCATATTCAGAAACCAAGCGGTTTTTACTGGTAATTCAAGATCGCGGGCAAGCTGGCGGGATGCTATGCCTTTCTTCGCATTCAGTATCAACGATATGGCAAGAAACCACTTCTGTAATGGCAGGTGCGTATGATGAAATATAGTTTTGACGGTCACGCTAAAGGACGTTCGGCAGCCGTTGCAATGGTGTCTAAGTTCTTTCTTGAGCGGATTAGTATTCTCGCTGCCGCAGTACGGGCACTTAGGCGTATCGCCCCATCTGGCCCGCTCAAGATGTTTAATGCAAGCGGCTTGATCGGGAAAGCGTTCAAATACTTGCATGATGTTCATGGCCTATTCCCCTGCAATTTTGATAATATTACAAAGCGATTGGAATGCGCCTTGTCTCAGTTGTGCAATTTTTTCTTCTTCTTTGTAAAAGCCATCACGATCAAACCAGCTCGGAAGGGTTTTTATATAGTCTCTATATGTCTCCCACTCTTTTCTCAAAGCCTTGCGCTTGGCGGATCGGAGAAAGGATTCAATTTTTATAATAGCCTCCGAGTACCGGTTGTCCATGTCGGACATATATTTAAACCAGTTGATAGGAATTTCTATGCTTGTGACTTCGGGCGAAAAGATTTTGATTTCGGGCTTAAGCGCTTCTCCAAACAAGTCTTTGGCCGCCTTAAAACTTCTCCTCTTTTCGCGGGCGATAATAAGCAAATGACCCACCCAGAGCAATATAAGGCTGCTAACCAATGTGAGAAGGATTTTGTCACAATCCATTTTGATTCATCCTTTTTGATCGGCATTACGCTTGCGCTTGTTATTTATGGGCTTGCCTTAAGATTGTCGTGGTGGTGGCGTGGCTATAGGTAAATATAATAATAAAAAGAATAAAAGTCAACCACAAAAGTGAACAGAGCGCGGCGAATTATGACCAATTTTACTTTCACAATAAACACATTTCCATCCCGTTTCCTCCTTGAGAGTACTCTTTATTTCAGAATGACGATACCGGTTTTTCTTTGTTGAATCTGTTTTATCCGCAAGATAATCGCGCAGCCAATTATCGTGATTATCTCTCAAAACATCGGGTATTGAGAGCTTTTCTAGTTTTCTCATAATATCAGTCAATTTTTATATCAGTGATATGATCAGATAGACCAAGCTTATCTAGTTCATCCATGATTTTCTTGGCTTTTTCTTCACCACCCAATTCTTCAACCGAAACAAGTACTTGCTTTATTTTATCTTCGACCCATATCGGAATATTTGAGGGTACGTCCAAAATATCTCGTAAGATTTTGTTTGGTGTACCTGATAAATCTGCGCCTCCAATCTCGACAGATATTATTTTATTGTTTTCATTGTATAACAGGCCATATACTTTCGCTTCTGGCATCGAAGAAACGATAAACGGGCTGTGAGTTGCAATAACAAATTTATAATTGGGAAAAGCTTTGGCGAGTGATGGTAGTATAGAGCGTTGTAAGCTTGGATGAAGATGATTTTCCGGCTCATCAATTAAAACTGTGCAGCTTTCTTTATTTGCGCCATACATATGAATTTGCCATGCCATTGCAAAAATATCATTGATTCCACCCGACATTGCATCTAAAGAGAATTGCCCAGAATTCGTTATTAATATTACATCGGGCATTCGTATTTCTAAACGCTCAAATCCTAAACTGCTCGGAAGTACTTTGCGTAAAATATCTTGAAAATCAATGAATAGTTTTCTATATTCATCATTTGGTAAAACGGCTTCATTGCCATACCCAAATAATGCTAAAGAGATTAGCGATTCTTTTAAGACTATTCCCGGATTGCGAATATTTTGGGAACCAAAAGTTTCAAAAAGTAATTGTTGAAATTGTTGATAAAGTGTTTGCACGTCCTTTGGCTCAGTCGGGATCTGCTGTATTTTATAGTAAGAAATAGCGGGACGGTGTGAGGGGATATGAAGTCCTATTACGCTTTGTTGGTTTTTGAGACTGAGCTGATATAGCGATGAAACATAAGTAGGTGTATCAAGGGTACAAATTTGGTTATTGCTATATTCTATTGATCCTACATTGATAGTCTCATTTTTATCATCGTCTAAATCAAAATCAGGCTTTTTTAAAATATCTGACAAAGAGAAGTCAGACCAGAATCTTTTTTTGCGCTTTTTGCTTAAATATTGGGTAGAAATAAGACTAATATTCCAACCAAAATGTCTGCCTAATATATTAAGCAGAGTAGTTTTACCCGAGCTGTTTTGTCCAGTAAGGACTGTGACTTGCTTGTCGAAACTAATTTCAACTGACTCAAATTGGCGCCAATTATGTAACCCCAAATTATTAAATGTTGTTTGCATGCTCATATCGCGTACAAGGTGAGTTATAAAAAAGTTTGAAAAATGGACATTGAGAAATTGTGAGCCCTTATTCTAACTCCCTGACAGTTATGGATTAACCGATCTTGAGTGTTTTATTTAGGATTCTATTAACTAGATTAAGAAATTGTCTGCATTTAGTCAAGTTATATCTCGAGATTGCCTTGTCTGAAATTATATACCCAAAGACAAATTTTCCTCTCTTGCAACAATTAACCCCGCTTGTAAAATAGCTAATATGAGGGTAAAATTATTTCTTGTCAGATAATTCATCCTCATCAGACGGAAATACAGGCAGCTCCTTGTACTTATCTGATGTTGCTGCATAGGTTCGAACTTCTTCCATTGTGCAGCTCAAGACAAGATTTAGAGAGTATGAATTCTCTAAAAACTCTTTATTAATGCGCTTTCTGGTGGGTTCGAACCTTTTATAAATCCGCCTTACCTCACTTGAAATGGTTTGCAAGGGTAGAAGCTCTTTTGCTAAGGAAATATCTATCTTTCTGTCCTTTAGAGTGAGGTTCGAACCTAACGAAGCGAGAATTGCTCTCCGGGTATGAGGATTAGGCTTCAGGAAGGTTTCAAGTACTTTTCCGGCAAAAGAATAAAGTCTTTCTATAGGGTCATGTTTGACTGTTTTCTTTTTGTCGGAATTATCTAAGGCTTCTTTGAGACGTTTTTCCTCCAGGAGTAATTCGTTTTTCCTCTTTAAAAACTCTTCGGCTGAAATCTCCTCATCGGTCCGCATGTCAATTAATCGCTTCATTCTTAATACACACCGGCCGTATGCTTCTTGTTGCCTTTCCCTGATAGTTTGGTAATCCTGAATATTTATATTTTCTTGTTCCAGAGATTTTTCGATTGCCCACTTCTGGAAGTCTGATGGAATTGAAATGCTTTCGAGTTTTTCGGCGATCTGTTTTCCTAACTGCTTAACTTCAATGTATTTCTGACTGCAGTTTGGTTTTTTCTTTTTGGTTGCGTATTCCGGAGCAATCCGCCACTCTAATCCGATTGATTCCGCCACCCGAATCCGGAGCAATCCGCCACCTCATTCCGGGCAATCCGCCACCCTGAAATGAGCGATTTCAGCGACGCTGGA